>Ga0075011_10000676_pt1 | contig 18085 bp, 15 predicted proteins | sample TARM_MetaG_T_14_FD_72354 | JGI IMG/M metagenome (GOLD analysis project Ga0075011, IMG submission 72354) | Freshwater microbial communities from Pennsylvania, USA, analyzing microbe dynamics in response to fracking - TARM_MetaG_T_14 | ecosystem: Environmental > Aquatic > Freshwater > River... | reverse complement strand
TTGGGGTTCTCGACCACCGCTTCCACGACCAAATCGACGTTGCCGAAATCGCCGTAAGAGAGCGTCGGGCGGATATTAGTGAGTTTCTCGGCCATCTGCTCGGTGGTGAGCTTTTTACGCTCTACCTGTTTAGAGAACAGCTTGCGCGCCTCTTTCAGGCCGAGCTCGATGGCGTCGTCCTTGATGTCTTTCATCAGGATGGGCGTGCCTTTGCTGGCGCTTTGGTAGGCAATACCGCCGCCCATAATACCAGCGCCCAGCACGGCGGTTTGCTTCACCGGCTGCGCCTGCTTCTCGTATTTGCTGCCTTTCTTTTTAACGACTTGGTCGTTAATGAACAGGCCTACCAAGTTGAAGGCAACGCTGCTCAGCGCGAGCTTGGCGAAAGATTTGGCTTCAATGGCCTGCGCGCGGGCGCGGGTCTCGCCTGCGCCCTTTTGAATCACTTTGATGGCTTCAACCGGTGCGGGGTAGTGAGGACCAGCCTTGCCTGCCACAAACCCTTTGGCAGTCTCAAACGCCATCATCTGCTCAATGGCATTGAGTTTAAGCGGGGTCTTTTTCTCTTCCCGACGGGCCTGGTAATCCAGCTCGCCTGCGTTGGCGCGGTCAAGAATATCCAGCGCCGCTTCTTCTAGCAGCTCATGGGCAACAGCCGCATCCACAGCACCCACTTTAAGTGCTGCATCTGCGCGGTTTTCAGTGCCACCCGCAATCCACTCAACGGCGTTATCGGCACCAATCAGGCGCGGCAGGCGCACGCAGCCACCCCAGCCCGGCAGAATGCCCAGCTTGGTTTCTGGCAAGCCAATTTTGGCCTTCTCGCTCATCACGCGGAAATCGGTGGTAAGCAGCACTTCGCAACCGCCGCCGAGCGCCAAGCCATTGATCGCCGTCACGGTAGGGAAAGGCAGGTCTTCAATCGCATTGAAGATGTCATGAACCTTGAGGTTCATCTCCACCAGATACTCTTCGCCTTTGTCGAACAGGCTGTGGAATTCGGTGATATCAGCACCGACGATAAAGGCGTCTTTGCCACTGCGGATCATCAGCCCTTTCAAACCGCTTTCGGCCTGAATCGCTTTTACCGCATCGCCCAGCTCTGCCATAACGGCGCTGGATAGCTTATTGACGGACTCATCTTTCAAATCGAAAGTGAGCATTGCGATGTCATTGCCACCCAAGGTGTCACGACGCTCCACCGTGATGGCATTGCCTTGATAGATCATGCGCGCTCTCTCCACAAGTTCGGGCTGGCACGCCGTTGACGAGCCCGCCACGCATTTCATACGGTCGTTTGATTGCCTTAGCTTGGTTGAGTTACACCAGTACGTCAAGCCCTGACTTTTGGCTAATCCGCTTGCTTGATAGACACCTTTCCAAATGCACACATTTCTTACGCTTTTTTAGCGCATAATGGCGTATCACATCGACTTTACCCGCTATCCCAACGATCATATACGTTTCATTGACGAGTTTTTAACGCTATGGGGACACTCTTAACTCCCGCCCGCATGGAAGCACTGCAAGGGCGCGTCGAAAGGATCGTAGAGCGCCTAAAGCCCTGGAGTTGGCTCTGGCCGCCCTTGGCGTTTGCGGCTGGATTAGGCAGCTTTTTCCTCGTTGATCGCCAACAGTGGCTGGGGGCTGCTCTAGCACTGGGGCTGCTGTTTGCTTGGCTACTGCTACTATCCGAAAGTTTGATTGGCCGCTGGCTGGCCCATCGCGGTCATCCGACGCTGCCGAAAGGCATTACCGCTTTTATCGCTCAAATGATTCACCAGGAGACGCTGTTTTTTACCTTGCCGTTTATTCTGGTGACCACCGTGTGGAACAGCGGCCAAGCGCTGTTCGCGCTGTTGGTGATTGGCATGGCCGTGTGGTCGATTATCGATCCGCTCTACTACAAGCTCGCTGGGCGCTGGCGCAGTCTCTATTTTATGTTTCATGCCCAGTGTGTGTTCTTGGTACTACTGGTCATTCTGCCCATCATGGTGCACCTCACCACGGGACAGAGCCTACTGTTAGCATTGGTATTAACTGTTTTAGTGGCTCTACCTAGCTTTTGGCATTTATTGAAAAAGCGCTCCCTCGCGCGCTGGCTAGGCTTTTTTGCACTAACCGTGGTGCTGGCTTATGGGGCATGGCTTGGTCGCGTGTGGGTACCGCCCGCTAGCCTCTGGATGACCAGCACAGCGCTATCCCCAGCGTTTGATATACAGCAGCGCACACCTCAAGGCACCATGGCATTGACGCCTGATGCTATCCGCAGTAATGGGCTGTATGTGTATACCGCTATTCGTGCGCCTCGCGGATTAAGCGAAACTATCTACCATGCCTGGCATCATAACGGTGCAGAGATGGACACCGTAGAGCTGGCGATTAACGGCGGACGCGAACAGGGTTACCGAGCATGGAGCCACAAACAGAATTTCCCGCAAGACCCTTCAGGGGAGTGGCGCATTGATATTATGACGGACGGTGGCCAGCGGCTGGGGCTGATTCGGTTTACTGTTTCAGAGGACCCTGATCAGGCGACGATGGCTGATAGCACCATTCAGCCTAGCGGGCTGAGTGCTCTTAATTTACGCCGTTTTATTCCTGGTAAGGGCGGCATTCAAAGCGATTCATCAGAGCCGGAGTAGCAGAACACCTTGCATTCAGCGACGCAGCTTATGACAATTCGCCCACTTACATTTTTCGGTAGTTAGTTAACTATGGCTTCAACAACAATTGGTTTTCGTATTGCTCGCTTGCCCCACCTGTGGCGCTCAATTCTAGACCGCAGATTGGCACCGTTGGGCTTAACCCAAACCCGCTGGGTAACGCTGTATCACCTGTGGAAGTTGGGCGAAGGCAACCCTCAATGTGATTTAGCGCGAGCCATCGGCGTCGAAGCGCCATCCTTAGTGCGCACCTTGGGCCAGCTTGAAGAACAGGGCTTAGTAGAGCGGCGCGCTTGCGACAACGACCGTCGCAGCAAGCGCATCTATCTCACCCCAGCGGCCATGCCGTTACTAGAACAGATCGATAGCGTGGTGCTCGCCGCCCGCCAGGAAATGCTGGCAGGTCTTAGCGAACAGGATTTAGATCAACTGGATAAATGGCTGGCGCTGATCGAAGCCAACGGTTTAACCATCCAAGCCAGGGACCAGGACGGCCCCACAGCTTAGTTGCTTTTACTTGCCTTTTTATACCGCGCCACCTGTATCCAACGGTTTTACAGGTGGGCGGTCTGACAACCCGCTGAGCGCCTCTTTCAAGGGCTCAATATCTGTCAAATACGTGGTAAAACGCTCGGCGGTTTGTGATTCCCACCACCATAGCGTCAGCGAATGGGCGTTAGATTCCAATACCAACGCATCCTGGGGCAGACGCTCTAACAGAGTTCGTAAGTGTGTGCTGGCCACATCGGGCAAGGGACGCAGCGGCGCAATGCGCCAGCGCCAACCCGCGTGAAAAGGCTCCAAAGCGTCACTAGCGTTGGAGTCACGTACCAGTACAAAATCAGGCCCAGGCGCCTGTTGCGGGTAGTGCCAGCGATACGCGGGCATCGTGCCTCTAAAGTGATGGAGCGGCGGTTTGGCCATTTTGACCGCCACCCCCTGACGCGCTGCGCAGGAGCGCAGCGCCATCTGGCGCTTTTGACGCGGGCTTGGTTTTAACCACATGACTGGCGCAATCACAAACATCAGAATAAAAACGATGATCAACCATTCCATTGCAACGCTTACCCTCTTTTCGTCAAACTCAACTCGCAATATTTAAAAACCATGACCTAGGTCGTTGTTAAGATTCATTTTCAGACCTAAAGTAAAGGTATCGAACAAGAGCCTTTCTGTGTGCCACATCACCAAGGAGATACGCCATGAGCTATCGCCATATCCTGGTCGCCGTCGACTTAACCAAAGACTCTCACAAAATCCTTGAGCGTGCGGTGGCGATTGCCGAGCGCAACAACGGCGCAAAAATTTCGATCATGCACTCTCTGGAACCCTTGGGATTCGCCTACGGCGGCGATATTCCTATGGATCTTACCAGCATCCAGGACCAGCTAGATGAGCATGCCAAGAAGCGCTTAGCGGAGATCGCCGCGCCTCACGTCGAGGCTGCTGACCAGCATGTGGTGGTAGGTATGCCGGACACGGAGATTCACCGCTTTGCCGAAGAGCACGACGTTGACCTCATCGTGGTCGGCTCCCATGGCCGTCACGGCTTTGCTTTGCTGCTTGGCTCCACCTCTACTGGCGTATTACGCGGCGCTCAGTGCGACGTTTTAGCCGTTCGTGTGGGCAAAAAAGGTGAAAAAAGCGACGAATAGCTTTTTTAACGGTAAAGGCCCCACCCGGGGCCTTTAGCATATAACAGCGCTAGCTATTCGCCATTGGCCATTGCTTCAAGCTCCATCCAACGCTCCATCGCCACTTCCAGTGCCTGCTGAACCTTCTCTAGCGCTTGCAGTTTAGCCGTCACAGCGGTGGCCTCCTGCTGATAAAACGCCGGGTCACCAATCTCCTGCTCAAGCGTCTCTACGTCACCCTCTAAGCGTTCAATCTCAGCGGGCAGCGCATCTAGCTCACGCTGTAGTTTGTAAGAGAGCTTAACGGCTTTTTTAGTCGGCTCCGCCGCTGGGGCTGGAGCAGCTTTTTTAACGGCCTCGCTGGTGGGCTCAGTTTGCTGACGCGCCGCGCCTTCCCACGGTGCAGGGGGTAACTTACCGCCCTGGCGAATCCAGTCGGTATAGCCGCCCACGTATTCACGCACGCGCCCTTCACCTTCGAAGGCCAGCATGCTGGTCACCACGTTATCCATGAAGGTTCGGTCGTGGGAAACCAGAAGCAGCGTGCCATCAAAATCTAACAGCAGCTCTTCAAGCAGCTCCAGGGTTTCCATGTCTAGGTCGTTGGTAGGCTCATCGAGCACCAGTACGTTAGCAGGCTGAGTAAACAGCTTGGCTAACAGCAGGCGGTTGGACTCGCCCCCGGACAGCGCTTTCACCGGCTGACGCACACGATCTGGGGTGAACAAGAAGTCCTGCAGGTAGCTCATGACGTGGCGGTCTTTACCACCCACGCTGACTCGGTCGCTACCTTGGGCGACGTTATCGTAAACCGTTTTTTCCAGCTCAAGCCCGGCACGTAACTGGTCAAAATAGGCCACTTTGAGATTAGTACCTAACTGTACGCTGCCTTCGGTAGGGGCCAGCTCGCCAAGCAATATTTTCAACAGCGTGGTTTTACCGGCACCGTTACGCCCCAAGAAGCCGATGCGGTCGCCACGCATCACTTCCAGGTTCACGTTGCGCAGGATCACCTCATCACCAAAGCGCTGAGTAACGCCTTTGAGCTCGACCACCCGCTTACCGGTGCGCTCGCCACTATCCACCGTAAGATTGGCGGTGCCTTGACGCTCGCGGCGTTGGCTGCGCTCATTGCGCATGGCTTCTAGCGCGCGGACGCGCCCTTCGTTACGGGTACGGCGCGCTTTGATCCCCTGGCGAATCCAGGCCTCTTCCTGAGCGAGCTTTTTATCGAACAATGCATTCTCGCGCGATTCGACCTCCAGCTCGTGCTGTTTGCGCTCTTGATACTCGCTGTAGACACCGGGATAACGCCCGAGCTTCCCGCGATCCAGTTCTAAAATATTCGTCGCGAGTTTCGACAGGAACGCCCGGTCGTGGGTGATCAGCAGCACAGCGCCGTTGAAAGCGAGCAGCTGCTCTTCCAGCCACGCGATGGTATCGAGGTCCAAATGGTTGGTCGGCTCGTCCAGCAGCAGTAGGTCCGGCTCGGAAACCAGCGCACGGGCCAGCGCCACCCGACGACGCCAGCCGCCGGAAAGCGCGCTCATCTCCGCTTCGGGTGGCAAACCCAGTCGTGTGAGCACGACATCGATACGCTGATGAAACGACCAGCCGTCAATGGCCTCGAGCCGTGTCTGCAGCGTCGCCATGCGATTCATGTCCGGATCAGGATCGTTGATCAGGTGTTGATATTCCGACAGCAGCTCACCTGCTTCGGGCAGTCCTTGGGCCACCATATCGAAGATGGTCATCCCCGAGGATTCGGGAAGCTCCTGAGCCAGCACACCGATTTTCAAACCGGGGGCGCGCCAAATGGTGCCATCATCCGGCTGAATATCGCCCGCTACGAGCTTTAGTAGCGTGGATTTACCGGTGCCGTTGCGCCCGACCAGCGCCAGCCGCTCGCCTCTTTCAACCGTTAGGTCGGCGCGATCGAGCAGTACTTGGGTGCCGTAAGCGAGTTGCAGCTGTTCGAGTCGTAACAGGGTCACGCAGTGTCCTCCTTCGTCGTGAGGCGCACAGTGTAACGCATGCATCCGAATTACGATGCACCCTTGTAGAGCCAAGCCCAACAACGTGCTAACGTCACAGGCTAATTAATAACAATAAAGCGGTGTTGAAAAACGCGGGTAAGGTGAAATCACCGTGACAGTGACAGTCTCCATGCATTTTGTTAATGAGTTATTTCGTGGCCTAACCGCTGCGGGGCAACCACCCACCCGCTATTTAGAACGAGCAGGCATTTCACCCTTTTTACTCAGTGCTCCTAATGGGCGCGTCACCGTTGAGCAATTTGCTGAGCTCTACCGCCTGCTGGCCGTTGAGCTAGACGATGAAACACCGCGTTTTTTCTCACGCCCCCTACGCTGCGGAACCCTCAAGCTGCTGTGCTTAAGTATGCTGGAAGCGCCTACCCTGCAGGTCGCTCTGCATCGCTATACCCAGTTTTTTCGCATACTGCTGGATGATTTTGGCTACAGCTTTACGATTGAAGACGACTTAGCGCGTCTGGCGCTGGAAGAGCATGCGCCGCTGCAAGGCAGCCGCATTTTAGTCCATGAGCTGATGCTAAAACTTTTCCACGGCATCGCTTCCTGGATGATTGCTCGCAAAATACCGCCCGTATTGATGGAGTGCAGCTACCCGCAGCCCGCCCACAGCGCCGACTACCTCTATTTTTATCCAGGCAAAGTTAAGTTCGACCAGCCACAAACGGCTGTTTACTTCGACAAGTCGCTCTTAGAACACCCTATTCGGCAAACAAAGCAGCATTTGGGGGCTTTTTTACAACGCGCACCGGCGGATTGGTTTTACGTCTCGTTTGAAGACCGCTTAGCCACCCACCGGGTGAGAGAGCACCTCAGCCGTCACTTGCCGGAAGCGTGTACTGTACAAGAGGTCGCCGAGGCGCTGCATGTCTCCGTACGGACGCTCTCGAGGCATCTACAACTAGAGGGTACGCGCTTTCAAGCCGTTAAGGATGAGTACCGGCGTGACTACGCGATTCAAGCGCTGACCCGAAGCCAGCGTACGCTATCTTCCATTGCAGAAACGCTTGGCTTTGAGGACTTAGCCTGCTTTAGCCGCGCCTTTAAGCAGTGGACAGGTAACTCCCCTGCCGCCTACCGTAAAGCACAGGCGACAAGGTGAGAGGTTCGCGCTTATATCTCGGTACGAATGCGCTTTTTATCTAGCTTGCCGACGCTGGTTTTAGGGATTTCATCGACGATACGAATCAGAGAGGGAACACCCCAACGGTTGAGTTTGCCTTGCGCCACAAACTGTTCCATAAAGCCCTGGATAGCCTCTACGGTAGGCGGCTGTTTGAGATCATTGGGCACCACCAGCGCGGCCGGGCGCTCTCCCCACTTATCATCTGCCACGCCTATCACCGCCACTTCGGCAACACCAGGACACTGGCTGATATAGCTTTCCAGCTCCAATGAGGACAGCCACTCGCCGCCGGTTTTAATTACATCTTTAATACGGTCGCTAATTGCTAGGAAACCATGCTCATCCAGAGAACCCACATCTCCGGTATGCAGCCAGCCATCCCGCCACAGCTCCTCGCTACGCTTTTCTTCTTTATAGTAAGCCTGGGTTAGCCACGGGGCTTGGACACGCACCTCCCCGACACTTTTGCCATCGTGGGGGAGCGGCTGGCCGTCAACATCGACCACCTGCAGCCTTACAAATGGCACCGGAAGCCCTGCTTTACAGCGCCACGGCAACTGGCTTTCAAAGTCAGCTTCGGCGACCTCTTTGGGTAAAATATCGGCCGTGAGTAGCGGGCACGTTTCAGACATACCGTAGGCACTGCGGGTATCGATCCCCAACGCCCAGGCACGACTTGCCAGTGCCTGAGTTAGTGCGCTGCCGCCGACCAAGACTTTCCAACCGGTTAAATCCACCTTCTTCGACGCAATCGCCTCGGCACTGACCACCATATTAAGCAGCGTCGGCACGCAGTGAGAAAAGTCGACCTTTTCGCTGACCAGCAGCTTCACCAGCATCTCAGGCTCGTATTTGCCCGGATACACCTGGGTCGCTCCTAATAGCGTGGCCGTGTAAGGGACTCCCCAGGCGTGAACGTGAAACATCGGCGTAATGGGCATATACACTTTATCTCGGTTCAGCAGCTCAAAACCGGGGGCTTGAAACGTGCTGGCCTCGCCTAACGTGTGCAACACAAGCTGGCGGTGGGTGAAAAACACCCCTTTAGGATTACCCGTTGTGCCGGTGGTGTAGAACAGCGTGGCCACGCCATTTTCATCAAAAGAGGGGAAGTCGTAGTGGCTTGGTTGCTCAGCCAGCAGCGTTTCAAACTCCCCCACCAGGGGTAGCGACGTAGCCACCTCTTGTGGTGCTTCCTGGCAGAGCAGGTAACCGCGAATGTTGGGCAGTTGATGTGCCAGCGGCTCCAGCAGGGGCATAAAGTCTTCATGCACCAGCACAAAGACATCTTCTGCGTGCTCCATGGTGTAAAGAATCTGTTCGGGTGCTAAACGGACGTTCACCGTATGCAGCACCGCACCAAGCATGGGAATGGCGAAAAAGCACTCCAAATAACGGTGGCTGTCCCAATCCAGTACGGCCACCACGTCTCCTGCCTTAACGCCTTGTGAGGTCAGTAGGTGGGCCAGCTGATGGACCCGCTCTTGAAATCGGCGGTAGTCGTGGCGGCGTTGATCGCGATACACAATTTGGTTGTTGCCCGCCATGCGCACACCGGACTCCAGCAGATCCTTGATCAGCATGGGAGGGTTGGTGGCAGAGGACGTAGAAGGAAGCAGTTTTGGCGTTATCGTCGACATAAGACATACCTTTGATTGTTGTTAGATACCCGGGGCGGCTTAGCGCTCGATCAATAGCGCGATACCTTGCCCACCGCCAATGCAGAGCGTAATGAGCCCATAGCGCCCCTGAATACGCTCCAGCTCATGCAGCGCTTTTAAGATTAAGATAGCGCCTGTCGCCCCCACGGGATGACCAAGGGCAACCGCCCCGCCATTGGGATTTAACCTTTCCAATGGAAAACCAAGCGTCGATGCCACCGCCATCGCTTGGGCCGCAAACGCTTCATTGGATTCAATCACATCGATATCGTTGATCGTAAGCCCTGCCTGCTGAAGGCAGCGCTTGACTGCGGGAATAGGCCCTAACCCCATTAGCGATGGTTCGACCCCCGCCGTAGTGGCCACACGCAGCCGAGCACGTACCGTCAGCCCCCGCGCCTGTGCCTCTTCGGCATGAGCCAAGACCAGCGTTGCCGCGCCATCATTAATACCCGAAGCGTTGCCAGCCGTGACTACGCCGTCGCGTTTGAAAGCAGGTTTGAGACGCGCTAAATCACCGAGTTCAACGCCCTCACGGACATGCTCATCACGGGCAAAGGTCAGCGTTTGCTTCCCTTTCGTCACCTCAACTGGCACGATTTGAGTATCAAAACGCCCCTCTGAAATGGCCTGCGCTGCTTTTTGGTGGCTATCGAGGGCGAACTGATCCAACTGCTCGCGACTCAGCCCGTACTGCTGAGCAATATTTTCAGCGGTGATCCCCATATGGCCACTGCCGAACGGGTCGCTAAGCACGCCGAGGGTTAAATCTTGAATGGAGCAATCCCCCATACGGATGCCGTTACGCGCCTGGGGGGCTAACACATAGGCACCACGGGACATGGTTTCGGCACCGCCTGCTAAGGCAAGTCGGCTGTCGCCTAAGGCAATTTGCTGCGCAGCCGACACCACCGCTTGCACACCGGAGCCGCACAGCCGATTGACATTAAAGGCACCGGCTTCTTTTGGGACGCCTGCATTGAGCGCAATATGGCGGGCCAAATAGGCATCTTCAGGGCCGGTGGTAATAATATGACCGTACACAGAGTGATCAATGTCATTGCCTTCCACTCCTGCTCGGCGCAGTGCTTCTATGGCCGTAAGGGTACCAAGCTCATGCGGGGCAAAGGATGACAGCGCCCCACCAAAAGCGCCGATGGCCGTGCGTGCACCGCCCACAATGACTACGCTATCCAGCTGCATACATGCTCCTTGTTAACAATACTCAGCCCCTTGCATCACGGGGCCTTGCCCAGCAGCGAACGTGCGATCACCTCTCTCATGATCTCGGAGCTGCCGGCGTAAATCGTTTGTACCCGTGCATCCAGATAAAAGCGTGAAATGGGGTACTCCTGGGTGTAGCCGTAGCCACCAAACAGCTGCAAGCAGCGATCAATCGCATGGCACTGCAGTTCGCTCAGCTGTAACTTGAGAATAGCCGCATCGGTGCTACTCATGGTGCCTTGTCGGTACCGTTCGACGCACTGTTCAAAATAGGCTCTTGCCATTTCAAGCTGGGCTTTAATCTGCGCCAGCGTAAAGCGGGTATTTTGAAAGTCGGCGATTCGCTGGCCAAAGGCTTCCCGCTGGCTGACGTACTCAAGCGTTAGCGCTAGCGCACCTTCTATCGCCCCCAAAGCTTGGGCACCCACGCCCAAACGCTCCCGGGGCAGCTCTTGCATGAGGTAGCGAAACCCTTCGCCCTCTTCACCTAATAGCGCATTAGCAGGCAGTTTCAGTTGATCAAAAGCCAGCTCCGCCGTGTCGCTAGCGTGCTGGCCAATTTTTTTGATCGGCTTACCACGAGAAAAGCCGGGCAACGTGGTGTCCACTAAAAACAGCGAAACCCCTTTTGCGCCAGCGTAGGGGTCTGTTTTCGCGCACACGATAACCAGGTCGGCTACCTGACCATTGGTGATGAACAGTTTGCTACCGTTGAGCAGCCAACCATCGTCTATACGCGTGGCTCGGGTTTTCATCGCCGCTAAATCACTGCCTGCGTGGGGTTCGCTCATGGCAATCGCTCCTAAGCAATCACCTTGCGCCATGCGCGGCAGCCATGTCTCTTTCTGTTCAGGCGACCCCAAGTTCTGCACATAGGGCATGACGATATTGGCGTGAATGTTGTAGGCACTGGCAAGGCCACCAAAACCTTGGCGAGATATCTCCTCCAGCGCGAGCTGGGTGACAGCAATGTCGGCCCCTGAACCGCCATACGCTTCCTCTAGATCAATGCCTAACAGTCCAGCGGCGCCCAGCGCCTTCCATAAAGAACGCGGTATTTCTCCTGCGTCCTCCCACTGCGGGTAAAACGGCGCCACTTCCTGTGCTAAGCAGCGGGTAATCATGGTGTGAAAAAGCGCGTGTGTCTGCTCGTCCATCATGACTCCTTAAACTCTTGGCGCAGGTGGCGCTTTAAAATTTTCCCTGCCGTGCTTTTCGGGAGCGCGTCAGTAAAGACAATCCGTTTAGGCACTTTATAGGGCGCCACAATGCTTTTGGTGTGATGAATCAGTTCCTGCTCGCTCGCCTCCTGCCCCTCTTTCAGCACCACCACTGCCGTAATCGCTTCAATCCACTTCTCATCCGGAAGGCCTATCACGGCGACCTCAGCAATCGCCGCGTGCTTAAAGAGTGCCTCTTCCACCTCTCGGCTAGCCACCAACACACCGCCGGTATTAATGACGTCTTTAATACGATCTACGATATATAGGTAACCCGCCTCGTCGATATAGCCGACATCTCCTGAGTGAAACCAGCCGCCTTGAAACGCTTCAGCGGTCATCGCGGGCTTATCCCAGTAACCCACCATTAGCTGCGGCGAGCGATGCACAATTTCACCATGTTCACCAGGGGCAACGTCGTTCCCTTCTAAATCGACGATGCGCGTTTCTACCGTAAGGATCGGGCGGCCCGCCGATGCCGGGCGCTCCGCATGCTCTTCAGGTCGTAAAACAGTCGCTAATGGGGCTATTTCGCTCTGGCCGTAGCAGTTGTATAAGCCCACGCCAGGAAAGCGCTGCTGCATCTCTTCCAGTACCGGTACCGGCATAATAGAGGCACCGTAATAGGCTTTTTTCAGGGTAGAGAGGTCGTGCTGGCCGAACTGCGGATGGCGTAAGAGGCTAATCCATACCGTCGGCGGTGCAAAAAATGAGGTAATCTGGTGCTGAGCAATGGCGGCTAAGCAGCTGTCTGGCATTGGCGCTTCCAGGAGAATAACCGGGGCACCAAGCAGTAACGCGGGCATCAAAAACACGTGCATTTGTGCCGAGTGGTAAAGCGGCAACGCGGCCAACATCGCCTCACTGCCTTTAATATCCAGCTCTACCATGCACGCCATATACTCTGCCATTAACGCCTGATGGCTCATCATCGCGGCCTTGGGCGCGGCGGTCGTACCCGAGGTGTAGAGCAGCTGGGCAAGGCTACTCCCCTCTAGCGCCACGTCGGGCTCATTCCTGGAGTGGGACGACCCAACGCTGGCTAATACGTCGAAGGTGCTAGGCTCAACAGCATGCAAGGTGCCATTCACCGTCAGTGTGATTGACTGAGTGGCCTCGCGCACTTTGTCAGCAAGTGAGGCGTCACTCAGCACTCCCTTGGCGCCTGACTGCTGCAAAATGTAGCCAAGCTCCTCACTGCTCAGGGCAAAGTTGACCGGGACATGCACCAGCCCAGCCTTAACCGCTGCCAGCCAAGCAATCACATAGGCGTCTGAGTTTTTTCCGTATACCGCTAGTCGGTCTCCCGGGACAAGCCCCGCCTCTAAAAGAGCGTTAGCCACTTGGTTAGCGGCCACGTTAAGGGCTTGATAGCTCCATGAACGGTCAGCAAAGCGAAGCGCAAGCTGCTGGGGGTATTTGCGAGCGCTGCGGTTAAGCGCAGCGCCAATGGTATTACGGTGGATTGAGTTGGTAAGCGTCATGCTAAGTCCTTGTTGTTATGGTCTAAAAGGCTTCAGCGATGAATTAACCCGTTACCAGTGGGCAGACACTTTCAGACAGCGGCCGGAACGCTTCCTCTGCTGGGATAGTGCGCACGACGCGGAAAAGGTCATCTGCATCGGCCGACTCTTCTGGCGTTTTCACTTCGACGAGATACATATCATGCACCATACGGCCGTCTTCACGGATATAGCCATTTTTGGCAAAAATATCGTTAATCGGCGTCTCGGCCATCTGCTGTCGCACCGTCTGTGTATCGTCGGTACCCACCGCTGCAATGGCCTCTAGATAGTGGCGCGTGCTGGAATAAATCCCGGCGTGAACCATGGTCGGCATGCTGCCTGTGCGCTCACGAAAACGTTCTGCCCAGGCCCGCGTCTCTTCGTTAAGGTCGTAATACCACGCCTTGGTAAACTGCAGCCCTTGCGCATTCTCAAGACCAATACTGCGGATATCGGTACTAAACAGCACCATACCTGCCAGCACCTGACCGGCCTGCGTAATACCAAACTCACCCGCTGTTTGTACGGCGTTAATGGTGTCGCCACCGGCATTGTTTAAGGCAATGACATCCGCGCCAGAGGCTTGCGCTTGTAACATGAACGATGAGAAATCGTTATTGGGGAATGGATGGCGAGCGCGGCCTACAATGGTTCCGCCATTTTCAGTCACTACACGTTCAACGTCCGCTTCTAGCGCATGCCCAAACGAGTAGTCAGCGCTGAGTAGGTACCAGTTTTTATAGCCCTCTTGCGTAATCGCTTTGGCGGTACCATTGGACATTGCCCAGGTGTCGTAAACCCAGTGGATATGATTAGGCGAGCAGTGCTCATTGGTAACACCGGATGAAACCGCGCCATTCACTAGGCCCAGCTTATCGGCCTCTTGCAACAAACTTACTGCCGCTAATGTGACCGATGACGCCACCAAACCTGTGACCATGTCGACGTTGCGCTCGTCGATCCATTCACGTACGACGCTAGAGCCGACATCGGGACTATTTCGGTCATCGGCACTAAAGACAACGATATTGGCACCCTGCACGCTACCGCCAACATCTTCTATCGCCATATGAATGGCATCCTCGCCAAGCGGGCCGATGGGGTCACGGTAAACGCCTGACATATCAGCCAAATAGCCAATCCGAATCTCATTATCAGAGATGCCTTCATTGGCCGTTACCTGAGGCGCGTAGACCGCCGTAAGCACCGCTGCTGATAGAGCGGTCATTGCGAAGCGACGTGATAGCTGCATGATATATACCTGTCTATTGTTGTTATTAAGCCAGTATTTACTGTGCATTTATTCGATGAACCACCTGCATAGTAAAAGTAAACACTCGGCTTCTGTTTACCTAACAAGCCAGTTTTTTTGCAATTCGTGCCATTCGTACTGTGTGTGAACGGTAGGAGCATTAGTGGTTGTGGGCCGCCAGCGTTACAATAGCGTTAATGAGACATGGCGGAGGAATACAGTTTGGCAAGCACTGAGGCCGATACGTTTTTACCCGAAGCACTGCAATTTCGCCCTTCGACGCCTTTAGTGGATATTGGCGCGAATTTGACCCACGAAAGTTTTCAGCGCGACCTGGATGACGTGCTGGCGCGGGCCAAGGCGGCCAATGTCACGACGCTTATCGTGACCGGCACCGATGTCGCCCACGCTAAGCAGGCCGTGCAAATGGCGCAGCAGTACGCGGGGGTCTACGCAACGGCGGGCGTTCATCCCCATGATGCCAGTGGGTGGAATGACACGGTCGCCCAAGAAATGCGGCAGCTTTACCGTATGCCGGAGGTCGTGGCGGTTGGCGAGTGCGGGTTAGATTTTAATCGCAACTTTTCAACCCCAGAGCAGCAGGAGCGTGCGTTCGAGGCGCAGTTGGCTCTGGCAGCAGAAAGCGGCCTGCCGCTGTTTTTGCATGAGCGGGATGCTGGCAAGCGAATGCAAGACATACTGCGCAGTTGGCGAAATGATATTAGCCAGGCGGTTATACACTGCTTTACGGCAGACCAAGAGACGCTGCATGGCTATCTTGATTTAGACCTGCACATTGGTTTGACGGGCTGGATATGCGATGAGCGCAGAGGCCATCACCTGCGCGACATGGTGCGCGATATACCGCTAGACCGCCTGATGGTAGAAACCGACTGCCCTTACCTACTGCCCCGCAATTTGCCTGCTAAATTGAAGGGACGCCGCCACGAACCAGCGCTACTGCCCTGGATTGTTAAAGAAATAGCCCGCTGGCATGACGTGAGTGATACCGAGCTTGGCGCGGCGACCACTCGCACCGCCCAGCATTTTTTCCGAATTGAAGCGGACGCTTAAAAGGAGCAACTGCGTGGCTGACTATCCTGGATTTATTGCCATTGAAATAGGCGAAGATAATGGCTTGCCGCTCTCTATTGCGTGGTCGTTACCCGACGGGCGAATCAAACAAACGCTGATCCAGCCGGACGACAGCTGGATCACCGAAGATAGCAATGTGATGGGCGCTTACAGCATTGAGGAGTTAGAGAGTCTAGGCGTCAGCCCTCTAGATGTGATTCGTGAATTAGAGAACGACCACTTCTCTGCCACGCTATACACCAGCGATAACGGCGAAGATGAGGCCGCGCTGGCGCGTTTGTTTGACACCTACGGCCTGGACCCTTTTGTAGAGCTGGCACCCGCAGGGGTACTTTACGATCAGATCAGCTCTAGTGAATGGCACCGTCTGCGTAGCGAGATGTTTAACGACTTGGGCTTAGAGCCAATGCGTCCAGAGCACGAAGTTAAGGTGATGCTCACGTTGCACCAACAGCTTAATGAAAAAGATTAAGCGCTAACTTCAGTGGCTGCTAGCAGCGCTCTGCCTGCGGCTATTGCCTGTTCCAACGTATCGCCCTGCTGATAGTAGTGCGCCAAGGCTAAGTAAAACGCATTGGCGCGTTGCGGCAACCCTTCTGCTAAATAGCGCTGCGCCCGGGCAGCGACTCTCTGCGCAAAGGCATCTCGATCTACCTCTACTTCGCCCCCTAGGTTATCCACGCTCACGTGGAAGGTACGCCCGCAGGCCTGGGTGAATAGCTGTTCCAGCGCCTGAGGAGCAATTTCAGCATTTTCAAATGCTTGCTGCTCTTGGGCGTTACGGCCATCGGGCAAGTACCAATAGCCATAATCTTCTAACAGTCGCCTTTCTTTGCCCGCAATACACCAATGGCTGATTTCATGTAGCGCACTGGCAAAGTAACCACGCGCAAAAATGACCTGATGATAAGGCGTTTGATCGGTGGCTGGTCGATACAGCGGCTCATCGCCTCCTTTTATCAAACGCGTCTGGTAATGCGCCGCAAAGACGCCATCAAACAGCGCCATAATATCACCCAGGGTCCAACGCTCTTGCTCTTCAATCACTATCTTGCCACTTTTCCCATGCATTTCGCGCAGTATACCCGCTGTGGATTAGCCAGCTAAAGAGGAGACAGCAAAGCGCAGCGACTCCTGCTACTCTATCGGCCTTTCTTAGGTCTCTTGGCTAAAGGGGAGCCATACCTTGGGCGGCTTTACTAGCGATATCAAATCCATCTATTGGCCAGAAACTCGCACACTTGTTGCGCTGGCCTTGCCTATTTGCGGCGCTCAGCTAGCCCAGGCGGGCATGAGCGTTGTCGATGTCATGATGACAGGTAGACACAACGCAACGGACTTAGCCGCCGTATCAGTGGGCTCAAGCTTATGGATGCCGCTGATGCTGTTTATGACCGGCACGCTGATGGGGCTAACGCCGATCGTGGCGCACTTATTAGGCGGCCAGCGCAATAACGATATACGCCCGGCCGTACATCAAGCCCTTTGGGTGGCGTTGGCATTAGGCATCATTGCCGCAGGTTTATTATGGGTCGCCGTTACACCTATTTTTGAACTGATGAACGTTCCTCCTGGTGTTGCACAGGAGTCGGCGGCTTATCTAAGCGCCGTTGCTTTTGGAATGCCTGGGATCGCGCTTTTTCAAGCGTTACGCGCCTTTTCAGATGGCATGAATCATACTCGCCCTGCTCTCTGGATCAGCCTTGTGGGCCTTGCCGTTAACATCCCCTTTAACTATTTGCTCATTTACGGTGGTGATGGCCTAGTCAATCTATTGGGTGCTGGCATCCCTAATAGCTTGCAACAGCTACCGGCGCTGGGGGCTTTTGGCTGCGGTATTGCCACCGCTATTTCGATGTGGACAATGGCCATCGCGATGGCGCTTTATACAAGGCGCGGAAACACCTACCGCAGCGTTTCACTTTGGGAGCAGCTTACGCCGCCAAAATTGGCGGGCATTCATGAACTTGTGGTGGTGGGTGTGCCTATCGGCGTCGCGATTTTTGTTGAAGTCACTCTATTTACTCTGATCGCGCTGTTTATAGCCAGCTTTGGAGAAGTCACTGTAGGTGCGCACCAAATCGCCCTCAGTTACACCACCATTCTGTTTATGCTGCCCATGTCGTTAAGCATGGCGTTGACCGTTCGAGTAGGTAATACGCTGGGCCAGCAACGTTTAGCGATGGCACGCAAAGTCGCTTGGAATGGTATTACGATTAGCATTATCGTCGCGGCTATCAACAGCACGCTATTATGGTTTACGGCCGCTCCGGTGATTTCACTCTACACATCCAATACTGAGATCCAGGCATTAGCATTAACCATTATCGCGTTAGCGGTTGTTTTTCAGCTGTCGGATTCTTTGCAGGTGAATTTGGCAGGGGCACTACGCGGCTATAAAGACACGCGCATCGTCATGGTCATTACCGTGCTCTCTTATTGGATTGTGGGCTTAGGGGGCGGCCACTGGTTAGGAACCTATGGTCTGGGAGGTGTGTCTGAGCCAATGGGTGTACACGGATACTGGATTGGGCTGATTGCTGGTCTCAGCACAGCTGCTGTATTGCTAGCTTGGCGATTAAAAACGATCAGCCAACAGGAGTAATCCATGCCTCCCAAGCAACGTTACGGCAAGTGGCTAGCCGCTTCGG
>Ga0075011_10000675_pt1 | contig 18089 bp, 25 predicted proteins | sample TARM_MetaG_T_14_FD_72354 | JGI IMG/M metagenome (GOLD analysis project Ga0075011, IMG submission 72354) | Freshwater microbial communities from Pennsylvania, USA, analyzing microbe dynamics in response to fracking - TARM_MetaG_T_14 | ecosystem: Environmental > Aquatic > Freshwater > River... | reverse complement strand
TTTCCCGTCATCTGCATACTTCGTTAAATTATCAAACATCTTCTCAATCGCATCTTCAATGTTTTCACTGAGGGTTTCAATTAAAGACCGCTGAATCTGGTAAGCATTAAATGGCGTCACGTCGTACTGCCTCATGTCGTCTAGCATTGCCTGCAACGAATCATAGACCTGTTCGGTCGTGAGACTACGGATTGATGAGGAATTAAATATCAAATTCCAGTATTTCAATCGCGTTGCTTGCAGATATTCGTTGACTGCCTCAGCTTTCGTCTTGTTCTTATCGTAACCTTTTGTTGACTGTCCATTAATCATTAAACTGATCAATGGGGGCTCATAGCGGGAATCTTTGATATCCGCACTAAACACCGCAGCATTAAGTCGATAATATTCTTCGATAAACCGGACACCACTTTCAGCCATGTACCGGAAGGTTTCACAGATCCGTTTGATCTCTTCACTGGAGGCCACAGCATTGCTGCTATCATCCATTTCTTCGTATTCTTTCGCCATTTCCATTTGTTCAAGGATCAGGCTTTCATCGATATTGATGACTGTCGGCATGGTTACATTAATCAAGGCCACCTCAACATCGCTTGGTCGTTCACCATCTTCAAATGCACCCGATAAATATTCAATTTCGGCTTCATAGCGATCCAGCTTTTGCTGCAATTCTTTTCTCAGATTAGTAAAGGGATTACGCAGGGTTTCTGCATTGACCAGGCAAACGATTTGACCGCCGGTACGCTCCTGCATTTGGATCGCCTTCATGAGATGCTTGTCGCCTACCGAAAATGGAAAATTGGCAATGATGACATCATATGGTTTGAAGGTGTTAAAGGTCATGAAATCGTCATGAACCAGCTTAAGCTCTTTTCCTTTGAGGACATGCTGCAGTTCTGGTTCAATTTCAATCAGATCAACGTACTTCTTATCATCCGCTCTGGTCCCCTTAATCTCGGCGGTAATCCGCTCCGCAATAGCACCTCTTCCAGCGCTGGGTTCCAGGAATGAAAGTGCCGGAAAGTATCTCCGGTCCTTCCTGATACAATCAAGCATCTTGTCGATTAACCAGCCTGGAGTTTCGTAAAAATCTTTGACATTTGTATACATATTTTATCTTTAGTAGTAGAATGTATAGTATGTATTTAAATATCTTTATAAAGCTGTTTGTTACTTACAATACATCAAATAGTGTCTACTACGTTCTCCTTTCATTTTGTCTTATTAAATTTATCTTTCTCCACATCAACTACCAATATTAGCTGGTCATACTCATTCTGCTTAAATCCAACATCATATGTTGAATCAATAAGTTGATTTGTAATGCACTCATTGATCTCAATACAGATTTCATCATCTGGATTCAATTGTTTCAATAAATCGATCAAAAACTTGTTTTTCATCACGCTACCCTTTCATTAACTGTCGCTTTAATCGTTCATTTTCTTCTTTTAGTTCTTCATGATCAATTAACTGAGCGATCAGCTTTTTCTTATCATCTTCCAACAGCTTGACTTTTTCACGCAGTGCGATTACCTTTTCTTCCTGTAATTGTATTTTGTCTTTCTTAACAGCCACGATATCATCCAGTGGAACACCTTTTGAAATAGCCCTGAGACCCAATATACGCTCTTTTAACTGAGGATTGTTGTACAAGGTGGCTCTAGCCACCTTTGCTTCTTTAGATACTGTTTCAAAGTTAATTGGCTTATTTTTCCGTTTCAGCTTATCAATGGCTTTACTGACCTTTTCAATTGTTTCTTTATTTTTTTGTTCAGCATAAGCTTTGATGCCTGAAACCTGTTCAGCCGATACCTGTTTCTTCATTCAACTGCACCTCCAAACTTACTACTAACGGTTTTAGATATTTGTGTTTTATATGCTGTTTCTGCCATTCACGCTCGTAGCCAAGAGTCTTCAATCTGCTCATTTCTTTTTCCAGTAGATCCAGCTCGGTCTTCAAAATTGGATAAAACCGAACTTCGGTGATATAATTCGAACAATTGTACATAAAGCATCCGTCACCATCCGTGCAATTGCCTCGTCTGAAATCATACAGACATACTCCAGTAGGTAGGGGATTAAAGCTCATCGATTTCGCAAGGTTGTCGATCTCCGAGTCAATTTCATCTGCTGTTTTTCCATAAAACAGTTTATCGAGTTTACCTTTGATCTCATTTGCTCGCAGTCCTGATATTTTTGATTCCGGACTCAATATCATATCGGAATAGATTTCTTTAACTTCTTCTTCCTTTAAGGTGAGATAGTGAGCGGTCATTTCAATCGAAACATGATCATACTGTTTCATAATCATCGCAATCGGTATTTTCTGTTTGATCAGTTCCCTGACAAAAGTTGCGCGAAACTGATGAGGTGCAAGATGATATAGTTCACCCTTATTACCCCGGATATCCCACCGTTTAATAAATGGATTCAACTTAACGGGTCCAAATCTATCAGACTTGTACACGACAATCCTTCCATGCAAAGTTTTTGATCTTGTCAAAAACAGTTCTTTCAAACCGCTTTCTTTTCGTAAATCTTTTGTTGCATTTGTCAATTCTGCGATCACATTTTTAGTCAATTCATTGATGAAAACCTTATGAACAATCGCTTCACCTTTTTCAGTTTTTGGAAGGGTTACTTCCATATAATCATAAGTGTTATTGCCATCTCGCATCACCTTCACACAGCCTTCCTGAATTGACAATATCTCATTGATGCGAAGTCCGGTCTGGCTTTGAATAATGATCCCCGCTTTGGTTAGGATATCTGTTTCATCATGAACGGCATGATATAATATCCGGTCAAATATATCCTCTGGAATCGGTTTTGTTCGATTAGATTTAAGTGACTGTTTTATATCCCACAACTGATTTGAAGTAACGCCTTTAAAAATATTCTCCTTCGGAACACGCCAGTCTTTGATCTGACCAATTTTGATGATATCTTCAACGACATGAGATTGTTGATATCCTGCGCTTTGCGAAGCCATTCTGATATCTTTCAGCCAGATGTTAAAACAAAGAAAATCATCCCGGGTTACATCCGTAAAACGCTTTATACCGTTAAGTGAACAGTATTCGATGAAAGCAGGAAGGCAACTGTTAATATAATTTCTTACCGTTTTTGGTTTAACTTTGCCCAACATATGATACGCATAGAGTTTGACAGTCTGTTTCATTTCAGCTTTTTTGATATAATCAAATAATATCTGTTTATGATAATCATTTGTTGTTTTGGTCGGTATAAATGGTTTTAAATCCCAGACATCATCACTAAACCGTGAACTGCCGATCACGACCAGATCAAGATCAGTATCCGGCTCCAAAACCTGCAAGTTTAAAACTAATCTAGTTTTTGCCATTCTGCAATGCCTCCAATCGTTCAATAATCACCTTCAATACCTCAATCGTCGGTCTGAAATGTTCTGCATAATGTTCGCCGTAAATCGCACCTACCGTAATCTGTCTTTCCAGTGATGCAAGATGGTTTTGGTGAGCTTCCAGATATTCTGGTGTGGTGATGTAACGACTGCATGTATAGCATTTCTGCCGTTTTAACAGTCGGTCACATATTTGACCATCGACAACGGGTTTTGTACAGAAGCCATCACTCATACAAGCATCTTTATCCTTATTTGCCTTAAACCATTCCATTTCAAGTGCGCTGTCGAAGATTAATGGATCAAGCTGATTAACATTTCCGATAACACCGATGTCTTTGAATATTTCTGCCCGTTCCTTATCCTTCACCTCGGCATAAAAGCGTTTTGTAACCGATGGATCAGTATGGCCTAAAACCTGCTGGATGACGTTGATATTCGTTCCTTTGGAAATCATATCCGTCCCCAGAGTGCGCCTGAACTGATGACTTGTCAGGTTGTAGAGTTCGCCATTGGCATCAAAAATATTATTCCGTTTAATAAAAGAATTAAACCAATTTGAGATTGTTTGGTGTGGAATTTCACACAGTATTCCTACTTTTTTACTTTTCAATGGCTTATGAACAAACATCTTATTTTTAACAGATTCATCAGCGTCCATACGCAATTCCTGCGTCACTGCAATCAGTTTCTCAACAGCCTGCACACACTCGGTTCTTACAGGCATAGGTTGTCGTTCTCGACGGTTTTTATGGTCAAACCATGTCATGGTATATCCGCTAATCAAATGTGGCTTGATACAGTCAATACGGAGTTTGAGCAGATCACCGATGCGCATTCCTGTGGATTGCAGGATGACGATCCCATACCTGATATAGGGATTTTCCTCCGTTTTTAAGGCTTCATTAATCTCTGCCAGTGTTTCATCGGGTATAAAATCAATTTTCAATTTTCGATTCACACCGGTATATTCATTTCCAGTAAAAATATCTCTGTCTGGAACCATTTCCGGTCGATGAAGCTGACACCAACGGATGACCGATTTGACAGCATCCAACAAAGATTTTTGATAAGCATATTTCAGTGGCTTTTGAGTTTTTTCAGAAATCACTGTGTGCAGATACGATACAAAATGATCGATATCAGAGTTGGTCAATTCCTTAAAACTACAGATGTTTCTAGTTTCTGCAAATGCATTGAAATGTTGAAATCTGATTAAATCGCGATATAACTTTCCTAATGTTTGGTTTCTAGTCCTGCAATTCTGCCAGATATAATCCTTAACGACATCCTTGATTTCTTCACTGCTGATATAAGAAAAATCAAACTTAAAGTTTTTCCCATAATTCTGCGATTGTTGATCATTATCGACAATATTCCATAGATCACCTTTTGGTCGGCTATTCTTCATCAGAAACTCCTCCAATCAGTGAACTCTGTTCCCAATACCGTGAAAGGCTACTCTCAATGTATGGGTCTGACAAATGTGTGTATTTCTGAGTTGTCGAGATATGTTCATGCCCCATAATAATCTTTGCCACACTGACATCCATTCCTGACTGAATAAGGTTGGAACAAAAGGTATGCCTCAAATCATGGAAGTTAAAATAAAACCCAATTTCATCCTGTACCTTTTTCAGCTTATCATAGGCGGCCCGGTAGGTCAGCTGTTTGCCCAACTGCTTTTTCTGCTCTGAAACAAAAATGAAACTGTGCTCCGTATCAATTCGATTTCTTTCTTCAAAAATGAAATCGTCCAGTTCGGCTATCAGTGCCATGGGGACGTACAAATTTCTAGTTTTACCTTTTGATTTGATTTGTTGAAAAACTCCGACCGGCTTTGACAGATCAGGAACAGGAACGGATTCAATTTCCAGATCCAGGATTTCCTGTATTCTTGCTCCGGTAAGATAAAGCATCTTATAAATAAGAATATCGCGGTGTTTCGTCAGATGGCTTAAAAATAGTTCCATTTCATCATCGGTAATAAGCCTGGTTGCTCTTTGACTCTCCTTGACTTTAAAAATTGACTGCTTGGTTTTATTATCTGATCTTGCATGATGCAGTATGCTTTTAAACATGTTGAATGGTCGGTTGACCTCTCGCATCAGCATTGGGTTGTCAATTTCCTTCATATCAGCCTCAAATAGATAAAACTGGTGAATGGTGCTAAGTATGCGGTTAATCGTTCTGTTTGTTCGTGCGCTTTCCTTGTGAATGGATGGAATATTACTGTCACCTTTTCTTAAATAATCAATAAAGTCAGCGATCATATTTGGTGTAACTTGATCATATTCGTATCCATTTTCAGCAAGAAATTTCCAATACGTTCGTAAATCATTTCCGTTTGCTTTGAGGGTATTGAAGGCTTTGTCCTTCTGCCTTTGGAATTTTAGATAGTTGTATACGGGTTTAACAATTCGCATTTCATCATCCAGTAAAACGACAATCTTTCTTCCGGCATCTTCTATGACATGTAATTCCATATCTCTGATACCTCCTTTACATTAAGCATATGTCTAATTAGTCTAAAACATTATAATTACTTATATTATAACTAATTTCGAACACACGTTCAATGTCTTTTTTACTGGATAATATTTACTGACTCTTACCTTCTGTTGATCTGCTTTTTAGACAGATCAACACTCTTATAATTCTCATGTTTACAAGGATATTTAGCGATATTCTTAACTATATACGTATTATACACTATTGACTAAAGATAACATATTTTTTCCTTCTTTCTCCCCTTTTGGGGTCTTTATGTGTTTTTAACAGTCAAACTTAATGACGGCGTTGTCCGGAGTGATCGGCTCAACACCATTTCTCTGGTGGGCATTCAATACCTCAATGACATCCTCGATTGTTTCCGGATGAAACTGGGAATCATCGCACATACAGACATGGATTATTCTTTGATTATTATTGGTATTCATTTTCCCCTCCATAGTAAATTAAAATTTTAAACCCGAATGCCACCATCAACCAAACACCGATACGGATCAAAAGCATTATCAATCCGATGTAATTCAACTCGATCTTCTTCTAATTGTGTTTCCAGGTCTTCAATCACCGCAACACTGTCATTGATCCCTTCAAGAATCTTTTGCAGCTCATGTGACGGTGCGCTTTCGGATCGTCTTTGCCAAAACAATTCGTTCTGGTTAAAGCATTTCTTTTTTGCTTGGTCCAGCAATTCTTCTACTTTTTGAATATCCGATACCATCTGATAAAATTCTGTGTGTCTTCTCATCATTTTTTCCTCTTTCTCCCTGGTTAGGGTTTTAACTGATTGACTTAACCAGTTCTTTTAACAGCGCACCGCTGGTTAAATAGGTGGCTGGATCAGAACATGGCATTACCGCATCTTGACTGATCTCAACACTTATTCCATCAATCGATAAGAATAATCGCATGAGGTTCAAGCGTTCGTTGTGATAGACCAAGAATACCTTTTGACCATAATTGGAATGGATTTCCTCGACTTCGGTTCGGATGTTAAGGTCATTACCAAACCAACGCTTAAGACGTTCTTGGTATGCATCTAGTGGTTCGGTATCTCGTTCGATTTTTTCAAGCAGTTCTAATAGAATCGATCGTTTTGCTTCGATACGATCATGCTCCTCCCATAATGGGGAAGTATCACAGTCTGCTTGAATCAGCTCACTTTCAGTCATATTGTCAATGACTTCCTGAATTTCACCCATCTCGTTTGCCAGTTCTTCTGACTTCGTTTCTAACCACGCAATCATGTCTTCTTTTGTTTGTAATTTCATTTTTTATTCCTTCTTTCTCCCTTATGAGGGTTTTAATCTTTATCAGAAGTTTCAATAAAAAAAAGCACGAAAGTATTCACCCAGGCGGGTTTTTCTCTCGTACTTTTCTTGTTTGAATAACAAAAGGACATGCCAAAAAAGGCACGTCCTATCTTACTCATTGTTCTGAAAACTTATAACATGGTTATTATACCGCGTTTGATAAGTTTTTGCAATGGCTATTCTACCTCTATCTTACCTCTATCTCACGGCCTTATCTTTTGGTACAATGGCCAAGGTATAACCCAAAGGGTCTAATAACTTAAACAAGGTATCTATTTTCGGTATTGCTTTTAAATTTTCTAAACGTGCAATTGCTGGTTGTTTCAACCCCGTCAGTTCTGCAAGCTTTTTTTGTGACATTCCACATTTTTCACGCGCTTCTATCAACTTACCGATTAAAGCGACCTCAAACTCAATTTCTTCTTTCTCTAGATCAGTTAAAATATCTTTTTCATTGTACCAATCATCAAACTCGGTATACTCAGTATTACCTATCTTTACACTCATCTCAAACATCCTCTCTTTCTAAAAAATCTTTTACTCTACTCTTTGCCCTTAATATTTCTTTCTTTGGTGTTTTTTGTGTCTTTTTGTGAAAATAGTGCAGCAATACAAAAGTATCATCCTTCCAGTAAAAAAATAATACACGATCTGATAACGGCCTTAATTCCCAGATGTCCTCATCGATGTGTTTAACAAAAGGTTGACCAGCTCTTGTCCCATACTCACGTAGCATTTTCAAATTCTGAACTATCTTTGAATATTTTATACGATCCTGTTTGCTTGTACATGCCTTATCCCTTACTTTATCCATATACTCTCTTACAGGCTCATTTCCTTTTGAGTCTTTATAGAAAATAACTTTGTACATAAACAATACCTACTTCTTTAGTAAATTTATTATAACATATTTGTTATATTATTACAAGTTAAACCGGATGTTTTTACAAAACTGGCGGCTATAACCGAAACTTTGAACTACCCTATTATCCTAGCTTGTCACGACGTCTTCTATCGATTGAGTATTACACAAATACCCAACGGCTTCATACACCCGCTCCCGACTTGTCCCGATCGGCATAAACAAGCTTAACTCATGCTTTGGTGCCGGATCATTCAAGAGTTTCAATCCCGTATGTTTCCCGGGATAAACTGTGGCGTGATCCAGTTCCTTGATCCGAGTTAATTCATCTGCTTTTTCAAGCAATTCTTCGTACTTGTCTGGTTCAAACTCAACCGTAGCAAGCACACCCAGCTGTCCTTTAATCTTGGCCATATACAAAAAGCATCCCGCATTTTCTTGCCAGATGGTATCCATATATTGCTTCAATTCGTTGGGTATTACCGGGTAACTGCTTACACTTTTGGTTTTCTCTGAACCATCATTGATCTCTCCGAATGACGTCGAATAAAATTCGGCCTCAACTGTGTTTAAATCCTGTAGTTCTAATTTTGCCATTTTGGTTCCTTCTTTCTCCCTGATGAGGGTTTTACTTTTAATTAGAATGGTCCAACCATATACGTTGGTTCAATCTGTTCAAATATGTAATCTGAATATTGTCCTGTTGTACATAATATCTCGCAATTAAGATTCTTATATATGTATCGTTCTAGAAACAAGTATTCTTTGTCGGTAAAACCTGCCGTACTTAAAATCTGGTCACTTCGATATTGACCATGTTCAAATTCAAGGACTGCTTTTTCTTTTTTTGAATCGATTATTAGACAAATGCTCTCATCACCTTTATGACCTTCAATCGCTTGCTGAACGGCTTTTAATACCACCGCCATAGCTGGATTGTTTGGAAGACATGTCTCTGATTCTGTAAAATAAACGGGAATACCAAACATGATTGCATCGTCAAGATAGGTTTCTAAGGATTGATCCATTGATCCGAAAACCAAAACTGCTTTACTGACATCGATCATACCCCCTGTTATCTTCTTGACGCATTCCTTTGAACCAATCGAGTAGAGATAAGGCATAAGCGGTGTGTTTCCGGCTACCATCGTTTCTTGGATTGCTGTTGCAACCACCTTCAGGTTCTCGTCTTCATTTGCTGTTTCCGCAAACAGGATTGTAACAGGCGATCCTTTGGATTGAACATGGTGATCGCACACATAACGGCCCGAGAACCCACAGTCTCCATTAGCTGATGATCAAATACAGTTAGCACAATTTTTTAACGTTGTCATTGTAATTCCTTCTTTCTCCCCTTTTGGGGTTAAACTATTTTTTAGCTTTTTCAAAACAAAGCATGAGAGGGCTTTTGCACCCTTCATGCTTTTAAGTTAATTGTTAGTTTAATCGTTATTTTGTGAATATGAGTCATCCACAATATCACAATCGAGGTTTTTGTAAATGTAGCTGCTCATGAATTGGTATTCTAATTCAGTGAGGCTACTCAAATCGATTTTCAGATTTTTGTATTGCGAGATTCCGTCACCATATTCTATGACTGCATTTCTTTCTTCGTTAATCACAAGAACAATTTCATCATTCTGCTTATTGTTGACCCAAGCATCCCAGATTGCTTTTAAAACATTTGTTAAAACGGGATTGTTTGGCAAACAGGTTTTTGTTTCAACCATATAAGCCGGTATCCCTTTGCAGATGGCTTGCTCAATGGGGGCTCGCAGGGTTTGATCTTTTGGACCATACACCCATAGTGCCTCACTTTGGGTAATCATCTGATTGATCATGTTCGGGTAATTACCTTCCGTGATCGGATAGAGATAGTGTGATAATGGTAACACATCTGATTCGACTGCATGATTAATTGCTTCCGATGCTAACTTTGCATTAACTTGTGAATCGGCGGATCTTGCCGTCAACAGTGTAATAATCGGTCGTTCTACTTTGAATTCGTGCTGATCACAATAATAATTTCCGTTGAAACCACACGTTCCGTATATTCTCGAACCAACACAGTTACTACAGTTTTTAATTACGTCTTTGATAGGCACATCTGTTGTGATTGCGGATTGGCAGTAATCCGGATAAACGATCTGACCGGGAACCAATTCTGCTTGCCCATCCTTGACATAATGCTTGCAATATTTATCATCACCACTTAGATCCTGACTTTCTGATGTGACACTGATTAACACACCTGGCAATTTTTGACTGATCTTGCAAAGATCAAGGGTTAAGGTTTCCCAATAGCCCCAATCTACAGATTCAAAGTTTTCTCCGAGAAGTTCACAACCGACTTCTTCTAATCCTTTAACCATGGCCATTTCAACTTCCTTTTCTGATAACTTACAGTTATCCTCACACTTCAACTCCAGTTTGTACCATTCTTGAATCATTTTTTTACCATTTCCTCTTCATTTGGAAGAGGCCTTTCTCCCTGTTAGGGGTTTTTATTATTGCTATAATTTTCAATAAAAAAAGCACGAAAGTATTCGCCCAGACGGGTTTTTCTTTCATGCTTTTCTTCTTTTAATAACAAAAGGACATACCAAAAAAGGCATATCCTGATCTTACTCATTCTTTGAAAACATATAACATGGTTATTGTACCATGTTATATGAGGGTATTCAATTGTTTTTCGGAAAATTCCACATTTATCTGCCACAGCAGAAATTATAAACATCATTGATCAAAAAACGCACGCAACGTGCATCTACGAAAGAAGAAATTAGCATATTCCTTTAGACCTAATCGCCCTTGCCCGATGATTAGTGTATCTACAATAGTGGAAATAGCATATTCCCTTAGTGCCATTTTAACATTATTCAATTTTGTTTGCAAGCCTCATCTTTTACTCGTACAAAACATTAGGACCGGGGTTTGCAATTCCCCGGCCCCTTATTAATTCCACAAATTTTCCATTTGTTTTTTTAAATCTTCTTTCCGCCTCGCTGTTTCTTCGCGATCAATGGTAATCGTATCTGTCTTTTCATCGATCCTCAAAACATCCCCTTCTTTTGCCTCTGCCGGGATATTGCTACGCTCGATGTCTTGCATCGCGCGATTCTCACGTTCACAGACAGCAAAATTTCCTTCAAAACGGTCGATTATAAGAGTTTTCATGGTTTACACACGCTGCACGGGGTTAAGCCCATATTAATGGCTTCTGACTTCAATAAGGCGGTTTTGCTGTCATTTAAATAGGTGCATCCTTCCTTATGATACTTGGCCCCTGATTTCGTTTTGTAGACCATATAGTCTTGCAGTTCAACCGGCTCAGGCTCAACGACTTTTCCCGTTTCAAAGGTAAGGGTCTTCCCATCACTTGTTGCAACGATCGTGCCGCTTTGATCTGTCCGATATACGGTGCTGCCCAGGTTTTTCAGTTTTAAAAGGGTGTTGTCCGTGGGGTGGCCGTAGCTGTTTCCCTCTCCAACGCTGATAACTGCGTACTCCGGATTGATGGCCTGGAGAAACGAAATACTACTGCTACTATTCGATCCATGATGCCCAACTTTCAGGACATCGGCCTTAAGATCCAGTCCGGCTCCGATCATAGCTGACTCATTAACTTCTTCTGCATCCCCGGTGAAAAGGAAACTCTTATCTCCATATTCAACCTTTATGACAATTGAAGAAGTATTCAAATTATCGGCTTCTTCCCCCAGCGGTCCCATAATCGTACAGGCGGCATCCCCTAATTTAAATGAAGAACCAACAACCGGTTTTGTGATCGATAAACCATTGCTTTGAATCGCTGTGATCACATCCCGATAGGTTTGCGTATTAGCGGTGGCTTCTGGCAGATACACCTTGCCCACCTTAAAACTGTTCAGGATATAGTCGAGTCCGCCGACGTGGTCTTCATGTCCATGGGTGCCAATAACATAATCCAGCACCGAAACATTCTGATTATCGATATACGTTTTAACCAGACTGGCATCATCATTGTTTCCCGCATCGATCAACATCGTATGATCGCCCTGGGTAATCAGTATTGCATCTGCTTGTCCCACATCAATAAAATGGACTTTCAGCTCGCCACTTACAGCGGGATCTTCTGGCTCAATTACTGCATTCTTGTCGTAAAAAGGTAAAGCGGTCGTTTGTGTTGGGGCACCGGCTCCAGCAGCTACAATTTCAATTCTGATTGCTTCCAGGCGATAGCCGTAGCCAGCCGTTCCGGCACTTTCACCATCCTTGGCCCAACCCAGCCAGCCAAAGTTTTCAGCGTGGACCTGGTAATAGACATCAAACTTTTCGGCATCCGCTCCGGTTAATTTAATCTGGATGGCTTCCAGGCGATAAGACAGACCTTCAGTTCCGGACATTTGGCCATTGCTTTTCCATCCACGATCGGTATTGGCTTCCCAACCGATGTTTTGTATGTGTGTCTGGTAGGAAATGCCCAGATCATAGCCAGAGGTATTTTCGGTTTTTATTTTAATCCCTTCAAGCCGGTAACCTTTTCCGGAAGTTCCGCTAGTGTCTCCATCGTTCTTATAGCCTTGCCAGCCAATGTTTTGAACATGGGTCTGGTAGGACACCGAGGCTGTTGAATTGTTTGCTGTTGCTGTTATGCAACCTGGCAGTATTGCCAAAATCATGGCGATAATAATAAGGAATCCGATGCTTTTTCTAACTTGCTTCATTTTTTCCTCCTGTAGCTTTTCTTTAATTATATCTGCTAGTGTGGTATTTTTCTAGTTTTTATAGAAATAAAAAGGGATGAAGCTGATAGATTAATTATCAGCTTCATCCCTTTTGTTAAATATACTTCTTACTTAATTATCTGATCATGATAACGCATTTCCTCAAGCATCAGAAGAATTTGCATTTCCTCACACGTTTCTTCCGGTTCATCATCCGGATAATAATAGTCTAATATTGGTCGATAATCCTGATAAACCACCTTGTCCGATCGAACAATTTTTACCATGTCTTCGACCTGAAGCAATCCTTCTTTAAGATCTGCCTCAACTTCTTCAATCAATTCATCATATGCATAGGAATAATTCAATGATTTAACCCCTTTTCATTTATTATTATATCAATCACCGGTTCCTGTGCACCATATTCCGGAAATTCAGAAACCATTTCTTTAAATGAATCGAACTGCTTCATCCATTCAGTTTTGTTTGCTGCTACTTTGTAACGCCCGATTTTGGTCGGTGTTTGCCGATAATAAAACCAATCGCCTACAACAATACCTGGTTGTGTATCATATCCGGTTAGCTTTGGATAATTTCGACTGCCACCCCATACTTGTACGCTAATTATAGCATATTTATACTGGGGCGAGCTTTTTTTCTTACTTTCAATATAAGACTCTTCAAAATCATGCGGATCATCAAGAATTCGCTTTGCAATTTCAGACAAACAATAATGCTCCGTCTTATTAAAATAAGTGCTCGTGTGATGCCATGACGCGGCTCCAACTATCTTAGCCCCGTACTTCCATTGTGCAACTGTAAATTTATCTAGCGTTTTTTTCTCAAGCTCGGTAAAATCCTCTATTTCTTCAATATAATTTTGAATCAATGATTTTGTGATCAATGATATAGGAACTTCAAATTCGCGAATGGCCGCATCACTTCTTACACTCCGTTTATAGCCAACATACCCACTATTTAACATTACTGCCCCCTTCTTTCTTGTTCTTAATCGCATTCACAATTGCATCCGATCGCCAGCAATCTTCTTTCAGCCCAAAAACATCCGCAATCGCTTCACCCTCAAAACCATCCGCCAGAATACTGTCGATACTTGAAAAAGGTATCTGAATGTCTTGTTTCAGTCTGATGCCTAAATCATGTTCGGACCACAACCGGGACGAGCTTCCCCAGAAGGGATTATATAATCCGCAGCGGGTGTCCTTATTAATCACTACACACCCCTGGGGTCCATTAAGTTCTTTTGACCGTTCGATCAATTCACTCAACTCATCGGCTTGCCCTTGCGGCAAAGCGACTAAAAAGGTAATGTCAGCCTGGTCAGATTCGCAATTTTCAATCTCACGGATAAGACTCTGTAAAAACAGGTCGCCATCGGAAAGTTCTTTTAAAGCTTCTTTGATCTGTTCACGATGATATCCTTGCTGTTCTGCAAACCATATCGCATGATTAATGGTCGTATTTTCGTTATCTAATGCCGGATGTACCACCATATTTAAGCAGATATAGTTTGAATCATTATAACGCGAATTCGTATTTTCTGATAAATATTTTGTATTTTTCATTTTTTTCTCCTTTTGTCCCTTTGGGGATCTTTTAAAAAGAACACCCCAAAACGGGGTGTTCACTTATGCTATCTTGCAAACTGATACGACAATTTAGCGCCTTCTGGCAAGATAAACCATTGCTTATCTCGTTCAGCCTTACGGCACGTGTCACAACCTTTCCAGATCTCTGTACAGTTTAAACACGAATTTTCTTTCTGCTCAATCGCTGGGCGTCCATTCAGGCTTAACCCAGCAATTTCATAGCGGCCATCTTTTTCACTGGCAGCTGTTATTTCGCCATTAAAGATCAGCTCGTTGAGTGAATTGATCTTTGACCAAACAGTGTTTTTTTCTACCTTACCGGTTAATGCCAGGCATGACTTCTCATCTCGAAATGATAATGTTTTCATTTTGTTCTCCTTATACCTCTTTTGAGGACTTTAAATATTAATTGACTTTTTAAATTGGGGTACAATAGTCTATTTGAACGATTAAACACGAATCATTGACGCTCTCCAAGGATAATTCCTGGATTTTTATGGCGTCATTTGATAAATTGCTGGAATACCATCAATGACAGTATAACCGAAATTTTCTGTAAAACTAATTAACCACACTCGATCATTTTGAGGTAATGAATTTAAATTAAATACATGATTCTCAACAATTTCTCGATATCCCTCTGGTCCTGACTCTACAATTGCTATATTATCCTCTCCTATTACAAGACAAGGATCATCAGCACGATCGCAAGATCGGATCAGTTTTGTTATCTTCTCAAGTTCCGGATTGCATGGTAGAACTGCCTCATCATCAATGATGTAGACTGGTATCCCTCGAAGCAAGGCTAAATCGATCTCGCTCTGTACGCCTTCAGATATAAACCCAAATACCCACACAGCATCGCATTTAAGTAACAGTTCTGCTCCGACACTCATCCCCAACTTTCGTTGCTCAGGTATGGTGTCATCAAGAATAGTCGCCCAATTCAGATGCGGTGTTATGGGCAAGACGTTTGAGTCCATTGCCAACTTGGTATAAATTCCAGCTTTCTTCAAATTGCCTTCAATATCACCGCGCAAAGCTGAAGCGATATAGACCATTGGCTTATCTACGGTCAGTGAGTGTTGATCGCAATCATATCTCCCACCAACGCCACAATAGGTTGCCTCTTTTAAGCAACCGAATTCGCAATTACTGCAATTTCTAATAATATTCTGAGTATTCATTTTGTTCTCCTTCTACCTCTTTAGAGGGTTTTCAAATTAATTTCCGGACAACCTTCAAAGCAGCCCTTGCCAACAACCAGGTTCGGTTGCAGATTAATTTTCTTCAGATTTGTGCAGCTCCGCCGCATAAGGTTGGTAGCCATCTTTGAAGATTCCTTCAAAATTGTAATTGCCTTTTTGCACTTCTGCTAATTCGGCATCTTGGGCTTTTTTGTAGTCCGGATGATTCCGTTCTTCATCTTTGCAGTCGCTGCAAAGGATGTCTCTATTAAACATCGACATGATTGAACTCCCATTCAGATCTTTGCCACAGCGATCACATTTTTCTTTGATCATCATTTTCTACCTTCTTTCTGCCTTTTAAGGCTTTTTAGGGCTTTTGGGGAAGAGGCTATGCTTTGATAGCCTCTTCCTACTTAGTCCTCTATTTTAACTTCTCTGAGTCCCATATACTGCAAACCGGTATCCGCATCGGATACAACAGCGACAACAGCAATTAAGTCACCTGATTGGTGAATGAGATGTCGAATATCGTCCACCTCCGGGACTTCTTTCGGTCCTAGAACGTACATTTTCTGATAAGTATCATGAATTTTTACAAACAGACTTACCAGACTGTTTGTTTGTACTGGTTTCTCCATATCCTGGTATTCAAAACAACACGCTTCATGCATGCCGGATGGTACGATAGCTACAGTTTCATAAATACTCATTTTCTTTCCTTTACCTTTCTTGCAACATACTGCTGCATCTCAGCCAATAGCTCTAATTGTTCCTCGATCGCTTCGATGCTTGCAAGAGTTTCAGCGATTTCTTCTTCATCATCTTCCAGGCCGTCTTCATAACGAACCATAATCTCCTCATATCCCTCTAATTGACGTCTCATACCGTATTCTTTTTCAAGAATAAACTGTTTGACGTCTTTTTCGGTTTGCGTTTCAATTTTTAATCGATCCGCTACTTCTTTAACAACAGCTTCCAACTCCATAACGAGGTCTAGTGCTTCGCCATTCAGCTCTGTGTTTTTTTTCTGATCCTCGGTCGGATTCATCATTTTTGTCAGGTAATCGAATCCGGCAACCTGTAAAAATTCACGGCAGGCTTCAATCAGTGCTGAAATCTCAGCATGCTCTTTGATTACAATAGAGTTCTCACCAAAATAATCATCGTATCCGAGAATTATTTCACCGTCTACATATTGGTCTGAAACCAGTTCAATGGCTGCTTCGGCACTTTCTGCCATAACCGGAACTGATTTTTTTAATACCTCTCTAACTTCAACAACATACTGTTTCATCTCTTTTTCTCCTTCTTGACAGCTTACTGCCAGGTTATTTTTTCGATGGCTTTTACTTCTCTTTCGATATCATCAATTCTGTTCAATTTTGAGTGCGTTACACAAACAAATTGTTCAGTCTTGTTAATGTCAGATATCGAAGTCCGTAAATGCATCAATTTTTGATAAATTTTCTCTTGTTTCTCAGGCTGTTTTTTCCATTGGATGAACCAATGTGACAGCATTACTTGTCCATGCACTTTCGCACATGCCGTAAATTTCTGATATGCTATAACCTCTTCCGCCATCCGGCAAGATTGAGTCTATGCATTTGAAAGGAAGTTTGACATCCTTTTCTAACTCTAATTCGAGCAGACTTCCAGCCCCCATCCATGGATCATACAGACCGCATTTCGTTGTTTTCTTTAGCGTCATATATCCCCGACCTTTTCGCTCAGAGAAAGTATATGAATCATTGAGTTCTGCTTCTGCGTTGAATTGTTCAACTAAATCAAAGGCTTCATCAAGTGATAAACTCACCATGAAAACGAAGGCATTCATATGTGACGTACAATTCGCCACCTCTTCATACATGCTTTCCAGGAATTTGCTTCCGCTATATTCCTGATGTCTCAGTGCTTTATTTAGCTGACTTTTTTTATAGCCCTGCTGTTTGGTAAGCCATAATATTGAGGCATCATTATCGATAATTTCTCCGAAGATTCCATTGTAATGAGGTGCGACACAATTCAACGTAAAATCAGAATTTCCGTCACCCGTATCAACAATGATATCCATCAGCACATCGGCAGTGAAGTCACTTTCATTGTAGTAAAAATGAAAGCTTTCTCTCATCCATTCTTCAATTTCGTCCCAATAAAGATCTTTAGTTTCTGCTTTTAGGTGTTGTTTGATGACACCTTCCGCATATTCAATCTCGTAAGGGTATTGGTTGATTTCCCACTCCCAGATCTTCTCGCTAAAGAACTCTCGCGGGTTCTCGGCTTCGAATATCTCCTTTACCGTTTCTTTTGACAAGTATTTGTCTCGGTAATCGACATAAATATCTTTAAAATATTCGTCGCCTTCTTTTTTCATATACAACTGCTTCTCGATAATCGTTTCTACTTCTTCTAACCATACCTGATTCATTTTCTTTCTCCTTTTTCTCCCTTGTAAGGGTTATTCTGAAACACAAAAAGGAAAGCGATGGCCATCGGCCACTACTTTCCTTTTTCTTTA
>Ga0075011_10000673_pt1 | contig 18111 bp, 18 predicted proteins | sample TARM_MetaG_T_14_FD_72354 | JGI IMG/M metagenome (GOLD analysis project Ga0075011, IMG submission 72354) | Freshwater microbial communities from Pennsylvania, USA, analyzing microbe dynamics in response to fracking - TARM_MetaG_T_14 | ecosystem: Environmental > Aquatic > Freshwater > River... | reverse complement strand
TATTATGTGGGTTTTGAGAATCATTCTGGTCGAACCTACATTGGCGATCTATCTCCCCTGGGCAAAGTCCTTGTGGGCTATGGAAACAATGGCCAAGATGGCTATGAAGGCTGTGTCTACAAGAACACCTACTGTAGCTATTTCCACGGTTCTCTCCTCTCAAAAAATCCTGAGCTCTCTGATCGATTGCTCACCACAGCCCTGAGCCTCAAATATGGCCCTGTGACCCTCAGTCCTCTTAAGGATTACTATGAACACATGGCCAAGAAGGAACTGAGAAAGCGCTATGAAAAATAGCCTAGCAAAAGAAGGTGCCGCACTCCAAAAAGTATGCTGCACCTTCTGTTATTTTTCTCCCTCTATAATGGACCATAGCTCAGGAAGACGTTGAATTTCATAATGAGGCTTATAAGTGCTCTGATTCCTTATATTCTTGGGATTCATCCAGCAAGTATCGATGCCAAAATCAAGTCCCCCTAGAATATCCGTGCCCAGACCATCGCCCACCATGAGCACATCTTCTTTGGTGTGGTGATGAAGCTTCGCTAAAGTATGGGCAAAAATCTCTGGTTGGGGCTTTTTCATACCCACCTGCTCAGAAATCACCACCACGTCAAAGAGCTTTCCCAAAGGGGCTTCCTGTATCCTTGACTTTTGCACCACAGTCAACCCGTTGGTGATGAGGCCCAGTTTTACCCGACCTTTTAACGCTTCAATGAGTGGATAGGCTTCTTCATAGGGATAAGAAGCCTTGGAAAGGTGCATGAGATAAGCATTTGCAAAAGCTTCTTCAGAAAAGTCCAAGGAAGCAGCTTTTTTAAAGCGCCTAAATCGCTCCACCTTCAGCTCTTGTTGACTGATTTTTCCTTCTTCAAACTCTTGCCAGATGATCCCATTGACTTCTTTATATAGCGCATGCAAGGTCACAGTGTCCCCTTGGACCCCCACGTCCCCAAGGGCTCGATCCAGTGCCACGGTTTCAGATTGTTGAAAATCAAATAAGGTATCGTCGGCATCAAATAAAATTACAGCATACTTCATGGTCTACATCCTTCCTTTTCTAGTCTGGCAATCCTTCAGGTGTCGTTATCACGCCCACATCATTGAGACCCAAAAGCTCTAGCCTAAAGCTACTATGGAGTGCAATTCCTCTCACCCTATGGTCAAAGGTTACTTCAAAGACTTTGATCATGTTGGTTTCTTTGGTGAAGATCAAGGCAATTTCATAGGCGTCAATGTCTAAGGCCGCCAATTGCCCCTCCTTTAACTTTAGCACCTCTCCCAAGAATTCTTTGAACTCTTCTTCCGTGAAGAGGCTGGTGGTATAGTAGCGCATCTCCTGGCCCAAGTCTTCCTTTTCCAGCTCTTTGGCAAAGCGAAGTAGTGGAAAGAGTTGAATGTTTTGGCCCATGGCAGGTATATTCGATGGATTAAAGGCATCTTCTTCTAGATGTGGCTCCCCCTTTTGCCAAGGGAGAAAGCCCAAGTTGTATTTGTAATAGATGGCTCCTTCTTGGGTATAAATATCCATGAGCTTCGGCGTTCCCAAAAAGCCCAGCTGCCCATGGACGGTGATGGCGGACACTTTGGGCGAGGTGGTCATCCTGGTTTCTCCTTGAATGCCCACTTGGTTGCTGCCCATACCGATTTTACTCTCATAGGCCAGGGTCATGGAGGAAGCTTCTTTGAGACCTTTGAAACTTCTATAGGCAAAATGATATCGATTATTTGTGCCAAAGAAAATCAGTAGCGACGCACCAAGGAGTACCACCACAAAAAGTAAGGCCCATCCCAGCTTCTTCATTGTTTTACCTCCTCGTAAGTTCTTGTATTTAGTGTAGCATAGGGATGCTTTGAAAAAGGAAAATTTCTCTGAAGTTTCCATGAAAAGAAAAGAGGAAGAAGCCTTGGAATCTGCCCCTTCCTCTATATTCTTTAAGCTTTTTCCAAGGCCTCTTCCTTTAACCCTGTTGTAGGTCCTTGGACCTTTGGTTTAACCTTTCCTTTCCATGCATGCATGGCCAAAGATACCGCAATGACGCCATAGGCCACCACATTGGCAATGGTAGTTTCTGTTTCAGAGGAGAAGTTGTCTGGATAGGTGGCGGTGACAATCTTTTCGCCATACTTTTTCAGCATGTTTTGTGCCGCTTGGTATTCTTCTTCACCTTGAGATACCGTGCCTGTGATGATACCGATTTTATAATCTACATCTCCTGTAGGTGTCTCTCCGGGTGTTTCGTTAGGTGTTTCTCCTGGGGTTTCTTCCGGAGCTTCTCCGCCACGACAAGCTGCTAGTGAGAACATCAACAAAGAGGCCAACAATAGTGACATGATCTTTTTCAACATTTTTCTTTCCCCCTTCATCCTTATTTAAATGACCTCAAGTAATTTTCGAATCATTCAGGATTAGGAGAATTACACTGCTACTTTGTTTATATTTCAACAATATTATTAATAATCGATAAATTATAATTGAAAATGTGTAACAAAATGGCAATTTCATAATGATAATTGATAGACAATGTTCTGGGATAGAATTGTCATGAAGGAGTTTATGCAAATGAGTGAAAAGACACCTCCTATTTCATAATAGAAGATGTCTTTTCATTAAAATTCTTCTTTGATGCTCCGAAGGAACAATCCTTGTAATGTCTCTTTGGCATCCATGCCTTCAAAAAGCACATCATAGACCCCTTGGCATATGGGCAGCTCCACGCCTAGCTCTTTTGCCTTGCGGAGCAATGCTTTCACGGTATAATATCCTTCTGCCAAAGAGTCAAAGGTCTTCCCCTTCACAAAGTCTTCTCCAAACTGCCTATTGTGACTATGCTTAGAGAAGACTGTGGCTTCATAATCGCCCAGATGACAAAGGCCATAGGCGGATATGGGGTTTCCACCCGATGCTTCCATGAACCTGGAAATCTCCCTTGCACCCCTGGACATGAGTGCCCCCTTTAAGGATGACCGGCCAAGGCCATCTAACATGCCTGCAGCAATGCCCATGACGTTTTTCGCAGCCCCGCCAATCTCATTACCCACAAGATCTGTGCCGTAGTAGAACCGAATGAGTTCTGAGGAAAACTGCTCCACGAGAAAAGCTTTGGTTTCTCCGTCTTTACTGTCTATCACCATACAGTTGGGAATCCCCTGATAAAACTCTTGTACATGTCCTGGTCCAAGCCATACGGCGATTTTTGTGTCTTCCTCTTGAAACTCTTCACAAACCTCTGTCAGTCTTTTACCCGTGGAGATTTCCATGCCCTTCATACAAAGAATCAACGTCTTCTTCTTTAGCCCTTCTTTATCCATCTCTGTTAAAAGGCTTCTTAACCCTTGGGCATTGACAGAGATCACCACATACTCATTCTCCATGGCTACGGTAAGCTCCTGGGTTAAGGCAATGGATGGAGGTAGTGTCAAGAGGCCATTGGTTCTAGTTCTTAGGAAGGTGTCCATATGTCTTGACCCTTTGCGCCCATAAAGGGTCACTTGATGTCCTTGTTCATTCAAGTACCAAGCGATGAAGGAGCCCCATCGGCCCGGACCAATCACTGTAATATTCATCTATTCGCCATCCTTTCTCTTTGCTCTACTTCGAGCATCCTTGCCCTTATTCTACTAAAGGAAGAGGGGCCTACACAAAAACTCCCTAAAACCTTCACCCTTTTTTAAGAAGTCAAAAAGAACCCCTGACACAATTTTTTTGCATCAAGGATCCTTCTTCATGGCTTTTATTCCGATAAACCTAAGATGAGGCTATAGTAGTCCGTATCCAAAATCATGGCGGAATAATAAAACTGTCGATCAATTTCCTGAGACACCGCTCTTCTATAGGTATTCTTTTCTTCTTCAGTCAAAACAATGCCTTCTTTTAAGGTGAACACATTCTTTGACGCATCATAGCGTCCCACATCTGTAATGAAGCTTCGGTCATTGAAAATAACCTTGGGCGCGATATCAGACAAGAGGTCTTGTCCCATATAGAGCCTAGAATCATAGGACAAGCCTAATAGATTGGCAATGGTGGGAATGATGTCTAAGCTGGAGGCTGGACGGTCTATGGTCACGGGCTCCATTCCTTTTTTGTATAAAATGAAGCTCGATTTATACAGCTCGAAAGTTTCTTCCACTTCATGGCCTGCCAGTTCATCCAGGTCCTTTTTATCTAGGCCATAGGGATAATGATCTCCACTGATGGCGATGAGGGTATTCTCCGCCACGCCGTATTCCTCTAGTTTTTCTAGTAGGTGCGCTAGAGCCAAATCCAGTTCAATTTGAGTAGCCATATAGGCTTGACCGCCCTCGCTGTAAGGGAGGTCTTTCACCAAGTCTCGATTTTTATAGGCGATGTAATTTCCTGTGAAATCATAGCGCATATGCCCAGAAACCGTCATATAGTATGCATGGAAAGGTTCTTTCCCCATGTACTCCTCTGCCGTGAGCTCCATCATCTCCAGGTCTGATTCTGGCCATGTGGGCGCTACATCTAAACCATTGCCAAGACCTTTGTACTCATATCCTAGATTGGGATGGGAAATGTCTCGATTATAGTAGTCATAGGTATGATTGTGATAGGCCATAGTGGTGTATCCCAGGGGTCTTAGGGCATTACCCATGGCGTAAGGCATGGCAATATCCCCAGATTTATACATGCTCCATACACCACTTTTGGGAAGGAGTCCTGTGGTGGCCACATACTCTCCATCAGAGGTGCTGACCCCCCAGAGGGGATTGTAAAAATCTGTAAATCGAAATCCTTCTTCACTCATCTTATACAAGGTAGGCGTCAACGTCTCATCAATGGCATAGTGGGAATAGGCTTCCGCGGTAATCAAAATCAGGTTATATCCTTCAAAGATCCTTGTGTACTGATTTTTCTTCGTGGGGGTTCTTTGACTAAAATAAGCATGCATCTGCTTCAATGTGTCATCCGCAGTTTCTTCCATGAGCCTGGTGAAGGGAAGCTCTAACACTTGATCTTCATAGACGATGATTTCTTCTTCCCTGGGCTCTTCGTCCTTCACGGGTATGGGGATATCCGGAATACCTTCTGCGAGAGGAGGCGGTGCATTCTTGGTCTCTAGGCCCAAGGCCGTACGTTGAAGATCTAGCCTCATACTGGTCAAAAGGCCTAATTTATTAAAAGAAGCCACAGGATATTTGTTTTGATAATACAGATCATACGCTGAATTCACATCTTTAGACCCTAGGTTGACCCATAAAAGTCCTCCCCCCGTAACGATGAGAAGGAGAAAGGCTATAAGGCCACGCTCCATCCAAGTATGGACGTAAGGTTTTTCAGCACTGCGCTTTTCCAAGAGAACATAGAGGAAAAATGGCATAAAGAAAAATACAAGCCCCAGGGCATTTCTCCCCATGGCATGGACAATATCCTCTATAAATTCCAGCACTTGTCCGCCATTTTGTGCCGAGAACACCGTAAAGAACGTTCTAAAAATCTTGAAATAAATAAACTGAGAAGCAAAGAGAAATGTCAGCAAAAATAAGAGGACACCAAAAAAGAATCCTTGCCCTTTCTTCGGGATAAAGGATCCCAAGAGATAGATGAAAATCCCTACCCCACTGGAAAATAGTGCACTATAGAGCAATCCTTCATTAAAAAAGGGACCACTGGTCAGCCCACGTAAGAGGAGCTCTAAATAAAGAATGCCCAACACAAGAAAAAATAGCACAGAGAGCCCTTGAAAAATGAACACTTTTTTTCTTGTGGTGCGTTTGTAGATTCTTCTTGTTTCCATATGGATGACTCCTTTTATTTTACAGACATTTATAGAGTTCTTCTAAGAGCATAATGCGAAACAGCTGATGGGGATAGGTCATCTCCCCAAAGGATATGCGTCCCTTGGCTGCCTTTAGCACGTCCTTTGATAAACCAAGGCTTCCGCCAATGACCAGTTGCAAAGGGATGTCTTCCATCATGGCTTCCCTCACTATCCCTTGAAAAGCCATGCTTTTTATTTTTTTCCCGGAAAGATCCATGACATACATCTGCCCTTTTCGATCCACTTGCTTCAGAATCCTTTGACCTTCCAGATCTTTAACTTTGTCCATTTCTTTTTCACTGGCTTGCTCTTTGGTCTTTTCATCCGCCACTTCAACAATTTTTATGGGTACTTTTTTACCCACCATCTTTTCTAGATGTTCTTCTGCCGCTCTTAAATAGGGTTCTTTGAGTTTCCCTACGGCGATGAGTCGAATCTCCATCATTTTAAGGAGCCTCTTCTTCCACATCCACTGGGTCTACCTCTTCCTCTGGATGTCTATGTAGTACGTCAAAGGAGTTCAAAAGATCCTCATAATAGTCTTTGTTCTGGAGGATGTTTTCTGTAAAGCTCCAGAGAAGGATTTCAAGAAAATGATCCTCCATATCATAGAGCTGAATCCTATACGATGTACCAACACCCTCTATCTGCCCAGATAAATGTAGACGTACACCTTCATGCTCCTCATAGGCATTGTCTTGTCGCTCTTCAAGGATCAAAGTATCCATGGCAGTCAAAAAAAGGGTTTCATAGTCTTCCAGGGACAACTGCTCAGGAAGGGTATCTTTGGGGATTTCACGAATCAATAGATAACTCTCATAGGGTTCATTATAGTAGGAGAGGATGGTTTGTGCATCTTCCCTAGCTTCCTCTTTAAAGAGGTCTGTCACAAGGATCTTATAGGTATCCTCTCCAAAGATCACTTCTTGAAAGGTTTCCTGAAAGATTTCTTCAGGCTCTTCCTTTATCGGCGGGTCCACTGGGGTTTTCCCTTCTTCTTTTGGTTTTTCACTGCAACCCAATACTAGGGTTCCTAGGATCACCACACTAAGAAGGCTCAGGATGATCTTTTTAAGCTTCATGATTTTATTCTCCTCTTATGGTTATACGACATTATTCTATATGCTTCTATTTTAACACTTCTACCTTGGAGAAAGTGTGTCAAAAGAATGAAAGGCTTCCTTGTACTTCTTACACTTATAAAATATGAAAAAACTCCATGACACCCTTTGTCATGGAGTTTCCTAGATCAACATACTTATGCGTTCAGATTATTTGCCATGGCACTTCTTATACTTTTTACCACTGCCGCAAGGACATGGATCATTTCTTCCCACTTTATTCTCATTACGTACTGTACGAGAATCCTTAAGTTCTTTGGCCAGTTCCAGTCTTCTTTCTTCTGTCAAAATCTCATCCCACGCTGGAATGTTATACAGATAATCCGCCTTGGCGTCTAGCATATTATAGTAGAGTCTTTCTAAATTGATGTCTAAGGTAATTTCATCTTCACTGGAAATGTTCTCTAGGTCTAGAGTTTCCACCAAAGAATCATTGATGCCATCGGTGAATCCCATGACAAACTCATTGGTTGTACCAATTTCTTTTGCCAAAGCATCGATGGTATAGGTAAACTTCTCAGAAGGATTTTCTAGAATCTTTGCATAAATAGACCCTTCTACTTTAGAGTACTCCTCCCAAAAGGCTTTTTCTCCTTTGGTTTGTACATAGTCTACCACCATATCGTTCCAGCTCTTGTATAAATTCATATCTTTGTTACTCCTTTTAGCTTATAAAATCTGTTTTTTATTATATCATGGCTTCGTGGTTTTCAGCTACCTGACTTACCAGAACCAGTCTGTATTTTGATGGTTCCTTGCAATAGGCGCAAAGATGGGTTTCATCGGTGAGCATCACCGGAAAGGTTTCATGGGCCAAAAGAAAGTCATCGATGCCCATATCAATGTCTTCTAAGCAGCAATAGATTTCTTTCATTTTATACCTCCGAATAACTGGAAGGCCTTATGCGACTGGCCAGTTTCAGTTCTACATCCATGTCTGGTCCAATGGAGAGGTTTTCCCCTAAAAAAAGATTCTCCACGGTTTTAAAGGCCAGTTCAGGAATGTTGTTGGTTCCGGACAAGTGCCCCAGAACAATTTTCTTTTTTCCTGCTTTTAGCACTTCTAACGCTGCTAGGCCTGCATCTGTATTGGAAAGATGTCCCAGTTCACTTAAGACTCTTCTTTTTAAGTCATAGGGATAGGGGCCAAACTTTAGCATTTCCACATCATGATTGCTTTCTAACAAAATGAGATCTGAGTCCAAAATGGCGCGTTTGATCTCCTCTGTGAATACGCCCATATCCGTGGCGATACTGATCTTCTTTTGCCCATGGCTTAAGCTGTATCCATGACAAGACACCGCATCATGTGGCACTCTAAACCGTTCCACATCTAAATCCTTGATGGAAAATTTCTTATCTACCACTTTGATATTGTCTTCTCGAATCTTCCCTAGAGACCGTTCCATGGCTACCCAGGTTTTCTCATCGGCATAAATGGGTAAGTTGAACTTCCGAGATAAAATGCCTACACCCTTGATATGGTCACTATGCTCATGGGTGACCAAAATTCCATCTAAGGTATTGGGGTCTTCTCCGATATTTTCCAAAGCACTGATGATACTTTTCCCTGTGAGCCCTGCATCTACAAGCACCTTGGTCTCTTCTGAGGCCACAAAGATGCTGTTGCCACTGGACCCACTATATAATGAACAAAAAATCATTCTTCTACACTTCCTAACATCCTTCCACAGAGATGTCTGCCCCTAGGGCTTTGAACTTCTTTTCAATGGCAGGATACCCACGATAAATATGTTCAATATCACTGATCTCTGTTTTCCCCTCTGCGATGAGTCCTGCAATGACCATGGCTGCGCCGGCTCTCAAATCCGTTGCACGCACATTAGCCCCTGAAAGCTTTTCCACGCCTTCTATAATGGCGGTTCTACCTTCCACCATGACGCTGGCACCCATCCTCTTTAACTCATCCATATGCTTAAACCGAGATTCCCAAATGCTCTCATTGATGATGCTTCTTCCCTTGGCAATGCTCATAAGAACACTCATGGGTTGCTGTACATCCGTTGGAAACCCTGGATAGGGTGAGGTTTTGATATTGCAAGAAATAAGCTTTTCAGGCTCTGAACTCACTTTGATGCTGTCATCAAACTCTTCCACCAAAACACCCATTTCTTCAAGCTTTGCTGAAATAGACTCCATGTGTTTGGGGATGATATTTTTCACAGTGACTTCTCCGCCACAAGCTGCCGTGGCAATCATGTAGGTGCCTGCTTCAATCTGGTCTGGAATGACACTGTAGGTACACCCATGAAGTTTTTCCACCCCATTGATCCGGATCACATCCGTACCTGCACCTTTGATGTCCGCCCCCATGGTATTTAAGAAATTTGCCACATCTACCACATGAGGTTCTCTGGCTACATTCTCCAGAACGGTTTGTCCTTCTGCTAAAGTAGCCGCCAGCATCACATTGATGGTTGCTCCTACAGACACCACATCAAAAAAGATGTTGGTACCTAGCAGTTTATCCGCAACGGCAGTGATGGACCCATGGTCCATGGTCACCGTAGCTCCTAGGGCTTCAAACCCTTTAATATGTTGGTCCATGGGCCGTACACCGATGGCACAGCCGCCAGGAAGTTCTACCTTGGCTTTTTTATAGCGACCCAGAAGTGCCCCCACCAAATAGTACGAGGCTCTCATCTTGCGCACATCTTCTGTGTCCGCCACAACATTAAGTTCCCCTGTACAATCGACAGAATAAGTCGATCCATTCTTCTCAATTTTGCCACCAATGGCTTCAATGATCCGCTCTAAACAATGCACATCATCAATGTCTGGAATGTTCTCGATCTCACACAAACCTTCTCCCACCATAATAGCTGCAGGAAGGATTGCCACCGCTGCATTCTTTGCGCCACTAATTTCTACTTCGCCGTAGAGCTTTGCTCCACCTTTAATGATTAATTTTTCCATATACTCCACCTTTAAGTTCTACTCATTTCTTCACTGTTCTTTGTCAACTAGAGCATGGGCACTCTCTTTTGTTTCTTTACAAAGCAACGGACACTGAAGTCCTTAACACAATCATCCCATGATGAATTACCACAATACATTATATCATAAAATACATCTGTATACGTCCTCTTAATTATGAACTTTATCCTACTAGCATAAACTTGTATCTTCTATGGTATTCAATGGATTTAGCGTGCTTCATAGGCTCTGCTCATCCCCTCTGTAAAAAAGATAGACCACAGAACCCTTGGGAAAGAGTTTGTTGTGGCTCTATGAAGCCAAACTTTCTATGTTATAATGAGAAAAAACAATTGTGGAGGCAGCAACACATGAAATACTATCTGGTCGCTCTTCTAGACAAAGAATCTGGAAAAGCTATAGAAAATGCCACAAGAGGCCTTGTGAAGAAAATCAAACCAAAGAAGAAAACCGCTTTTTATGGTGTTATTTTAGAAACTATTGAAGACCCGGATGTGGTGAAACTGGAAGATACCATCAAGGATATGGCGAGGCCTCTTCGCCTTTTTAAGATCGATGTCCAAGGTAAACTCTCCTATAATGCAAATTATCGAACCATTGGTCTTGACGTCATGAATTTTGGTTATGTGAAGAGCTTGTCTAGAAATTTTAATACCATGCTCTCACTCCACGGTTTTAAAGTACGAGAAGAAAAAGAAGTGGAAGAGAAGGAAACGGTGCAACTGATTCTCTATAATGGCGGCATCACCAAGGATTTGGACACCTATCAAAATGTCCTTCGAAAGAATCAACAGACGCGCTATAAAGTAGACCGATTTGAAATCTGGAAAAATTTCAACTTTAAAAAGGATTCGGTGATTGCCACCATTCCATTGAAGGATCCCAACATCATATCTTAATACACTGGGGCCTCCAAGAGGTCCTTCTTTTATCGGTGCAAGAGTTTTTCATGCAAGATGAATGAACTTCTTTGCAATGGCTATAATTTTCTTAGAAGCAAATGGAGAGATCAACATGACAACAATTATGCTCAAGGCTTATCAAGCCACCACCGTAACACTCTCCTCGGGTTTTGTGGATTACTATATGCCCAAAGCCCGAGGGGAATACGTCAAAGTTTATATCACCCTCTTACGATATACCCAAATGGGAGAGGATGGGGTCACCACCACCTTCCTTGCAGAGATTTTAGGTCTCTTGGAAACCGATGTCTTAAAGGCACTGGCCTACTGGGATGAAGTGGGTCTTCTTTCCATGCGCACCATTGATGCCTATGGGAATGTCTCCATCGAAATCAAGGAAAGCCAATCCCTCCTAAGGCCAGAGGCAAAACCTCCTGAAAAAACTTCGGCCAAGGATCTTTCCTCAAAAGAAGAGCTTCCTTCACAAGGAAATCGAAGTCCCCTGCTTGATGAAATTTCTCAGCTTATGGGAAGGCCTCTGTCTTCCTCCGATGCAGAAAAATTTCTCTATTTTAAAGAAAAATATCATTTCCCTGAAGAAGTAATCATCCTCTTGGTACAGCACTGCGTTTCCAAAGGAAAGACCAACATGCGCTACATTGAAACCGTAGCCATCAGTTGGGATAGTCAAGGGATTAAAACCCAAGACCTGGCACAGCAAAACATTCGAAAGCATGAAGACAAATGGATGAACTATCGAAAAGTATTGAGCTATCTTGGCATCAACGACAAAGACGTGCCCAAACCTCAAGAGGACCTCTTGGAGAAGTGGTTCTATACCTATGGCTTCACCACTGATATGATCTTAAAAGCCTGTGACATAGGCTATAACACTTTAGGCAAAGTAGAGATGGGCTACATCAATGGGATTCTTCGGTCTTGGTTAAAAGATGAGATCAAAACTTTAGAAGATCTGGAAAAACATGAGCGAAAGCCCCGTAAAACGGCGCAAAAGAAAACTCAGAAAAAAGATTTTACAGAACGAGAATATGACTATGATGATTTAGAACGAAAATTATTGGGGTGGGATAAATGATTAAAGGATACCATGGGCTCATCATGAAAAAATACGAAGAACTTCGTGAAAGAGAGCGAGAAGCCTTAGCCAAGAGAAGAGCAGATGTGGCGCAAAATGCTCCAGAAATCCTACAGGTGGAAAAACAAATTGCTTCACTTAGCATGGAACTGGCCATGATGAACTTTAAACAAAACATCAATCATGAAGAAGCCTTTGCCAAGCTTAAGAATGAAGTGTTAAACCTCAGAGGCAAGCGTATGGAGCTCTTAACTACCCATGGCTACTCGTTGGATTATTTAGACCAACACTACGCCTGCACAAAATGTGAAGATACTGGATACATTCGCCAAGAAAAATGTACCTGTTACAAGAAGCACCTCATTGAGGCTTACCATAGAACCTCTGATTTCAATGCCTTGATCAAAGAGTATACCTTCGCCTATTTCAAAATGGATTTTTATGAGGACGAACCAGGCCCCTACCCCATCTCTCCCCGCGAGAACATGCAAAAGATTTTAGAAGGAGTGCTCGGTTACATCAAATCCTTTAAAGAAACCACCACCAATCTTTTGTTCTATGGGAGTCCAGGAACTGGAAAAACATTTCTTTCCAGCTGCATTGCCAAAGAACTCTTAGATGCGGGTCACTTGGTGGTCTATCGCACAGCCGATGGACTCATTCAAAATCTGAAGGAAGTGAAGTTCCAAGAGAACAAAGAACTCTTAGACCTCCTACTCCATTGCGATCTCTTAATCATCGATGATCTAGGCACAGAGCTCACCACAGATTTTTCCAAGGTAGAACTCTTCAACTTCTTAAATGCCAAGCTTCTTCGGAAGAAAAAAATGCTCATTTCCACAAATCTGACCATTGAGAATCTCAAAGACAAGTATGATGAGCGTATTTACTCAAGACTGGTGGGCGATTTCAATCTCTATAAGTTTTTAGGGGAAGATCTACGCATCAAAAAGAATCATGAACGCACAAGAAAAGCCTAGGGAATACCCTGGGCTTTTCTTCATTTATGGATCTATGATCTCAACATCTTGGTCTAAATCTATTGTGCACCATCTAAAGTTATCCACAGTCCTTCTGTGGAATTCGCCAATATTTTCTTACTCTTTGTGGATAACCTGTGGTTTATTCCCTAGTTTTCCACAAGTTGCACACAATTTTCTTCTTTTTCTAGACCAAGGTCTTTTTCTGAAGACATAAAAAAACCCACTATATTTCTATAGTGAGTTTACTGGAGCTGGTGAACGGAATCGAACCATCAACCTGCTGATTACAAATCAGCTGCTCTACCATTGAGCCACACCAGCAAGTGGCGACCCAGAAGGGACTCGAACCCTCGACCTCCGGCGTGACAGGCCGGCACTCTAACCAACTGAGCCACTGGGCCATATATGGTGGGAACAACAGGGATCGAACCTGTGACCCTCTGCTTGTAAGGCAGATGCTCTCCCAGCTGAGCTATGCTCCCATATATAAATAAAATGGTGACCCCTAGGGGACTCGAACCCCTGATACCACCGTGAAAGGGTGGTGTCTTAACCGCTTGACCAAGGGGCCATAGTTAAAAATAAATAGTATTAAATTGGCGACCCAGAAGGGACTCGAACCCTCGACCTCCGGCGTGACAGGCCGGCACTCTAACCAACTGAGCCACTGGGCCATTTAATGGTGGGAACAACAGGGATCGAACCTGTGACCCTCTGCTTGTAAGGCAGATGCTCTCCCAGCTGAGCTATGCTCCCATAAGAAATAAATGGTGACCCCTAGGGGACTCGAACCCCTGATACCACCGTGAAAGGGTGGTGTCTTAACCGCTTGACCAAGGGGCCATATCGCCATTAAACTAGTATTTATTTCCGTCAAAATTAACAAAGGCGTTAACCTGACAAAGACTATAATACCTAACATTTAACAGACTGTCAACATTTTTTTATAAAAAATGTTCAAGAATCTAGCGTCCCAGCTCTACCAAAGTACATCCTTCCACGTATTCCATACCATGAGTTACGCAAAAGTCTTGAATCTCAAAGCTTCTTGCTCCAGGTTGCGCCAGCACCTTTTTGATCCCATAAGCGTGGGCTTCTTTCACGATATCTATGCCACGCATTGGATTGATCACGAGATTTAATACTTGAAAAACATCTTCCGTTTCAGAAAGTTCCTGGAATGAACGAATCACTGCTTTGTTCTCTTCCTTGGGGTGAAGTCCCTTGACCAAATAAGAAGCCTCTTGAAGGGCATTATAAATTCTGCCAGCATACTTGGTTTCATTGAGTACGTCACCTGCCACAATCCAGTTTTGATACTTTAAGAAATCTTTTGCTTTCATGATGCCTTCTCCTTCTTTTGTTACAAAGGGACCTAAATCTTAGTTTCATTATACCTATGAAGACTTTGAAATGCTACATTTCTTGAAAGTTTAGCCCCAAGTTTCTTGAAAACAGGTATACTAGAATGAAGAAAACATAACTGGAGGCATTTGCATGGAAACACATGACATGATCATCATTGGCGGAGGTGCCTCTGGTGTATTTTTATCTCTTCTTCTCAAAGATTATGGAAAAGATGTGGCCCTTTTAGAAGGCAAAGATCGGATTTTGAAAAAACTCCTCACCACAGGCAATGGACGATGTAACATCACCAACGCCAAGGTCATGGAGGAGATTCCTTCGGTCTATACCACCAGTTTGGTTGGCTATGATTTTGCCCCCTTAAAGACTTTTCCTTTGTCGGAAACCCTCTCTTATTTCATGAGTCTTGGTCTACACTTCACCACCTTAGAAGACCATAAAATGTATCCTTTGTCTCTTCAAGCAGCCTCGGTGGTTGACCTCCTTAGATTAGCCATGGAAGACAAAGGGGTCCCTTTATACCTCAACGAAAAGGTGAAAACCATACAGAAAAAAGGTGGGTTTTTCCATCTGGCCACTGGGGAAAAGACCTATGCTTGTAAGTATTTGATCATCAGTACCGGTGGTATGGCAGCCCCCTCTACAGGTTCAGATGGGTCTCTCTTTAAAGCCTTAAAGACTTTTGGCCATGAGATCATCCCCCCAAGGCCTGCCTTGGTACAGATGAATCTAGAAGCACCTTTCTTAAAAGCCTTAAGTGGCGTCAAAATGGACGGAAAGGCTTCCTTATACCAAGGAAATACCCTCCTAAAGGAAGCATCCGGAGAGCTCCTCTTTACAGACTATGGCATCTCTGGACCTCCCATTTTGCAGCTGTCTAGATTCCTCCATCCCCATCTCCACCAAGGAGCTCCCCTGACCTTGAAGCTTTCATTTTTTAATGAACTTACAGAAGAAGACCTCAAAGCGCTCCTCCTTAATCAAGCAGCACTCTTTCCTCATCGCTCCGCCATGGACGTATGTCGAAGTATCTTGCCTAAAAAACTCACCCCCGTGGTGCTCAGAGAAGCAGGAATGGAGAAACCTTCTGCACTTATATTCGAGAATGACCCCAAGCATCTGGTTCAGTTGGCTTCCCTACTGAAAGGATGGTCCTTCACAGTAACAGGCACCCAAGGGTTTGCTTTGGCTCAAGGTACTTATGGTGGTGTTGCCATGAATGAGGTGAAGCCCACCCTTGAGTCTACAATAGTCTCCAACTTATATTTCACTGGAGAAGTCTTAGATGTGCTTGGTGCTTGTGGCGGATATAATCTGCAGTGGGCTTGGTCCACAGCAGGCACCGTCTTCAAAGCCCTCACATAAAACATCTTAGTTTAGACAATAATACCCCCGTCATGTCCTTGGCTTTTGGGACATGACGGGGGTATTCATGATCGTTACTTCTCTTCCCTAGAAAATCCTTCTTGCACCCAGCATAGGAACTCTTCCATATAGCTGGCCCAAGCTGCTTCATGGTGGGTTTTTCCTGCGCCAATGTTGATTCTTAAAGCTTCCAAGTCCGCTCCTCTTTGGGTGACCACATGTAAAAAACGCAAGCTATGATCAAGATACATCTGAGCATGGACATAGTCCACCTGTCCAGTTTCTTGATCTCTCTGTTCTTCTGTCCCCACTTGTAGGTAGATTCTTTTTCCATGGAAACTGGCCTCTTCCATTTCTTTTAGAAAGGGTTCTTCCGAAACCCATGAAGCCAAAGAAAAGATCCCCAGTTGGTGTACTTTATCTGGATACTTTGCGCCTATGTAAGCCGTCATGAGGCCACCCATGGAGCTTCCTGCCAAGGCGCGATTTTTTCCACCACGTAGTAAAGGATAAGTTTCTTCCAGCTCCTCTAAGACATGGTTCATAAAATACTCTGCAAAAATAGCCCCTTCTCCTAGGGAGCTATGCTCATTTACTGTAAAGGGCCAGGGTCCGTATTCATCTAGTCTTCTTTCCTCAGCATTATCAATGCCCACCACAGCCATGGGCAAGGCCCCTTTCTGTAGCATCAGTTTCTCCATGACTTCTTGGATTCCCCAGGTAACGCCACCATAGGCATCTTCTTCTTCAAAGAGATTTTGCCCATCAAACATATATAGCACAGGAACTTTTTTGGTTTGATCGTCTATTTCTGGTAACAGCAATCTGATTCTACGCTCTTTCCCATCAGGCATTTTCATATAGTGATCAATTCTTTTCATGGCTTTCCTCCATCTACATCTAGTTCTCTACATCTAATTATAGCAGACCCATAGATTTCTTCTAGGAAAATAAAAAAATACCCAGAGGCGAACTCTTGGGTATTTTTTTCACTATAATGCAGCTTTTTGGAAAGTCTGATCTCTTCTGGGTCCCACGGAAATGATGGAACATTGGATGTTCAGCAAATCCTCGATTCTTTCAATGTACCTTTGTGCATGAACAGGAAGCTCTTCATAACTTTTTGCTAAGGAAATGGAGGCGTCCCACCCTTCAAACTCTTCATAGATCGGCTCGCAATGGGCCAAATCTTCAAGGCTGGCAGGTACATAATCGATGACTTTTCCATGAAGCCTATACCCTGTACAAATCTTAATGGTTTTGAGCCCAGCCAAGGTATCAATTTTGGTCAACACCAACGAGGTTAACCCTGAAACACGAATGGCCGTTTTCACAATGACAAGGTCTAGCCATCCACAGCGTCTCATACGCCCTGTGGTGGTCCCATACTCATGACCCTTTTCTCGTATCCATTCGCCCACCTCTCCTAAGAGCTCTGTGGGAAAAGGTCCTTTCCCTACCCGTGTTGTATAGGCCTTGGTGACCCCCACAGCCTTCTCAATGAAACGAGGGCCAATACCTGTGCCAGAGGCTACTCCCCCTGCTGTGGTATTGGAGGAGGTCACATAGGGGTATGTACCGTAATCAATGTCTAGGAGCATGCCCTGCGCTCCTTCAAAAAGAATGTTCTTTTTTTCTTCTATACGTTGATACAAAAGTACCGAGGTGTCCTTCACAAAGGGTTTTAACTGTTCTCCATAAGCTAAGTACGTCTCAAAGAGTGCTTCTTCATCCAAAGGCTCACCGCCCAATACCTTTTGGATATAGGGATTCTTTTCGGCAAGGGCCATATGAATTTTCTCTTGGAGGACCGCAGGATGCATCAAATCACAAACGCGTATGGCAGAGCGATCTACCTTATCTGTATAGGCTGGTCCGATCCCTTTTCCTGTAGTGCCAATATCATTTTTCCCTCGGGCCTTTTCTTTCAACTGATCCAGCACCTTATGATAGGGCATGATTACCGTGGCCCGATCACTAACCATGAGCTGTTTGGGGGTAATGGGTACCTCCATGCCCTGGAGATAAGCCACTTCTTTGAAGAAGGCTTCTGGATCAAAGACCACGCCATTGCCAATGATATTTTCCTTGTGCCCATGAATGATTCCGGAAGGAATTAAGTGTAGCTTATACTGCTTTTCTCCCACTTCCACCGTATGTCCTGCGTTGTTCCCCCCTTGAAAGCGCACCACCACATCTGCTGTTTCTGCTAAGTAATCTGTTATTTTTCCTTTGCCTTCATCGCCCCATTGGGCGCCTACAATCACTAAAGTTGACATCCTCATACCTCCATAAAAATTTACCAGTCTTATCTTATCAGAAACGGATGATTTCTTCAATTTAATATTTATCGTTTGATTATATTGGAACGAATAATCTTCATTCGGTATAATTGTATGTTTTTTAGGGTGTCTTATCTGTTTTTTTTTATAATTTACGGCATATTTTATAGGCTTTCACCCCATAGCTTTCATTTCATTTGCTTGGAATCCTAGACTTTTTATCCCATGAAGAGGACAAAGGCTGCTCTCTTCG
>Ga0075011_10000671_pt1 | contig 18126 bp, 17 predicted proteins | sample TARM_MetaG_T_14_FD_72354 | JGI IMG/M metagenome (GOLD analysis project Ga0075011, IMG submission 72354) | Freshwater microbial communities from Pennsylvania, USA, analyzing microbe dynamics in response to fracking - TARM_MetaG_T_14 | ecosystem: Environmental > Aquatic > Freshwater > River... | reverse complement strand
CCCCTCCGCCGCCGCCATCGTCGTGGCTGCGGGCAAGGGCCTGCGCGCGGGTGGCGCCGTGCCCAAGCAGTTCGCGATCTGGCATGGCAAGCCGCTGGTTCGCCACAGTGTCGAGGCGCTCGTCGCGGCGGGCATCGCCCCCATCGTCGTGGCGATCCCGGCCGGCTGGGAACAGACCGCCGCAGCCAGCCTGCAAGGCCTGCCCGACCTCGTGTTCATCCACGGCGGCGCCACGCGGCAGGAATCGGTCGCCCATGCGCTCGAAGCCCTGGCCGACAGCGCGCCCGCCCATGTCCTGATCCACGACGCCGCGCGCCCGGTGCTGCCCGCCGCCGTGATCGCGGGCCTGATCGCCGCGCTCGACACCGTGCCGGGCGCGATCCCCGTGCTGCCGGTGGTCGACAGCGTGGTGCGCGGCGCGCAGGGCCTGCGCGACCACATGGTTGCGCGCGAGGACCTTTATCGCGTGCAGACCCCGCAAGCGTTTCATTATGACGCGATCCTTGCCGCCCACCGCGCGTGGGGTAAACAGGTGGGGGAAGCACAAGACAACAAGCCCGCCGAAGCGGGAGACGACGCCCAAGTCGCCGCCGCCGCAGGCCTGGCCGTGGCCCTCGTGCCGGGCGACGAAGCCCTGCGCAAGGTGACTTTCGCCAGCGATCTGGAGACCGAGACAATGCCTGTTGCGCCCACCGCGCCCATCGCCCTTCCTCGAACCGGTATGGGCTTCGATGTCCATCGCCTTGAATCGGGGCAGGAACTCTGGCTCTGTGGGATCAAGATCGATCACACCATGGGTCTGTCGGGCCATTCCGACGCCGACGTTGCGATCCATGCCCTCGTCGATGCGATCCTGGGCGCCATCGCGGCGGGCGACATCGGCGACCACTTCCCGCCGTCCGACCCGCAGTGGAAGGGCGCCTCGTCCGACCGGTTCCTCGCCCATGCTGCCCACCTCGTCGACCAGAGCGGCCACCAGATCGCCCATGTCGACGTGACGATCATCTGCGAAGCGCCCAAGATCGGCCCGCACAAGGCCGCCATGCGCGCGCGCCTTGCCGAAATCCTGAAGCTTCCGCTCGACCGGGTGAGCGTCAAGGCCACCACCACCGAACGCCTCGGCCTGACCGGACGCGGCGAAGGCATCGCGGCCCAGGCCGTCGCCACGGTGATGCCGAAATGACCGTGCGCCGCGCCGCCCTCATCGCTGCCCTGGCCGCCATGGCCAGCGCGCAGACGGTACAGGCGGCGCCCGCACCCGGCCCCGCGTCGAACAGGGCCCCCTGCCTCGACAACAGCGATGTCGAGGCCATCGTAACTTATGCCCTGCCCTCGGCCATGGGCAGCGCGATGAGCGCCTGCGCGCCCCACCTTTCGCCCCAGGGCTTCTTTGCCCGCGAAGGCCAGGGCCTGCTCACCCGCTATGCCGCCGCCAAGCCTGCCGCCTGGCCCCATGCCAAGGCCGCGCTGCTCAAGCTCGCGCAACAAGGCGGCACCGGCGCGAACGGCAAGATCGACCCCACGATCGCCAGCATGGCCCATCTGCCCGATACGGCGCTGCAACCCTTTGCCGACGGCATGGTCGGCCAACTGGTGAGCGAACGCCTCAAGCCCGACCAGTGCGGCGCGCTCGAAATGGCCACGCGCCTGCTCGCCCCGCTCCCGCCGGGCAATACCGCCGCTCTCGTCGGCTTCGTTTTACACCTGACCGCGCCGCGGCCGGGAACCACCGGTGCGCCGGTGGGTAAATCCGGGCTCCCTTTGTGCCCGACAGACCTGTGACAAGCGAAAGTCCCCTTATGGATTGCCTACTTCCCCAGGACATCGTGGCGCTGGCCCAGCGCGTGATCGACGAAAACCGTGACGCGGGGCGCACCGTCGCCCTTGCCGAAAGCTGCACCGGCGGCCTCGTCGCCGCCGCGCTGACCGAAATCGCGGGCTCGTCGAGCGTGGTCGACCGCGGCTTCGTGACCTATTCGAACGAGGCCAAGCACGAGCAACTGGGCGTCTCGCTCGACGTGATCGACGCTGTGGGCGCGGTCTCGGTCGCGGTGGCCTGGTCGATGGCGCAAGGCGCGCTGGCGCACTCGGGCGCCGATGTCGCCGTGGCCATCACCGGCATTGCCGGGCCCGATGGCGGCTCGGAGCAGAAGCCGGTGGGCACGGTCGTTTTCGCGCGGGCCGAACGCGGGCAGAACCCCGAAGACATCATGGCCGAAACGCGCCTGTTCGACGATTGCCACACCCGCAGCGCGGTGCGCCATGCCGCCACGCTCTGCGCGCTCGAACTGCTGCTTCCGCTCGCCGATACGCTGGTTCCGGCCGAGCCGACCGATGAGCTTCCCGAACCGGGCGAAGAAAACAACCTCGTCCCCTGACAGGAGCAACCTCCGGTCGTTGCCCCCGATCAGGCGTGGGGCAACGACCGGAAACAGCCGACAGGATCAGGTCCCCCCAGAATCAGGTCAGGGCCTCGTTCCCGTAAAGCCGCTCGGCCCGCGTCTCGAACGCGGCCACCATCTTGCGGAACGCGCGATCCAGATATTGCCCGGCGATCTTCTCGAACAGGGCATTGCGGAAGCTGAACTCGACCGTGAAGGCGATCGTGCAGCCTCCGTTGTCCGCGTCCTCGAAAACCCAGTTGTTCGACAGGCTCTTCATCGGTCCGTCGAGATAGTCGACCTCGATGCGCCCCGGATCACCATCACGGGGCGCATGCTTGTGCACGCGCGAGGTGAACTTTTCGCGCAGGGCGTTGAAGCCGACCATCATGTCGGCCACCATTTCGGTCTCGCTGTCCGACTTGATCCGCGTGGCCACGACCCAGGGCAGGAACTCCGGGTAGCGGCGCACATCGGCGACGAGATCGTACATCTGCCGGGCCGACCAGGCCAGGCTCCGTCTTTCGGCAATGCGGGGCATGGAATCAGGCCGCGCCGGTGCGAGCGGCAGCCTTGGCCAGCTGTGCCTCGCGCGCGGCCTTCATCTGGGCAAAATCCTCGCCCGCGTGATAGCTCGAACGCGTAAGCGGGCTCGACGCGACCTGAAGGAAGCCCTTGGCCCGCGCGATCGCGCCATAGGCATCGAAGGCCTTGGGCGTCACGAATTCCATGACCTTGGTGTGCTTGGGCGTGGGCTGGAGGTACTGGCCCATGGTCAGGAAGTCGATCTGCGCCGAGCGCATGTCGTCCATCACCTGGTGCACTTCGAGGCGTTCCTCGCCAAGGCCGAGCATGATGCCCGACTTGGTGAAGATCATCGGGTTCAGGCGCTTGACCTGTTCGAGCAGGCGCAGCGAGGCATAATAGCGCGCGCCGGGGCGGATCGTGGGATAGAGACGCGGGACGGTTTCGAGATTGTGATTGTAGACGTCGGGCCCGGCTTCGACGATGGCGGCGACGGCGCGCTCCATCTTGTTGCGGAAATCGGGGGTCAGGATCTCGATGGTGGTCGAAGGGGTCTGCTCGCGCAGGGCCCTGATCACCTTGACGAACTGGCCTGCGCCGCCGTCGGGCAGGTCGTCGCGGTCGACCGAGGTGATCACGATGTGCTCAAGGCCCATCTGCGCCGCGGCCTCGGCCACATGGCCCGGCTCGGACGCATCGACCATGCGCGGCATGCCCGTCTTCACATTGCAGAACGCACAGGCGCGCGTGCACACGTCGCCCAGAATCATCACCGTGGCGTGCTTCTTGGTCCAGCATTCGCCGATATTGGGACAGGCCGCCTCTTCGCACACGGTGTTGAGCTTGAGGTCGCGCATGAGCTGGCGCGTCTCGCCATAGCCTTTGCTGCCCGGCGCCTTCACGCGGATCCAGTCGGGCTTGCGGTTGCGCTCGGGTCGGGCCTGATCAACGGTCTCGACAGAAGCCTGGGCGATGGTGCGATTGCTGGCGGGTTCGGTCATGGTGGTGCAGATAGGCATAACTTCGAGCACTTGAAAGTGCCAATCGAACACGGCATGCCCGTTTGCCATGGCACAGCAGACTTCTCCCGAGCTGGAACAGCTCCTCGATGGTTATCGCCGCTTCCGCAGCGATGGCTGGACCCCCCACCACGACCGCTGGGAACGCCTCCGCGAGGGCCAGGAACCCAGGGTCATGATCATCGCCTGCTCCGACAGCCGCGTGGACCCTGCCCAGATCTTCGATACCGATCCGGGCGAGATGTTCGTCGTGCGCAACGTGGCCGCGATGGTCCCTCCGTTTGAAACCACGCCCGGCCACCACGGCGTTTCCGCCGCGCTCGAATATGCCGTCCAGGTTCTTCGGGTGAACGAAGTGATCGTCATGGGCCATGGCATGTGCGGCGGTTGCCGCGCGGCCTTGACCCAGGAACTGGCCGGTTGCGAGCCGGGCAACGGCGGCTTCGTGGCCGACTGGATCTCGATGCTCGATGAAGCGCGCGCGCCCGTGGTCGCCGCTCATGGCACCACCGGCCGCACCGCCGAGCGCGCAATGGAAATGGCCGGGGTCAAGGCCAGCCTTGCCAACTTGCGCACGTTCCCCTGCGTCCAGCACAAGGAAGCCAACGGCACGCTTCGCCTGCGCGGTGCCTTCTTCGCCATTTCCGATGGCGTGCTGCACCTGCTCGACGAAGAGACCGGCGAATTCGCCCCGGCGATCTGATCGCCGCTCGCTTCTGCGAATACAAAAAAGGGCGGCTCTTGCGGGCCGCCCTTTTTCTCTACCGCAAGACCGGCCGCTTACTTCGCGGCGGTCCTGGTATCGGCATAGACCGTCCAGAGCTTGGCCAGCGGCGCGCGCACGCCGCCCACGGTCGCGAACGCAGCCTTGGCTTCGGCGGTCTTGCCTTCGTCGAGCAGGGCGATGCCTAGGCGCGTTTCGGTGCGGTCCTTGTCGGCCACGCCCTTCTTGAGCGCGGTCGTGTAGAGTTCCTCGGCCTTGGCCGCCTCGCCATAGGACAAGTAGGCGTCGCCCGCGATGGCGGCCAGCTTGCCATCGGCAGCGGCATTGGCATCGCGCTCAAGGCTGGTAAGCGAGGCCTTGTCGCCCGCCGCGATGCGACCCTTGGCCTGGGCGATCGAGTCCGCCACGAACGGGTCAGTCGCCGAGATCGCACCCGCAGCGATGCCCTGCTGGGCCACCTTGATCACTTCGGCCGGCTGGCGACGGGGGTCGGCGGCCTGGATATATTCGATGTATTCACGCGCGGTGTACTGCTTGTCGACACCCAGCGCGCCCGTGCGCAGGAACAGGCGGCCCAGATCGACCGATTCTTCCTTGCCGAACGTGCTGAATTCACGAACGAGCTGGCCGGCGCCCAGCCAGTTGAGCGGGGTCGGGTCGACCGAAACGGTCAGCGTCGCCCATTCGATGGCCTGCGGGCCGAGCTTGGCGTTGTAGGCGATCACCTGACCGCGCTTGTACCAGTTGACCGGCACGGTGCCATTGGCAGCCTTGCGCACGGCGATCGCCGCCTTGAGCGCGTCGAGGGCCTGGGCGGGCTGGTTCTGCTTGACGAACGAGTCGGCGAGGATTTCGGCGGCGTTGTCCTCGTTGTAGTTGGCGTCGACCGCCGCGCGCAGCGCCTTGGTCGCGGTCGCATAGTCGCCGTTCTGATAGGCCGTGGCGCCCAGGAAATACTGCACCATGCTCACGCGGTCGGCGGGCATCTGGCCGCTGTCGGCCATGTGCTGGAGGCCCTTCTGCTGAAGCTTGGTGTCGCCCGTGGCGCCGCCCAGAACCTGCTGCCAGTTGCCCACGATCATGAAATCGAGCGGAGTCTTGGCCGCCGCCTCGACAGCAGCCAGACCCGGAACGAGGTTCTGCGCGGCAGCCTTGTACTCGGCGTCGGCAGCCTTGCCCTTGGTGGCCACCCAGGCGTTGAACTGCTGCTGATACGGCCCGGCAGCGGCCAGGAATTCCTTGGAATTGGCGCCAGCGGCCGGCTTGGCATCCTTGGCCATCGCCGGAACCGCACCCAGGCTCATGCCAAGGCCCGAGGCCAGCGCCACGGCCATCGCCGCGCGGGCAATCGCGCCCTTACCCGAACTCCACACAGAACCGTGCATTGTCATGTCTCCTGTTCGACCCCCCGGCGGGACGGACGAACGGGCTGATACGCAGGGACCAGCCATTGCGCATCGGTCGTGCCCGATCCCCTGTTAACCCCCGCCGATCATTTCAGGTCGGCCTCTTAAAACCCGGTCGGCCCGTTTTTGGGCCTGACTGCCGCTTGATACGCACAATGACGCCCTTGGCAACTCTTGAAGAGAATAGGAACCTTGCCGTGAACCGCGATTGAATGACGTTCGCCCCACTCTTCAGGCCTCCGTCGCATGCGCTCCACATGTGTGGAAAAGTGCCCCATCCTCCGCGCGAAGTCGCACCGTTTGCTGGCCTTTTGCGCACAAGAGGCCTAGGGCCTGTGGTTCTCTGGACGATATGACACAAAAGCCAGCACAGTGAGCCCTGCATAGTGAGCGACGACATCACCCCGATCGATCCTACCCCCGGCATTCCCGAAGCCGAATTCCAGCGGATCGACATCGTCGATGAAATGAAAACCAGCTACCTCGATTACGCGATGAGCGTGATCGTGGCCCGCGCGCTGCCCGACGTGCGCGACGGGTTGAAGCCGGTTCATCGTCGTATCCTGTGGACCAGCCACGAAAACGGCTTCACCTCGGGCAAGCCCTATCGCAAGTCGGCGCGTATCGTCGGCGACACCATGGGTAAATATCACCCCCATGGCGACGCGGCGATCTACGACGCGCTCGCGCGCATGACCCAGGACTGGTCGCTGCGCCTGCCGCTGATCGACGGCCAGGGCAACTTCGGCTCGATGGACCCCGACCCGCCGGCCTCGATGCGCTACACCGAAGCGCGCCTCGCCAAAGTCGCCGACAGCCTGCTCGCGGACATCGACAAGGACACCGTCGATTTCCAGCCCAACTACGACGGCGCCGAGCACGAACCGCAAGTTCTTCCCGCGCGCTTCCCCAACCTGCTGGTCAACGGCGCGGGCGGCATCGCGGTGGGCATGGCCACCAATATCCCGCCCCACAACCTGGGCGAAGTGATCGACGGGTGCCTGGCCTACATGGACAACCCGCTGATCTCGATCGACGAGCTGATCCAGATCATTCCGGGCCCCGATTTCCCCACCGCCCCGCTGATCATGGGCGCAAGCGGCGCGCGCAAGGCCTATACCGAAGGCCGCGGCTCGATCATGATGCGCTGCCGCCACGAGATCGAGGAAGGCCGGGGTCGCGACGCCAACCGCCGCTCGATCGTGCTCACCTCGATTCCGTTTCAGGTCGGCAAGTCGAACCTCGTCGAGAAGATCGCCGAGGCCGCCAAGGACAAGCGGATCGAGGGCATCTCGGACATCCGCGACGAATCCAACCGCGAGGGCGTGCGCGTCGTCGTCGACCTGAAGCGCGACGCCTCGCCCGAAGTCGTGCTCAACCAGCTCTGGCGCAACACCCCTGCCCAGTCCAATTTCCCGGCCAACATGCTCGCCATCCGTGGCGGGCGCCCGGAAATCCTCAACCTCAAGGACATCATCGAAAGCTTCGTGCGCTTCCGCGAGGAAGTGATCACGCGGCGCACCAAGTTCGAGCTGAACAAGGCGCGCGACCGCGCCCACATCCTGCTCGGCCTCGTGGTGGCGGTCACCAACCTCGATGAAGTCGTCAGGATCATCCGTGGCTCGGCCAACCCGGCGCTGGCCCGCGAGGCCCTGCTCGCCCGCGAATGGCCGATGGGCGAAATCGCCTCCTATATCCGCCTCGTCGAAGCGATCGAGGACGATGCCGTCGCCACCGAAGGCACCTATCGCCTCTCGGAAATCCAGGTCCGCGCGATCCTCGATCTGCGCCTCCACCGCCTGACCGCGCTGGGCCGCGACGAAATCGGCGACGAGCTGGAAAAGCTCGCCATCGCCATCGCCGAATACCTCTCGATCCTCGCCGACCGCCAGAAGCTCTATGCGGTCATGCGCGAGGAACTGGTCGAGGTGAAGGCGGCCTATGCCACCCCGCGCCTCTCGCAGATCGCCCCGGCGGCCGACGGCATCGACGACGAAGACCTGATCGAGCGCGAGGACATGGTCGTGACGATCACCCTCGACGGCTATATCAAGCGCACCCCGCTCTCGACCTTCCGCGCCCAGGCGCGCGGTGGCAAGGGCCGTTCGGGCATGGCCACCAAGGACGAGGATGCCGTGGGCACGATGTTCGTGGCCAGCACGCATACCCCGGTGCTGTTCTTCTCGACGGCGGGCAAGGTCTATCGCCTGAAAGTCTGGCGCCTGCCCGAAGGGGGCGCGGCCACCCGTGGCCGTCCGGTCGTCAACCTGCTGCCCGCGCTCGACCAGGGCGAAACCATCGCCGCCGTGCTTCCTTTGCCGGAAGACGAGGCCGAATGGGGCAAGCTCAACGTCATGTTCGCCACGGCCAAGGGCAACGTGCGCCGCAACGCGATGGACAGCTTTGCCAACATCCCCTCGAACGGCAAGTTCGCGATGAAGTTCGAGGACGAGACCGAAGACCGCCTGATCGGCGTGGCGCTGCTCTCCGAAGGCGACGACGTGCTGCTGGCAAGCCGCGCGGGCAAGGCCATCCGCTTCCCCGCCGACGACGTGCGCGAATTCCAGAGCCGCACCTCGACCGGCGTGCGCGGCATGGCGCTCAAGGACGGCGACGAGGTCATCTCGCTCTCGATCCTCCACCGCGCCGGGGTCAAGGATCAGGACGAACGCGAGGATTACCTCCGCTTCGCGCCGTGGAAGGCCGAAAAGGAAGGCGAACCGCAGATGTCCGCCGAGCGCTATCAGGAGCTGGTGGGCAAGGAACAGTTCATCCTCACCGTCTGCGCCAACGGCTATGGCAAGATGTCGTCGGCCTATGAATATCGCCGCACGGGCCGTGGCGGTCAGGGCATCACCAATATCGACAACATCGGCCGCAACGGCCCGGTGGTGGCGAGCTTCCCGGCGACCCAGGCCGACCAGTTGATGCTGGTGACCGATCAGGCCAAGCTGATCCGCCTGCCGCTCGGCTCGCTGCGCGTGATCGGGCGTGGCTCGGCGGGCGTGCGCCTGTTCAACGTCTCGGGCGCCGAACAGGTGGTGAGCGCCGTGCGCCTCGCTGAACCGGACACCGATGGCGAAGAAGCCGAACTGGCCGGGATCCCACCGGAAGCAGCCGGCGAAACCGGTGACGAAGGCGGCGCGGAATGAGCGCCGCCATTCCGGCTGAAACCCTCGCCTACAAGGTGCTGACCGGCGAACAGCGTGCCGAACTCGAAAGCGGCACGTTCGGCGGCGCCCCGGTCGATCTGGCCGATGGCTATATCCACATGTCGACCGCCGATCAGGTGACCGCCACGGTGGACAAGCATTTCGCCGGGCAGGGCGACCTTCATGTCGCCACTGTCGATCTCACCGCCTTCGGCCCCAGCCTGAAGTGGGAAGTCTCGCGCGGCGGGGCGCTGTTCCCCCATCTCTATGCGCCGCTGCCGCTCGCTGCGGTGGTGGCGATGGAGCCGCTTTCGCGCCTGCCCGATGGCTCGGTCGCCCTTCCCCAGCCCGAGTAAGCGTTTCATGTCCCATCAGATCCACATCATCGGGGGCGGCATGGCCGGCTCCGAAGCGGCTTGGCAGCTTGCGCGCCGGGGCTTTCGCGTCCGCCTGTCGGAAATGCGCGGCAGCGGCGAAACCACCGCGGCCCATCAGGGCGACGGATTGGCCGAACTCGTCTGCTCGAACTCGTTCCGCTCGGACGACGATGAAAAGAACGCGGTCGGCCTGCTCCACCACGAAATGCGCCGCTGCGACAGCCTGATCATGGCCGCCGCCGACAAGGCGCGCGTGCCCGCAGGCTCGGCCCTCGCGGTCGACCGCGACGTGTTCTCCGCCGCCGTCGAGGCCGCGCTGGCGCAGCTTCCCAATATCGAAGTCGTGCGCGAACGCGTCGATACCCTGCCGAGCGAAGGCATGGCCATCGTCGCCACCGGCCCGCTGACCGCCCCGGCCCTTGCCGGGTCCATCGGGCAGGCCACCGGCGCCGATGCGCTGGCCTTCTTCGATGCCATCGCGCCGATCGTCTACCGCGACTCCATCAACATGGACATCTGCTGGATGGCCAGCCGCTGGGACAAGGCCTCGGGTCCCGAAAGCACCGGCAAGGACTATATCAACTGCCCGATGGACAAGGACCAGTACCTTGCCTTCCACCAGGGCCTGATCGACGGCGAAAAGACCGAATTCAAGGAATGGGAGGCCAACACCCCCTATTTCGACGGCTGCATGCCCATCGAGGTCATGGCCCAGCGCGGCGTCGAAACCTTGCGCTTCGGCCCGATGAAGCCGGTCGGCCTCGACAATCCACGCACCGGGCGCTGGCCCTATGCGGTCGTCCAGCTGCGGCAGGACAACAAGCTGGGCACGCTGTGGAACATGGTCGGCTTCCAGACCAAGCTCAAGCATGCCGAGCAGGTCCGCCTGTTCCGCACGATCCCCGGCCTTGAAAACGCCGAATTCGCGCGGCTTGGCGGGCTTCACCGCAACACCTTCATCCATTCGCCCACGCTGCTCGACCGCCAGTTGCGCCTCAAGTCCTCGCCCAACATCCGCTTTGCCGGGCAGATCACCGGCTGCGAAGGCTATGTCGAAAGCGCCTCGATCGGCATGCTCGCCGGGCTCATGGCGGCCAGCGAACTGGCAGGCCGCGACTGGACGCCCCCGCCCGTCACCTCCGCGCTCGGGGCCCTGCTCAGCCACATCACCGGCGATGCCGAAGCCCAGACCTATCAGCCGATGAACGTGAACTTCGGCCTGTTCCCGCCGGTCGATCCCTCGGTCAAGAAAAAGAGCCGCAAGGAAGCCTATACCGCGCGCGGCAAGGCCGATTTTATCCCCTGGCTGGAAACCCTCGCACCCTGATCTCCCCTCAATGCAGGGCCCCGGATCGGGTCCGGGGCCTTGCGTCACGTCCTCACTTGCACCGGCAAACCGGCTTCTTCGCCGCCTTGGCCTTCGTCGCGGCAAATTCGCCCCGTTCCAGCACCCCATCGCCGTTCGCATCGGCGGCCTTGAAGCGATTGCCGGTCGCCACGGCCCATTCCTCGAATGTCAGCAGGTTGTTACCATCGACATCGAGCTTGCGGAAATCCTTGACGCGGGGCGCGAGCATCTCGTTGCGGGTGATCCGCCCGTCGCGATCCCTGTCGAGCCGGTCGAAGCGGCGCTGTTCGCGGGTCTGCTCGCTCGCATGGGGCAAGGCGGGCCCCGCCATGTCGCCCGGATCGGCACTGGGCAGCGCCTCGTCCGCCCCGTCATCGGGTGGAGCTTCTGCCGAAGGCCCGGCGATCACCGGCGCCGTGGCCTGAACCGCCGCCTGCCCCTGCCACCAGAACACGCCAGCGGCCACCAGCAGCAAAGCCCCCAGCCCGCCAAGCAAGATCCTGCTCATCCCGCGCCACTCCCATAACGCCCACCATGATGGTAGGCGCATGAGAGCCGCGAAAAAGAGACAACCCCTGCCGAATTGGCAGGACCGATCAGAAAAGGGAGATCAGCGGCCCAGCAGGCCGAGGCGCAAGGCGGTCAGGAAGCGCAGGAACGGCGAACCGCCCTCGCCGCGCAGCGCCAGCCCGCGCAAGAGCACCAGAGGCCGCATCGCGCGCGGCAAACGCGGCGCCGAACCGGGCGCAGGCTCCAGCCCCGTCCATTCGCGCGCAGCCCGCTCGACAGCGTCCCCCCCGGCTCCGCCGGAAAAGCGCGCGAGCGCGGCCATGATCCCGACCCGCGCGGCATCACGCTCAGCCGGGCCTTTCTCGCCCACATGAAGGGCTTCGATCCCGTCGACGAGCGCGACCAGCGCCGCCCGTTCGGCATTCCACGGGCCCAGCGCGGCGAGCAGCGGCTCGCCCTTGGGCCATTTGGCGCTGTCCTCGCCCAGGCGGTCACGCCACCAGGCGAGGCGCAGTTGCACCATGATCGGATCGCGCCCGTCGCGCGCGGTATCGGCCAGGCGCTGTTCAAGCGCGAAATACCCGATCCACAGCGGACGGGTTGCGGCAGGGGCATAACTTGCCGCCAGTCTTTCGAGCGGCGGCAAGGTATCAATCAGATCATGCATATCAAGAACGTCTCCAACCGCTTAGCGGTAGCAGACCTTCTTGACCGCCGCCACGATCTTGCCCGCGTCGATCAACGCGGCCTTTTCGAGGTTGGCGGCATAGGGCATCGGCACGTCCTCGTTGCACACGCGCAGAACCGGCGCGTCGAGGTTGTCGAAACCTTCTTCCATCGCGATGGCGATGATTTCCGAGGCGACCGAGCAGACCGGGAAGCCTTCCTCGGCCACGACCATGCGGTTGGTCTTGGCGAGGCTGGCCAGCACGGTGTCCTTGTCGAGCGGGCGCAGCGTGCGCAGGTCGATCACTTCGGCCTCGATGCCTTCGGCGGCGAGCTTTTCAGCCGCTTCGAGCGCAAAGCCGACGCCAATCGAGTACGACACGATCGTCACGTCCTTGCCCTCGCGCACCACGCGCGCCTTGCCGATCGGCAGGACGAAATCGTCGAGTGCGGGCACGTCGAACGTGCGGCCATAGACGAGTTCGTTTTCGAGGAAGACCACCGGGTCGGGGCAGCGGATGGCGGCCTTGAGCAGGCCCTTGGCATCCGCCGCGTCATAAGGCGCGATGACGATGAGGCCCGGCACGGCGGCATACCACGGGCCATAGTTCTGGCTGTGCTGCGCGCCCACGCGGGCCGCCGCCCCGTTGGGGCCACGGAACACGATCGGGCAATGCATCTGGCCGCCCGACATGTAGTGGGTCTTGGCCGCCGAGTTGATGATGTGGTCGATCGCCTGCATGGCGAAGTTGAACGTCATGAACTCGATCACGGGCTTGAGGCCACCCATGGCCGCGCCCGCGCCGATCCCGGCAAAGCCATATTCGGTGATCGGGGTATCGATCACGCGGCGCGCGCCGAATTCGTCGAGCAGGCCCTGGGTCACCTTGTAGGCGCCCTGATACTCGGCGACTTCCTCGCCCATCACGAAGACGGCGTCATCGGCGCGCATTTCCTCGGCCATGGCGTCGCGCAGGGCGTCGCGCACGGTCGTGGGAACCATCGTCGTGCCGGCCGGGATTTCCGGGTCGGCAGCAGGCTTGGCGCTGGTCTTGGGCGCGATGGCCGCTGCGGCCTTGGCCTTGTGGTCAGTGCCGTGGTCGGTTTCTTCGGCTGCCGGGGCAGGAGCAGGCGCCGCAGCGGGCGCTGCCGCCGGTTCGTCCTCGCCCTGAAGCGTGGCGATCACCGTACCCACCTTCACGCCTTCGGTCCCGGCCGGGATCAGCAGTTCGCCCACGGTCCCTTCGTCGACCGCCTCGAATTCCATCGTGGCCTTGTCGGTCTCGATCTCGGCGAGAATGTCGCCCGACTTCACTTCGTCGCCCGGCTTGACCAGCCACTTGGCGAGCGTGCCCTCTTCCATCGTCGGCGAGAGGGCCGGCATCTTCAGTTCAATTGCCATCTCAGTAGGTCCCCAGCAGCACGTCGGTATACAGCTCTGCCATGTCCGGCTCGGGCGAGCTTTCGGCAAAGTCGGCGGCCTGGGCCACCTGCTGGCGGATCTGCTTGTCGATGTCCTTGATCGCGTCCTCGGTCACCCCGCGCTTGAGCAGTTCCTGCTTGGCGGCCTCGATCGGATCGTGCTTCTCGCGCATTTCCTGCACTTCCTCGCGGCTGCGATACTTGGCAGGGTCGGACATCGAGTGCCCGCGATAGCGATAGGTGTTGAGTTCGAGCAGGACCGGGCCATTGCCCGCGCGCACGAATTCGAGCGCGACTTCGGCGCCCTGGCGCACTTCGAGCACGTCCATGCCGTTGACCGGAATGCCCGGAATGCGGAAGGCCGTGCCGCGACGATAGAAATGCGTCTCGGCCGAACCGCGCCTGACTGCCGTGCCCATGGCGTAGCCGTTGTTTTCGACCACGAACACGATCGGCAGCTTCCACAGCGCGGCCATGTTGAAGGTTTCGTAGACCTGCCCCTGGTTGGCCGCGCCATCGCCGAAGTAGGCCATGCACACGCCGCCGTCGTTGCGATACTTGTGCGCGAAGGCAAGGCCCGCGCCCAGCGGCACTTGCGCGCCGACGATGCCGTGCCCGCCATAGAACTTGTGGTCGGTCGAGAACATGTGCATCGAACCACCCTTGCCGTGCGAGATACCCGCACCGCGACCGGTCAGTTCGGCCATGATCACCTTGGGATCGATGCCATAGGCCAGCATGTGGCCATGGTCGCGATAGCCGGTGATCACGCTGTCGTGGCCCTCGTTGAGCGCCGACTGGAGACCCACCGCGACCGCTTCCTGGCCGATGTAGAGGTGGCAGAAGCCGCCGATCAGGCCCAGACCATAAAGCTGGCCGGCCTTTTCCTCGAAGCGGCGGATCAGGACCATCTGCTCGTAGAACTTGAGCAGCTCGGCGTCGGAAGCCTCGTAGCGGGTGTTGTTCGCGTGGCGCTGCTGAAGGCTGCGCAGGGCGAACGTCGCTTCATCCTCGACCGGGCTGTCGGATGCGGCCGACGCGTCGGGCGTTGCAGCCGGCGTCGGGGCCGCTTGCGCAGCGGGGGCCTGGGGAGCGGAAGATTGCGGAGTGGCGGCGCGCGGCCTGGCGGACTTGGCCAAGTCTCAATATCCTTATTCTGGCAGCCTCAAAATCCTGCGAATTCGCAGGACCGCGCTTGTCTTGAACCACTCTCACGCATTGCGCAACGCCCCCCACGGGCGGTTTTCCGCCGAACGATCACGTTCGATAACGACAGCGCCCTTGTTATACTAGTATAACGAAAATGCTGGTCGGAAAGACCCTTGTTCGCACCTGCGCAAGCCCAGAGCGACAAGCTGGCAGAGAGCCCGGACAAAGAAGCCGGCTGCCGCCAAAATCACGGCGCGCCCATCGCTTCGCAAGTGCAGCATGAGGCAGGGCCCATTGCGCAGACACACCATGCGCGCATCACAATCGCATGAACGAAGAAATATTTTGCGAAAGCGTCGCCCGCCCCCTGAAAGCACCATGCCCGTGCGCACGCGGCCAGCAGGCCCAACGAGCAGACCAGACAAAGCGCCCCGACCGGACGACGGGACGATACAGCGTTGATGGAGAGAAGATTGGCCTCTGGCCCATAGGGCGGTGGCGCACCCGGAACGATTCGAACGTCCGACCCTCAGATTCGTAGTCTGATGCTCTATCCAGCTGAGCTACGGGTGCATACCGATGTGATCCGCCCTGCGCGTGCCCCAAAAGGCAAACGCGAAGGATGACATGTGGCGCACCCGGAACGATTCGAACGTCCGACCCTCAGATTCGTAGTCTGATGCTCTATCCAGCTGAGCTACGGGTGCCTGCCAATGTCATCGCCCAAAACCTGCGAACAGGCCTTGGGCTGCTTCCCCTGCCCCACCCCTGGAAGGATGGCGCACCCGGAACGATTCGAACGTCCGACCCTCAGATTCGTAGTCTGATGCTCTATCCAGCTGAGCTACGGGTGCCGGGGAGCCGCGCCTCTATGTCAGACTGGCGGGGTTGGCAAGCACCTTGTTCAGGCCAAAAGCATTTTTTGGAAAGTTATGCACAGCGCAATGTCGAGAGGAGGCATTTTGGCGGAAATCGCCCATTCCTTCATGTCTGCCAGAGCCACCCATTCGAGCGCGGCCCCATCCTCAACCCCTTCCATGGCAACGGGAATGCCCTGCCAGCGACGGCACAGATAGAGCATGAGCACGAGGGCCCGCTGCCCTGTCCCCGGCCCTCCCCCCTGCCGCACATCGTCCACGGCAAAGGTCATCGGCACGAGATCGGCCTGATCGACCACGATGTCCAGTTCCTCGCCCAGTTCGCGCGCCAGCGCGGCAGCCGGGCTCTCCGCGTCCTCGACCTTGCCGCCGGGAAATTCCCACAGCCCGCCGTGATGCTTGGCCCTGGGGCGCCTTTGCAGCAGCACACGGGCCAGAGGCCCTTCTCCCTCGACCAGAGCCCCCGCCACCACCAGAAGCGGCCCCACAGGCCCCTGAGCGCCCGCAGCAGGGATCGCAGTCTCATTGGCAGGCAAGATTGACGACATCGATTAACAGGCTCCCTGACAGGCTTGCGCAAGGCCGCGCAGGCCATGGCTACACTTTCTTAGCTGCGTTTGCGCTAGAGGCATCGGACAAGATGGTGACGGGGCAAGCAAATGATCCAGTTCCTGCGCAAGGTGATGCGCGACAATGATGCCGTGACCCTCGTCGAGTACGGGCTTTTGGTCGGCCTCCTGGGCCTCGCGATGGTCTTTGGGCTGACCGCATTTACCAATCAGCTCTACGTTCTCTTCCAGGTCGTCGAAAACGCTACGCACAATCCCTGAGGGGCGGCTTAGACCGACATTCGGCTTTCCTGCGTAGGTCTCTGCCTGTCCGAGGAAATCCATTGGCGTCGGCCTTTGGCGTTCCGGTCCGGGTCAGAAGCTCTCGCCAGGAGATTACGCCATGAATTTCATCCGCCGCCTCTCACGCCGCCTTTCGCAAAGCGAACTCGTCCGGAACGAAGAAGGCGCCACTGCCATCGAGTATGGCCTGATTGCCGCGCTCATCGCCGTTGCCGCCATCACCGCCATGGGTGCCCTGGGCAACTCGATCTCGAACACCTTCAACCTGGTGTCGAACGACATGAACAACGCCCAGGATGGCCACCTCTAAGAGCCCGACCCGAAAGACTTTTGGGTCGGGCTCTAAAGCGTTTTCAAGCCGGGTGGAATCACCCGGCGTCTCGGAAAACGCGGCAAAACAAAGACCTTGAGCGGTTGATCCGATGCAATCGGATCAACTGCTCCGATCGGGAGCAGCCCCGGACCGGCCTGAAGCCCGGACACAAAAAGAGCCGCCGGACGTCAGACACGTCCAGCGGCCCTTTTTTCGGTCCCGAAGGCCCGGTATCAGGCCCCGATGCGCAGGAACCGTTCGGCGCGCAGGGCGCGCAGGGAATCTGGCGTCTTGCCGGCCAGATGATCGAGTTCCTCGCCAATGGCCGTGGCCAGCGACGCACAGGTCGCGACCGGATCGCGATGGGCCCCGCCCACCGGCTCGGCCACGATGCGGTCGATCACGCCAAGGCCCAGCAGGTCCTGCGCGGTCACTTTCATCGCTTCGGCGGCATCGGGAGCCTTGGCCGCCGTACGCCACAGGATCGACGCGCAGCCTTCGGGCGAGATCACCGAATAGACCGCATGTTCGAGCATCAGCACGCGCTCGGCGCTCGCCAGCGCCACCGCGCCGCCCGAGCCGCCCTCGCCCACGATCGTGGCGACCATCGGCACGCCCAGTTCGAGGCAGGCCTGCGTCGAGCGGGCAATCGCCTCGGCCTGGCCGCGTTCTTCGGCTTCCACGCCCGGAAACGCGCCCGAGGTATCGACCAGCGTGACCACCGGCAGCCCGAATCGGCTGGCCATTTCCATCAGGCGCACCGCCTTGCGGTAGCCTTCGGGCTTGCCCATGCCGAAATTGTGCTTGATCCGGCTCTGCGTGTCGTGGCCCTTTTCGTGGCCGATCAGCATGACCCGGCGGTCCCCAAGGCGCGCAAAGCCTCCGATGATGGCCTGGTCCTCGCCATAGAGACGGTCCCCGCCCAGCGGCATGAAGCCGGTGAACATGTTGGCCACATAGTCGCGGAAGTGCGGGCGCGCGGGGTGGCGCGCCACTTGCGTCTTCTGCCAGGGCGAGAGCGCACGATAGGTGCTGGCCAGAAGTTCAGCCGACTTGTTTTCCAGGCGGCGGATCTCGGCGGCGATGTCCAGTTCGCCACTGGCAGCAGCCGTTTCGCGCAGTTCGGCGATACGGGCTTCGAGAGCGGCGACGGGCTTTTCGAATTCGAGGTACGAAATCATGGCGGCTTCGCTAGGGGCAGCTTCGCGTTTGGTCAATGGCCCCGCATGGAATGACCGTTTTGGGGATCGCCTTCGGGGGCGGCTTCCGGGGTGCCTTCGGGGTCGTTTTGCCGGGCACTCTGGCAATCGCTCAGGGGATGCCGGGCATTGACCAGTTCGACGAGCCGCGCGGAATCGACATGGGTGTAGATTTCGGTGGTCGCGATGTCGGCATGGCCCAGCAG
>Ga0075011_10000670_pt1 | contig 18140 bp, 13 predicted proteins | sample TARM_MetaG_T_14_FD_72354 | JGI IMG/M metagenome (GOLD analysis project Ga0075011, IMG submission 72354) | Freshwater microbial communities from Pennsylvania, USA, analyzing microbe dynamics in response to fracking - TARM_MetaG_T_14 | ecosystem: Environmental > Aquatic > Freshwater > River... | reverse complement strand
GCCCCCGCCCAGACGCCGCGCCACGGTCAGCCCGATCAGCCCCTCGCGGGCCAGAATATCGAAGGCCTCGCGCGGGAAACGGGGATTGCGGTCATAGTCCTGCGCCCAGCGGGCCAGTTCGTGGGTCAACCGCGCGAGGGCCGGTTCAGACAGATCAGGGTGATGGTCGGAATGGGCATGCGTCGCCATGGCTCAGGCCTCCGGAAGGGCGGAATTGAAACGGGTGTCCCACAAGGGGCGCATATCGACGCGGCGGCCAATCAGGCCCGCATCGGCAAAGACATCGGCCACGGCCTGCTGCGAGGCGATCACGCCGTCGCTCACCCGGCGCAGCGTGTAGGGCGCGCTCTTGGCGCGGAACTGATCCTCGACATAGGCCACCGGCACACCGATGGCCCCGGCCACCACGCGGGCCCATTCGCCCTGATGCGCCTGCGCCCAGCCATAGGCCTGCCGCGTCAACTTGAGATAGCGCCGAACCAGATCGGCACGGGCCGGATCGTCGAGCACGTCGCGATGGACGGAAATCACGTAATTGCCCGAGAGGAACCCCAGCGCGGTCTTCAGCACGCGCGCGCCCTGGGTGGCAATGGCGCGCTGGATCGGAAAACCATAGATCGCCCAGGCATCGAGCGCGCCATGCTCGAAGGCAGCGGCGCCATCGGCCACGCTCATCGCGACCGGCTCGATGTCACTCCAGCGCAACCCGACCGACTTGAGCATCTGGATCAGGAAATACTGGGTGGTGGTAGCCCGGACATAGCCCACCCGCTTGCCCTTGAGCCCAGCAAGGCCGGTGATCGTCGAACCCTTGGGGACCAGCACCGCCTGGTTGTTGACGTCGCCATGCAAGACGCCGATCTGACGGAAGCTCTGCACGGTCGAGGCTGCGGCGAAAACCGGAGGGATCTCGCTCATCCCGCCAAAGTCGAGCGCCCCGGAATTGAGCGCCTCGACGACCAGATGGCCGGATTCGAACTCGGCATATGTGATCGGGAAATCGGGCACGATCCCGGCTGCGGAAAACAGCAGGCGCGCGTCGTTCTCGCCCTTGCCGGTAATGCCCACGCGCAAGGCACCCCGGCCTGCACCTCCGCCCCGGCCACACCCGGCCAGAAACGCCGCGCCCGTGCCAGCCAGAACCATGCGCCGGGACCAACCGGCGGACGAAACAGGAAATTCGCTCGAAGTGACCATAAACTCAACCCTATCAGTTGAGTTTATGGTCATCCAATGAGGAATGCCCGTCCGTTATGAGTGTTGCAAATGGATGCGCGCTTCAATCCGAGAAAGCCGAGCGCTGCGCGGCGTCGATTTCTTCGAGATAGCGCCGCCGGGCATGACGCTCGGTGATCACCCCCTGCACATGCCCGACGCCATCGACGACGGCGATCTCGTCGGCGGCATGCTCGTCGAACAGGGCCAGCACCGCGCGGATGCCCGCCGTGGGCGCCAGCGTGACGTTTTCGAGCTGGGCCAGCGTATGCAGGCGCGTTTCAGGGTCGAGATCGGGGCGATAGGCGCTCGCCGTCGCCAGAATGCCGCCATAGCGTCCCTCGCCATCGACAAGGATCGCCTTGCTCGACGCGCCCAGCGGGTGCCCCGCGCGAAATTCGGCGATGGTCAGATCCTGCGAAACGCTGACCCAGTCGCGCCGCATGATCCGCCCGGCAGCCAGATTGAGCATCCAGCCGATGTCGCGCGGGCCCTTGATGTTGCTGCCGCGCAAGTGCAGGCGCCATGTCGAGAACGAATAGCCGAAAAGCTCGCGGGTAAGCGTGGTCGAGACCAGCGAGGCGGTCAGCACCAGCCCCATCAGCGCGAAGTCGTGGGTAATCTCCAGCATCAGCATGGCCAGCGTCATCGGCCCGCCGACGATCGCCACGCTCAGCGCCGCCATGCCCACCAGCGCGGCATCGACAGGGTCGAGCGCTAAACCGGGCACCAGTTGCCCCGCGATGATCGAGAAAATCTGCCCGACCACCGAGCCCAGGAACAGCGAGGCAAAGAACAGCCCGCCACGAAACCCGCTCGACAGCGCCACCGCGCAGGCGGCCATCTTGACCACCAGCACCAGCGTCAGGAAATCGAGGCCCGGTCGCAGCGCCAGATTGAGATGCAGCGCCCCGTGCCCGGCCGAGAGCGACTGCGGCGTGAGCAGGGCCAGCGGCATGAGCAGGAACCCGCCCAGCACCGGACGCACCCGCGTCAGCCAGGGCAGGCGCTGCAAGCCCAGTTCGGCAGTCGTCACCAGCCGCATGAGCAGAATGCCGACCATGGCGCAGACCAGCCCCAGAATGCCGAACGCGACATAGTGGAGGATGGTCAGTTCGCGCCCGGCCGTCGTCGTCGCAATCAGCCACGGCTCGCTGCCCAGCAGCCGCGATATGGCCGCCGCCGCCAGCGCCGCCGCCATGACCGGCGCCACCGCGCCCGGCACGAACGAGCCGATCACGATCTCGAAGGCATAGAAGGCCCCGGCCAGCGGCGCATTGAACGCCGCGCCCACCGCCGCCCCGGCCCCCGCGCCCACCAGCGTGCGCAAATCGGTCCGGCGCAGCTTCATCGCCTGCCCGATCAGCGAGGCCATGCCCCCGCCCATCTGGGCATAGGCCGCCTCAAGCCCGACCGAGGCCCCCACCCCGTTGGAAAGGACCGTCTGCCCGGCGATGATCAGGTTGTCGGCAGGCGGAATCCGCCCGCCATGAAGCGCATTGGCCTCGACCACGTCGATCAGTCCACGCCCGCGCCGCCGCAAGTGGCGCGCCCAGAGCGCCAGCAAGGCGCCCCCCGCCGGAAGCGCCAACAGGCGCAAGGGATGGCGGATCTGCCCCAGCGCGCTCAGCCGGTTTCCATCAAGGCCATAGAGCACCTGCTGGATGGCATGGGCCAGAAAGCCCAGGAAATTGGTCGAGAACCCGGCAGCCAGTCCGGCCAGCGCGGCCAGCACGATGAACGCGGTTTCACTCTCGCGCAGCAGCCTCCGCTGGCGCGCCACCAACCGAATCGCAAAGGAAAGACCCGCGTGAAGGAAACCGCGCCGCATGCCCAAGGTTCAACCCGCCAGGCCGCACCGGATCGCAAGGGAACAGGTTGCGGCAAAAATGCAGGTGTGGCCCTATCGCGAAGGAAGGCGATGGGCAATCCTGTCTCGCCCGTCCGGCCAGTCCGGGAAAGCGGCATCTGGAAAAGAGAGAAAGGGGCCAGACCGCAAGTCCGGCAAATGGTGCCCCTGGCCCGACTCGAACGGGCACGTCTTTCGACAACCGATTTTGAGTTTCAGATTCGGTGCTACGACGGTCCGCGCCAGGGCGCGATGGAGTTGGAATAGACCATCTTTATCAGAGACTTATCCAGCATTATGCTTGTCCCGGCTTTGACCTAGCACGACCTGCTTCACTTCCCCGTGGCTCCTATGTGGCACCTGGAAAATGGGCAGTCCGGAGACCGAAATGCCCACGCTCAAACTCACCAAGACCGCTATTGAAAGCGCACGGCCCGAAAAATCAGACTATGAGCTTCGCGACAGCGCCGTTCCCGGCTTCCTATGCAAGGTAACGCCCAGCGGTCGCAAGGTCTTCATGCTTTCTTACCGCACTGTTGGCGGCAATCGCCGCAAGCCTGCGATCGGCCAGTTTGGCGAATTGACGGTCGAGCAGGCCCGAACGCTTGCCCAGGAATGGCAAGCTCGGGTCCGCGCCGGCGGCGATCCGTCGCTGGACAAGACGCGCGCCCGAACCAACCCCACCATCAGGGAATTTTGCAATCAGTTCATAGAGCAGCACTCGATCCCGCACAACAAGCCGAGCACCGTTGATCGGAACCGCCAGAACATTAAGAATCATATCATCCCGGCACTTGGGAAGATCAAGGTCGCCGACCTAACCCGCCCCGACGTATCCGCACTGATGCTGCAGTTGGCTCACACCCCCGGAGCCGCCAACACCACGCTCGCTTGCCTCAAGAAGATGTTCAATTGCGCGGAGCTATGGGGCTACCGATCTGATGGTACGAATCCCTGCCGACTCATCCCCCGTTACCCCGAGCGGAAGCGAACGCGACTCATCAAGAACCGCGAGTTGGAGAAACTGTTCGCCTACCTTGACCGCGCCGACACTGAGGGACTGGAGCATCCTTCGTTCACCTTTGGCATCCGACTCCAGTTCGCCTTCGCCGCCCGAATGTCCGAGATCATCACTATGCGCTGGGATTGGATCGATCTCGACGAGCGCCGGGTCGTGTGGCCTGACAGCAAGACCGGAGGCATGTCGAAGCCGCTAACCGAGGAGGCGCTCGAACTCTTGGCGCGCGTTCCTCGGCGCGAAGGATCACCATTCGTGTGCCCCGCAATCCACCGTTCCGACCGATATCTCAGCAATCACAGCTATTGGTCGGCCTGGAAGCGAATTATCGAAGCAGCCGGTCTCACCCATGTTGGAACTCACGGCATCCGTCATCGAGCGGCCACCGATATTGCGAACTCGGGCGTTCCGCTCCGCGTGGGAATGGCACTGACGGCTCACAAGACGATCACGACCTTTATGCGATACGTCCACATCGAAGATGATCAAGTCCGGCAAGCGGCAGAAAAGGTCTCGCGTCGCCGTGCCGCTATCGTCGCCGGTGGCAGCCCCACAAAGGCACCGACAATCGATGCGGAGAATCTCGTTGCCGGCGGCACACTTGACGTTTCCACGCAGCAGGAGGCCCGCTATCATGGCTGACGGACCAGATCGCCGTTATCTTACATCCGATCAACTCAGTGGCGCGATCCATCTCAATGACGTGAAGCCGCTTCGACTCGTCACGCCTACGGTCGCGGCGAAATATCTGACGATCACCCGCCATTCACTGGCGTGCTATCGCAATCTCGGCGGAGGCCCGGCCTATTACAAATTTGGCCGGTGGATCCGTTATTCCGTTCAGGATCTGGACGAATGGGTCAGCTTGCAGCGGCGGCCGGGAGGATCGATGCCCAGGCTGGCGAGACAAGGCCCAAAAGTTGGGTGATACGCGGAGACGGTGAGTGATGGGGCATCCGCCCCATCATGAACTCTCTTCCGGTACATCAAAGTCACAGATGACCGAAGTTCCTGTCCGCAAAACGCAAATCCGTCAATCGATTACCATGCCTATACCTCCTCCAACGATCAATAGACTCCACAATATTTGAAGATATAAAATAGATAAAATTCTCCATAAATCCATACACAAGGTGACATTACCGAGCCTGATGCTATAGTCTGTACGCTATCATTTCTATCACGAGGTTCGCTTGACCGACACCACAGAGGCCGCAACCTTCAGCGGCGCAAACCTGCCCGTTGGCGGCATTTCGGTCATCGATAAAAAACAGCTCATTCGAATCGAGGCAGTCCATCGTGGCTTCCTCTATCAGCATCTGTATGGCGCTACATGCCTGCTGCTCGCGGGGACAAGCGGTGTCGAGAGGGTGGTCGTCGAAAGTGACGAGGACATCGAGATCGTCCTGCCCGGCCGGCGCATCTATGTTCAGGTCAAGACGCGCGATGGCAAACTCGCTGCAAGTGACATTTCGAGCGCTTTGGAGCGTTTCAAGGAAATCAGGGAAGAGCATCGCAAAGGCACGCGTCCCGGCATTCCCAGTTTCGTAATCGCCGCTAATGTCCCACCCAATGGCCCCTTGGGGAAGCAGATCGTCTCTTGCGATTGGCCTCAAGATGTCGAGTTGCACTGGCCCGGAGGTCCAGAACCGAAGCACCCTTCCCTGCCTCGCCCTCCACGTGATCTCGCCGCTGCGGTCGTGCTTTGCTCGGAACTCGCAGGCAAACTCCCTTTCGCACTTTTGCGGCCTGAAACATTGACCTGGAAGCTTGCGGGTCTTGTCATGCTTGCATCGGCTGGATCGCCCCCGCGCAGGGACCACAGCTTTTCGAGGTCAGAACTGCCTGAGCTTTTTGAGCAGCTTATCGTCCAGATGCAGGAGCTACCAGCTCCCCCACCAGTCTACCGTGCTCAAATGAACGAGCCAGCACTGCTGGTAGACACGCCAGTCCGCATCATTGCGGGTCTTTCAGGCGCCGGGAAGACCGCTTGGGTAGCGGAAGCCGCGCAACACGTTCCCCTTCCCGTCACCTATATCGACGTTGTCGAGATGCCCGGCGCTGCACTTGCTTCGGCTGTTGCACGCGAGGTGGCCGGTAGGATGTACGGACGTTCGAGCGGAAAGCTTGGTGAGATTCTGCTGCCGGGCGCTAGTGGTCTCGACATGCTGGGAACCTTAAGCGTCGTGCTTGGTCAGGAGGGCTTGCACGCCAATGTCGTTATCGACAACGCCCATCGCATTCCCACCTCTGACATCGCAGCAATCGTCAGCCGGGCACCGCACTTACGCCTACTGCTTTTGTGCCAGCCGGGCCCTGGGGTCACGACCCTAGAGGCCGAATTCAACATCCAGGCCGAGGCACTCGATGGCTGGGATGAGGATACGATCGCGGCAGCCACGCATGATTCTGGCTGCGTAGCGGATTTCGCGGACTGTGAGCGCCTTTCGCGGCTGACAGGCGGCCTGCCCTTTTATGTCCTCAATGCTGCGACCGTCGCGGCGCGTGAATATGGGGGGAAAATTCGCGCCTTCTGCGAGGATGTAGAGGCTCAGACGCACATCGTTGAGACGGCGCAGGAAATTATCCTGCGGCGGGCATTCGACAGCTTGCCAGACGATGCGCGCGAGACTGTTTCCGTTCTTAGCTTGGCCGATGTTGCACTCTCACGGGAAGAGGCTTCAAAATTGCTGCGGGAGGTCTGCAGCATCGATGCTAAGACCGTCGCCTCACGCCTGCGCGCGCTCCCGTCCACCGGCACGTTGGAGATGTTCGGCAACGCCGGCCTCAAAGTTCACGATGCCGTGCGAATGCTGGGCAAGGCGGAAATCGCTGCTCGCGGGGAGGAATTTGAGAAGAAGGCACAGGCTTCGTTGCATTCTGTCATTCTAGCGTCGCTGCAGGCTGATTGGAGCGTAGCCAAGCTCGCCCTTCTGATCCGCCTGTTCGGGCAGTTAGGAGAAGGGCGAGTTCTCGTCGAATTTGCCACCGACGAACTGTTCCACGAAATGGGCGTCTGGCCGGAAATCGAACCATATCTCCTGGCAATCGCTGCCGACGACACTGGCGAAGCTGAAACCCGCCTCTGGGCCCTTGATGGCCTTGTGTTCAACGATCTGCGGAAGGGCCAGTTTGATAGGGCCCGTGATCGAATCGATCAAATGAAGGCGCTATTGGACGCTCACGAGCTTGGCGAAGATGAATGGCTCGCCTGGGGCATGAAGCGCACATTGCTTCTTTCTGATGTCGGGGATCGAGCAGGTGTGCAGGAAACGCTTGCCCTGATCGAGGGACGAATTCCCGCCAAAGCCGAACATATGCGGGTGTTCCGGTACAACCGAGCCCTTGCGTTGTTCAAGCTCAACGACAAGGCTGCCGCTATCAGCGAAGCTCAAAATCTGGTCGAGGAATATTACGACGAGTTGGGTCTGACTCCAGCCGATGTTATAGGCCGCAATCCATCGGCGCTGCGGCCTTTGCTCCCTAAAGATCGTGATGTCACCGATCAACTCAAGCACCTGGCCGACACACTCGATCTCTTGGCTCAGGCTGCTGGCAAAAGCAGCCAGCGCTCAATCTTGGCGCGCATTCACGCGATGAAATTCTATGAGCTAGCAGGGGGCTATCAATCCTTTGTCCGGGTCGGCATGGACCTGGTGGATGAGCAGGTTTTGGTAAACGATTTCACCACCGCCCGGTACACCATTGAGCGCAATATCTTCCCTGTAATCCAGGCGATCGGTCTCACCTCATACGTGCTTGAGCTGCGAGCTCTTTATGCGGTTGTCCTCGCCTATTGCGGCGACCATCAAGCTGCGGCTAACGAGGTTGAGCGCCTTCGTCCTTTCGAGGAAGCGATGGATCCCAACCATCGCATGGCCTTTCAGGAACAGAAGCAAATCATCCGTAACGTTCGGCTCTTTGGAGGGCCACCGCAGCGACGTGTCGGCATTCCTGCACCTCTTCAAGCGCTGTTTGATCAGCGAAATGGTCCACCGCGCACCGTTCAGCCGCGTAGAAAGGTAGGGAGGAACGAAACCTGTCCATGCGGCTCGGGGCAAAAATATAAGCGATGTCACGGTCGCTAGGACGTAAGCGCCTAGGGAAGGCGGCGTTGACATGGGCATTGGGTCTTTCGCGATCGCAGTGCCCATTTATCTACCAGCGCGGCAAAGCGGAAGTCGATCTCAGGCTGGGCGTTGGGATCATGATCGTCGCCCAAGGCGTCGAGCGCCTTGTCAGTCAGTTCATCACGGCTCTCGTTGGAGTGCTACCGTTGCATTGGCTTCATCAATCGAAAACCGCTTCGCCAAACCGACGCCGCAGATGGCCTGCGACACTCCCGGCATAACGTCTCTGACGCCAATCGGTGGGGCTATGATAGACGCCTACGGCTTTCCAGTAGTCGCCAGTGGTTCGCAAGCCCGCGAGGAACAGCCATCGCGCGGCCTGCACATTGAAGCAGGGATCGTTGATCAACCAGTACCGGATGGTAGGTGCCGGTCGGCCAGTCAACGCCGCAAACTTGGGAACCCAGGAGCTGTTGATCTGAAGTGGGCCGAGGTCATGAGTGCCATTGGTATTCAGCACTTCCGCACCGATCCATCCGGCTTCCTGATCACGCAGGCCCCATAGCGTCTTTTCAAGCCATGATCTGCCAGCCGATGCTGATTGGATGCATCGAGCAATCTCACGTTCTGCAGCCGCAGATTTGGCCGGACGAGACGCTCCGGCAGCTGAACCAGACAGAAGGAGTATGCATGATGCGAGCGCGGGCACCGCATAGAGCCTCACCCCTTTGTGGGCGAGTGCAAGGGGAAGTCTCATATGCGCTTCCCCCTGACCAGAACGGGTTCACCGCGAATGAGAGCAAGAAGCTGATCTCCGGATATGATCTGGATATGGGGATAGCGATTGAGCAGCGTTCTCGTCGATGGTCCGGTTCGTCCAGTGTGAATGAACATCCCCGGTACGCGCTTCACAGCGCATAACTGCGCAAAGGCTTCAACGTGCTCGGGTCGTATCGAATCTTTGTATCGCTTGGCCTGGATAAACCAGATCTCTCCGCAAATCCGCACCTTTCCGTCAATACCTCCGTCCCCAGTGTATCGCCGGTTTCGGGTCACCGTGACTGCGCGCCGCTCGAAGCATTCGAGCAGCAGTTCCTCGAACGCCAAGGGATCCATGCCGCGCAGTCGGGCGAAAGCAACCACCGGAGGTTGGCAGCGATCGGGGCCTTGTAATTGGCGGCACATGATCCGTGCCTGTCGCCGTCGCCATCGGTGTTTGAGCGGAATGCGGGTGTGAAGAAGGAACCAGACAAGGAATACAAGGCCGCCGCCAACGACAAGCCATAAACCGACTTCAACGTTCATGATTGCCTCCATGATCTTGGGAAGGAGTGTGGGCAGGTTCAGGGGCCTGCGGAGACGGCGCCGGTGGTTGCTGCCCATCAAGCCGTCCAGTTGTTCGATCTCCACCACCACGGGCACGCTTCAGGAGGGTCGTGAGCCACTGATCGAGAGATCGCGCCGCCGCCTGCGCTCGGGCCGCAAAGTAAGCCGCAAGGCTATCTGGCTGCGGCTTCGCTCTTTCCTCCTGTTCGGTACGCTGGCGCTCCTTGCGCGCTTCCCGCTCTGCGCGCTGTTCATCGCGGAGCCGGTCCCAGCGCTCTCCATGCTGCGCTGTCCGTCCCTTGATGCTGTCGCGCTCAATTCGGCCGAGTGCCTGTAGCGAGGAGGTCTTCTCGCCGGATCGCAGCTTCAGCTTATCGACCAGCCGTCCTCGATCCTCGGTCCAAAGCCTGGCTCCAAACCGGGCGCGCGTGATCGCCGTGTAGTAATTTTGCCCGGTGACGAGCGGCGAATTGACGGGAGCAAGGACGTAAACACGATCGTAGGTCTTCGACTGCGCCGAGTAGACGGTTTCCCCATAGCCGTGGTCCCAATTCTTGTGCTGGGAGAGGTCGATTTCCTGAACCCGGCCCCCGCGATCCCACCTGATCGTGGCTATGGATCCCACCAGACTTTCGACCGTGCCACGCTCAGCGTTTTTGAGTTCCAGTTCCTTGTTGACGAGTCGCCATTGTATGCGATCACCGGCAGCAAGGTTGCGATCTTCCTCCTTGAAGACGTTGATCTGCGATGCTCGTCCAAGCCGTGGATCCCAATGGATGGTCCTGCCATGCTCGTCGACCAGATTGACTGTCTGCCGACCGCGGGCGTCCCGCCCGACACCAATCACCCGATATTCGGCATCCCGGGCGATCCCGAGCCCGACGTTGTCGCGGGAGAACGTGACGACCTGTCCACGAGAGTAGAAGCGCGCGAAGTGCTTCTCCTGATCGGTCATACCCGATGGCGACAGGATCGACAGCCGAGCTTCCTCGGCCGCCAGCGCGCCCTCCTTTTTCAGGGCCTCGCGGATCCTGCTGTTGACGATGAGGCGGGTCGCATTCTCAAGAACAAGAATGTTGGTCTTCGCCCGCTGCTCGGGGCTCAACCTTGTCCAGTCTCCAACCAGTGCTTTCGCAAGATCCTCGCTGGTCGCACCGCTGGTGACGGATTCAAGCGCGTTGAGAGAACCATCGTAATTCTGGAGTCGAGCCAACCGGACTGCCTGCATGATCCCGTCATTCTGCTGACGGACGGGGTCTTTGAGTTCGGCTTTCGGCATGCCTAGCCGCATCATCAGCCAGAAGGGTTTGCCCTGCTCGATCGCACCTGTCTGGCGGGTATCGCCAAGCAGGATCAGCCGAGCACCTGTGGTGCGGCTGATCTCCAGCAGACGGATCGCCTGACGGTTGCCGAGTTGACCAGCCTCGTCGACAATCAGGACATGGCTGTCATCGAGTTTTGCGCCGCCGGTAGCAAGCAAGCTGGCTACCGTGCGCGATTCGATATTGGCCTTGAGACCCAGTTCACCTGCTGCAGATGACGTCGGAGCAAGGGCAATCAGCGTTGCTCCGTCCCCCACAGCTTCACGCAGGGCGCCGATGATCGTCGACTTGCCAGAGCCGGCAACGCCATGCACAGCGACGACCCGATGATCCGACGTACCGAGATGGAGGAGCGCCGTCCTCTGCTCAGGCTTGAGATCGCGAGCGATCCCTGCGTCGCGCAAAGCCTCAACCGAGGCCAACGGCCGGGCGTCATTGAGTGCAAGCGCCAGTTGATCAGATAGCGCGATTTCGAGGCGCGCCGTCTTGCGTGTCGTACGACCACGAGTGTGGACCTCATCGCCGGTGCGGTGCCGCGTCTCGAGGAGCTTGGCCCGTTTCTGATGCTCCTCGACAACGGGCCGCACGTCAGAAAGGCGAACTTCGCCGACATGCGAGGCCAGAGCCGTCTGCAACAGCCGCCCGAGATTGTTGACCGCTTCTTTGCCTTCCGATTGGCGGATCCCGAATAGCATCGCCCGCGCTGCGGTCTGAGCATCGACCTCGATGAGTCGTTCACCAATTTTCTGGGCGTCGGCACGCACCTCCCTCACCGCTTCGGCATGTTGACCGAGCCGCCCGTCCCACCGCTGGTGAAGCGCCTCCAGCGAGACCTTCTGCTTGGGACCACGGGTGGCATAGAAGGCTTTCTGCCGCTCCGCCTGCCCGGTAAGCCCATGCTCCTTGGCATGTGCCTCGATCTGTTCGGCACGCTGCGACATGTCGGTGATGAGGTCCTTGGGGACGCCCCTGATCTCGAACAGGCCGCGACGTGGGTCGAACTCGACATCGTAGCCCCGCTCGCGGAGGAGATGTGCCAGTTCATTCCGATAGACCTGTCCGGCCGTCATCTGCTCGGCGAACATGGCGCGCGTTTCAAGGCTGACCTTGTTTGCGCCATCCCGTTCGCCGGTGATGTTCATGACCACGACATGGGTATGAAGATGCGGGTCGAGTTCCCTGGACGCATGCTCGGTGAAGCGCGCCCAGATCAACCGCCCGGTCGTCTTCTCGGTTACTTCTCCATCGAGACGGTGCCGCATGAGGGCGTGTTCTTCGAGATATGAAAGCGCCACTGTGACGGCCTGCTCGTGCGCTTCCACGATCCTGTCGTCACCCGCGACCAGCGCCATGATGGAGACCGACTTGGGGGCGTTGACGGCGAAGTCCCATCCTGGATGATGCTGGATTTCGCCGTCCTTCCGGCGACGGCCCAGTTGCTGGTCACCGACCTTGCCCGCGAGCAATTCCTTAAAGACGGAGGGGTCGACGTCACCTTCCAGGCCAAGCTCGGCGGCGATTTTGCCACCCCACTCGGAATGCTCATCGGAGCCTTTGGTGTAGTAATCGCCGACCGTATAATAGCGAGCGATGTTAGCGGGTTTGCCCTTGAGGCGGATCGGATTGATCATGCCGGCTTCGCCGTATTACGGGCACCGTCATGACGGCCGTGCTGGCTAAGGCGGAAACCCGCCGGCTTACCGAACAGTTCGAGCGGAGGTGGTGGATCAACCCCCTTCCCTTCCTCAACGGCATCAACGGAAGGAGACTCCGGCCCGTCATTGCCGGGCGGCCTCGACAGCTCCAACTCCTCAACGGGTGGTGACGACGCATCCATTGGAGCAGCGGGCGACACGAGCGGCAGCTCTGCTTCGGAATCATTTGGGGTAGCGCGCCGCTTTTTTGCAGTGATTGCTTTCGGCTTGGGCGCTGGTGTCGGTGTCTCCGGTTCCGGGGGCGCGGACAGTGTCGAACCCGCCATTCGAATGGGGGCGGTGTCACGCTCGTCGAACGCTTCGGCGACGGAAGCGACTTTGTTATAGCTGTCCTCGAACCGGACCACGGGCAAGCTGCGGCCGAACCGCAGATAACCCATAAGGTTGGGCAGGTTGGTGACCTCGGTGTGCATGACCAGTGGCCGCGTCACCTGCATGCGCGAGAGGTTCACACCGTCGCGCATGTCATTCACGCCGTAGGACATGCCTTCGTTCGCTTCTACCTGCTCGACCTGCCCCAGGTTCTCGCTCACATGTTTGGCGGTAGGAGTGTCATTCGCTCTGAGCGCTACCCAGGTCGAGCAATAGCCGGTAATCGCGGCAGCATCCTGAATGCCGTAGGTTGCTTCAAGCTGCGGGTAGCTTTGGAAGCCGAGAATACCGCAGCCGCCGTACTTTCGGGCGCGAGCAAGAAAGTCACCGAGCGAAGGCAGACGCTGGAGTGTGGGAAGCTCGTCGATCACGCAATAGAGGCGTCGGTTGCGATCGGGCACCATGCTCATGATGGCGCTAATGGCGATATCCAGCCATACCGTGATCAGGGGACGGAGTGACGGAAGCTGGTCAGCCTTGACGGTGATGAAGAGCCAGCTGTCGTCCTTCTCGTTGGCAACCCAGTCGCGGATCGAGAAGCCATCGGCGGTGTCGTCGAGATAGGAGAAACTCCGCATCACCGAAGCAAGCTCGGCCTGGATGCCGGCGCTTGTGCGTTCGCCCTCGGTCGAGATGAAAGCTGCCGCATCTGTACCGGCAGCGAAGGCAGCCAGGTCCCTCAGCTTGGAGCGCAGCAACGTATCGAGCAGGATCGAGACGAGGGTGCGTTCCTGCCGCGCGAGCTTCCTCATTACGGCAACCAGCGTGCCGCGCGCCGCCTTCGCCCAGAAGGGATCGCCTGTCTTGTCAGGGATCGTGGACTCGGCGATCTGGTCGTAATGATAGTCCCTCGGGACATCGACCCAGGGCGACCAGCAATCCGCACGCGCATCGAGGGGATTGAGCAAGATGTCGATCCCCGGCCGGTAGAATTTCTCGACGAAGGTTCCAGCCGTATCATAGACGATGGCCCGACGTTTCCGCTTCCGAATGCCGTCGAGCATCTTGACAATGATATTGGTCTTGCCGGTGCCTGGAGCCCCGCACAGCAGGATATGCTCCGGTTCGAAGGCGTCCGGCACATTGACCCCGCCGATCTCGAAGCTGCCCTTGGCATGCCGCCACAGCGCCCGGCGCACCTGCCGCACCGTTCCGAACCGCGCACCGCGCAGGAACTGGTTGGAGCCGAGTCCCTTCCCGGTCCGGGTGAAGTAGAACCAGGCCCACCCCAACATGGCGAGAGCAAACACACCAGCAAGGAGCGCGCCATGGAGGAGATAGGTCTCGAATGCAGCGAGCGTCTTATGCGCAACACCCGAACTGACGAGGGCCTTGGGTGTGGTCCAATATTGCTGGCCGGTCGGTGTCTTGAACAGGATCGGTGTCGCGTTGCCGGGAAGCGTGTCGCCCATGAAATAGGCTTGCGTGATCTTGAGCATCACGAAGCGTTCATATTCGGACGACTTTTCGAGTGCGTACCAGATGATGCCGCCGACCCAGACCACGAGCCCCGCGAGGCAGGTCTGGTAGAAGACCTGGGTGGTCATGCGGACATTGTGGACGATGGCCTGGCCACCGCGTGTCCAGGAGCCGAGCGTGTCGTGACGGAAGATACTCATGGCCGGTCCTGCTCGGGATCGAGCAGCCCCCTTTCACGGAGGAGCCGGCGGGCCTCGCCCAGTCCCTTCTGGAGGATGTCCGGCGAACGCTCCCCGACCGAGGTTGCGAGGATCGCGAAGGCCTGGATGACCGTCGCATGGAGCTCATCGAAACGGGCGTGATAGCCAGAAGGATCACTGCCTTCGAAGCGTTCGAGGATATCGCGACAGTAGGTCGCGGCACCGAGACCTGCGTTGCGCGCCTGGACAGAAAGGCGCGCATAGAGGTCATCGTCTATGCGGATAGTGATGCGTGCCAAGCGGCGGACTCCTTGTCCGACACGCCAGCAACGTGGTGAAGCAGGGCCCTTATAGCCGAATAACGACGTGATCTCAACAATTTATCAAAACTGCCGGTGGCAGCCACTAAGTGCCAAGGCAGATCAATCGCTTAGGGTCGGGAATGACAGGGCGTGGCTGCCAGCGGCAGCCGATCGGTGCCAGATCGACAGCCGCTCTGTGCCGGCTGAAAGTGGCGGAAATCCGGGCGATTCGCGCCCGCAGCACCCGTGCGTGGGGTGCATTACACTTGCCTTCGGCGTGCGTCCCCTCTCCGCAGCGCGCCTGCCCGCTGCGCCTGCCTGATCCCGGTCGCGGCGGGGCCCCCCAGCCGGGGTTGCCGCATCTGTTTATCGTGTTCCGATTGTGGGGAAGGCATTGCATGGCGATGGTCCTTGATGGATAAAGGTCGACGGCGGGCAGACCTCCTTGAGCAAGGAGTCTAGAAATGCCCAAGATGACGGAACGTGAGCGGCTCGCGAAGATCGAGGCCGATCAGCACAATCTTGCACGGGAAGCTGATACAGTGCGCCGTGGACTGCGCGCGCATTATGGGAAGCTGGTGACGGAATTGCCGGTTGAGCGGCTCACCGAACGCGAGTTTCGCGACGTGCTGGGCCAAGCGATCCGGGTTGGGGGTGGTGCTGCCATGATCGCCTTGAAAGTGCTCCCGGCGCAGGTCGATGCCTCCCCACCGGATCGCGCCACGCCCTCAAAGGCCGCAGGTGGCACGCGGCGTAAATCGGGTGCTGGGCATTCTGCCGGAGCGGATGCCGGAGCAGAGAGCCAGGCGGCTGTGCATCCTTAGCGGAAAGGGGAGCGACGTTGGCGGGCGGCACGCCCGGCAAAAGGAGCGGCGCGGGGGAAACCGTTCGGGTTTCCCCCGCTCGTGCCAAAGGCACGACAAGCGGCCGGGAGCGGTTGCCCGCCCCGGCCCTTGGTTGAACGATCAGCCCGGATCAGGCTGCGATGACGCGACGCTTTTTCTTGATCGGCACGGCGGGTTCCTGATCGGCCCGCATGAAAACATGGGTGGGGACACGGTGTCCCTGTGCCGGGTTGAACAGGTCGTAAAGGCTCGACTGGATGCCTGACCCTTCGCACAAAAGCGCTTCGACCGGCATAAGCTCGGCAATGTTGCGATTGCGCTTGAAGGCTTTTCCGTTGCCGCGTCCGTAGAGGCCGAAAGCGATGCAGACAACGCCCCTTTGTGCGGCCCATGCGGCGGCGGCTGCATCCACGCCAAGGCGCTGCCCGGTGGTGACAAGCACCATATGCGGGATGCGCGTTCTGATCTGGTCGAGCCGCCCCCAGATGATGCGCCAATCGTGCCAGTCGGAAGGGCCGGACACGACGACGACGGGGCCTTGCGGGTCGTATCGGTCGCGCCGCCGTTCGGACCTTGCGCGCAGGAAATCGAGCGCTGAAATCTGGCTGGCGGTGGTGACGTGGGAGGCGCGCGATCCTTTGGCGGGCGACCATGGGCGACCGGCATAAGTGCGATACATTGCGGCGGCATAGTCGCGCATGGCTTCCATGGCGGCGCGCTGTTCTGCGACCGACTGGCATTCAAGCTGGGTGTCCTCAAGCTCCTTGTTGAACACTTCGCCCGGTTCCAGACGGCGGGCCATGTCGTGCAGGGTGTCGGCCAGCCTGTCCTCACGGCTTTCCAGTTTGTTCGCGACGAAATGGAAGCTGTTGACGAAGCCCCATGCGAGTTCGGGGGCGAGCGGGTCCAGCCTTGTATCGCCGAGCAGGTCGAAAATGGCGGCGATGATGCCGCCGCATTCCGCCTGTGCCGCGATCGGGTCCGGCATGAGAAATTCGCCCGGCTCTTCGTCCGGTTCGATGATGGACAAGGGCATGGGATCGCCGAAGGATGCCACGAAATCGGGCGTGGCGGTGAGTTCTGAATAGAGTTCCGGCAGGTCGGTAAAGCTGCTAACGCTGTGCAAGGCTGTTGGCTTGCTCATGGGATGCACTCCTTGTGATGGGTGATGGCTCAGGACCGGGGAAGCGTTCCAGCGCTCCCCCGGCCCGCCTTGGCTAACCCTTAGAAGGGCACCTCATCGTCAAGGCTGCGCCCGCCTCCGGTATAACCGCCGTCCGGTCCTGCGGTGCTGCCGCCGGAGAAACCACCGCCGGTCCGTCCGCCGAAACCGCCGCCAGACCGTCCGCCGCCTGTGCGCCCGCCAAAGCCGCCGCCCTGCGTTTCGCGCTCGCGTTCGCGCCGCCACTGGACGTCAAAGCCGTTGGTTTCGTCCCCGAACAAGGCGATGGGGAGCGGTTCGCGGAAGCTGGGATCGTCGATCATGCCGGACAGGAAAACCTCGTCATTGGAGCGCATCTTGCGTTCCCAGACGACACCGATCTGGATTTCATCGCCTGCGCGGTTCGTCTCGTAAATCTCATAGACGGGGGCGCTGTCGCTCTGCCGATCTTCGACGCGGCGCATGATGAGGTAAGGAAAGCGCATCTCGCGAGTGGCGATCTTGCCGATAATGTCGCTGGCGCGTTCGTCGAATTTGAAGCTACCGATCTTCATGACTTCATCCTTTCTCTGTGGTGTGGTCCGTTTCTCTTTTCCGGCCACATCTGAACCCTACTCCCTCCCCTCCATTACTTCCATGACATTGATTTCTTGACAGAAATCCATCGTACCTGGTGAGCCCGAGCATCTTTCGGCCGCGTCAGCGGCCCACAAAGGACAAAGACGCACCGGCCGCGAAGCGGTCGGTTCTGCTTGAATGGAGAGGGAGCGTGGGCCGGCTGACAAGTCATCGCACCCGGAGCCGCCCTCGCAGGTCCGAAGGCGCAGGGCCGGGACGGGGATGCAACAGGCACGGGAGCCTAGCGGAGCTTGCTGAAATGGGGCCGGCGCTTCTGTTGGAAACAGACAAACATCGCCGGCCCCATTTCTGCTAGCGCAGCTTGGCGACGCAACTCGTTGCATCCCCGTCCCGGCTCTGCAACGCGCGGATCCTGAGAGGCGGCGAAGGGGGTGATGGCTTGTCTGCTGGCTCCACGAACCGCATCGCGCGACCAGCGCGATTCCTTAGGCGAAGCCTGCAATGGCGCTGGTCGTGCCGGATAAGCTGACGCCTCGGAAAGAATGCCTCCCCTGCCCCATAGCCCTGCGGAAGGGATCGTTACGGCGTGAGCCGCCAAGACCCTGCAGGGGGCTTGGTCGGAGCGAATGTGTGGACGACCCCGACTCCGCAAGGACTATTGTTGTTCGATTAGACGAAGTGGGTCGTTTGCAGTCATGTGTACGGCCTCATGGTGCGATCAAAGATCGCGGGCCCTGATGAAGTCC
>Ga0075011_10000669_pt1 | contig 18151 bp, 15 predicted proteins | sample TARM_MetaG_T_14_FD_72354 | JGI IMG/M metagenome (GOLD analysis project Ga0075011, IMG submission 72354) | Freshwater microbial communities from Pennsylvania, USA, analyzing microbe dynamics in response to fracking - TARM_MetaG_T_14 | ecosystem: Environmental > Aquatic > Freshwater > River... | reverse complement strand
TAAACTCAGGAGAGTGGTTTCTACGTTTTCTAGTCATAATCTGTCCCTGTATTGTTGGGTACTATCAAAACAGATCGACCACTTAAAGTCATGTCCGAAAATTGGGGGCCACTTCTCCCTCCACACTAAAACTGCTTTGTTATTTGTAGTTGGGTTGGCTGGCATCATTTTAAGTAGTTTGTTCTTAATCCGTTATTTCTTTTTGTTTAGTCTTAATGAACTGGAAAATATTGAGATCCATAAATCCAGCTCTCAGGCGTTTTTTGTTATCGAGTCTTTAAGCGATCGCCAGGAAGAGGCGTCGTATGACTGGGCATACTGGACCGAGTCTTATGATCTTCTTACTCAAAAGGACTCTGGGTTTAAACAGCGAAACTTAAATATAGAAACGCTGGATACTTTAGGGCTGGATTTTATGACGTTTCTTACGGCTAAAGGTGAGTATGCCGATGGGATAGCTAGAACCCAAAAGAATGTCAGAGTATTAAATGATGCTGTAGTCAGTGATCAAGGTGTGGCACAACACCTTACCGCTATGAAAACCAAGCTAGATAGTGACAAAACGAGTACTTCGGGTTTAGTCCGTATTGGTGACAATATTTGGGTAGTAAGTATTACTCCTGTACGTAATGGTAGCCGTGAACAGGCCTATGCCGGCTGGATGATCTGGGGACAGCATTTGTCGTTACGTTTTCCTTCAGATTTTGAGGGTATATTATCGGCCGATAATTCTATTATTACCGAAGCAAGTGTGGTTGAGCGTTTTGGTTCTCACTCGAATCAAATTACCCAGCTTGATCCCCATGATGATAACGATATTTTCAGAACTCCAACTGACCTCTATCATTATACTTCACTGATGGATATTTCTGGCCGCGAAATTGCCGTTTTAAAAACCCTGGAGCAACGAACTTATTACCAGAAGGGAGAATCGGTTTTTTACTACCTGATCGTAGCGATTATTGGTGTGACAGGTGTTGTTTCTCTAGTCACATTTATTTTGTTTCGTAATAAAATTGGTAAGCGTTTTAGCTATTTTGAACAAGACATTAAGGCGCTGATATCTGGCAACGATGTGGATCTTGTGGAACATAATGATGAGTTTGAACGTATTACGCAATTGGTCAAAAGGCTGGCGACGACCTCTGAACAGACGGAAGGCAAACTAAAAGATACGTTACAAAAGTTTGATGCACTTTATCACAGCCAGACACTGGGTATGGTTCTTGTTATTGAGAGAAACATTAAGGATGTCAATCAGGCGTTATTAGATATGTTGGGTTACAAGCGTAACGATCTTGTCGGTAAGGATATTGAAACCCTGTGTGCCCACAGTAGTGACGCCATCTGTAGTGTTGATCAGCTATTCCGCAATTTAAAGCAGGGACTGCGCCAGTTTGAAGCTGGGCTTGTCAATAGCTATGGTGAGACGGTTTTTTGTGCCATTGAAGCCACTCAGTTTACTCAGAATAATAAAATAGCGGTGATGCTATCGATAAAAGATATTAGTGAACAGAAACAACAAGCGGTACTGATTGATTCTTTGACTCACCGGGATACATCTACAGGGTTATTGAACAGGCCAACCGTGATTAACACAATGAAAAGTATTTTTCACAAGGCAGATGCAGATACACCTCATGTGATGCTTTACTTTAATGCCTCGCGTCTTAAAGAAATTGATGAGATATACGGTCATACAGCACACGAAGAAGTTCTGAAACATATCGCTGATACTTTGATGAAGTATTTTGGTATTGATAATGTGGGTCGAATCAGTGAAAGCGAGTTTGTTGTGTGGGATGAGCAAAGTCGATATCGAGATGTCAAACGGCGGGCAAACGCTGTTTTAAATAGTTACTCCCGTAAAATTGAGTTTGTTGGCTTTGATGCCGATATCGGGTTGAAAGGTGTGTTATTACCTTCTTCTATTTGTTTTGATAGTTTTGAAAATTTCAGCTATGTCGGTTTATACGCTCTCACTGAACTTCAATCCCACGGTAAGAATACCCTGATCACCGTGGATGAAAACCTTATCCAACGTTCAAAAGAGTCGTTGACCCTGAATCGGGATATTGCCCAAGCTTTGAATAATGGCGAAATCTTTGCGTATTACCAACCAATCGTGAATGCGAACAGCGGCCAAGTTATTGGCTTTGAAGCTTTAGCGCGCTGGCATCATCCTTCTTTAGGAATGGTATCTCCAGCGACATTTATCCCTTTGGCTGAACAGCGCCGGTTGATCGTTGAGCTAGGTGAGTTAATCCTTGAAGAAGCATGTCAGCTTATTTCACAGTTTCAACGGCAGAGCACAGGCTTGTCACAAAATAAACTGAGTATTCACGTAAATTTATCTACGCCCCATTTTCATCATAAAAGGCTGGTAGAAACACTGGTTAATTTGATCGAAAAATACAGTTTGTCACAAGGACAATTAGTATTAGAACTCACCGAAAGTATTCTGTTAGGGTCAGAAGATGAAATCATTGAGCGAATGGAAGTGATTAAGTCATTAGGTGTCCAACTGGCTCTCGATGATTTTGGTACCGGGTATTCATCGTTTAGCTCTTTGTGTAATTTTCCGCTGGATATTATTAAGTTGGATAAATCATATATTGATAGCCTTGAATCGAACGACAAAGCCAAATCTCTGGTGCGAAACATCATTTACATGTCTCAGGAGCTAGGGATGACCACAGTGGCGGAAGGGGTTGAAAATGCTTCTCAGCTGCGCAAGCTCAATGTGTGGCACGTGGATGAAATACAAGGTTACTACTTCTTTAAACCAATGGATAAAGAGACTATTTTAGAGAAGTTTATCTGAGGCAAGCTAGGGGAAGGAAATCATCATTAAAAAGCCAGACGTCAGTCTGGCTAATAACGGTTTATAGTGAGATGTATTCAACTTCCAGTTGTGGCTGTAATGTGTTTAGCGTCGCACGTGTATCCACCAGATGACTTACACAGCCTTCTTTTAGTTCCGCCAGTGCAGCAGCTTCAATGTTGCTGAATTCTTCCCCATCCATTCGCATCTGGATTAAGGCTACTTGTAACGGAGGCAGGCTTGGGTTGAACGCTGCGTTTTCGGCATAAGATCCCAGATAGTGTTTGCCTGTTTTGGAGGCAATAGCAACGCCACTCAGGTTTTTTGAGTAAGGCGCATAGCTGTAATTGAGTGCTTTAACTGCCGATTGACCAAGAGTAGTTACATTAGCCGTTGTGTATCCGTGATCATTTTCATGCATCAATACGGTTTCAATTCCAAGATCAGATGGCCCAAAAGATTCAGGAAGATAGTAATTCAGTGAGTTCGGTTCACGATTTGGCAACTGAATCATCAGGCTATTAGCCGTGGTCAGCTCATTCATAAATTGGCGACAGTGTCCGCATGGGCTGTAATTCACGGTGATATCACTGATACCTTTTTCTCCTTTAATCCAGGCATGGCTAATTGCAGCCTGTTCAGCGTGAATGGTTTGACCCATTTGAGTTTTCGCAAACTCCATGTTTCCGCCAAAGTAAATACGGCCTGACAAACCGCGGGCTAAAGCACCAACGTAAAACTTTGAAATTGGTACATAAGCGAATGCCGCAGCGAGAGGGAGCAAGCTGATACGTAAATCTGCATCACTCATTCCCGAGAGAGAAAGTAGCTGGTTGAATTGTTCCGATGAGAGTGTCGCGTCAAAATCATCAGCGAGTACGATAGGAGATAAATATTCAGCTATCGGTTGTTGCATATCTGCTAATGCCTGTTCAATACGGCCTTTCATAACGTTTCCTAATTACTATGTTGACCCTCAGTTTAGGAAAAATAGAAAGTATTACTGCGACAAATATCACAAATAATGTTGCAATTAATTTCATTGTTTCATAATTAGAGTGATGTCACACGTAAGATGAGGGTGTCGGTTATTTCATCAGGCTGAAAAACTCAGCCCGATAAGTCGAGATTTGTTTGGTTAAGTTATACCAACTCCGTTAATTTCTTAATCAGTTAGCAAACCAGAGTACGAAGCTAAACAGGCTAGGAGCCAGAATGGAGGTGATGACACCACAGACGACTAAAGCTAACGAGCTGAATGCAGCATCACGTTGGTCTCTTTCAGCACAGGTTGCTGTACCCAAAGCATGTGAAATATTCCCCATAGTCAGCCCTTTTGCGATCGGGTGGGTAATATTTAGTAAATTATAAACAGGGTAGGCCATTATCGCACCAAAGACCCCGACAAGAAGTACCATGATAGCCGCGATTGCGGGCTCACCACCTAGATGGCTGGCGACTTCCATTGCAATCGGTGTGGTAACAGATTTACCCATTAAAGCGGCAATTAACGGCGCATCCGCTCCCATTAATGCGGCGATAATTCCTGCTGTAAGCATTGACATAATGCTGCCAATACCGCATGCAAGCATAATAACCCGCCAGTTCGATCTGATTTGTGGTAGCTGTTCATACAGCGGGTAGGCGAGTGCTACAACGGCAGGCTGAAGTAAGTAATTCACCCACTGGTTTTGTTGTTCATAAGTTTCGTAAGGGACTTTTAGTATAACGAGTATAGGGATAATAATGCCGATACTGATTAGCAGCGGATTGGCAAAAGGTGAGTTCAACTTGCGCGCGGTCCATCGTGCAATAAAGAATACAACTATAGTGACGAGCAACCACATTATTTATTTCCTTTTTTAAGAATACGGTCTAAAGGCAAAGCTAATGCGATAAGCACGATCGTGGTGCCACCAATAGCACTGGCAAGGATCGGCCAGATATTATTGATTAACATATCAAAATGCACCATTAAGCCGACACTGATCGGAATAAACAGCAGTACCATGTAACGAATAAACAGGTTTGCACCTGGTTTTACCCATTGTACCGGTAATAAACCGCTCGCCAGCAGACCAAAGAGAATAAGCATACCAATAATGCTGCCTGGAATTGAGATATCGAGCCAGGTCTGAAGGTTATTCCCTGCTAAGAGACAAAGGAAAATCATTGCCATTGAAACAAAGTATTTGAGCGAAGTTTGTATCATGAGATATTTTAGTTACTTAAGTTGAAACGATTTTATTAATAATGGGATAACCCTAAGACGCGAGTTGTTCTACGTATTGGTAAACAGATTTCAGTATCGCTATTTTCTTTTGGTCGCTCTCATGTTCATGAACCAGATTTTCCAGATTTAACATATATTCTTCGAGTCTGGATTCATAAAAGTCACGACAATGATTCGCCCAGCGCCGTTGTTCAGATTCATTTAATGTCCATGGGAAATTACGTGCGCGATAACGGAACAGCAATGGTTCAATACGCTTATCAGCAAAGGTTATATCCAATGCGCTTAATTGTTCAGGTTCCGCAGTACGGATTATTTCCATAGAAGCTTTATCCGCAGGCGAGAAAAAACCGTCATAGAGCTGAGTGTCTACGTCAGAATTTGCTTCATATTCGCGTTCAACTGAAAATAGTTCCGTGAGCTTTTCTCTGATTTCGGGGTGCTGACGGATTAATGCTAAATTGGCTAAACATTGTTCGCGATTAATGCCGATATTCTCCGCGTTTTCTGCTGTTAAGGTTTTTGCCGGCGCGAGGATCGGACATTTGTTTAAATGAACCAGTTTGACCGGAACGGGTTGTTCATCGGGCGACAGTTCGTCATGCTTTGTGTAGAGACGCGTACGTAATGCGTCACTTGTTAAATCAATGAGTGGTTGTGGATCTTTAGCCAGATCGACAACGATTACTGCGTTCTTATTGGTTGGGTGCCATGCAACAGGAACAATCCAACTGGTGTAATGACACTCACGGCCAAGCATACCGGAAACATGCATTAACGGTGTCATGTTGACGATGTCGATGAGCTCATTCAATTTACGTTTATGACGCATGTTGAAGAAGTAATCAAACAGTTTGGGTTGAGCAGCTTTGATTTTCTTTGCCAGTTCAATGGTGGCAATGACGTCTGCCATTGCATCGTGAGCGTTCTCATGCTCGATACCATTTTGCTTGGAAAGGTGCTCAAGTTTAAAACTGGTAAACCCTTCGTCATTTTCTGGCCATTCAATGCCGTCAGGACGAAGTGCATGACATGCTCGCATTACATCCAGTAGATCCCAGCGAGAATTGTTGTTTTGCCAGCTCCATGCATACGGATCAATAAAGTTTCGGTAGCAGGTGTAGCGTGTGACTTCATCATCAAAACGAATACTATTATAACCCAGGCTGGTGGTATTCGGTTTGGACAGTTCCTCATGGATACGGGCAATAAACTCAGGTTCAGGCAACCCCTGAGACATTGCTTTCTGAGGAGTAATGCCAGTTATGAGTGCCGCTTCGGGGGCCGGTAGGTAATCAGCAGGTAACTGACAGTATATAACCAGAGGCTCGCCAATAATATTGAAGTCCATATCCGTTCGCACACCAGCGAACTGACTCGGACGATCTTTTGCCGGGCTGGTTCCCCAGGTTTCATAATCGAAGAAGAAGAAGGTTGGCGGGTGTTCCTGCTGCATGTGTCATTACCAAATCTTTGATACGGTTGCAGGTATTAGAACATCACCCAGACGACTAAGCAATCTCAACGAGGGGTTACAGGCATAAGAGGCAACAGATTTATTTGTTGGTGATTGTTAATTGTCCAGTTTAATTATATTTGTCCAGAATGGATCGCATTTTGATGCTATCGAGAACTCTTACTGGCTTTGTTTCAGGTGTAAACAGGCTGTACAACATTGATAGCGCCACATCTTTCGAGCGAATGGGAATAAAGTTTTTCAGTCTGCCAAACAACAGATATTTGCCTACCTTCATTAGTTTTTGCAGCAATACCTCGTCTTTTCTTGAGACTTTTCTTTGTCCGGCAAGGGGGCCGGGGCGGACGAAGGTGACCTGAGTGAACCCGAATTGACGGATGCTTTCTTCCATCCGCCCTTTACAGCGCAGGTAATGGGACTTTGAACGCGGATGAGCTCCGATACTTGATACGACAACCAACCGTTCTACACCTAACATTTTCATTTGTTGCGCTACGTGGCAGACGAGATGGTAATCCACATCTTCAAGTCCTTGTTTGGAGCCCGCCTGTTTAAGAGTTGTACCCAGAGCAATAATGCCCAGCGTTGGTACAGGTAACGATTCATCCCATTGCGTGATGTTGAGTTGTGCATCGATAAGGGGAATTACTTTGGTAGTTTGCTCTGATAGTGGTTTTCGCACAAGCGCATATATACAGCCGATATTGTCTTCTTTGATTGCGAGGTTCAGGCAATCGGAACCAACCAAACCTGACGCTCCGGCAATAATAAGGCATGGTTTATCTGATATAGCAATATGATGGCTGTTTTGCATAGGTGAACACGCTCATTGTGATTTAATACGAGGAGGTTAATGTAATTACGCTAAATTATTCAAGTATTTTACTTTAATGCTGTTGGGTTACTTCGTCTCGCAGTACACTTATTTTAGACCGCATCAGTGAATAATGTTTAGGGAACCAACATGTTAGATCTTTCTCATAGTGATGCCATTTGGCAGCGTATCAATCAGAAAACGAAACCTTTAGGCGCGTTAGGGCAACTTGAATCGGTTGCTCATCAGTTGGCACTAATCCATAGTCAGAACAGCGCTTCGGTGGTTGAGCAAATCAATATTAACAATCCCACGGTTTTAGTTTTCGCAGGTGATCATGGCATTGCTGATGAGGGCGTGAGTATCGCACCGAGTGCGGTTACACAGCAGATGGTAATGAATTTTCTGGCGGGTGGGGCGGCAATAAATTGCTTCTGTCGGGTGAATAACGTTGCCATGAAAGTGATTGATTGCGGAATGCTACTTCCTGTTGAAACCGAACACCCTGACTTTGTTGTTCAAAGGCTCGGGGAACGAACCAACAATTTTGCGATACAACCAGCAATGAGTACTGAACAAGTAGAGCAGGGGTTGCAGTTCGGTAGAGAATTAGCTGAGCAGGTGATTGAGTCTGGCTCCAATCTGGTGATGTTTGGAGAAATGGGAATCGCTAATACTTCCAGTGCTGCAGCTCTGTTGTCCGCACTATCCTCGCTTTCGGTAGGGGAGTGTGTCGGAAAGGGAACCGGAATATCTGAGCAGCAATATGATAAAAAGTGTGCCCTCGTTGAGCAGGCAGTATCACGATGTCGGGGTAAGGACGTAAAATCGGTACTCTGTGAAGTGGGTGGATACGAAATTGTTCAAATGGTGGGCGCTTTTCTGGGAGCATACCAGAAGCGTACAACGGTTGTTGTTGATGGCTTTATTGTTACCGTTGCTGCTTATATTGCGGTCTTACTTGAACCTGAGTGCCGCGACTACATGATCTTTGCTCATCGGTCGCATGAGTCCGGCCATAGTAACGTGTTGCAGTTACTTAATGCTGACCCGTTGTTAAATTTGAACTTGCGTCTTGGGGAGGGAACCGGTGCTGTTCTTGCCGTTCCACTTTTGATAGCGGCCGCTGAATTTTACAATAATATGGCGAGTTTTGAGCAAGCCGGAGTGACGGTGTAATGAGTGGGAATGCAAAGTATCAATGGCAGTTATTCCTGTTGGCGTTAAGTTTTTTCTCCAGAATTCCCGTGCCAAAAAGTTTGCCATACAGTGACGAAAGGATGAATCAGTCCGGACGATACTTTGCTTTGGTTGGTTTGTTGCTGGGGGCCATCTGTGCCATTTGTTATTGGTTGTTAAGTTTCGTCTTTTCAGCGGATATCAGTGTATTCCTTACCATGGTGTTGAGCTTACTGCTTACCGGTGCTTTTCATGAAGATGGATTAGCGGATATGGCAGATGGGATTGGCGGCGGTATGACAGTAGAACGGCGCTTAACGATCATGAAAGATAGCCGTATTGGCACTTACGGTTCATCTGCTTTGGTTATGGCTCTGCTCGGTAAGTTCATTTTTTTAACGTCACTACATCAATATGTCTCTTTGGTGGTTATTTGGCTGGTGGGGTGTACATTTAGCCGGGCTGTTGCGTCTTCCTTTATTTTTAATACGCCGTATGTTTCCGATTCTGATACCAGTAAAAGTAAGCCATTGGCCAATAAGCAAAACTATTCGGAGCTGTTGTTCATCGTTATAAGTGGGATGTTGCCTTGTTTGATTCTTGATAACTATTTAATCCTTACTTTGGTTTCTGTTGCGATTGTATTCCGTTGGCTATTTAAGCGTTGGTTGGTCAGTCGGTTAGGAGGATTTACTGGCGATTGTCTTGGTGCCGCGCAACAACTGATGGAGCTGCTCACTTATCTGAGCATTCTGATGTTCGCACACAATGGCTTACCAATCCTTGGTGTTACCGGATTATGATTACGCTGATTCTTGGTGGTGCGCGCAGTGGGAAGTCGAGCTTTGCCGTTAAAGTTGCACGAGCTGTTGCCAGTAAACAGCCAGAGTGTAAGCTCCATTACGTAGCGACAGCTATTGCGTTTGATCAGGAAATGACACGACGTATTACACATCATCAACAGAGTCGGGAGGCTGGCTGGAGCACTCATGAGTCTCCATATGAGCTGGAGAAAGTGTTAAGTATCTTTACCGCTGAAGATGTTGTGTTAGTTGATTGCTTAACTTTGTGGTTAAACAATATCATTTTTGAATCGGGTGTAGATTGCGATTCAGATTGGGTGAAAAAACGCATCAGACAACTTGTGTTATCACTCACCAAAACCGAGGCCAGAGTTATTTTGGTATCGAATGAAATTGGGTTGGGGGTCGTTCCACAAGGAGAAATATCGCAGTGGTTCTCACTTTTGGCCGGAGAGATGAATCAGGCTATTGCTGATATCGCGTCGAATGTGATTTTAACCACAGCAGGTCTTCCTCTGAACCTCAAAGGTGACATTGATGCTTGAAACATTTTAAGTCGATATATATTTGAAACTGATGACATTCGTATGATTTTTTGACCTGGTTCAGAGCTACGGATTTTGACGTTATTTAGCGGTAGAGTCTCGGGTTGAGTTAGGATAAAATTTGTCGCTTCGGAATTACTATTGATAATTAACTGAAGTATTTAGTGCATAGTTGGCATATTTTCATTTTATATTGGCATTGAGCTTAAATAAGTGGGATCACTCCAACATAATTTGTTTGTTCATTTATTTAACATACCGCTGTGCAATAAAGGAGTAGCGCATGACGAAGTCTCTATTTCGCCAATCTTTTCTTTTCGACAGTTTAGATCTTGAACAATCTGTTAAGTGTGATGAACTTAAGACCTCTGCAGGCGTCACGCTAAAACTACTTCAACGTGGTGTGTTGGAAATTATCCCTGCCTCTGTGGATGAACATACCAAGAATATCGTTATTTCCAGTGGCATCCATGGAGATGAGACCGCTCCAATGGAGCTGATTGATAAATTGGTCAATGATATTGTCAGTGGGTTTCAAACCGTAACTGAAAGATGCTTGCTGATCATAGCGAACCCTGAAGCGACCGCAAAGCATGCGCGTTTTTTAGAGCAGAATCTTAATCATCTCTTTGATGATAAACCTCATGATGCATCTAAAGAGCTTGCTGTGGCTGATAAACTTAAGTTGATTGTAAAAGCGTTCTACGCGGATACGTCAGTTGAGTCGCGCTGGCACCTTGATCTTCATTGTGCTATCAGACAATCCAAACATTATTCTTTTGCCGTAAGTCCTAAAACTCGCCATCAGGTGCGGAGTAAAGCATTAATAGACTTTATTGAAAACGGTCATGTAGATGCAGTGATGTTTTCCAATGCACCTGCCTGCACCTTCAGTTGGTATTGTGCCGAAACTTATTCTGCGCAAGCAATGATGATAGAGCTTGGTCAGGTGGCACCGCTGGGTTCGAATGACCTAAAACGACTCACTGCATTCGATCTTTCTCTGCGTGATTTGGTTGCACGTTGTCAACCTGAGCATTTGCCGCGTAAAGCGACTATGTATCGTGTAAGCCGAACAATAGTTAGGCTGAATGAAGATTTTGATTTCCTTTTTGATGATGATATTGAGAACTTCACAGCCTTTATGCATGGTGAAGTGTTTGGTCATGATGGTGAAAAACCATTAATGGCAAAGAATGAAGAAGAAGCAATAGTATTCCCGAATCGTCATGCTGAGATTGGTGAGCGTGCTGCTCTGATGGTGTGTAAGGTCAACATTCGTTATGAGAATGGTGAGGCGGTGTACGACTAAGTCACCAATCGATCATATTCTCTCTTTATATTTGAATGGCTTAACGGTAAGGTTAAGCCATTCTTTTTTGGTAAACGTTAAAAATTATGAATTTTAGTCAACTAATGCTGCGCAAGCAGCAGCGCTGGAAGCGAGCAGGAGTTTTTATGTTCGCTGTATTAGTTGTCGTCAGTATTCTTTACTTGATGGTTGGCGAAATATTCATCTCTCCTTTTGATTCGATGTCTCCACTTGAGAAAATGCTAGTTATCGATCTGCGCTTTCCTCGTTTACTTGCAGCAATGTTTATCGGTGCAGCTCTGGCCGTTTCGGGGGCGACGCTGCAGGTATTACTTGGCAACGTCTTGGCCGAGCCGGGAATTATCGGTATCTCTGGCGGTGCAAGCGTCGCTATGGTGCTGATGCTGTTTTTCTTCCCTGCTTTAGCCGGGCCGGAAAGCTTTATGTTGGCGGCCATTATTGGATCACTACTATTTACTCTGTTGCTGGTGAGTATTTCTACCGCAATGCGGCTGACCACGACCAAACTATTATTGGTGGGGGTAGCGCTGGGGATATTAGCGGGGGCTGTGGTTACATGGGCGTTTTACTTTAGTGATGATTTGAGTTTGCGTCAGTTGATGTACTGGCTGATGGGAAGCATTGGCGGAGCGAGTTGGTATCAACATGGCCTAACGCTACTTGCTCTACCTGTGATCCTGTGGTTGTTGTTTCAGGGAGGCACGCTTGACAAGTTAATGCTTGGGGAGACTCATGCAAAGCAGTTGGGGGTGGATGTTTATCAGCTACGCTGGAAGCTGATTATAGCAGTATCAGTTTTGGTTGGAGCCGCTGTTGCTCTCGGGGGAGTTATTGGTTTTGTTGGATTAGTCGTCCCTCATTTACTGCGGTTGGCTTTTGGTACAGAAAACAGAATGCTGCTTCCTTTAAGTGCGATAGGTGGTGCGTTATTGCTGGTGTGCGCGGATACAATTGCCCGCCTTGCTTTAGATTCTGCTGAGCTACCACTGGGCGTTGTCACGACAAGTATCGGTGCGCCAGTATTTATTTGGATGTTGGTACGAAATCATGATTCACATTAATAGCTTACACGTTGATGAACGCCTTTTGCCTTTGTCATTTACTTGTCAGCCTGGTGAAGTTGTTCATATTGTCGGACCTAATGGGAGCGGTAAGAGTACGCTTTTATCTGCGCTTTCGGGAATTATTGACAGCAAAGGCGACGTACTATGTGATGATATCGACTTAACTCACTGCGCTTTAAAAGAATTGGCTTTGCGCCGGGCTTATTTGTCGCAAAATGAAAAGCCTGCATTTAATCTCGATGTTTTTCAGTACTTGGCTCTTTCTGTTCCTGAGTGTACATCATTGTATGATCCCGAAGTGGCAAAAGTGGTGAAGCTATTAACCGGTTTGCTGAAAGTGAGTGACAAACTTCATCGTTCGATTCACCAGCTTTCTGGAGGGGAGTGGCAACGGGTCAGGTTAGCAGGAAGTTGTTTGCAAATTTGGCCAACCTTAAATCCTTACGCCAAACTCCTGATTTTGGATGAACCAGGAGCAGCGCTTGATATCGCTCAGGAAGGGCTGCTATATCAACTGATTGATAACGTTGCCGATATGGGGCTTACGGTGATAATGGCGAACCATGATTTAAATCGATCTTTGCGTCATGCTGATAAAGTGTTGTTATTGGAGCAAGGTATTGTGCAATGTTTTGGAACACCTGAATCTGTTCTTAGTGAAGAAAACTTGCGTAAAGTCTTTGATACTTCAGTAAAGTCTGTATTGGTTGAAGGTAAACCTTACTTAATTTTCGATTAGTTTTGGTGCACGGAGCACAAATCTGGGTCAGGACAACAAAGTATTATTTGCTAACTGTTTGTTTATATTGAGAGTAATGTTTTTATTTTCTTTAAAATCAATTGCTTATAAATTTTTTAAAAGTTGGCATGCAAATGGCATTAATAAGAGTGATACATTCTCGTTCTTGTTAGGCTTTTTATAGTCTCATTAGCCACCTTGCTCCCAAGGTGGCCTTTTTTTATCTGATTTACTGAGTAAGTGCTTCCAGATCTGCTGGTCGGTAATATACGGATTTCAGTACTTTTCCCTGACGAATTGTTTTGGCTTCAGACACAAAGTCTTCCGCACATTTTGCGATAAGGTAATCCCCTTTTTGTACCGCCATGAGCTTAATACCTTGCTCAGCGTAGAAAGCTTCAGTTTCGTTGTATTCTGCTTCGTTACGGCACACTTTGCTCATATTTGAGCTGTGAACTTCGTCCCAGCATGGTAAAAAGTCAATACCGCGGTTAACTGCGACGTTTAGCAGTAAATCAATTAAGTAGCTGATTGCCAAATTATCACTTACCTGGCTGTTACCTAGGTGGACCAAACGCCCCATGAGGACATATACGCTATCGATGATCGCGTCTGCTTGTTCTGTTTTTGAATCGGCTTCAGCGAGTTCAGTTAACTCTTCAATCGCCAGTGAAGTATGAAGAGTATCAGCTTTGGAATCTAAGCTAGATGGATCGGCGACAGGTAAATCGAAAGTACTGCGGAATTCAGTAATATCACGGTAGAGATGATCGAAAATTTCTTGGGTTAGCTTAGATAAATGCATGGGTTCAATCCGGTTGAATGTAACAGGGGAGCTATAGTAGCAAAGCTTGTGGTTTGCATCTATTACATCATTAAATGACGGAAAGCTTTATGGTGATGGTGGGTTTATAGCAGAGATTGGACTATTTACATTCTAGTGAGGTTAAAAATAAAACAAGACGCATAAAGCGTCTTGTTTTCATTCGATGACATTAGTCTGAAATCAGAGATACATCTTCGCGACTTCTGAAGGCTCCAGTTCTTTTCCATCCAGAGTCTCATTCCAGTTCAGACCAACCAGAACACCGTCTTCATCCAGAGTAATCAGCCAGTCTTCGACGAAAATATCAAGTGGGATTTCCAGTACTTCGAAATCAGCCCATTCTTCTACATTATGAAAGGCTGCATCTTCTTTTGACGACCAGAAAGGCATCACTTCACTTTGTTCGAATTCTGTTGACTCACAAGACAACCAGCCATCTTCGTTTCTAAGGCCCCAAACCAGTTTGGTTTCTTGAGTTTCTGTGATGAAAAGATCTAGGTTCGCTTGGATATCTGCCGTTAATTTGCTCATGTTATTCTCTCACTAAGAATGATGCCCGAAGGGTAGCACTTTGCACCACTATTTCCCATTAAGATTTTACTGTTGGTTGTAATAACTTAAGACGAAAAAAGCGGTACTATCACCGCTTTGAAAAGTATTCTCAGGCTTCATAACAGTTTTTTATTTAGGTAAAGTGGTAAAAATGCTCCACTCTTTGACGACTTCGCCTTTGTAGCCAACAACCGTCGCGGTTACGCGACGATTAAGGGCGTGAGCAACCTGAGTATCACCATGTGACGCAAGCTCTGTATCACCGAACCCAATAATTCTGATTCGGTCAGGTGCTATTCCGTAACGTAACAGTTGATTCTGTACGGTTTCTGAGCGTTGTTTCGATAGTGCCAAGTTGCGCTCTGCATCACCCACTTTACTCGCATAGCCTCTAATTTCTATCGATGCCGATGGGTATGTTTTAAGAAATTCAGCCATCTGCCTGATTTGAGTGATAAACACAGGGGGAATGATACTGGAGTCATTTGAGAACAGTATGTGCAGGTTCTGTAACTTGGATGTTTTTACAAAAGTGCCACAACCATCATTGTCAATTTCTGATTTTTCAGGAGTATCCGGACAAATATCCCTAGCATTAATGACACCATCGTTATCATCATCTTCTATGTCGGCAACCTGATTAATGGGTGGCAGTTTAATGTAGTCGTAATCGTCTTCAGCAATGCCGTCTTCAGCGTTCACAACAGTCGTCATGCCTAACAGCATCGCAAGTATAATTAGTGTACACTTCATATTAGTACTCCACCTTTTTTGTCCACTCTGAGGCAACATCTACACGTAAGGCGTCTAATAAGTTTCCGGTAGCATTCATTACCCGATATTTTGCGTATTGCTCGGCATACTTTGCGTCTAGATAGTCTTTTCGCGCTTCGAACAGTTCGTTTTCAGTATTGAGCAGATCGAGCAATGTCCGTTGACCGATTAAATATTGTTTACGGTATGACACGACGGTTTGAGACGTAGAATCAACGTGATCGGAAAGAAACTCTTTCTGTTGTAAGGTGAGATCTAATGCGCTCCATGAGAGTTTCAAGCCTTCTTCGACCGATCGGAAGGTATTTTCACGCAAATCTTTTGCTTTATTCAGTTGGTATGCGGCACTTTCGGATTGATCGTTATCACTGCCACCATTAAACAAGTTATAGCGTAATCTGACCATTGCTGTTAGTTCATCACTGCTTCCTTCATTACCTGCAGCATCATCGTACCAACTCTGCGATGCTTCAAATGAGATAGATGGGTAGTAGGGAGCTTTAGATTGTTTATATTGAAAGCGAGCGGCATCGACATCAGTTTGCGCAACCTTGATTACTGGGTGCTGTTTAAATGCTTTATTCAATGCATCGTCAATGGTGTAAGGAATCGCCTCGGCGTCGGCACGTGGGAAAGTAAGACCTAGTGGCTCTTGTCCAACTAAGCGGCGAAACTCCGTATGAGTATCAAACAGGTTATTTTGTGCTGCCAGCAAATTTCCCATTGCTTTTGCGATACGAGCCTCAACTTGTGTTACATCTGCGATAGAACCAACACCTGAATCTGCTCGCTTTTTTATGTCGCTGTATATTCTTTTGTGCGTTGCTAGATTTTTCTCTGACAGAACAAGAATTTCGTATGCTTTAGTTGCCTCCAGATAAACATCCGTGACTTCCAGAGCTTTATTAGAAGCATCCGCCAGGAGTTGGTAGCGATCAGACTCGGCTTCAGCAGCCGTTCTATCCATATCGTTCAGTGTGGCAGAGCCGTCCCAAATCAATTGTGTCAGCGTTAACGATGCATCTTTACGGGTCATCTCTGTATCTGGATTACCAGTTGATGAGGCTGGATTTATTCCCTCGTAGCCGATACCTGCGTCCAGATCGAGTCTAGGAAGATAAGCGCCAGAGGATGCATTTGAGTCTGCTAATCGACTTTTATACTGATTGAATGCGCTTTTAAGCTCTGGATTGGAAGCTAATGTTATGGATACAGCTTGCTCTAATGTTTGTGCTGACACTGCACCAGAAATAGCGAATACGCATATCAGAGCTTTAATAGGAAACTCTTTCACAATGAACTCCGGTAAAAACAGAAATAATGGATAATCCGCACAGAGTCTAAGGGAAAAGCTGTCTTAGTTTTGAGAACGTTGAGTGTATGCGTCAAAAATGTAACTAAAATTGTGATCAATATTTATTTTTTGCATGTTTCGTCACCGTTTGTTGGTGGGGAAATTATACAAATTATTAATATAACGAAGTTTTTAAATCTTCGTTAGTGAATTGGTATTTACACAAGCATACGCAATATGTGTGATATTAGTTCATAAAAACATTTGTAGTAAAAATGAGAAGTGTCAAAAAATTGTTATTGTAATACCAAAATCACCTATTTCCTCATAAATAATAGTGATATCTTTGTGGGAATTTTCCTACCGATAAATGATAGATTGCGGTTATCGATTGGTCGGGTTTCGGTGTGTGGGTAACGTGGTATTTTGAGGCATATATGGACAATATTTCTTTGCTTTCAATTGCAAACTTGGCTGTTAACCAAATGCTTGTAATTGATAAAAATGGCGATATACAAATAGCAACGATTGGTGAAGAATTACCAGAAGGTAGTGTTATTATTCAGCGTGGAGATGATCCGAGCAATAATAATATTACAACTCAACTTGTAAATAAAAACAACGAGTTACAGGATGTCACTGATGATGTGGCACAGATATTTGCTGCATTGGAAGAAGGACAGGACCCAACCCAAATAGACGAAGAGCTCGCACCCGCAGCAGGTAGTAGTCAGGGGTCATCACCGACAAGCAGTGCCAGCGTTGATCGTGATGGCCTGGAAATCATTGCCAATACCAACTTTTCTACTTCAGGTTTCGAATCTATTGGCTTATCACAAACTCAAAGCTTGACTCTTATTAATCTCAATCGTGTTAACTCAAATAGTGCAAGTGAAGAAGTCCTGAATAATGCTCCAAATGCCCAGGATGACCAGATTGTTACAGATGAAGATACCCCGATAACAATTGATGTATTGGCAAATGATAGCGATGATGATGGTGACACTTTAACGATTACTTCAGTTTCAGTTTCTGAAGAGCAGGGTCGTGTGTCCATCGTCGATGGCAAAGTGTTTTTTGAGCCGGCCGAGAATTTTAATGGTGAGGCGACTATCGAGTATTCAGTTAGTGATGGTCAGGGTGGGACTGACGGTGCCACGGTTACCGTTACGGTCAATGATATTAATGATATCCCTGTTGCTCTAAATGATTCCCAAACTACCGAAGAAAACACGGTACTCAACAAAAGTGTACCTGAGGCTCAGGACGTTGATGGAACAATTGAAAGTTATCAGCTAGTCAATGATGTAACGAAAGGGACATTGACGTTTAAGGGTGATGATGGTAGCTACATATTTGATCCGGGCAGCGATTTCGACTACCTGAATGAGGGTGAAAGCGCTGAGGTAACATTTACGTATACCGCGACTGATGATGATGGCGGTGTGAGCGATGCGAAAGTCATTACAATTACTGTCACCGGTCGCAATGACGCCCCGGAAATCTCGGTGGAAGAGGGAGACAGTGCTCAGGGCACCATTTCTGAAGACGGTGATAGCAGCGTACCATACGGCACCGATCCAACCGTTATCACCGGCACCTTAACCGCCACTGACGACGATGATTCAGTGGGTTCACTGACTTGGTCGACAACGGGCACGCCGACGGTCAGTCTGAGCAGCACCAGCGGTGAA
>Ga0075011_10000668_pt1 | contig 18157 bp, 19 predicted proteins | sample TARM_MetaG_T_14_FD_72354 | JGI IMG/M metagenome (GOLD analysis project Ga0075011, IMG submission 72354) | Freshwater microbial communities from Pennsylvania, USA, analyzing microbe dynamics in response to fracking - TARM_MetaG_T_14 | ecosystem: Environmental > Aquatic > Freshwater > River... | reverse complement strand
GGCAAATCCAGCTCAAAGCCCATGGCCACGAATTGCACGCGCTCGCCGGCTTGCAGCGGGGCTTGCGATTCCAGCCGAGCCCAGAGATCACCAGTGTCGCGCACCACCCGAATGGCAACCAACTGACCTGCGTCGTCGACGAAGGCCGGATGGCGCAATTCCAGTGTATGCAAGATGATCTGCTGCGACGGGGCGCTGGCGTAGGCCTCTTTGATGGCTTCTGATAAAGCAGCGTTGGGCATCAGAGATCACCGCTCACAGAATGACGGGGTAAGGCACGTAGCTGGTTTCGCTGTCGTCCTCGGGCAACTGCGACTCTCCGCCAAAGCCACTGGCCAAGACTTGGCCGTCATCGAGCAGAAACACCAGGCCTTGCTCGGAGCTGGATCCATAGGACGAAAGATCAACCACACGACGCTGCGAGATGCGCACCAGTTCCACGCTGCTGCGGTTGGTGGCATCCCCCAGTCCCAGCGCCCCGTTGCCGTTGTAGCCCCAGGCGCAGACGGTGCCGTTTTCCAATAAGGCGGCGCCATAGTTGAAGGAACCGGTGCCGCCATGCACAGCCTTGACCACGGTATTGCCCACCGGCACTTGCACAAAGTTGCCGCTGTTGCTGCCGTTGGCGTTGCCCCAGTACGCCCCTGCACCACAGGCCCACAGGGTCTTGTCGGTTTTTTTGAGGTAGGTGAGCGGTTGATCGTGGCTGCCGGCGTAGACATCCACGACATTGGTCGCCACCTGCACCGGGGTGAACTGGTTGGCGAGATTGCCATTGCCGAGTTGCCCAAAGTCGTTGGTGCCCCAGGCATGCAGGGCGCCGGTGCTGTCCAAGGCAAAGGCGTGCACGTAAGCCCCGAACACCTTGACGATGGTTTTGCCGGCGAGGCTGCCGCCCGCACGCGGCATGGCAACGTTGGCCTGATTGGTGGTGCCGTCGCCCAGCTGGCCGTTGGCGTTGTAACCCCACGAGTACAGGGTGCCGTCGTTCTTGACGGCGTAGTAAGCCGTATAGCGCTCACGCCCCGCAGCGATCTGGGTGATGCCTGAGAGCACCGGCAACTGCACAAAGTTGTTGCGCTGGGTCACATCACCCAAGCCCAGCTGGCCATGGGCGTTGTAGCCGCAGGCGTGGACCGTGCCATCGCTGCACAGCACCAGGGTGCTGTTGAACCCCTCGACGCCACAGTTTTGTGCCAGCTGCACCACGGTTTTGCCGGCAATCGAGTTGCTGGCATTGGCGCTCATGTTGTACGGCACGGGCTGGTTGGTCGTATTGCCGGTACCGAGCTGACCATAGCCATTGAACCCCCAACCCCAGAGCTGGCCGTTCTTGTCGATGCAGTAGCCATTGGTGTCGTGGCTGTAATAGAGCTTGTCCGACCCTGGGAAGCCCGGTGGGAAGGCTGTACGTGCCGGGTAGGATCGCGCGAAAGTGGTGCCGTCCCCCAGCTTGAAATTGACGTTGCGCCCCCAGGCCCGGATGCTGCCATCGGTCATGATCAGACCGAACTGGCGGTAGCTGTTGGGTTGCGTGTTGCTGGCGTTTTCTGGCAGTTTCAGCGCCTTGGTGCCTGAGCGCACGTCGGGTGTCGCCCAGACCGGCACACCCTGTGCGCCGATGGTGAGTACCTGCCCGGATTGACCTGCGGGCAAGGCGACCAGCTGGTTGCCATCGAAGTAGATGACTTCCCCCGGCAGGCTCGAGACCCCTTGCGTGCCTTGCGCAAACAGATCCCAGTTCGACGAGTTGGCGTGCGGCGCCACGCCCATGGTGGCGTCCGCGAGGCACACAAAGCTGTCGCCGTGGTGGCCGACCACGTCCTGGCGGGCGTAGGTGGCGCTGGCGTCATATGCGCCGCGCCAGGTAAAGGCAATCTTGCCCAGAGAAACGGTTCCCATGAACAGTCCTTGAAGAGTGGAGATTGAAATCGGTGGGATTCAGAACAGGATGGGCGACGGCGCGTAGCGGTGGTCGTGGTCGTCATCGCCCGTTTGTGCATAACTGCCGTTGCCAGTGCTCATCACCTGACCATCGACCGTGAGGAAGTGGTAGGCGCCGTTGTGGTACTCGCCACCCTCGCCGCAGCCCATCGTCCCGGAGCGGGAGAAATCGACGATGGGCCGGTCGATGAGCACGAAGCGCGAGGGGGCGTTGGACGTGTCGGCATACCCATGGCCGCACTGCCCCGTTGCCCCCATGCCCCAGCCCACCGCCTTGCCGTCAGATCGGAGCGCCATGGCAGACGACCCGTAGCTGCTGCCGTACACCCGCAGCTTGGTGACTTGGGTCAAGAAGTCGCCACCGATGGTGGCCCAGGTGGTGCGGTCACTGCCGCCGCCAATGCTGTAGCCGTTGTACCCGGTGTGGCGCACCGTGCCGTCTTGCATGAGCGCCAGCGTCCTGCCATACCCGCCGGAGATGGCGTAGGCGTCGGTCACGCCGTCGAGCACCTTGTACGGAAACAGCGCGTGACCGGTCCAGATATCGCCGGTGAAACCCGTACCCCAGCTGCCCCCGACCTGACCGCTGTCATGCCCCCAGCGGTAGAGCGATCCGTCTTCGAGCACCACGCCGTAGGCGCGGTAGTACTGGGCGCCCGCCACCCAATGCCCGTCGGACTCGGAGCAGAAGACTTTTTTGACGCGCTTGTCGCTGCCCCAGGGCATGAGCAGGCGGTGGACGGATTGGTCGCTGCCAAAGCCACAGGCGTTCGCCTCGCCGGCCACCCACAACTTACCCTGGGTGTCCACCAGGTAGCTCGCAGCATGAAATCCGCCCGACAGAAAGACCTCGCAGATCGGGGTGTCGAGCGTGAACGGCACGAGCGTGGGCGTCGAGACGGTGGTGCTGTGCCCGAGTCCCAGGCTGCCATAGCGGTTGTTGCCCCAGACATAGACGCGTCCAGCGTCATCCAGGCAAGCGAACATGCGATAGCCGTACCAGTCGTGGCCGGTGAAGACCCGCTTGACCACGGCAGCAGCTGGCAACTGGCCCACGCCATTGACACGTCGAGGCACCGGATTGGCGGTGGCCGTGGGCGAGCCCCCGTCGCTGTTGGCCCCGGCGTGCCACAAGCCACCACCGGCATCGATGAAGAAAGTCTCGTCCCACATGCAGGTGATGGACGTGATGCGAGGCGTGCCGGGTGGAAAGGCCACCCGCGCGGGGAAGGTGCGGCTGATGTCACCGGTGTTGCCGGTGCCCTGCTGGCCGGTGAGCGCCCGGCCCCAGGCACGCACGGAGCCGTCGTTCATGAGCGCGGCCATGAAAAAGTTGGCGCTGTGGTAGTCGGCCGCCGCACGGTCGGTGTTCATCAGCGCCGTGGCCACCGTGCCGTTGCGATCGGCCATGAAGCGGAATTCCACACCGTCCACCCCATTGGCGCCATTCGCGTGCAGCACCATGCTGCCGATGCCACCCACCGACACCCCACCGGTGAGTAGGTGGCCTTTGAGCGTTGCATCCTGCTGGCCCAGCGCAAAGGGCTGCGGCTGACCGTGGCGGATCACCCAGGCACCGCCCTCCTTGAAGACCACATCCCCATCGCGATAGCTCAGGTAAGGCGAGTAGAGGCCACGCCAGCGGTAGCCCAGGGCCGATATATCCAGGTTCACAGTTGCACCTCCAGGGCGTTTTGATGGAGGGCAAAGGTCACCCCTTCGGCCAGGGTCCAGGTCAAGTAATCTTGGGCATTGAAGTTGGCATCCCGCCCCTCGGTCAGCAGCAACTCCGATCCGTCGCTGGAAAGCGCGAACCCATAGAAGCGAGGCAAAGCCGCGGTGTGGACCAGCTCGTAGCCGGATTCATCGACCTTGACCTTCAGCAGCATCCCGCGTGCACCAATCAAGGAGTCCGGCAGGCCCACCGCGAGCAGCCGGGCGATGACCTGCTGCAGCACGGCTTCAGCGTCCACCAGGATCTGGTTGCCGCTGGACTGCACCTGGTTGAGCACGGCAGTGGTGTCCGCCACGCCTTGGTCGGCCGAGGCTTGGGCACGGTCGGCTTCGCTGGCGGCGAGTTCGGCCGATGTGAGCGCGTCTTGCGCGGCGGCCTGGCTCTGGGCCAGCAGGCCGTCGGCGGCCAGGTTGATGCGGGCATCGGTGTCCGCCAGCAGCTTGGCCACCGTCGCAACCGCACCACCCTCGGTGGTCACGGTCTGCGCGGTGGTGCCGTGCACGATGGTGTGCAACAAGGCACTGTCGGCCGTGACCTGCGCGACCGCTTGATGCAGATCGGTTTGCAGACTCATAGAAGTTGTTCCGTGTATGCGATGAATGGATGAATCAGGTTTTGCTAAGCCGGCCAGCGAACTGGCAAGGTGCCGTGCACCAGTTGGTGCAGCTCGCTGCCCATGGCAAAGAGGTCGGCGGCGGAGAGCTCCAGCATCAGGTTGAGCGCGCCCTCGTCGAGCGTGGGTCGCTCGCGGATTTCCAGTTCGCCCTTGACGTCCCAGCGCCGGGCAGAACGCAGCTGGGCTTCAAACTGGCGGGTGAAACGGGCTTCGTGCGGCAAAAGGCCCAGGCCGCCAAGCAAAGTGATTTCGAACCACTGCCCACCCTCATCGGCGTGGTACTTGTACCAAGCCTCGAACAGGGCAAACTCGAACTCGCTGAACAGCCAGCGCACGGTGATGCGCGTGGGCGTTTGCCGAAAGCGGCGACGCTGGCGCGCCGGGCCCGATTCCATGTCGGTGCGCAGTACGGCTTCTTGCGGCGTGAGGCCATAGCCTTCGACCGAGGGCAGCGGCAGCGTGTTGGGCCAGGTGATGTTCATCCACACCTCCTCATCGCATCGCTCCGGCTGCAGGATTGAGTCCGTAGCGACGCTCCAGAGTCGGCGCCAGCCCTGAACCCTGCGAGATCGACCGGGCCATGCGCGCTTCCATTTGCTCGACAATGACATCGAGCCGCGTGCTGCCATCGGGCTGCTGTTGCTGCTCGACGCGGGTTTCCACCCCACTGGCTCGGTTGATCACGTTCACTTCCACATTCACCTGGGGTTTGGTGGCAACTGCCCCACCCAGTGCCCGCAATTGCCCCGGCGTGAACACCGCCTCCCCCTGGCGCGCGATGATCGGCACTTCACCAGACACCAGGCCACCGGTGTGGAAGCGGCGCGCACCGGCAAACAGGGTGGCACTGACCTGACGCGATGGCAGGCCATCTGCACCCAAAAGCCCCCCGCTGTGCGCGATGTTGGCGTTCACGCCCATCAGGTCACCCGAGCCCAGGGGCAACGCGGCACTGGCCGCCGGCGCAAACAGGCTCATCGCAAAGTTCGCCAGCGGCAAGGTGATCGCGCGCTGGATCTGGATGCGGATCAGGTCACTGATGATGGAGTTGGCCAGGCTGTTGAAGTCCAGCTTGCCGGTCATCACAAACTGGGTGAGTGCGTCTTCCATGGACTTGAACGCACCGGTCACGGCGCGTTCGGCCTGCTTGGCGGCGTTGGTGGCATCCTCGATATAGGTACGCAAGGCCGCCTTGGCCCCGAACTCGGTGCTGCGCTGGTACTCGGCGTTGGCCCGAATCAGGCTCTCCACGATAGGCAGCTGACGCGCCAAGGCGTCGTTGATGGCCTCGATGGTCTGGGCACGCAGATCGGCGTCCTGGATCTGGCTGGCTTCCTTGCGCGCGGCGGTGGCGGATTTTTCGAGTTCGTTGCGGGCTTGCAGGACGGCACGCTCGCTCGCCGACAGATCCAGCATCTCGCGCTGCAGCTGCAAGGCCTCGATGCGCTGACGGTTGCCGCCAATCAGCCCTTCGGTGATCTTGCGGGCGGCCGCTTCTTCTTTTTCGTAGGCGTCGAAGGCCTGGTTGGCGGCTTTCTGCCGCTCGATGGCTTCGAGCACCTGGATGTACTGCTCGGCTTGCGCCGACACTCCTTGGTAGCCCTTGGCCTCGATCTGCAAGGCACGCGCACGCAGCTCCGCCGCTTCGCCTTCCTGGGTGCGCAGGAGCCGGGTGCGCAGCTGGTTGAGGAAGGCTTCGCCCTCATCGGGCTTGGCGGCAGCCGACGGCCTGGCAAAGGCGCTGAAGTCCAGATTGGCGGGTGGCCGGGGCGCACGGGGCAAGGTCGGCAGGAAGCGGTCGTAGATGGCCTGAACTTCGCGGGCCTGCGATTCGGTGTCGAGCACGAACCGCTGGCCCATGACGCGTACCGTGCGGCGCTGCTCGTCAAAGAACTTGGCAACCCGGTCGGTATAGCCCGGGTTCTGGTTGATATTGAAGAGCCGGTCGTTGGCAGCGCGCACATAGTCGTCGCGCGCCGTTTGCAACTTGGCGATTTCGGCATCGATGGCCTGTGCATCGAACCCATAGTTCTTGTAGAAGGTCAGCAGTTCGGTCTTGAACCAGGTCTCGATGTCCTTGCCCACCACCGACAGGCTGTCAAAGGGCTGGGCGATCACGCGCTTCAAGAGCACTGCCGACTCGGCGATGAAGGCCAGGCCCGAGGCGACGGATTCCAGAAAGGCCAGCGTGGCCTCCCGGTTGGACGTGATGCGCTGCAGCTCATTGCTGAAGCTGCCGGTCTCGGTCTGCGCCAGGATCACCTGCTCGGTGAAGTCGGCCAGCACCGGAATGACGGCCGCGCCGATCTGGCGCTGCACGCCCTCGAAGATGGCCGACAGGCGCGTGAGGTTGTCGTTGAAGACTTCCGACGCACGCGCCACGTCTTCGGACATCACCAGGCCTAAGCGCTGCGCTTCCTCCATCAGCGCGGTGATGCCTTCACGCCCCTGGTTGAGGAAGGGGATCAGGTTGAGCCCCTCTCGGCCAAAGAGCTTGATGGCCAAGGCCGCCTTGTCTGCGCCGTCGGGCATGTCGGCGAACTTCTCGGCCAGATCCAGCAAGACCTGCTCGGTTGGCCGGATCTGCCCGTGGGCGTCGGTGGCCGCCACACCCAGCGCCTGCAAGGCCTTGCTGCCTTCGGCGCCCTCGAATCGACTGTCAAAGAGCGCAACAGACAGGCGCTGCAGCCCCTTGGTCAGTCCTTCAGTGCTGACGTCCGAGAGCTTGGCGGCATAGTCGAGCGCGGTGAGCGCTTCAACCGAGACACCGGTCTTTTGCGAGAGCTTGAAGAACTCATCGCCGACCCGAGCCACCGGCAGGACCAAGGCGGTGATGCCCACACCCAAGGCGGCAATGCTGGCACCGGCCATCAAACCGGCAGGGCCGAGTTTGCCCAGGACCGATCCAAGCACGCCAAGCCGGTCGGTGGCGGCCTGCAGTTGGAACTTGGCATCGTTGGCGGCACTGGACAGCAGTTTCAAACCGCTGGATGCTGGCGTCGACGCGGCTTCGATTTTTTTGAGCGAGCGCTCCCCCTTCTCACCAATCTCGGACAGCTCGGCTTTGACCTTGCCGCCGTCGACCACGGACAAGCGGATGGAGAGGTTGCGTTCGGCCATGGGAAGAAGAAATCCGATATCGGGTGAATCGTGGGTCTATGTGTCTTGTTGCAATGTGCTCATCAGGCCCGCCTCGACTGCTGGAAAGAGATCGATTGCCGTCGCGCGATCGAGCCCCGTGCACTCGCAAGCCAGCATCCAGGCATTGAGATCGAGCCCCACCACGCGGCCCTGCGCCATGCGCAATTGGCTGGCACAGATGTCAATCGCACTGGCGGCTTGCCAGCCTTCCAGGCTCTCGGGCGCGTTCATGGTGTAGGGGCACTCGGGACATGATTCAGTGCAGGCTTGGCAATAGCTCGGCCCGCCACCGAAGTGCCACGCGGTGCGGGCCTTCAGGCGTTTTTTTCGGAGTCCAGCGCATAGAGGCCGGCGAGGTATTCGCGCTCGAAGGCATCGGCCAGCAGCCAGTGCTCCATCAGCGCTGCCACACCCTCGGGGGTGACGGCAGCGGGTTTGCCCTTGTCGTCGGCCACACCTTCCCAGGCCAATACAGCCAGCTTGGCGAGTTCCGTGATGAGCGTCGCGGTGCGCTCTCCGGCCGCAGCGGTATCGGTGCCGGCGACTTTGGAGGCGGCATGGCGCGCGGCCATGACCAGCGCCGTGGTGGCGGGACGCACCTGCAGGCGCACGCCGGCGGCCAGCGTGATCCAGTGCGGCTCACGCGGGAGATTGAGTTTGATCATGAGAAACCTCGGTTGGGTGATCAGTAGGAAGAGACGTCGTTCACCAGCTCGACGGTGAACATGCGCGCCATGCTGGTGGCCTTGGCGGCTTGCCACTCGAAAGTGGCCTGGATGCCGCCGGGCCCGGAGATAGAGAGCTTGGGCTTGGGCAGATAGACCTCGTGGGCGATGAAGGTCAGGCGGTGATCGGCATCGATCTCGTAGCCAAAGGTCAATTCCAGCGGCGTGTTGTTCGTGGCAGCATCGATCAGCGTGGTGTCGGCAAACCGCACTTCCAGGTTGCCGGTGAGGCTTGCCACCGTGGGATCGGCCCCGTCGATCTTGCCGTCGGAACGGATGGTCTCGATGCGCTCGAGGTTGTTGGCATAGGTCAGCTGCGCCGAAACCACGTTGCCCAGCGCCTGGCCTTCTCGCAGGATTTGGCCCTGGAACTGGTTGAAGCGCTGTAATTCGCGAGTGGCCGGGGTGTCATCCAGCGTAGCGGTGCGCCGTATTTCGCCTTGGGCCACCAGACCGACCGTGGCGTTCGCGGCTCCCGATCGGGCAAAGCCCACCTGCAGGCTGTTGACCATGACGCCGGAGGCGACGAACCAGGCCGGGATGTCCGGCAGACCCGTTTCCAGGGTGAGGCTGGGCAGGCTCGGTTTGCCTGAAGCAAAGGTGTGGGTCACCACACCCGTTCCCACCGAGGTGGGCTCGCCCAACAAGGCCTTGAGCCACAGGCCGATGTGCCGCACGTCCAGCGGCACGACCATGTCGCCCTCGACCTTGATCACGTCGCGCATCGGTGCACTCGGGTCACGGCCCAGGCCGATCAGGTCATTGGCGATCAGCCCCTGTTCGGAGCCGAGTGAGGTGGAGACAAAGGGCAGCTGCCAGTAGCCATCTACCGGGGTGCTGCCATAGGTGGATTCGAACGCGGCCAAGAGGCTGGCGTTCGCGCCGTAGGCACGGGCCATAGGTTTTTCTCCTTGGGAAGTGGGTTCAGTTCAGTGGCCCGGCACTGCTGTAGTGCAAGACCACGTGCAGCAGGCAGGCCTTGATGCCGCTTGTGCCTTCGGGGGCCAGTTCATCGAACTTCGGCTGACCGATTTCGGCGTACTCGACGACACCGGCGAGCGTCCGGTCGGTTTCGATCAGGGTGGCGAGCTCGGTGAGCAGACCGTCCATGCGCGCGTCGCGCGTGCTGGCATCCGGGTCTGCGACAAACAGTTCGATGGCCACCTGGTGCTGCCAGTGGTAAGTCAGTGGCGAGAGCGATACCTCTGGCTCGCCCATCTCGCCATCGCGCAGGATCGCCATGGCGTGGTCCGCGATGCGCTCGGGCAAGGCGGCATTACGCTTAACCGTGGTGCCGAGGGACAACTCACCAAGCACAGCGAACAGTGCGCCGATGGCGTTTTCTCGTTGGCTCATGACGGTGCCCCTTTGCGGTTGGCTTCATCGAAACGGTTGGCAATGCGCTGGGCCAGCGTGCTGATCCAGCGACGCGCGCTGCGGTCGATATCGAATTTCTTCTTCAGGGTCACTTGGGGGACGAGCAGGAACATCGGCACCGTGACCAGCCCTCGGCCGGATGCCTGGGCCTTTTGTGAAGCGACCGAGAAACCACCGCGTTGGCCTTGGCGGGCGCGCTGGTTTTCTGCGACGAGGAGCGACGGTTTGCCTCGGCGGTAGATGAAGCGCAGGCGCTGGCCCCGGAGCTTTTCCCAAAGACCGGGGGTCATGCGTTTGCCGCGCGGGCCTTTGCCCGCAGTCGGCAAGGGAATGGCCAGCCAGAATCCATCCTTGGAACGGATGGTGGCCCCCTGGTCATGCGCACCGACGATGACGGGTGCCCGGCTGTAGACCAGACCCGCCGCCTTGATGCTCATCTGCCCCTTGGGATAGACCTCGCCGCGCCAGGTGTTGGCCAAGCGCTGGCCCAAGCCTGCACCGGTGATCTGGCTGCGCAGCTCGGTCTTGAGGCCATCGGTGGCTTCACGAATCGAGTGCGTCACCGCCTGCTCGGCAATTCGCACTTCATCGGCCAGCATCTGGTCCAAGTCGCCAGACAGGGCAGCTTGCAATCTCATACCGGAGCTCCGGTCAGCGTCCAGATCAAGCGATCCCGATCAGCCAGGGGTTCACCCACCACCTGGTAGGTCTGGCCGGTGACGGTGAAGCGCTCACCTTCGCGGGGAGATGCCACGTCGCGGGCCATCACATCAAAGCGGTGGGTGGCCACCACCAGCCGGGTGTCGCCGAAGGACTCGACGACATCCGGTGTCTTGGCGATAAACCGGGTGGCAATCTCTCGACCATCGGCCAGCCGGTAGGTGCCGGGCACCCCCAACCGGGCAAACAGGCGCGAGACCGCGCGCTCAAACGCAACTGGCATCGGATCAGGCGGTTAGCTTGATCAGCACGCCCGGGCGGTGGCACATGGGCAGCGGATTGCTCTGGGTGTGCAGATCGGTGCCACGGTCGAACTGGCGAGGAGCCTGCTTGGCGTACAGCGACTGGCCCAGCGTGTTGACCGTCTCGTTGAAGTCGGCCGGGGCGAAGTAGGTGCCGAAGGTATCGACCGTGCCGAGCGGAAAGGCATGGGCTTCGCCCGCAGCAATGAAGCGGCGGGTACCCAGATCCCCATTGGCCTGCAGGTAGGCGGCTTGGCCCCGGTATTCTTCGAAGGTGACACCCGCGTAGGTGAAGCCCGAACGCACATCGTTGATCAGCACCGCACCCTGCTGCCAGTTGGTGTAGGCGGTCTTGACCTCCTTGTGGGTGGTCAGCGCGCGGAAGAATTCGGGCGAGCACAGCACATGCACGCCGGTCATGAATTCACCCTGCAGGGCGTCTTCAATCTTGGTCAGCAGGTCGTAGCAGTGGCCCTTGACCTCGCTGTTGGCATTGGCCAGATCGAAGTTGACCGATTGCGGCGTGATCTGGAATTCGGTGAACAGGTTGCTGATGACGCTGCCATCGGCATCCAGGATTTCACCCTTCAATGCACCCATACGCAGATGCTCGAGCGTGATGGCGTGCTTGTTGCGCATGGTCTCCAGGTGACGAGCGAGCACGCCGGAGATGGCTTCCATCTCGGTCTCGGAGCCGAAGGCACGGATGCCCTGGACCTCTTCGGGCAGGACCACATCGTCGTGCGGGATGTGCGGAATGACGAAGGAGCGCAGTTTGCGTTTGCCACGTTCACCGACCGTGCCGGGCGAGCCAGGCGGCTTGGTGGGCAGCAGGTTGAGCTTACCGGCGTACTCCTCGACGATGATCTGGCGGGTGCGCACCGGCTTGGCCGGGAACAGGTTCAAAGCCTCCAGGCGGCCATAGCGGTTGGGGATGAGGTTGATGGCGGCGGTGAGGCTGGCCATCGAGAATCCAGGGTTCAGAAACGGGTTGTTCATTCGAGGCTCCAGAAATGACGAAACCCGCGCAAGCCAGACGGCCAGGCGGGTTCGGGGATGAAAGACGGGCAGGTTTAGGACGTAGGTCAGGCGGATTCACGCACCAGCACACCGCGCTCGGCCAGCTGCTGCTCGTAGGCCATGCGCTGGGCGCCAGTGAGGGAAATCGGCCAGACCAGCGCGGTCTTGGCCACGATGGCGTGGCGGGCGATCAGGATGGCGTCGCTGCGGTCGGCATTGGTGGCATCGATCGCGTTGGCCAGCACCCCGATGGCGTCCTCAGTGCCGTCGGTGGCGGCGGGGTCGATGGCGTAGTGCTTGCCATCGCTGGCATTGCGGCCGAGTACCGTGCCCAAGGGCAGGTTCTGGCCAGCGGCGATGGTGGCGACGTCCCGCGAATAGCGGTTGGGGGCTTCGTACTTCAACAGGTCGCCGAGGTTGTTTTGTTCGGTGATGGAGGTCATGGGTCAGTCCTTTCTGGGTCTGGTGCGTCAGGCCTGGGCCGTGAGTTTTTTGACGGCGGCCACGATCGGCGAGGCCTCCGGGCGGTCGAGGTTTTGGGTGCCGGCATCCACGGTGATGGTCGAGCGGATGTCATCGGCCTCAGACCGTGCCGCACGGGCATCGATCAGTACGCGACGTACATCGGCTTCAGTCTTGCCAGCGGCGATGAACTCGGCCGCGCGGTCGGGGCAGCCAGCCAGCAGGCAAACCTCGGCAATGGCCTGGGCGGCCTGGGTCACTTCGCGACGGGCTTCAGCGACCAGGACCGCAGCCTCATCAACGCCGATCGTTTCAGAGAGGTTTTTATTGGGGGTGTCTTGCGGGTCAGACATGGATAACTCCTTGTGGGGAAGTGCCGCCTCAGAACGGATGACGCCCCGCACCTGAGACGGCGAATGGTTACGGGCGTTGAGATACGAGTGGAATTCGCTGAGGGTGGCCTCCAACGTCTGTAGGCCATCGGCCAGTCCTTGGGCCACAGCATTGCTGCCGAAGAAGAGTCCAGCCTCGGTGGCGCGCACGGCATCAACGTCCAGGTCTCGCATCGCAGCCACGTGCTCGGTGAAGATGGCGTAGAGCCGATCCACTTCGCCTTGCAGCTCGGTCTTGGCAGCATCCGACAAGGGCTCGTGAGGCGAGTAGTCGTTCTTGTGGGCGCCCGCCGTGATGGCGGTGAACCGATAGCCGTCCTTGGCATCCTTGACTGACTGATCGACATGGAGCGCAATCACGCCGATGGATCCGACCCCACCCGTTTCCGTCACAAACAGCCGCTGGGCGCTGGCGGCAATCGCATAGGCCGCTGAATACGCGGCATCGTTGGCCACCGCCCAGACGGGTTTCATGGCTGCTGCCTCGCGCACACGACGGGCCAACTCGAAACTGCCCGAGGCTTCGCCGCCCGGGGAGTCGATGTCGAGCAAGATGCCGCTGACATGGGGATCAGCCAAAGCGGCATCCAACATCGCGGCGATCTCGCCGTAGGACGTCAGGCCTGAGGCGGCTTCCATGCCCAGCGAGCGCTTGACCAGCGAGCCGTGGATCGGGATCACTGCGATGCCGTCAGGGGTTGCGGCTGCAGGCGGCCGTTGGTAAACGGCCATGTCCATGGAAGGCAGCGTGGGGACATCGGCCATACCGATGCGCTGCCCGACCACGGAGAGAATCACGTCCAGCTTGGGTCGGTGAATCAGCAGGGGCGTCCCGAACAGGCGGGAGGCAAGGTAAGTCATGGTTGGGTGTCCTGGTTGTTGGGTGACGCACCGCCAGACTCAGCAGTCTGTGATTCGTCAGTCTGTGGATCGCTTGGCTCTGTCGACACTGCAGCCAGCGCCTGGTCATGCCGGGCATCGGAGTCAAAGACCAAGCCCAGTGCATCGGCCCGGGCGTTATCGGCTGCGATCTCACGATCCACGTCTTCAGCGTCGTAGCCGTTGCCGGAGATGGCCTCGGATCGGCTCATGAGGCCCGCACGGATAGCCAACTTCATGGCGTTGAATTCCTTCTGCGGATCGACCCAGCTCCAACCCTGCGGAATCCACTTGGCGGCCTGGTAGGTGCGGCGGTCTTTGCGGTAGCCGGGAATATCCAGTGCCCCTTCCAACACCGCCTGATCCATCCAGGCCCGCCAGATCGGCCGGCACAGCTGGTGCACGATCACACCGTGCTGAAAGGCTTCACACCGACGCCTGAACTCCAGCAGACCCGCCCGGATCGAGGAGTAGTTCACCTGCGTCAGGTCCCCAGTGAGCATCTCGTAGGTGATGCCCATGGCAGCGGCCACCGCGCGGAACTGCTGGCGCATGAACTCGGCATACGACGAGCCCACATCGGCAGGCGCTGAGAACTTGATGTCTTCGCCTGGCTCCAGGATCTGCAGCGTGCCGGGCTCCATGCCCGCGAGCGCCACCCCGTTGCCATCGGCCGCCGACTCACCCATCAGGTTGTCTTCGGGCGCCATGCGGGTGATGAAGCCAGCGAACATGGCGGCGGTTTTCTTGCGGACCAGCTCGGCGTCGTCGTACTGGTCCAGCTCGTTGAGCTTCACGAGCGCCCGGGTCAACCACGGCTCGCCCCGGATCTGGCCGGGACGCAAGGGGCGAAACAGGTGGATGACTTCACTCGCATCCACCCGCACCGTGTCCATGCCACCGCCGCCGGCACTGCTGGACATCGGTGCCAGCAGTCCATCATTGGGGTGCGAGCGATACAGGTGATAAGCCACCCGGCGACCTAGCCGGTCGAACTCGATGCCAGCGCGAATGACGTTGCCGCCGGGCAGATCGCGGTTCATGGTGGTTGGCAGGTGCTCTGCTTCCAGCACCTGGATCTGCAGCGCCACCGGCAGACCATCTTCGGTGCGGCGATAGCGCAGTCGCACCAGGGCTTCGCCGCCTTCGAGCATGGCGCGGGTGGCCAGTGCCTGCAGACCGTAGAAGTCGGTAAGGCCTGCGGCATCGGCCTCTTCGCACCAGTCCCACCACAGGCTGTGAATCGCCTCTCGCGTAGCCTGGTCCTGGACCATGCTTTGGGGCTTGATGCCTGTGCCGATGGCGTTGGCCACAAAGGCTTCGATACCAGCGGCGGCCCAGGCGTTACGCCTAACCAGATCACGGCTTTTGGCACGCAGTTCGTCTTGGGCCAGCGACAGGGCTGCCACCGCACCGGGATTGCTGGGCATCCAGGCCAGTGCGCGCCGCCCGCCGCCGGTGCCGTCATAGACCGGCGTGCCACCGAACATGCGGCGACGCAGACTTTTGAACCAGGCCATCAGAGTGCCTTGCTCGTGGCGACACGGATCTGGCGCGATTTGGGTGCGCCGGATTCACGGGCCATGGTGGCTTCGACCTCTGCAATCGCCGCCTTCAGATCGGCCACGCTGCGGTACTCGATGCTTTTGCCCTCGTAGGTCACGCGGTGTTCGCCGCTGGCCAGAGTTTCGCGCAGGGCCTGCAGGTGTTCTGGTGTGTAGGTCATGCTTATTTGTTCACTCAAGTCATCCATCGGCTGCGCACCACGCGCCGAGCGGGCGCTGGCGTGCTGCCAGAAGTGCTGAGGCCACCGTCGAATCGCTGTTCTTGGGTGGCCTCGGGGGTTGTGATTTGTTGGGCAACGACTGGTGGGTCGGTGCCGAGTTGTTTTTCGAGTTCTTGCCAGTGGCGGTCTTCGAACCGGTCCAGACCAGCGGCCGCTGCCGCCGCCCGGGCATAGACGTAGCAATCCAAGGCCTCGTTGCGTTCGCGCATCTTTTGCCATTCGCGGTGGGCAAAGCCGTTGCGGTCACGCCGGGTGATCAACTGCTCGGCGCACAGCTGTTGCAGGTATTCCGCATCGACCTTGGGCAGGTGCACAAAGCCAGCCGGGTAGATCGGCGTGATGCCGTCTTCGGCCACCTCGGCGCTTTTGCGCAGGTTGTTGTAGAACTCCAGCTTGGCGATGCCGCCAGCCACCGGGAACACCTTGATGCCTCGACGCAGCTTCTTTCCGCTGGCAGTCGCATCCACCGCCGTGGGCGTGCCGATCAGCGCCGCGCCACCAGCAATGCCCTTGATCGGCATGAGCCGGGCATCGCGCACGCTGCGCACAAAGGCATAGGCCTCCTGGGTGGCGTAGCCGGTGTCCAGCGCCAGGCGCGCCAGACTCAGTTGGCAACCACCGCTGTGGGTCCAGGTCTCACCCATGAGCTTGGCGAGAGCCGACCAGACCTCGGTGCGAGCGGTGTCACCCATCAAGATCCGGTGCTCCACCAACCAGGCGGCCTTGCCCCGCCCGAACGCCCAGACCGAAACTTCGATGCGGTCCTTCTGGACGTCGGCACCGGCGGTGAGCAACAAACCGCCCGCGGGCACTGTGCCGATGCGATAGTCCTCCCGGCGCTCCAGCAGGCGCTGCCAATCCGGCGCCTCGCCCTCTTCGACCCAGGTCTCACCCAGTTCGGTGTTCTTGAAGGTCTTGATGGCCGACGCCGACCGACTGTCTGACATCGCAGCCGATTCCCAGGCCCGCGCGATCTCGATCCAGCTGCGCCAGCCCACCGGGCTGTACAGGCTAGAGAGGTGAAACCCGGCCGTACGGCCCGCTTGTTCTGGTGCGCAGGCCTGCCACTGGCCGTTGTCCAGCATCCAGGTCTTGTGGTGCTCGGCGATCGGCTGGCTGCAAGATTCACAGATGTAGGCCGCCGTTTCCGGCTGGCCCCGCTCCCAGCGCAGTTGCTCAAACCGCAGCCACTGGCGGTGGTCGCAATGCGGGCACGGCACAAAGTAGCGGCGTTGGTCGGATGCATCGAACTCCCGTTCGACCGCACTGGCCCCGGCAATCGTTGGGGTCGAGACGATCAGGATCTTGCGCCGGGCAAACGTTCGCGTGCGCGCCTCGGCCAGCGAGATCGCATCGCCTTCACCTTCCACATCCAGCGGGTAGCCATCGACCTCATCGAGGAACAGGTAGCGCACCGGCATCGAGCGCAGGCCCACCGCGCTGTTGGCACCGGTCATCACCAGCACGCCGCCATGGAACTCCTTGGCGAGAATCGTATTGCCCGAATCGCGGCTGCGCGCCGGGGCGATGCGCTCCTGGATGGCGGGGCTTTCCTCGATCAGCGCGTCGATGCGCTGCTTGGAGGCCCGTTTGGCCATCTCGACCGTGGGCCACACCGCCATCATCGGTCCCGGGGCGTGGTGGATCACGTAACCCACCCAGTTCAGGCCCAGCTCGGTGCCGCCCACCTGGGCACCTTTCATGAACACCACCCGCTCGATCGGGGACATGGGAGACAAGGCATCCATGATCTCGCGCAGGTAGGGTGTGCGACTGGTGCGCCAGCGGCCAGGTTCGGAGGCGGCCTTGCTGGAGAGCACCCGGTGCTTGTCGGCCCATTCGGAGACCGTGAGCAGCGGATCGGGTGTGAGGCCTTCACGCCAGGCGCGCTCGATGGCGTCCCAGCCTTCGTAGTAAAGCTCTTCCATCATCAATCCACTCATCAGTCCACCTTGGGCTGCAAGTCGCCCAGGTCCTGCAGTTGCTGGCGCACGGCGGCGTCCAGCGCCACATGCAAGACATGCGCATCGACGCCCAGCCCAGCGGCCATCTGCGACGAGATGCGTGCCGGCCAGTTGAGCCAGGCATCGCGCTCAGCACGGGCCAGCTTGAACACATGGGCCACGGCCTGTGACCGATCGACCAGTTCACCCTTCAGTCGGGCCAGGCGCACTTTGTTGGTTTGCGCCTTGACCACCTCGTTGACGGTGCGGGCCTGGAGCAGCGAAGTGCCGCCGGACGACAGCGCCGGAGATGGTGGCTCTGGCGCGTCACGCAGAACCCTTGCGGAAGCCTGCGGAATCTCGCGGGCAGATACGGAAACCTGCGGGGCCGGTTTGTCACTGGCGACATCTGCCACCGACCGTCGGGTCGGTGTGGTGTTGGCTGCCCACTGGGCATCGGCCACCACCGGATCGATGGTGCCATCCGGCAACTGGCTGATGCGCCCGGTATCGATGGCCTTCTTGACGGCCACGTGCGACACGCCGCGATGGCGCGCGTAGGCGCGAATGGACAGTCCCATGGTGTTGATCTACTCAGTGCAAGTGGGTGGCCTCCTGGAGGTATGGGTCAGGCAAAGGCGAGTGAATCACCCGGGATTAAAAAGCGCTTGGCTTCTGGGGCGCACAGCGCGTGAATGCGGATGTCGATTGACAAGCAAACCACCAAGGAGCCCCACATGGCCAAACCCAAGCAACCCACCGCACTCTCCCCCGACGAGATCGAGCTCTTGCTCGAATCGATTGCCCTGGACCACCTGTTCATCGAAACCCTGCAAACCCGCCACCGCGACAGCCTGGACTTCCACGACGTGAGCGTCTGGGGTGTCAAAAGCGCCTTGCAAGCCGCGTTTGACGCCGGGCTGCGCGCAGCCGGTGGAAGTCCGAAGCAGGCCGTGCACCGCACGCGCAAGGCCCATCCCGGCAACGGCAGCGCCGCCGCCCTGCAAGCGTGAGGGCACCATGACCACCGCACTCAACCCCAACCAGCAGGCCATCCTGGAGCACGCCGTACAACACAGCGGCGGCAAGATCGCCTGGTTCCCCGAGCACATCAAGGGCGGCGCCCGTGCCAAGGTGCTCGAAGGCTTGTTCAAACGCGCCCTGATCACGCCCGA
>Ga0075011_10000667_pt1 | contig 18166 bp, 14 predicted proteins | sample TARM_MetaG_T_14_FD_72354 | JGI IMG/M metagenome (GOLD analysis project Ga0075011, IMG submission 72354) | Freshwater microbial communities from Pennsylvania, USA, analyzing microbe dynamics in response to fracking - TARM_MetaG_T_14 | ecosystem: Environmental > Aquatic > Freshwater > River... | reverse complement strand
CCAAGCCCGAGGCCCCGACCGGCCGCAGCACCCCCGGAACCCTCGACGTCGAGCACGCCGGCCGACCCTGGCGACAACCACACCTCACACCGGGGCACTCACATGAATAGCCCTTTTCACCGATGACCGGACCACATCGCGACAAAGCGCGGTCACTTCTGGTCAACGGGTGGCCAGGACCGTCCTGAAGGGCTGTCATATTGGGGTTCGTACCTACCTACGCGATCGACAAGGGAGTCAGTCTTGAACGAATCAGTGACGCCGCTCGCCATCGAGGTGCCGAGCGATGCCAACATCGACAGCCTCCTGCGAGAGAGGCTCCGCAGCGAGCCCGAGGCGGTGTTCCTCGAGGTGCCCCGGGCCGGCACGTGGACCCCCATGACCATCGCGGAGTTCAATACGAACCTCGTGGCGGTGGCCAAGGGCCTGGTCGCGCTCGGAGTCCAGCCGGGTGACCGGGTCGGGATCTTGTCGCGCACCCGCTACGAGTGGACCCTGCTCGACTTCGCCGCCTGGGCCGCCGGCGCCGTGCCCGTGCCGATCTACGAGACATCCTCGGCCGAGCAGGTGCAGTGGATCGTGTCGAACTCCGAGATCCAGGTCCTGTTCGCCGAGACGGCCGCCAACGCCGCGACCGTCGCCGAGGCACGGGACCGTATGCCCTCCCTCAGCGAGGTCCTGGTGCTGGACAACGACGCCCTGGACATGCTGACCATCCTGGGCAAGGACGTTCCCGACGCCGAGATCGACCGGCGTCGCCGGCTCGCGAACCTCGACGACCTCGCCACGATCATCTATACCTCGGGGACCACGGGTCGCCCCAAGGGCGCCGAGCTCACCCACGGCAACTTCGTGACGCTCTCGCTCAATGCGGTGGCCGCCGTGCCCGAGGTGTTCAACAGCATGGGCCGCACAATGCTCTTCCTGCCGCTGGCCCATGTCTTCGCCCGTTTCATCGAGGTGCTGGCGTTGGCCGGTGGCACGGTGCTGGCGCACTCCCCGGACATCCGTACCCTCACGGACGACCTCCAGGGTTTCCGTCCCACGTACATCCTGGGCGTCCCGCGCGTCTTCGAGAAGGTGTGGAACCAGGGTGAGCAGTCCGCTGCGGCCGACAAGGCCCGTGGCTACTTCAACTGGGCGACCGCCGTCGCCATCGAGTACTCCCGCGCGCTCGACACCGAGAAGGGCCCGGGGCTGTGGCTGCGTTTCCAGCGGCTCTTCGCCGACGGCCTGGTCTTCTCCAAGCTGCGGGAGAAGCTCGGCGGCCGGGTCACGCACGCCGTCTCCGGTGGCGGTCCGCTCGGTGAGCGCCTCGGCCACTTCTACCGGGGCATGGGCCTGAACATCATGGAGGGCTACGGCCTGACCGAGACGACGGCACCGACCAGCGTGAACCGTCCCGGTGCCACCGTCGTCGGCTCGGTCGGTCAGCAGCTCCCCGGCTGCGCGGCCAGGATCGCCGAGGACGGTGAGATCCTGCTCAAGGGACCGCACATCTTCCGCGGCTACCACAAGAACCCCGAGGCCACGGCCGAGGCCTTCACCGAGGACGGCTGGTTCCGCACCGGTGACCTCGGCGCGATCGACGAGAACGGCTTCCTGGCGATCACCGGTCGCAAGAAGGAGATCATCATCACCGCGGGCGGCAAGAACGTCGCCCCCGCCGTCCTCGAGGACCGTGTGCGCGCCCACGCCCTGATCTCGCAGTGTGTCGTCGTCGGCGACAACCGGCCGTTCATCGGCGCCCTGCTCACGCTCGACGCCGAGGGGCTGCCCGGCTGGCTGAAGATGAACGGCAAGCCGAACATGAGTGTCGAGGAGGCCTTGACGGACCCCGACGTCATCGCCTCGATCGACACCGCCATCGACCGCGCCAACGAGGCCGTCTCCAAGGCCGAGTCGATCCGGAAGTACACGATCCTGACCAGCGACTTCACCATCGAGAACGGCTACCTCACGCCGTCGATGAAGGTGAAGCGAGGCCTGGTGCTCAAGGACTTCGCCGAGGACGTCGAGCGCGTCTACACCGACGACCGCGTCCGCGCCACCGCCGGCGCCTGACCGCCCGCACCGCCTCCCGAAGGACTGCTTCCCATGGATACTTTCTACTTCCTCGGTCAGCCGATCGACGTCGGCATGACCCGCTTCCTCGTCGCCCAGGTCTTCGGCCTGGCAGTGCTCGCCTTCGACTTCTGGAGCTTCCAGGCCGAAGAACAGCTCTCCTACTTCCGGCGCACGCTGGCCTCCAGCAGCGCCTGGGTGATCATGTACATCATCGTCGGGGCCCAGGCGCCGATCATCTTGATCACCAGCGCCTCGGTGCTGCGCAACATCGTCTTCACCTGGGCATTCACCGTCCAGACCCCGAGATCTCGCATGATCGCGCGTCGCACCATGTACGCGTCGCTGATCATCGCCCTCGTCCTCGCGGTCCCGACCATCGCCGGGACACGCCCGGAGACGCAGGGGCTGCAGGTCTTCCTGCTCCTCGGCACGTTGATATTCGTCGTCGGCCAGTACATGCCCGGTGTGTGGCTGCTGCGCATCTCCGCCGTGGTCTATGCGGTCTCGGTGGCCCTGGTCAACTCGCCGCTCGACACCTTCAACCCGGTGGGGATGATCATCGAAGTCAACAAGGTCCTCGCGATCGTTGCCTTCTTCGTCGTCTACTTCCGCAGGAAGAAGCGCCACCGCGAGCTCGCCGCCATCCGGCCCAAGGCCCTGGCCGTCGGTCGGGACCTGCGTGGCACGGTGGCTGTCTCCTGACCCGCTGACACACCCCGGACCCCCGGACCCCCCAGAAGAACCACGGACCCCAGACACCAACAACGCCCAGGGGGCCGTCCCGTCACGTCGACGGGACGGCCCCCTGGGCGTGGGTGCCGGCGTGGGTGCCGCGCCCTACAGCGGCGTCACCGCGCCGGAGAAGTGGCGCAGCCCGCGGGCGGCGTTCCAGCCGACGAAGGTGAAGCCGTCCTGCGGGACCGTCGACGCCGGGGTGATGGCGACGTCGACCGTGCTGGGCAGCAGGACCGGCTTGGCGAAGTCGACCTGCCAGCGGTAGGCCGAGCCGCGCTGCGGGCCGACCTCGGCCAGCGCCCGGGCGGCCGTGTACATCCCGTGCGCGATGGCGCGCGGGAAGCCGAAGGCCTTGGCGGACAGGGCGGAGAGGTGGATCGGGTTGCGGTCCCCGGACAGCGCCGCATAGGCGCGACCGGTGCCGGCGGGCAGCGTCCAGCGGCCGGTGGGGAGCGGGGGAGCCCACGGCGCACCGGCGTCGTCGGCCGGCGGCAGCGCAGCGTCGGCCGGCGGCACCGACGCGTCGTCGCCGGGGACGTCGTCGAGCCTGAACCCCTTGGCCAGATACGTCGACACCCCTCGCCAGGCCGGCTCGTCGTCGACGCGCACCTCGGCCACGAGATCCACCTGGACCCCGCGCCGGTGGGTCCGCAGCGACTCCGCCCAGGCCCGCACCTCGATCACGTCCCCGAGCCGCACGGGCCGCAGCAGCGACACGTCGTTGGCCAGGTGGACCATGCCGAGCAGCGGCAGCGGGAAGTCGCCGCGCACCATGACGGCAGTGGCCAGCGGGAAGGCGAGCACGTGCAGGTACCCCGCCGGCAGGCAGTCGGAGCCTGGCTCGTGCAGGAGCCGCTGGTAGTCCCGCAGGTGGGTGGCGAGGTGATCGGTGCGCACCTCGGCCACGCGGTAGGCGACGGACGGCAGCGTGAGCGGCCCGTCGGCGTGAGCAGCACCACCGAGCCCGGGGATACCGGCCGTGAGCCGCCCCGCGGCGAGGCGCCCGGAGGACGCCGCGCCGCGGGCGTACAACCCGCCGAGCCCAGGGATGGCCGGCAAGGTCTCGACGTCCAGGCCCTCGCCGCCGGACGCCGCGATCACGGCGGTCACCGGCCCACCAGGTTCTGTCCGCACACCCGCAGGGTCTGCCCCGTGATGCCGACCGCCCCCGGCGAGGCGAGGAAGGCGATCGCCTCGGCGACGTCGACCGGCTCGCCGCCCTGGAGCAGCGAGGAGAGCCGCCGGGCCACCTGCCGGGTGACGAACGGGATGTGCCGGGTCATCTCGGTCTCGATGAAGCCGGGAGCGACGGCGTTGGCGGTGCCGCCAGTCGCAGCGAGCAGGCGCGCGGTCGCGGCGGTGTTGCCCATGACACCGGCCTTGGTGAAGGCGTAGTTGGTCTGCCCGCGGTTGCCCGCGATGCCGGAGGTCGAGGCGAGCGTGACGATCCGCAGGCCGCGGACCTCCCCGCGCTCGGACGCCGCGAGCAGTGTCTCGTTGATGCGCAGCGGCGCCTCGAGGTTGACCGCGACGACCGAGTCCCAGCGGCCCGCGTCCATGTTGGCGAGCAGCTTGTCACGGGTGATGCCGGCGTTGTGCACGACGATGTCCAGGCCCCCGTGCCGCGTCGTCGCGTGCTCCAGGATGCGGGCACCGGCGTCCGGGGCGGTGACGTCGAGCTGCAGGGCCGTGCCACGCACCGCGTTCGCGGTGCGGCTCAGCGCCTCACCCGCCCCGGGCACGTCCACGCACACCACGGTGGCACCGTCGCGCGCCAGGGTCTTGGCGATGGCCGCCCCGATCCCGCGCGCCGCCCCGGTCACCACGGCGACCTTGCCCTCGAGCGGGCGTTCCGGCGACGGCGCCGAGCCGTCGCTACCGGCCCCGTCCACCGGGGCGACCGTGAGGGTCTGACCGTCGACGTACGCCGACTTGGCCGACAGGAAGAAGCGCAGCGCCGCCAACGTCGAGGGATTGCCGACCGCGGCACCCTCGCTCAGCACGATGCCGTTGCCCGTGGCGCCCGCCCGGAGCTCCTTGGCCAGCGAACGCAGGAAGCCGTCGACCCCGTACCGCACCGAGGCGGCCTCGGGGGAGTCGTCGCCGACGGGCGCCCGGGAGATCGTCACGACCCGGCCGTTCGGGGCCAGGCGCTTGAGCGCGGGCGAGATGGCCAGGACGGTGGCGGAGACGTCGGCCGGGCGGGCGGTCTCGGTCAGGACCAGCACGATCCCGCCGAGGCGCTCGCCGTCGGCCAGGGTCTCGACGTGCCGGAGCACGGGCACCCCCCAGCCGAGCAGGGCGGCGGCCGCGGCATCGGCGCCGCTGGTGCTCGCGGTGTCGCCGACCACGAGCACGGGGCCCACGGTCAACGGGGCGCCCGGCTTGTACCGGCGCAGCAGCGCCGGGCGGGGCAGGCCGAGCTTGACGGCCAGGGTCTTGGTCAGGCCGGTGTTGACGGCCCGGGTGTACGTGTCAGTCATCTGTCGATCCGTTTCTCGGGAGTCTCAGGCTCAGGCCGACTCGATGATGGCGGTCGCGGCCAGGCCGCCGGCGGCGCACACCGAGATGAGGGCACGCGCGGTCTTGCCGGTCTCGGCGGCCCTGGCGGCCACCAGCTTGGCGGTGGTGGCCAGGATGCGGCCGCCGGTCGCGGCGAACGGGTGACCGGCCGCGAGCGAGGACCCGTTGACGTTGAGCCGGTTGCGGTCGAAGGTGCCCAGGGCGCCGTCGAGGCCCAGCTCGGTGCGGCAGTACTCGTCGTCCTCCAGGGCGGCCATCGTGGTCAGCACGGTGGCGGCGAAGGCTTCGTGGATCTCGTAGAAGTCGAAGTCGGCCAGGGTCAGGGAGTTGCGGGCCAGCAGGCGCGGGATCGCGTGCGCGCCCGCCATGAGCAGCCCCTCGTGGCCGTGCACGAAGTCCACCGCGGCGGTCTCGGCGTCGACGAAGCGGGCCAGCACGGGCAGGTGGTGCTCGGTCGCCCACTCGCGGGTCGCGAACAGGACGGCGGAGGCGCCGTCGGTCAGCGGAGTCGAGTTGCCCGCCGTCATCGTCGGCTCGGGCAGGGAGCGGCCGAAGGCGGGCTTGAGGGTCGCGAGCTTGTCCAGCGAGGTGTCGGGGCGCATGTTGTCGTCGCGGGTCAGACCACGGAACGGGGTGACGAGGTCCTCGAAGAAGCCCTGGTCCCAGGCGCGCGCCAGGTTCTGGTGCGAGGCGAAGGCGAGCTCGTCCTGGGCCTGGCGGCTCACGCCCCAGCGGGCGGTGGTGATGGCCTGGTGCTCACCCATGGACAGGCCGGTGCGCGGCTCGTCCGTGGCGGGGGTCAGCGGCTTGAGGTCGGCGGGACGCAGCCGGGACAGCGCCTTGAGGCGGGCCTGGGCGGTGCGGGCGTGCGAGACCTCCAGCAGGACCCGGCGCAGACCCTCGGAGACGGCGATCGGTGCGTCGGAGACGGTGTCCGTGCCGCCCGCGATGCCGGAGTCGATCTGCCCCAGCTTGATCTTGTTGGTCACCGCGATGGCGGCCTCGAGGCCGGTCGCACAGGCCTGCTGGACGTCGTAGGCAGGGGTCTGCGGGGACAGGGCGGAGCCCAGGACGCACTCGCGGACCAGGTTGAAGTCGCGGGAGTGCTTGAGCACCGCCCCCGCGGCGACCTCGCCGAGGCGCTCGCCCTGGAGCCCGAAACGGGCCACCAGCCCGTCGAGGGCGGCGGTGAGCATCTCCTGGTTGGAGGCGTCGCGGTACTTCTTGCCGGCCCGGGAGAACGGGATGCGGTTGCCGCCGACGATGACGGCGTCGCGCAGCGCGGCGTCGGTCTCGCGCTGGGTGTCGGTCTCGCGCTTGGTGGTGGAGGAGGGGGTACGGCTGGGCACAGGACTGTTCCGTTTCTCGACTGCGGGAAGGTCTTGACCTGCCCGCGGATCGTCGTCGTTGTCGATGGTGTCACGTATACGGTCGCAAGGTGCGCGACTGGTGATTCGGTACGGAGAGTACTTGATACTCTCCGTCGCATGAGTTCGCGGTGCTGCGGAACATCGTGGTTCTGGCCGCGACGTGCACCGTCATCGCCCATCCAGACATCGCCCATCCAGCAGACAAGGAAGTTCCGAGGATGACACTCACTGCCGACCCCGACGTCACCACTGCCACCCCCCAGGGTGCGACCTCGACCGCTCCCACGCAGGGTCCGCGTATCGACACCGAGGCGCTGCACCGGCTCCTGCTCGGTCGCTGGCCTGCCGAGCGTCTCCGGGCGCGCGCCCGGGCGACGGACCCGGCGTTCCACAAGCCCGAGGGTGCCACGATGGCGGAGCACCGCGCCACCACCCTGGAGCAGCTCACGACGTTGCTGCACGACCCCGAGCGGCAGACCTGGCTCGCCTTCCCCGAGCGTCTCGGCGGCAAGGACGCCCACGGTGCGTCCCTCGTCGGCTTCGAGGAGCTCACCAACGCCGACCCGTCGCTCCAGATCAAGTCGGGGGTGCAGCTCGGTCTCTTCGGCTCCGCCATCCTGCACCTCGGCACCTCCGAGCAGCAGGACCGCTGGCTGCCCGGCGCGCTGAGCCTGGAAGTGCCCGGTGCCTTTGCGATGACGGAGACCGGTCACGGCTCCGACGTCGCCGCCATCGCCACCACCGCCACCTATGACCCGGCCACCCAGGAGTTCGAGATCCACACGCCGTTCCGGGCGGCGTGGAAGGACTACCTCGGCAACGCTGCCGAGCACGGGACGGCCGCGGCGGTCTTCGCCCAGCTCATCGCGGACGGTGTCTCCTACGGGGTGCACTGCTTCTACGTGCCGATCCGCGACCCGAAGACGATGGCGTTCCTCCCCGGCGTCGGCGGTGACGACGACGGCCTCAAGGGTGGTCTGCGCGGCATCGACAACGGCCGCCTGCACTTCACCCACGTGCGCGTCCCGCGCGAGAACCTGCTGGCCCGGTACGGACAGGTTGCCGAGGACGGCACCTACACCTCCTCGATCGACAGCCCCGGCCGCCGGTTCTTCACCCAGCTCGGCGCGCTCGTGCAGGGCCGCGTCTCGCTCGACGGTGCCGCCACGGTGGCCTCCAAGGTCGGTCTGGCCATCGCCACCCGGTACGCCACCGAGCGCCGGCAGTTCGCCTCGGCCACCCCGAACGACGAGGTCGTGCTGCTCGACTACGCCACGCACCGCCGTCGGCTCATCCCGGCCATCGCCGAGACCTACGCGATGAGCTTCGCGCACGACCAGCTCCTCGATCTCTTCGACGAGGTCTTCTCCGGCCGGGTGGACACCCCGGAGAACCGTGAGGCCCTGGAGACCATGGCGGCGGCCCTCAAGGCCACCTCGACCGACTTCACGCTCAAGACGCTCCAGGAGTGTCGTGAGGCCTGTGGCGGCCAAGGCTTCCTCACCGAGAACCGCTTCACGTCGCTGCGCGAGGACCTCGACATCTACGTCACCTTCGAGGGCGACAACACGGTGCTGCTCCAGCTCGTGGCCAAGCGCCTGGTGGGCGAGTACGCCGCGGCGCTCGGCAAGCAGGTCAAGTCGACCGAAGGCATGGCCCGCTTCGTCGTCGACCGCGCCGTGGACGCCGTGCTGCACCGCACCCCGCTGAACCGTGCCGTGCAGACCGTCTCCGACGTCGTCTCGCGTGCCAGCCTCGACGCCTCGGTCCAGCGTGAGCTGCTCTCCGACCGGGTGGCCGCCAAGGTCGCTGCCGCGGCGCTCGCGCTGCGCCCGGCCCGCAAGGCCTCCCCGGCCCTCGCTCAGGCGATCTTCGACTCGCAGCAGGTAGCGCTCATCGACCTCGCGAAGTCGCACGCCGACCTGATCCGGTGGGAGGCCTTCACCGAGGCGCTCGGCAAGATCACCGACCCGGACACCCGCACCATCATGGCCCGGGTGCGCGACCTGTTCGGTCTGTCGGTCATCGAGCGGGACCTGGCCTGGTTCCTGCTCGAGGGGCGCCTCTCGGTGCAGCGCGGCAAGGCCGTGACCACCACGATCGACTCGCTGCTGCGCCGGCTGCGCCCGCACGCCCTCGACCTGGTGGACGCCTGGGGCTACGGCCCGGAGCTCCTGCGCGCGCCGATCGCCTCGGGGCAGGAGCGGGAGCGTCAGGACGAGGCCCGCGCCTACTACGCGCAGGCGCGTGCGGACGGCACGATGCCGAAGTCGGAGAAGTCGCTGAAGAAGAAGGCCGCCAGGGCCTGACGCCTGAGGGCCCGCCCTCTCGCCAGTGAGCCGCAGGACCTCGGCCGGGCAACCGGTCGGGGTCCTGCGGCTCACTGCGTCGTGTCTGACTCTGTGTCTGTGTCTGTGTCTGATTCTGCGTCTGCGTCGACTCGGTGTCTGACTGTCTCGGTGTTCGTGCGCTTCACGCGCGTCGGTCGTCTTCGCGTGGCAGTCCGTTTGCGCGCGTCAGTCGTCGCTGGTCTCGGGGCGCGATGCGCCGGTGAGGAACGACCAGAGCTCGTCGTCCTCGAGCCCGACCGGTGCGACGTCCGACGGCTCGGAGCCGGACGGATCCGCCCAGGGGTCCCCCGGGCGTCCGACCTCGTCGAGAACGGTGAGCACCGACCACGCCTCGCGGCGCAGCCTGCTCCGGGCGAGCGCGGACGCGATGCCACCGACAAGCCAGGTGGCCGCGCCGGCCGCCGCGACGCCGAGCACCACGAACCGGGTCGTCACCGACACGGCAACCAGGGCCGCCACCGCGAGCGCGGTAGTCGCGAAGGTCAGGCGGGCCACCCAGGAGGCCGGCATCGGCGCCGGCAGCGGCCAGCGCCAGGAGGACAGCGGCACGCGCACATGCGTGACCAGCCGACCTGGGGTCGACGGGTCGTCGATGGTCCAGCAGACGGACCGCGGCACCTTGCGGCGAGGTCTGCGCGTCACCATCGCGGCCATCTCCTTGCTCCGGCTACCTCGTGACCGGCGTCGTGCGCCGGTCGTGTGCGCCCAAGGATCGGCCACGGGGCTGCGGTGCGCGGTGCCGGTGGCGCGCACCGCCCGGCGATCCGGTCGCGGGTGGCACTGTGGCGTCGGCCTGGGTCAGGGGCGTCGGCCTGGGTCAGGCGGGCAGCCGGACCATGCCTTCCTGGGCGATCGACGCGACCAGGACGCCGTCGCGGGTGTAGACGCGTGCGAAGCCGAGCGCCCGCCCGCCTTGCGCGGTCGGGGCCTCCTGGACGTACAGCAGCCAGTCGTCGACGCGGGCGTCGCGGTGCCACCACATGGTGTGGTCGAGGCTCGCCATCGGGAGGTCGGGGCCGGCGTCCTGCCACGACTTGCCGGCGCCGCGGAGCACCGGCTCGAGCATGACCCGGTCGCAGGCGTAGGCGAGCAGGGCGCGGTGCAGCAGGACGTCGCCGGAGGCGATCGCGTGCCGTGCCCGCACCCACACCATCTGCCGGTCCGACGGCGTCGGGTCCGGGTCGAGGAAGACCGAGCTGCCGACGTACGCCTGCTCGAAGGCGGAGTCGGTGGACCACCACCGTGCTCGCGGGTGGTCGATGGCGGCGAGCTCGTCGAAGGCGCTGATCGCCTCCTGCGGAGCGGGAACCTCCGAAGGCGCCGCACGTTGGTAGTCGTAACCGGGCTGGTCCTCCTGGAACGACGTGGTGAGCGACAGGATCGGCTTGCCGTGCTGGATCGCGTGGGTGCGCCGAGCGCTGAAGGACCGTCCGTCGCGCAGTCGTTCGACGGCGAAGTCGATCGGCACGTCGAGGGCGCCCTCGCGCAGGAAGTACGCGTGCATGGAGTGCGGTGCCCGGCCCTCGGGGACGGTACGGCCGCACGCGACGATCGCCTGGGCGAGCACCTGGCCGCCGTAGACACGCCGGCTCAGGCCGGGGACGGATCCCCCGCGCCACAGGTCCTCCTCGCCGCGTGGTCCCCAGCCGTCGACCTCGCGCAGGTCCAGGACGGCCAGCAGCTCGTCGAGCGGGGAGGTCCCGGTCGCGCCGGGGGTGGTGTCAATCGCGCGAGAGCTCACCGCGGCATCCTGGCAGACGCACCCGGTCGTGCACCGCCGGCGGCGCGACTTCGTGTCCGAGGCTGCGCCGGCTGAGCACCCCGTCACCGAACCCGCATCGGGCGCCTCGTCACTGGGCGCCTCATCACCGAGTGCCCCGCCACCGAGTACCCCGTCGCGCTTGGCCGCCGAGCACGGCACCGGTCCTCAGCAGCCGGCGAAAGCCTTCGCCAGCGGCTCGGCCAGCAGGGTGGTCTGCCACTGACGCGCCCCGCGGTCGGTGAGGAAGTCGGCGATCGCCGGGGCCGTCGCCGGCTGTGGGGGAGCCCAGCAGAGCCGGCGCAGGGCGTCGGGCTGCACCAGGTTCTCCACGGGGACCCGGAGCGTGGCGGACCGCTCCGCGAGCAGGTCACGGGCGGCCGCGAGACGGTGAGCCGCCTGGGGGTTGCGCTCGGGCCAGGTGCGCGGCTGGGGCGGGCCGTCGTTCATGGGGCCGCGGGTGGAGGGAAGCAGTTCCTCGGGCAGGCGCATGGCCTGGTCGATGGCGCGCTGCCAGGCCGCGGCACGGCGGCGCTGCCCCTTGCCGGCGAACTCGCCGATCGTCACCAGCTGCCCCGCGGTGCGCGGCATCGCGGTGGCCGCGGCGATGATGGCGCGGTCCGGCAGCACGCGGCCGGGAGCGATGTCCCTGACCCGGGCCGAGGCGTCGCGGGCCTCCCAGAGCGCGCGCACGATGGCGAGCTTGCGCCGGTCGCGCAGTTGGTGGCTGCCCGAGACCTTGCGCCATGGGTCCGGCTTGGCGCGCGGCGGGCCGGCGGTCCGCACGGCCTCGAACTCCTGGGCCGCCCACTGCGCCTTGCCGGCCTCCTCGAGCCGGCGCGCGAGGACGTCCCGCAGCTCGATCAGCACCTCGACGTCGAGCGCGGCGTAGCGCAGCCAGTCCACCGGGAGCGGGCGGGTGGACCAGTCGACGGCCGAGTGCTCCTTGGCCAGGCCGAGGCCGAGGCAGTCGGCGACCACGGCGGCCAGGCCCACGCGCTCCATGCCGAGCAGGCGAGCGGCGAGCTCGGTGTCGAAGACGCGCGCCGGCCGCAGCCCGTGCTCGGTCATCCCGGGCAGGTCCTGGGAGGCGGCGTGCAGCACCCACTCGGCGTCGCCGATCGCCTCGCCGAGGGATGACAGGTCGGGCAGCGCGACCGGGTCGATCAGCGCGGTGCCCGTCCCCGCGCGGCGCAGCTGGACGAGATACGTGGACTGCCCGTAGCGGTAGCCGGAGGCCCGCTCGGCGTCGGCGGCCACCGGTCCGGCGGCGCTCCGGAAGGCAGCGACCACCGGGGCCAGCGCCGGCGCCGTGTCGACGAGGTCGCCCACACCGCCCGACGGCTCGGTCAGCGGGGTCACGACGACGTCCGCACCCTCGGGTGCGCGGGTCCGGCGGTCTGCGGCGCGTGCGTCACGCGGCTAACGGTAGTCGCGCCCCGGACCGGGTGAGCGGCACCGGGTGTCAGCGGAGGCCGCCGCGGCGCGGCGCCAGGGCCGTGACGCCCGCCGGGAGCGGCGGCAGGCCGCCCACGGTGGCCATGAGGCCGGCCCAGAGTCGCAGGTGCCGGCCAAGGTCCGTGTCCGCCGGCGTCCACGACGCCCGCAGCTCGAGGTCGACGGCGTCGGGCGTGCCGGACAGGGCGCCGAAGCTCGTCGAGAGCACGCGGGTCACGGTGCCCCCGAGCGCGACGACCTCGGCGCCGGCCTCCTCGAGCGCTTCGGTCACCCAGCTCCATGCCACCTCGTGCAGCATCGGGTCGGCTGCCAGCTCGGCCTCGAGCGAGGCACGGACCAGGGTCACGACGCGGAAGTCGCCCTGCCACGTCTCCTGCCCCGCAGGGTCGTGCAGGAGGACGAAGCGTCCCGTCGAGATCTCGAGGCCGCCGACCGTGACCTCGCCCTCGAGGGCCGCCGACCAGGGTGCGATCCGGCCGGGACCGGGGACCTCGTGCAGGGTGACCTCGGGGCGCAGCGGCGGCCGGCGCATCGAGGCGAGCGCGGCCGCGAAGCGGGCGGGAACCTCTCCCTGGTGCTCGGGCGTCACGAGGTCACGGTAGGCCGCGCCGGGGCGGCGTGGCGTTCGCCTCGCCGCAGCGCGGCGCCCTCGAGCCCGGATCGTGACCGTCGTCCTGGTCAGGGGACCGCGCCGCACTAGGCTGGGCCAGGTTGCCCGTGGCTCCCGCCGCCGCACCGCGAGGTGCGCGGACCGTGCGAGCCCGGGCAGGACGCTGATGCGGTCTGCGAGCCGTACGACGACGAGGAGAGAAGCATGTCGACCGAGACGACCGGCACCGCCCAGATCGGTGTCACCGGCCTGGCGGTCATGGGCCGCAACCTGGCCCGCAACTTCGCGCGCCACGGATACACGGTCGCGGTGCACAACCGCAGCGACGCCAAGACGCAGTCGCTGATGGAGGACGCCGGCCACGAGGGCACCTTCGTCCCGTCGACGTCGATGGCGGACTTCGTCGCCTCGCTCGAGCGCCCCCGCAAGGTCGTCATCATGGTCAAGGCCGGCGGCCCCACCGACGCCGTCATCGAGGAGCTCGTGCCGCTCCTCGAGGAGGGCGACATCGTCATCGACGCCGGCAACGCCCACTTCCCCGACACGATCCGCCGCGAGCGGACGCTGCGCGAGCACGGCCTGCACTTCGTCGGCACCGGCGTCTCCGGCGGTGAGGAGGGCGCGCTCAACGGCCCGTCGATCATGCCCGGCGGCACCCCGGAGTCGTACGAGTCGCTCGGGCCGATCCTCGAGGACATCTCGGCCAAGGTCGACGGCGTGCCCTGCTGCACCTACGTCGGGCCCGACGGCGCCGGCCACTTCGTCAAGATGGTGCACAACGGCATCGAGTACGCCGACATGCAGCTCATCGCCGAGGCGTACGACCTGCTGAGGCTGGGTCTCGGCGCCTCCGCGCCGGAGATCGGCGAGATCTTCGCCCAGTGGAACACCGGTGATCTCGAGTCGTTCCTCATCGAGATCACCGCGGACGTCCTGCGGCACGTCGACGCGCGGACGGGGCTGCCGTTCGTCGACGTCATCCTCGACCAGGCCGAGCAGAAGGGCACCGGCCGCTGGACCGTGCAGAACGGTCTGGACCTGGGTGTGCCGCTGACCGGCATCGCCGAGGCGACGTTCGCGCGCGCGCTGTCCGGCGGCGTCGCGCAGCGTGAGGCCGCACGGGCCGTGCTCCCCGCCCACGCCGAGCCCTGGGCAACCCTCGACCGTGACTCCTTCATCGAGGATGTCCGCCTGGCCCTCTACGCCTCCAAGGTCGTCGCCTACTCGCAGGGCTTCGACCAGATCGCGGCGGCGTCGGCCGAGAACGGCTGGAACATCGACCGCGGCGCGATGGCTCGCATCTGGCGCGGCGGCTGCATCATCCGCGCCCGGTTCCTGAACCGCATCACCGAGGCCTACGAACGCAACCCCGAGCTGGCGCTGCTGCTCGCCGACCCGTACTTCACGGACGCGATCGCGGGGGGCCTGCAGGCGTGGCGCCGGATCGTCGCGATGGCGGCGACCCACGGCGTGCCCACCCCCGCGTTCTCCTCCTCGCTCGCCTACTACGACGGCGTCCGCGCGGAGCGCCTGCCCGCCTCCCTGATCCAGGCGCAGCGCGACTTCTTCGGCGCGCACACCTACCGCCGCGTCGACGCCGAGGGCACCTTCCACACCGAGTGGTCGGGCGATCGCACCGAGAGCGAGGCGTGACCGGAACCGTGGCCGAGACCGTGGCCCAGCCCGTGGCCGTCACGACCACCGGCACCGTCGTCCGTCCCGTCGTCGTCGGCTCCGACATCGGCGTGTACGCCCTGGCACGCTCCTTCCACGAGCGGTACGGGGTGCGCACGACCGTCGCCGCGTTCGCCGAGCCCGGTCCGATCGCCGGCTCGAGCATCATCGACCTCGTGCTGTGCGGCACGGCGGCCGAGGAGATCGTCGGCACGCTGACCCGCATCGCCGCCGAGCACCACGGTGGGGGCCGCACGGAGCGGCTCATCGCGCTCACGAACATGGACTGGGTGGTGCGCATCCTCGCCCACCACCGGGAGACCCTCGAGGCCGCCGGCTACGTGGTCCCGTTCTCCGACGCGCGGCTGATCGACCTGATCTCCGACAAGGCGGAGTTCGCCGCCGCGTGCGCCGAGGTCGGCATCCCGGTGCCGGTCACGGTGATCCAGGACTTCGCGCACGGCGCCGACCCGGCGTGGGTCCCGCTCCCGGTCCCGTTCCCGTTCCCCGTCATCGCCAAGCCGGCGTCGAGCGCCGACTACCACGACGTCACGTTCGCCGGGAAGAAGAAGATCTTCGAGATCGCGGACCAGGCCGAGCTCGACAGGCTCTGGACGAGCCTTCGCGGCGCCGGCTTCACAGGCCGCTTCCTGGTCCAGGAGATGATCCCGGGCGACGACACGCAGATGCGATCCGTGACGGCCTACTCGGACACCAGCGGCCGCGTGACCCTGCGCTGCTCGGCGCGCGTGCTCCTCGAGGAGCGCACGCCGGCGGCCCGCGGCAACCCGTCGGCCATGATCGTCGAGCGGATCGACCCCATCCTCGACGACGCCCAGCGCCTGCTCGAGCACACCGGCTGGCGCGGCTTCGCCAACTTCGACGTGAAGCTCGACCCGCGCGACGGCGTCTACAAGTTCTTCGAACAGAACCCGCGCATCGGCCGCAACAACTACTACCTGACGGCCGGGGGCCAGAACCCGGCCGAGGTGCTGGTCGACGACGTCGTGCACGGGATCCGCCGCGAGCCCGTCACGGCCGCGCGCTCGGTCCTGTACTGCGTGGTGCCGCACTCGCTGCTGCGCCGGTACGTGCTCGACCCGGCCCTGAACGCCCGCGTCGTGGGGCTGATGAAGGCGAAGCGCACCGTGCACCCGCTGCGGTACAAGGCCGACTCCGGCTGGCGCCGTCGCCTCTACATCCTGAGCGCGCTGGTCAACCACGTCCGCAAGTACCGAGAGTTCTACCCGCTCGAGGCGCTGCGCAAGAACTACGCCGCCAACGGCGTGCCCACCCGCGTGGGGGAGGCATCGTGAGGGCAGGCATCGTGAGGGAAGGCCTCGCGAGGGGAGGCAGCGTGACCCGCCGTCTGCAGCCCGTCGTCCTCGGTGGCGACATCGGGGCCTACTCGCTCGCGCGCACGTTCCACGAGGCGTACGGCGTGCGCTCCATCGTGATCTCGGGGGCCTCGACCGGCCTGGTGCGGCACTCGCGCATCCTCGACCACGTCGTCGAGCCCGGCATCGACGATCCCGAGGCGATCGTCGCCCGCCTGCGCCGCATCGCGGACCTGCACCCCGATGCCGACCTCATCGCCGTCGCCAGCGCCGACTGGCTGGTCGGGACCCTCGTGGCGAACAAGGACCGGCTCACCGACCGGTACGTGGTGCCCTACGTCGACCAGCCGCTCTTCGACCGGCTCACCGACAAGGAGGAGTTCGGGGCACTGTGCGCCGAGCTCGGCATCGCGCACCCCACCACGGTGGTGCACGACGTCGCCGCCGGGGGAGAGCCCGACACCTCGGGCCTCGTCTTCCCGGTCATCGCGAAGGCAGCCAGCAGCGCCGCCATGCACGACGTCGAGTATCCGGGCAAGAAGAAGGTCCACGTCGCGGACACGCGCGCGGAGCTGCTCGACCTGCTCGCCCGCGTGCGCGACGCCGGGTACCCGGGGGCGTTCATCATCCAGGACTACATCCCGGGCGACGACTCCGGCATGCGGATCCTCACGTGCTACTCGGACGGCCAGGGCAAGGTGCGCTTCTCGGCGTTCGGTCACGTGCTCCTGGAGGAGCACGCCCCCGGCGCGCTCGGCAACCCGGCGGGGATCATCACCCAGCTCCAGCCCGAGGTCGTCGAGCAGGCCCGCCGCCTCCTCGAGCACGTCGGCTGGACCGGCTTCGCCAACTTCGACCTCAAGTACGACCCGCGCGACGGGCGGTACGTCTTCTTCGAGCTCAACCCGCGGCTCGGCCGCTCGAACTTCTACATCACCGCCGCCGGTGCCAACGCGGCGCGCTTCTACGTCCACGAGCGCCTGCGCGGCCTCGACCCCGACCCGCGCGCGGTGCTCGGACCGGACGCGCCGCTGGACGCGGACGGCGCCCTGGACCGCGAGCACCTCTACACGGTGCTCCCCGGGCCGCTGCTGCTGCGCTACCTCTTCGACCCGCGCCTGAGGGGGCGGGCGCGCCGCCTGCTGGCGACGCGCCAGGCGACGAACCCGCTGTGGTACCGGGCGGAATGGAACCCCCGGCGCCTGGCCTACGTGCTGCTCGCCCAGGTCAACCATTTCCGCAAGTACCGCCGCCACTACCCGCTGGCCGAGGCGCGCGGGCGCTGGGAGACGGCGAGGTGAGCGCCGCCGTGGCCGGCGGGCTGCCCGCAGCGGCACCGCTCGTCGGTGTCCTGGGCGGCGTCGGCCCGCTCGCCACGGCGTACTTCCTCCAGCGGCTCGTGGTGTGCACCGACGCCGAACGCGACCAGGACCACGTCGACGCCGTCGTGCTCAACCACGCCACGATCCCGGACCGCACCGCGTTCGTGCTCGGGCGCTCGCAGGAGGACCCGGGCCCGGTGCTCGCCGCCGACGCACGGCGTCTCGAGCGGTTCGGCGTCGACTTCCTCGTGATGCCGTGCAACACCGCGCACTACTTCACCCAGCAGGTGCTGGACGCGATCAGCGTGCCGTTCGTGTCGATCATCGACGCGACCGTCGAGGCCGCTCTCGCCCGCGTGCCGAACCTCACGGCGGTCGGCCTGCTGGCCACCGCGGGCACGGTGACCTCGCGGGTCTACCACGACGCCTTCGCGGTCGCCGGCGTCCAGGTCGTCACCCCGGGCGACGAGGACCAGGGCATCGTCAACGCCGTCATCTACGAGCAGGTCAAGGCCGGGCTGCCGGCCGACGTGGCGGCGCTGCGCGGCGTCGCGGCCCGGCTCGTCGGGCGTGGCGCGGGCGTCGTCGTCCTCGGGTGCACCGAGCTCTCGGTGGCCGCCGTCGACCACGACCTCCTCGACGAGCCACCGTTCCTCGATTCGATGGACCAGCTCGTCCGGGCGACGATCACCCGCGCGGGCCGCCCGCTGCGCGCCGCACCCCCCGCCCGGTCGGACGACTCCGGGCCCTGAGGTGTTGCGAGCGCAGAAGTGCGACGTGACTCACACCGTCCGGAGCCACCGGCCCGGGCGCGGCCACCCGCACACCTAGTGTCGCGTCTCTGAAATGGTTTTCTGGTTTGGGTTTGAAAGCATGAGGCATGGCGAATCGTCCTGCCCCGGCGTTGATGTTGCGTGATGGTGACCGCTCCGAGCTGGAGCGATGGTTGCGTTCTTCGAC
>Ga0075011_10000666_pt1 | contig 18171 bp, 18 predicted proteins | sample TARM_MetaG_T_14_FD_72354 | JGI IMG/M metagenome (GOLD analysis project Ga0075011, IMG submission 72354) | Freshwater microbial communities from Pennsylvania, USA, analyzing microbe dynamics in response to fracking - TARM_MetaG_T_14 | ecosystem: Environmental > Aquatic > Freshwater > River... | reverse complement strand
AAGACGAACAGCCCCGCCCGGCTCCGCCGGGCACCACACCAAGTGGCTCAGTCACCCGTGGAACGCTGGCTCACTCACCCGTGGAATCGTGGCTCTCCGACCGTGCAATACGCACCGCCGAGCAGGCCGCCGCCTTCGGAGCGCACATGCTCTTCGAGATGGCCCGCATGTCCACCGAGGACGGCCTGGTCATGCAGATCCACCCGGGCGTCGCCCGCGGGCACTCCACCGCCGCCGCCCAGACCTTCGGCCCCGACAAGGGCTACGACATCCCCTTCGCCGTGGAGTTCACTCGCAACCTGCGGCCCATGCTCGACGCCTTCGGGCACCACCCGGGCTTCCGCGTCATCGTCTTCACCATCGACGAGGACACGTACTCGCGTGAGCTTGCCCCGCTGGCCGGTGTCTACCCGGCCATGCGCCTGGGAGCCCCGTGGTGGTTCATCGACTCGCCCGAGGGGATGCGACGCTTCCGCGAGACCGCCACCGAGACCGCCGGCTTCTCCAACACCTCAGGCTTCGTGGACGACACTCGCGGGTTCTGCTCCATCCCTGCCCGTCACGACCTGGCTCGTCGGATCGACGCCGGCTATCTCGCCCGCCTCGTCGCCGAGCATCGCCTCGACCTCGACGAAGCGATCGACACCGCCATCGACCTCACCTACCGGCTGCCGTTGCTGGCCTACGAGGCGCGCTGACGCGACGCGGGGCAGCGGGAACCTGCCTCAAGGCGAGCGGACAGGTGCGGGTCAGGGTGCCTCCAGCAGCGTGAGCCCGGCGGGCAGGAGCGGGGGCAGCACCTCACGCAGGGCCGCGAGACGGGCGCGGCGACCGGCCCCGGTCAGGCGCTCGGCCGGGGCCGTGATGCTCACCGCAGCCACGGGGTAGCCGTCGCGCAGGAGGGCGACCGCGGCGCAGCTGATCCCCGGCTCGTTCTCCTGGTTTTCCTCACCGAACCCGCGGGCGCGGGCGGCGTCGAGGGCGCCGCGCAGCGCGGCGGGCGTCGTGTCGTCGCCCGCCCAGCGGGTGAGCGCCTCGTCGTCGAGCGCGCCGTCGGCCACCTCGACGGCCGCGAGCCAGGCACGCCCGAGCGCCGTGGTCGCGGCGGGGCGGTGCCGCCCGACGGCCGACCACACGCGCACGGCCCGCTGCGGCTCCACCTTGTCGAGGTAGACGATCTCGCGACCGGCCAGCGCGCCGAGGTGCACCAGCTCGTCCACCCGTGCGGACAGCGCCTCAAGCGCCGGGCGCAGCAGCCGGGGCAGGTTCTCCTGGCGCAGGAACGTGTCACCCAGGACGAGCGCCGCAGCGCCCAGTCGGTAGGCCCCGTCGGTGGTCTGTTCGGCGTAGCCGCGGTACCGCAGCGCGGCGAGCGTGCGGTGCAGCGTGGCCTTGTGGACGCCGAGACCGGCGGCGAGGTCGGCGAGCGAGGCTCCCTCCGCCCCGGCCCGCGCCAGCGCGTCGAGTGCACACAGCGCCTTGTCGACGGCCCCGATCGGACTGCTCTGCGTCATCCCCATCCCCTCTCGACTACGTTCCATTGTGCAGGGTACAACGCGCGTTTCCTATCACGAAACGCACGCAGGGTCCGAACGAAGAACTGGAGCACCGATGCCCGCATCTGTTCTCGACACGATTGCCGCGTTGCGGATCGTCCCGGTGGTGGTGGTCGACGGCGCCGACGAGGCCGTGCGTCTCGCCGACGCGTTGGCGGCCGGCGGACTGCCGGTCGCGGAGATCACGTTGCGGATGCCCGGGGCCGTGGACGCGATCCGCGCCGTGGCCGCGCAGCGTCCGGACATGATCGTCGGGGCTGGGACCGTGATCTCGCCCGAGCAGGTGGATCAAGTGGTCGAGGCGGGCGCGCGGTTCGTGGTGTCGCCCGGCACCTCCGAGGCGGTGGTGGTGCGTGCCCGCGAGCTGGGCGTGCCGGTGCTGCCGGGGGTGGCGACGGCGTCGGACGTGATGCGGGCGGTCAGCCTGGGGGTGGACGTGGTCAAGCTGTTCCCGGCGTCGGTCGCGGGCGGTCCGGCGGCGATCAAGGCGCTGTCGGCGCCGTTCGGGCAGGTGCGGTTCATGCCCACGGGCGGGGTGAACGCCAAGAACCTGCACGAGTACCTGGAGATCCCCGCGGTGATCGCCGCGGGAGGGTCGTGGATGGTGGAGCGTTCGCTGGTCACGGCCGGCCAGTGGGACGAGATCACTCGTCGAAGTGCTGAGGCGGTGGCGTTGGCTGCCCCGCGAGAGGAGAGCTGAGCTGTGAGTACGTCGATCGTGGCCCGTGGGGCCGCGGAGTGCCGGTATGACGCGGTGTCGTTGGGTGAGGTGATGTTGCGCCTCGATCCGGGGGACCGGCGGATCCGGACCACGCGCACCTTTGACGCGTGGGAGGGCGGCGGGGAGTACAACGTGGCCCGTGGTCTGCGTCGTGCGTTCGGTCTGCGCACGGCGGTCGTGACCGCGTTGGCGGACAACGAGGTGGGTCGTCTGGTGGAGGACTTCATCCTCCAAGGGGGCGTTGACACGTCCCACATCCAGTGGGTGCCCTACGACGGCATCGGCCGCAGCGTGCGCAACGGCCTGAACTTCACCGAGCGTGGCTTCGGGGTCCGCGGTGCGATCGGTGTCTCGGACCGTGGGAACACGGCGGTGTCGCAGATGCGGCCGGGGGAGTTCGACTGGGACGGGTTGTTCGCGTCGGGGGTGCGGTGGTTCCACACGGGGGGAATCTTCGCGGCGTTGTCGCAGTCGACGGCGCGGGTTGCTGCCGAGGCGATGGCGGCGGCGAAGAAGCACGGCACGATCGTGTCGTACGACCTGAACTACCGGCCCTCGCTGTGGAAGGGCATCGGTGGGTTGGAGCGTGCGCAGGAGGTCAACACGCATCTGGCGTCGTTCGTGGACGTGATGATCGGCAACGAGGAGGACTTCACGGCCTGTCTCGGGTTGGAGGTCGAGGGAGTCGACGAGAGCCTGACGGATCTTGATGCGTCCGCGTTCCACCGCATGATCGAGCGGGCCGCGGTCGAGTTCCCCAACTTCCAGGTCGTCGGGACCACGATGCGCGGGGTCAAGACCGCGACGGTCAACGACTGGGGTGCGGTCGCGTGGTCCCGGGCGGAAGGGTTCGTCACCGCGACGCACCGCCCGGACATGGAGATCTACGACCGTGTCGGGATGGGTGACTCGTTCGCGTCCGGGCTCGCGTACGGGCTGATGGAGCTCACCACGCTCCAGGAGGCCGTGGAGTACGGGGCCGCGCACGCCGCGATCGCGGGCACCACCCCGGGCGACACCACCACCGCCACCCTCGCCGAGGTCCGCAAGCTCGCCGGCGGCGGCTCCGCCCGCGTCGACCGGTGACCATCCGCCGGCGCGAGCGCTGACCGTCCGCCGGCGCGAGCGACAGGCCGACGCGCGCGCCCGCCGTGCTCGGGCAGCGGCCGGGCAGCGGCCGGGCAACCCGAACGGCGCCCCTCCCGCATGCGGGAGGGGCGCCGTCGTGGTCCTGCGCGGTGGTCCTGTGCGGGGGCGGGTCAGGCCCGTCGCACCGCGCGGTCGTCCTTGCGGCGGCTGAGCACCTTGACGCCCTCGATGAGCAGGAAGATCACGATCGACAGGCCGATGCAGAGCAGCCAGACGTCGGCGCCGATGGGCTGGACGTTGAAGAGCGCCTGCATGAACGGCACGTACAGGAACGCGAGCTGCAGGCCGATCATCGCGAGGCACGACCACCAGATCGTGCGGTTCCCGCGGAAGACGTCCGGGGTGATGGACGAGGTCGTCAGGAAGCGGCAGTTGAACAGGTAGGCCAGCTGACCGAGCGCGAGCATCGTCACGGTCGTCGCCTGCGACTCGGCGATGCTCAGGTCGAGCGTGGCGTACGCGAAGCGGAACGCCCCCATCGCGGCGCCGCCGATGAGCAGCGAGACGATCAGGATGCGGCGCAACAGGCGGCCGTCGATGAGCGGGTGCTTCGGGTCGCGCGGCGGGCGGTTCATGATCCCCGGCTCGCGCGGCTCGGCGGCCAACGGCAGCGACAGCGTGACGGCGGTGATCATGTTGATCCACAGCACCTGGACGGGCTGCAGCGGCACGGTGGACCAGCCGAGCAGGATGGCGGTGAGGATGACGATCGACTGCGCACCGTTGGTCGGCAGCAGGAAGAGCACCGACTTGCGGATGTTGTCGTAGATCCGGCGGCCCTCGGCGACGGCGCGCTCGATGGTGGCGAAGTTGTCGTCGGCGAGGACGACGTCGGCCGCCTCCTTCGTGGCCTCGGTGCCCTTGATGCCCATCGCCACGCCGACGTCCGCCTGGGTGAGCGCGGGCGCGTCGTTGACGCCGTCGCCGGTCATGGCGACGACCTCGTCGTGCGTCTGGAGCGCACGGACGATGCGGATCTTGTGCTCCGGGCTGGTGCGCGCGTACACGTGCACGTCCTGCACGACGGCGGCGAGCTTCTCGTCGCTCATCGCCTCCAGCTCGGAGCCGGTCAGGGCGGGCGCGTCGACGGTGTCGATGATGCCCATCTCGTTGGCGATCGCCTTGGCCGTCCCGACGTGGTCGCCGGTGATCATCGTGACCGCGATGCCGGCGCTGCGGGCCTGGGCGATGGCGTCGATGGCCTCGGGGCGGGGCGGGTCGACGATGCCGGCGATGCCGACGAGCGTCAGGCCGGTCGGGCCGTCCTCGGGCAGGTCGGCGTCGGGGCGGGTGGCGCCACGGGCCGCGGCGAGCACGCGCAGGCCCGTGCTGGAGAGCAGCTCGACCTGGGCGTGCCAGAAGTCGGCGTCGACAGGCTCGGTGGTGCCGTCGTCGGCGAGCTGGTTCGCGCACCGCGCGAGCACCGAGTCCAGGGCACCCTTGACGAGGACGTGGCGGTTGCCGGCGGGGTCCTCGCTGATGGTGGCCATGTACTTGGTCGCGGAGTCGAACGGGATCTCCGCGTGACGGGTCCAGCCCTCGCCCGTGATGCCGGCCTTGCGGCCGAGCACGAGCACGGCGCCCTCGGTGGGCTCGCCGATCAGCGTCCAGCGCCCGTCGTTCTCCTCGATGAAGGCGTCGTTGCACAGCGCCATGACCTCGGAGAAGGAGCGCAGGTCCGGGTGCGAGTCGGCGGTGGCCGGCTCGTCGTGGACGGTGAGCCGGCCGACCGGGGCGTACCCACCGCCCTCGACGGTGTAGCGCTGGGCGGCCGTGCGCACGAAGCGCACCGTCATCTCGTTCTGCGTGAGCGTGCCGGTCTTGTCCGAGCAGATCGTCGACACGGAGCCCAGCGTCTCGACGGCGGGCATCTTGCGGGTGATCGCGTTGCGCCGGGCCATCTGCTGGACGCCGAGCGCGAGCGTGATCGTCACGAGTGTGGGCAGGCCCTCGGGGATCGCGGCGACGGCGAAGGCGATGGCCGCCGAGAGGAGCTCACGTCCGCCGAGACCGTGCACGAAGAATCCGACGGCCGTCATGCCGGCGCCCATCACCAGGATGATCCAGGCGAGCGTCTTGCCGAACTTGCCGAGCGCGCGGGCGAGCGGCGTCTCCAGCTCGTCGGCGTCGGCGATCATCGTCTGGATGCGGCCGATCTCCGTCTCCCCGGCGGTCGCGGTGACGACGGCGGTGCCGGTGCCGGCGACGACGAGCGTGCCGGAGAAGAGCATGGGCGTGCGGTCGCCGACCTGCGCCTCGGCGTCGACGGCGTCGGTGCCCTTGACGGCGGCGACCGACTCGCCCGTCAGGGCGGACTCCTCGACCTGGAGGTTGGTGGCCTCGAGGAGGCGAGCGTCGGCCGGGACGCGGTCGCCCGGCCTGATCTTGATGACGTCGCCGCACACCAGGGTCTCGGCGTCGATGTCGGAGATGGTGCCGTCGCGCAGCACGTGGGCGCGCGTCGAGAGCATGCCCTTGATGGCGTCGAGCGCCTTCTCGGCCTTGCCCTCCTGGATGAGACCCACGGCGACGTTGATGACCGTCACGGTGACGATGACCGAGAAGTCGACCCAGTCGCCCATGAACGCCTTGGCGGCGGCAGCGACGATCAGCAGGTAGATGAGCACGTCGTTGACGTGCCCGAAGAGACGCTTGAGGAAGCCGTCTCGAGACGGCAGCGGGAGCCGGTTCGGACCCTGTTCTGCCAGCCGCTGGTCTGCCTCTGCCGTGGTGAGGCCCTGCGCGCGGACGTCGAGTCGGTCCAGGACCTCGGCGGGCGTACGTGCCCACGGTGCGCTCATTCGCATCCAATCTGCTTCGTGTGGTTTCGCCAGGTCTATCCTGCCCCGTTCAGGGCAGGCCGGCGGCGGGTCGCCCAGAGGCCGTCGCGCACGGGCCAGCCGTGCGCCGCGTCGGGCCGTGCATCTCCTCATCCTGGCCCGGTATCGGCGAAGACGCCCTGTCCCGGGTGGGACGAGACGCCTTCGAGAGTGCCGTGCGCGTCAGGCGCGGGCGCGCTCCGGGGCCGCGACCGGGGCGGTGGCAGCCGCGGCGCGGGTCAAACGGGTGAAGGCCCAGCCGAAGAGGGCGACGGCCACGCCGACGCCGACGGCGAAGAGCGAGACACCGTAGGCCAGGACCGAGGTGAAGAGGTTCGCCTGCAGGTTGGCGGCCTGCTCCGACAGGGCGCGGGCGGCGGTCGCGGCGTCGTTCTCCGCGGTGCCGGCCTCGTGGGCGCGCTGGATGGCACCGAGACCCGCGAAGGTGGTGTCGTCGGTGGGCAGCCCGGCCTCCTCGAGCATCCCGGTGATCGCGGCCTCGGCGTGCATGCCGATGGTGTCCGCCTGGGCGAGCGCCGAGAACGGGTTGTTCACGCGCGAGCCGGCGAGGAAGTTCGCGCTGCCCGGGACGGTGATGTTCTGGGCCGAGAGCTGCGAGGAGGTGAAGACCCAGGCGGCACCGCCGACGACGACGAAGAGCGCGCCGAGGACGATGCCGATGATGCCGGCGATGCGGACGGGCTTGTTGGTGGCGATGTTCACGGGGAAATCTCCTGGGGGGTTGCATCGTTCGTGGCGGCGTCTGGGGTCCTACCGAGTGTGGCTTTCTCTCGAGAGGGAACGATAGCGGTCGTGGTATGACCGCACTAATCCGGCGCCACGTGACGTGGCACACACTGGCACCAGAAGTCGCGTGTTGCTGCGCCTGTTGCTACCCGGGGTGGTCGGCGAGCGCCGGGACCACGCTCGCAGTGCGCCAGGGGACCCGGTGCGGACCCGGTGCCGACCCGGCGCCGACCCCGTGCGGGGGCGGGACGACGGGCCGTCGGCCGCGGGGCCGACGATCGTCTGACCAGTCGGTATGATCGAGGGGCCCGCCCGAGGTGGCGCCCTCGTCGCACACCGACGGCCGCGCGCCGCCGTCGTGCGGCTCCCGTTTCCCGCCAGGGCGGCCGTCGTCCGTCGCCCGGTGAACCTAAGGAGAGCACGTGTCCGACGCCGCCCAGTCACCCGCCGCCCCGTCACTGGCCGCCGAGCAGGCCCCCGAGCCCGTGGTGGTGACGGCGCCGACGACCGGCGCCGAGCTCTTCGCCGACGTCAAGGACGCCGTCGTCGTCCGGGTCTTCCTCGATCACTCGCCGGCTGACTCCCCGGGTGAGCTGTGGGACCTCGACCGTGAGCTGCCCGCCGGCGCGCGCGTCGAGCCCGTGCTGATCCACGAGCCCGACGGCCTCGACGTGCTGCGCCACTCGGCCGCGCACGTCCTCGCCCAGGCCGTCCAGCAGGTCAACCCCGACGCCAAGCTCGGCATCGGCCCGCCCGTGCGCGACGGCTTCTACTACGACTTCGACGTCGAGACCCCGTTCACCCCGGAGGACCTCAAGGCCCTCGACAAGGCGATGAGCCGGATCATCCGCGAGGGCCAGACCTTCCGCCGCCGCGTGGTCACCGAGGAGGAGGCCCGCGCCGAGCTGGCCGGCGAGCCGTACAAGCTCGAGCTCATCGGTCTCAAGGGTGGCGCCGTCGGTGACCCGGCCGAGGACGCCGCATCCGTGGAGGTCGGCGGCGCCGAGCTCACCATCTACGACAACGTGCGCGGCGCGGGCCGCGAGTCGGAGGCCGTCGTCTGGAAGGACCTGTGCCGTGGCCCGCATCTGCCGAGCACCAGGCTGATCGGCCAGGGCGCCCAGCTCATGCGCTCGGCCGCCGCCTACTGGCGCGGCGACCAGGCCAACGCCCAGCTCCAGCGTGTCTACGGCACGGCGTGGCCGTCGAAGGACGAGCTCAAGGGCTACCTCGAGCGCCTCGCCGAGGCCGAGCGCCGCGACCACCGCCGCCTCGGCACCGAGATGGACCTCTTCTCCTTCCGCGACGAGGTCGGCTCCGGCCTGCCGCTGTTCCACCCCAAGGGCGGCGTCATCAAGCGGGTCATGGAGGACTACGTCCGCCAGCGCCACATCAAGGAGGGCTTCTCCTACGTCGGCACGCCGCACATCTCGAAGGAAGACATCTTCTACACCTCGGGGCACCTGCCGTACTACGCGGACACGATGTTCCCGTCGATGGTCTTCGAGGACGAGGCGAAGGACGGCACCCCCATCGAGCAGCGCTACCGCCTCAAGGCGATGAACTGCCCGATGCACAACCTAATCTTCTCCTCGCGCGGCCGCTCGTACCGCGAGCTGCCGATCCGCCTCTTCGAGTTCGGCACCGTGTACCGCTACGAGAAGGGCGGCGTGGTCCAGGGCCTGACCCGCGTGCGCGGCCTGACCCAGGACGACTCGCACTCGTACGTCACCCCGGAGCAGGCGCCGGGCGAGGTCAAGCACCTGCTGAACTTCATGCTCAGCGTGCTCACGGACTTCGGCCTGGACGACTTCTACCTCGAGCTGTCGACGCGCGACGACAAGAAGAAGGACAAGTTCGTCGGCTCCGACGAGGACTGGCAGAAGGCGACCGCCGTCCTCGAGCAGGTGGCCGCGGAGTCGGGCCTGGAGCTCGTCGCCGACCCGGGCGGCGCCGCCTTCTACGGCCCGAAGATCTCCGTCCAGGCCACGGACGCCATCGGCCGCACCTGGCAGATGGGCACGGTCCAGTACGACTTCAACCAGCCGGCCCGCTTCGGCCTGGAGTACACGGCCCCGGACGGGACCCGCCAGCAGCCGGTGATGATCCACTCGGCCAAGTTCGGCTCGATCGAGCGGTTCATGGGCGTGCTGATCGAGCACTACGCCGGCCAGTTCCCCGTGTGGCTCGCGCCGGTCCAGGTGCTCGCCGTCCCGGTCGCCGAGGCGTTCGACGACTACCTCAAGGACGTCGTCGCCCAGCTCACCGCGCGCGGCATCCGCGCGGAGGTGGACCTGTCCGACGACCGCTTCGCCAAGAAGATCCGCAACGCGTCCAAGGAGAAGGTGCCGTTCGTGCTCATCGCGGGCGGCGAGGACGCCGAGGCCGGCGCGGTCAGCTTCCGGTACCGCGACGGCCGCCAGGAGAACGGCGTGCCGATCCCCGAGGCGGTCGAGCGCATCGCCGCCGCGGTCCGCGACCGGGTGCAGGTCTGAGGTGACCGGCCACCGGACGTCCGACGACGCCGTCCCCGCAACGGGCCACGCGTCCGCGGTGGGCCACGCGCCCGCGGTGGGCCACGCGCCCGCGGCGGGCGGTGGCGCCGTCGTCCCCGAGGACGCGGCCGGCTTCCCGCGAGGGCTCGACGACATGCAGCGGCTCTGGACGCCGCACCGCATGGTCTACATCGGCGGAGAGAACAAGCCGAAGGACACGACAGCGGGATCGTGCCCGTTCTGCGCGGCCGCGGGCGACGCCGACGACGAGCGGTACCTGGTGGTCGCGCGCGGGCGGTCCTGCCTCGTCATCCTCAACCTCTACCCGTACAACCCGGGGCACCTCATGGTGGTGCCGCACCGGCACGTCTCGGACTACGTGGAGCTCACGCCCGCGGAGACGGTCGAGCTGGCCGAGCTGACGCAGACGGCGATCCGGGTGCTCACCGACGTCTACCGGCCCGCCGGCTTCAACCTCGGGATGAACCAGGGCGAGGTCGCCGGTGCCGGGATCGCGGCCCACCTGCACCAGCACGTGGTGCCCCGATGGCTCGGCGACGCCAACTTCCTGCCCGTCGTGGCCCGGACGAAGGCCGTCCCCGAGCTCCTCGGCGATACTCGTGCACGGCTCGCCGCGGCGTGGCCGTCCGCCGCGGCTCGCCGCCTTCGTTCGCGCTCCGCCGAGCCGACCTCTCCAACCCCCGAGGACCTCGCCTGATGCTCTCCCACCTCCGTTCCGGCGTCGGACGGATGTTCACGCCCATGGCCAAGGTGCTCGCACGGTGGGGCGTCTCGCCCGACCTGATCACCGTGGCCGGGACCCTCGTCACCGTGTGCCTGGCCCTCGGCCTCCTGCCGACGGGGCACGTCCTCCTCGGTGGGGCGCTCATCGGGGTCTTCGCCCTCTTCGACTCGCTCGACGGCGTCCTGGCGCGCCTGACCAACGGGTCAACCCCGTGGGGCGCGTTCCTCGACTCGACGCTCGACCGGCTCTCGGACGGCGCCATCTTCGTCGGCATCACCCTGTGGTTCTTCTTCCACACCGACGGCGCCATCCAGCAGTGGGGCATGATCGCCGCGCTCGCGTGCCTGGTGATCGGCGGGACCGTGCCCTACGCCCGCGCACGCGCCGAGTCCGTCGGGGCCGACGCGCACGTCGGCATCGCGGAGCGGGCCGACCGCCTGGTGATCGCGCTCGTGCCCGTCGGCTTCACGCAGGTCGGGCTCCCCGAGGTGGTGCCGGTCGTGGTCCTGGGCCTGCTCGCCCTGCTCAGCCTCGTCACCGTGGTGCAGCGGATCCTCGCGGTGCACCGTCAGCTCACCCCGGCCGACCGCGTGCGCTGGCTGCGCCGGCCGGTCGCCGTCCCGGCGGACGCCGCGGTGCCCGCCGACGCCGAGCCGATCGACGGCGAGGAGCTCTCGCATGGTTGATCTCGCCAAGGCGTACACCTTCGCCTGGCGGCACGCCGCCAAGGTGCCCGAGCCCGTCCTGCGCGGGGCCTTCACCCTTGCCGCCGACGTCGCCTGGCTACGCCGCGGTGCCGGGGTCCGCCGGATGGAGGCCAACTACGCGCGCGTGCGTCCCGAGCTCGACGAGCGCGCAATCCGCCGCCTGACCCGTGCCGGCATGCGCTCGTACCTGCGCTACTTCCGCGAGGCCTTCACCCTCCAGGGCTCCACCCCGGAGCAGATCGACGCCCGCGTGCGGATGGTCAACCCCGAGAACATCCGCGGTGTCCTGCACGACGGCGAGGCCGCCGCGCTCGCGCTCGCGCACCTCGGCAACTGGGACCTCGCCGGGGCCTGGGCCACCCCGAACATCGCTCCCGTGCTCACGGTCGCCGAGAAGCTGAAGCCCCGCGAGCTGTACGACGAGTTCGTCGGCTTCCGCCGCTCGGTCGGCATCGAGGTTCTCGGCCTCGGCGACCCCGACGTCTTCGGTGAGCTGGTCCGCGGTGCGAAGGGCGGCAGGCGAATCGTCCCGCTGCTCGCCGACCGCGACCTGACCGCCCGGGGCGTCGAGGTCGAGCTGTGCGGCCACACCGCCCGGGTGGCGGCCGGTCCCGCCGCGCTGGCGCTCGCCGCCGGCGTCGACCTCGTCCCGGCGATGATCACCTACGAGCGCCTCCAGGGCGAGCGGCGCCGCCGTGCCGGCACGCCGTGGGGCATCGTCATCACGTTCTACCCGCCCGTCCCCGTGCCTGCGACTGACCCCGACCTGTCCGGGCCGCAGCGGCGCCGCGCCCAGGTGGCCGCCATGACCCAGTCCTGGGTCGACGCGCTGGCCGACACCCTCCAGCGGCACACCGAGGACTGGCACATGCTCCAGAAGGTCTTCGTCGAGGACCTCGACCCCGCGCGGTACGCGAAGGCGCTCCGCGAGGAGACCGCGGCCGCGCAGACAGGAGAGCCGTGAGCACGACCCGACCGCTCCGCATCGGCATCGTCTGCCCGTACTCGTTCGACGCCCCCGGCGGCGTGCAGTTCCACGTCCGCGACCAGGCGCAGGCGCTCCAGGCCCGCGGTCACGAGGTCTCCGTCCTGGCCCCGGCCGACGAGGACCAGCCCGTGCCCGACGTCGTCGTGCCTGCCGGCAAGGCGGTCGCCGTGCGCTACAACGGCTCGGTCGCACGGCTGACCTTCGGCCCGCGGGCGTCGCGTCGCGTGCGCCGGTGGATCGAGGCCGGCGGTTTCGACGTCCTGCACCTGCACGAGCCGATGGTCCCGAGCCTGTCGATGCTGGCCCTGTGGCTGGCCGAGGGGCCCGTCGTCGCGACGTTCCACTCCGCCCAGGTGCGCTCGCGGGCGCTGCAGGTGGCGCACCCGCTGCTACGGCAGAGCCTTGAGAAGATCGCGGCGCGCATCGCCGTCTCCGAGGACGCCCGCCGCACCCTGGTCGACCACGTGGGCGGCGACGCGATCATCATCCCGAACGGCGTGTACCTCGACGACTTCGAGCGGGCGCTGCCCCATCCGCGGTGGCAGGGCACGCCCGACGCACCGACCATCGGCTTCCTCGGCCGCCTCGACGAGCCGCGCAAGGGGCTCCAGGTGCTGACCGCCGCGGTCCCCGCGGTGCTCGAGCGCTTCCCGGGCGCCCGCTTCCTGATCGCCGGTCGCGGAGACGACGGCGCCGCCGAGGCGGTCGCCGCGCTCGGCGCGCAGGCGTCCGCCCTGGAGTTCCTCGGCGGCATCAGCGACGAGGACAAGGGCGCCATGCTCTCGTCCGTCGACCTGTACGTGGCCCCGCAGACCGGCGGCGAGAGCTTCGGCATCGTGCTGGTCGAGGCGATGGCGGCGGGCGCCGGCGTCGTCGCGAGCGACCTCGGCGCGTTCCGCCGGGTGCTCGACGAGGGTGCGGCCGGCGCGCTGTTCCGCAACGAGGACTCCGCGGACCTCGCACGCGTCGTCGTCGCGTCGCTCGAGGACCGGGAGGGCACGGCCACCCGCCGGCAGTACGCGGCGGGCTGGTGCCGGCGGTACGACTGGTCGACCGTGACCGACCAGGTCGAGGCCGTGTACGAGATGGCGGTGGCGGCCGGTGAGGCCACCCCCGGTCGGTCCGAGACGTGGCTGCCCGTCCGGGCGCTGCGCAACCGCGGCGAGGGGAGCGAGTCATGAGCTGGGCGGAGACCACCCTCCTCGTCGTCGCGGCGGCGATCGTGGTGCTGGCGCTGTCCTGGGTGCGGGCCTCGCGCCTCGACCGCCTGCACCGCAAGGTCGCCGCCTCCCGGATCGCCCTCGACGCCCAGCTGGTGCGCCGAGCCAGCGCGGCCACGGACCTCGCGACCTCCGGCCTCCTCGACCCCGCCTCCAGCGTGCTCGTCGCCGACGCGGCCTACGCCGTGTTCGACGCCGAGGGGGCCGCGGTGACCCCCGAGGACGCGCTCGACATGGCAGGGCTCGGCGGCGATCGCGAGCGGCTCGAGAGCGCGCTCTCGGCCACGCTGCGCGAGGCGCTCGACGGCCCTCAGGAGGTCGGCGAGCTCCGGGGGACCCTGGCCGGCGAGGCGTTCGTCGCGAACCTCGCGGCGACCTGGTACCGCGCGCAGCTCGCGCGACGGTTCCACAACGAGGCCGTCGCGCAGGCCCAGCGGGCGCGTCGGCACGGGTGGGTGCGTGCCCTGCGCCTGGCCGGGCGGGCCCCGGTGCCGCACACCGTGGAGCTGGACGACCTCATGCCCGCCGGACTGGGAGCACCCGGTCCTGGCGGCGCTGCACAGACCGAGAGATGAATGGTGGAGATGAACGACGTGACTGAGAACGACGGCACAGTGAACGACGGCACGGTGAACAGCGGTTCGGTCGGCACCGTGGGGACCGCCCGCGTCAAGCGCGGCATGGCGGAGATGCTCAAGGGCGGCGTCATCATGGACGTCGTCACCGCGGAGCAGGCGAGGATCGCCGAGGACGCCGGTGCCGTGGCCGTCATGGCGCTCGAGCGCGTCCCGGCGGACATCCGTGCGCAGGGCGGCATCTCGCGCATGAGCGACCCGGACATGATCGACGGCATCATCGACGCCGTCTCGATCCCCGTCATGGCCAAGGCGCGCATCGGGCACTTCGTCGAGGCCCAGGTCCTCCAGGCGCTGGGCGTCGACTACATCGACGAGTCCGAGGTGCTCTCGCCCGCCGACTACGTCAACCACATCGACAAGTGGCCCTTCACCGCTCCGTTCGTCTGCGGTGCGACCAACCTGGGCGAGGCGCTGCGCCGCATCACCGAGGGCGCCGCCATGATCCGCTCCAAGGGCGAGGCCGGCACCGGTGACGTCTCGAACGCCACCGGGCACATGCGCCAGATCCGCCAGCAGGTCAAGGCCCTGACGGCGCTTCCCGAGGACGAGCTCTTCGTCGCCGCCAAGGAGCTCCAGGCGCCGTACGAGCTGGTCGCCGAGGTGGCCCGCACGGGAAGGCTGCCGGTGGTGCTCTTCACCGCGGGCGGCATCGCGACGCCGGCCGACGCCGCGATGATGATGCAGCTCGGTGCCGAGGGCGTCTTCGTGGGCTCCGGCATCTTCAAGTCGGGCAACCCCGCCCAGCGCGCCAAGGCGATCGTCCAGGCGACGACGTTCTTCGACGACCCGGACGTCATCGCCCGCGTCTCGCGCGGCCTGGGCGAGGCCATGGTCGGCATCAACGTGGACGAGCAGCCCGCTCCGGTGCGGCTGGCCGAGCGCGGCTGGTGACCCCCGGCTGAACGCGGCACGGGCCGGGACCCCAGGAGGTCCCGGCCCGGCGGCGTTCCGGGCGCGGCGTGCGCTCCACGTCCGACCTCCACGTCCGACCTCCGCGCCCGACTCCGCCCCGGGGCACGGGGCACGCCGCACGGGGCGCCGGTGGGCCGGGCGTCGCTAGCGCACCTGGCGCGCCTCGAACTCCATGCGCGGATGCGCGTAGTGCTCCTGCGCCTCGACGAGCTGAAGCTCGCGCTCGCCGGCGGCGTAGGTCTGCTCGAGGAGGCCGAAGACGCTCGAGGCGGTGCGCGCGAGGGCGGCAGCGGCCGAGCCCGTCGTCACGTAGTGCGCGGTGAACAGGGCGGCGGTGACGTCGCCCGAGCCGTTGGCCTTCAGCGGCAGGCGAGGCGTCGAGACGAGCCACGCGCCGGAGGCGTCGACGGCGAGCATCTCCAGGGTGTCCGCGGGGGCGTCCGGGCGCTCCACGCTCGTGACGAGGACCGTGTCCGGTCCCATATCTCGGGCGAGGTCGACGGCGGCAAGGGTCGATGCCAGGTCGCCGGGCTCGGTGCCGGTGAGGAAGCCGAGCTCGAACTGGTTGGGCGTGATGATGTCGGCCACGGGCACCACCCGGTCCCGCAGCAGCACGGGGATCTCCGGCGCGACGAAGCACCCCGACCTCGCGTTCCCCATCACGGGGTCGCAGGCGTACACGGCGCCCGGGTTGGCCGCCTTGACCCGCGCGACCGCGTCCACGATGACGTCCGCGATGCCGGCCCCGCCCTGGTATCCCGAGAGCACGGCGTCGATCTGGGGAAACGCGCCGCGCTCCTCGATGCCGGTGATGACGTCGCGGACGTCGTCCGGCGCGATCATCGGTCCGCGCCAGGCGCCATATCCGGTGTGGTTGGAGAAGGTGACCGTGTAGACCGGCAGCACCTCGACGCCGATGCGCTGCAGCGGGAACACCGCCGCGGAGTTCCCCACGTGCCCGTAGGCGACGGCCGACTGGATCGAGAGGGTCTTCATCCCTCGATCCTCCCCTACGATCGCGCCATGACGTCACTGGGCCCCGACTGGATCCTGGGCGAGGACGGCCTGCGGCGGCGCCGGGCGGCCCGCGTGATCGTGATCGACGAGGCGGGCCGGGCACTGCTGGTGCGGGGTCACGACGCCGACCAGCCGGAGCGCTCCTGGTGGTTCACCGTCGGCGGCGGCATCGGCGCGGGGGAGTCCCACGTCGAGGCCGCCCTGCGCGAGCTGCGTGAGGAGACCGGACTGGTGCTCGACGCCGCCGGGCTCGAGGGCCCCGTGCTCACGCGCGCAGGGATCTTCCACTTCTTCGCCGAGACGTGCCGCCAGGACGAGGTCTTCTTCCTCGCACGCGTGGCCGGTGCCGCGGCGTTCGACACCGCGGGCTGGACGGAACAGGAGCGCGAGGTGCTCGACGACCTCGCCTGGTTCACCCCGGCGGAGCTGCGCGAGCAGCCGCTCGAGGTCTTCCCCACGGTGCTTCCCGACCTGCTCGAACGCCTCGCCGACGGGTGGGACGGCGTCGTCGTCCATCTGGGCGACGAGTACGACGACGGCGACGACCGCGACGGCGACGCCTGACGCTTCGTCCCTGTCCCTGTCCCTGTCCCTGTCCCTGTCCCTGTCCCTGTCCCTGTCCCTGTCCCTGTCCCTGGCCCCTGCCGTGCTCTGGCCCTCTCGCCGCGCGAGCATGTGATCTGCGCCATAGCCTGCCCTCAGGTGCGGTTCTGGACGGGGACCGCCTGACACGGGGGAACCAGCATGGAACGACTCACCAAGGCAGCGGTCGCGACCGGCGGAGCAGCGGTGCTGCTGCTCGGCGGCGCGGGGACCATGGCGTACTGGACGGCGACGGCGACGGCGACGGCGACCGGGAGCGGCATGACGTCCGGCACGCTGACCGCCACGGGCAGCACGTGCACCGACTGGGAGTTCGCCGCTGCCGACGGCGGCGACGGCACCGTCGACGGCACGCCCGCCGTCGGGCTCATCGTGCCCGGTGACATCGTCGCGTCCTCGTGCACCGTCACCGTGACCGGCACGGGCGACCACCTGGCCGTGACCGCGGCGCTCGCGGGAGACACGGCGTTCGCGGAGACCAACCCGCTGACGGCGGACATGACCCTCGCGACCGGCGACGTGACCGTCGACGGGGCGCCCGCTCCGGCCGAGGGCATCGACCTGAGCGACGGGGCGGCGCACACGATCCAGGTCGTCGTGACCGCGACTTTCCCGTACGGCGACGCCACGGACATCTCCGCGAACGACACGCAGGACCTCACCGCGACGCTGTCCGACGTGACCGTCACGGTCGAGCAGGTCGCGCACCCCTGACGCCGACGCCGATGCGCCGCGTGCTCACCTTCGTCGGGCGCGCGGTGGCCACCGCCGTCATCATCGTCGGGGCTGCCGCGCTGCTGGTCGGCGTCCTCGTGCCCCGGCTGGCCGGTGCCACGCCGTACACCGTCCAGTCGGCCTCGATGGCGCCCACCTACCCGCTCGGCACCCTGGTGGTGGTCAGGCCGAGCGACTCCATCGCGCTGGGCGACGTGATCACCTATCAGCTCGCCTCGGGCCGGCCGGAGGTCGCGACGCACCGCGTGGTGGGTCTGGGCTTCACGCACGACGGCGAGCCGCAGTACACGACCCGGGGGGACGCGAACCCGGTCTCGGACCGAAGCACCGTCAGCTCGGTCCAGGTTCGCGGCGAGGTCTGGTACGCCGTCCCGTACCTGGGCTACGTCTCCGCCGCCGCGACCGGCGAGCAGCGGCAGGCGGCCGCCGTCGGCGTCGCGGTGCTGCTGGTGGTGTACGCGGGGTGGCAGGTGATCAGGGCACGGCAGGAGAGGCAGCAGCGCACCCGTCCGGAGGGCCGGGACACCCGGCCCGAGCCGTCCGGGACCGAGGGCCGGCGCTCCGAGAGGCCGGAGGGAGTGGGAGCCGCATGAGGAGGCTCGTGCGGTCCGTGCGCGCCGCCGCTGCGCTGGCCTGCGCCTGCGCGGCAGCCGCGCTCGGCGGCACGGCGGCGACGGCGGCCCCGCCCGGCGGCGCGATCGAGCTGAGCGTGGACGGCCAGACATGGTCGGCCGATCTCGCGGCGGACCTCTTCGACCCTGCCTTCCGCTGGGTTCCCGGGGACACCGAGACCGCCTCCCTCCTGATGCGCTCCCGCGCCTGCCCTGCCGCGTCCGGCCAGGCCGAGGTGACGATCGGGCCTGAGGATTCCGTGCTCGGCGACGCCTTCGCCGTCCGGACGCGGGTCGTCGAGCAGGACCGGACAGGCGGGGGGACCCGACTGGCGAGGGGGACTGGACACCGGGCACCACGTCGGTCCCCTTCGTCGTGGGCGCTGAGCCCGCGCGGCTCGACATCGAGGTGACCTTCGCCCCGGCGTCGGGGAACGAGACGCAGGACCGGGCGGTCGCGCCGGTCGTCGTCACGGTCACCGTCGAGTGCGAGACTGCCCCGCCGCCG
>Ga0075011_10000664_pt1 | contig 18194 bp, 14 predicted proteins | sample TARM_MetaG_T_14_FD_72354 | JGI IMG/M metagenome (GOLD analysis project Ga0075011, IMG submission 72354) | Freshwater microbial communities from Pennsylvania, USA, analyzing microbe dynamics in response to fracking - TARM_MetaG_T_14 | ecosystem: Environmental > Aquatic > Freshwater > River... | reverse complement strand
TTGCGGACACCGCGACGGCAAGAAGGCCTTGAACATCCGCGAATGGACCTGTCCGAACTGCGGCATAACCCATGACCGGGACATCAATGCCAGCAAGAACCTCTTGGCTTTGGCCAAGTAGAAGAAAACCACTGAGGCAGGGACTGCCTTTAGAGCCTACCCATATCCATTCCCGCTGTCTGCAAAGACATACGCAGGCAAGGAAGGAGTTCGTAGGAAGCTCGCGACTTTAGTCGTGAGTAGTTCACTCCGACCAGCAGCAGTGAAGTGGCGGTGTCCGCGTTCCCCGACTCCGAGCTGTTGACTTTGTTGAATAGATACGGGATGAAAGTACGTAAGGAGAATCCGCAGAACGCAGCAGCCCAACCGGTCACCCAGACCGCGTCCGATAGTCCCAAAAACTTTTCCGAACAAAAAAACGGCCGTCATTGCGCCGATGCCGATTAGGGAAAGGATATTGCTTCCGTCCGTGGCATCGCCGTACCCGTTCGCCAGCATGAGCGGCGTGACCCGGACCGTGATCGTCATATAGAACATCACCGCCACAACGAGCAAGGCCAAGTAGCCGAAAACTTCCCTGTCCATCGCCTTTTTGCGTATGTTCAAAGAATCCGTTTGCTGCGGCTGTCCGGAAACGGCCGCCGGTTCAGCCGGGATATCCGGAACCAAGGCCGCGAACAGAAGCATCGCCGGCAGGGCCGCCAAATAGACCCAAAAGGAAGTTTGCCAGTCGATCTTCAGCAACTGCCCCACCAGGACCGTCCTCTTATTGCCGACTTTCCTTGCGATGGCGTGGCTGAGCAGAACCGAAACGATCAAGAACAGGGAAGGCATCGTCGTCAAGGATTCCACCAACGGCAACGGAATCTCCGGAAAATCCCGGGCGATGGCGGGCACATTCACCGCGATGGCCCCACCGGAAACGACAACTAATGAAGCGGACAACAGCGCAAGTTTCTTGAGTATCCTCATATCCATACTGATGATTTTCCTTTCTGATTGTCCATGCCTATACAGCATACATACGTTTTCTTATCACTAGTTTAAAACGCAACCGCAGAAAAAGAAAATAGTTGTTTTGCATGATTGATCATGCCTTTAAGGCATTTTTAAGAAGCTCGATGAATTTGGCTACTGCCGGCGGGAAAACCTGATACTTTTTCCAGGCGATGACGACACCTGTCTCTAGGGCAGGTGCCAAGGGCCTGAAACAGAGTTCGGTTTCCTCGCTTGCCGGGACAAGTTTTTCCAGACACAACGCAACCCCGACGCCCGCTTCAACCAGAATGGCCGCATTGTAGATCAGATTGTAGCGCCCGATGATGTGCAAGGCCGCGTATGCGTCGCCGAACCAATTGTCCAGTTCGTTCTGGACTAGCGCCCTCCCCGGAATCAGGATCGGATAAGTCAACAGATCCCCAGGGGCAACGGATCGCTCCTGCGCCAGCGGACTGTCCTTCCGCATGACGACGCCCCAGCATTCTTTTTGGGGGATCCGGATGAAATCATATTTGTCGACATCGACCGGCTCATTCAGCAGGCAGATGTCCAACAGCCCTTTGTTGACCCGATCCTTGATGTCATCGGCATCGGCGCTGTACAGTTTGTACGTCACTTGCGGATAATCCGTGCTGAAGTCTTTGATGAAGTCAGCCAAAACGCGCATGGATTGCGTTTCTCCGCCACCGATGGCGATTTCGCCGTTCATGATCGGCTGCTGTTCCTTCAGCTCTTGTTCGGTCCTGTTGGTCAGATCGAGGATTTCTTCCGCCCGCCTTTTCAGCAGCATCCCTTCGCTTGTCAACGTGATTTTCTTTTTGCCGCGCCGGAACAAGGATACGCCTAATTCCTCCTCCAACTGCATCAGTTGGCGCGACAAGGTCGGCTGGGTGATGTGCAACTTTTCGGCGGCACTGGTGATGTTCTCTTCGTACACCACCGTCAAAAAATAATTCAGAACGCGCAACTCCATAGTCAGTACTCTCCTATCCCCTGATCCGGCTTCGATCCAGCCGAGACGGCTTCCGATTGCAGCGGTGCTGCAATCGCTTCAGTTCAAGTATCTCACATCCAACCCCAGCCGTAAAACCGAAACAAAGAAAGGAGGCAACCTGCATGGCGCTGCAGGTTGCGTCCTTTCCTCCGGTGAGCGATCCGCTCCACGGAGGACGCCGGCAACAATTGGACTCAACTCCGATGAAGACATGCTCGCAGGAGAACAAACCACAGAATGTGGGCCGAACTCCCGCGAAGCCTGCGTTCACAGGAGAAAAACAGTTTGCGGACAGCTGCGGATTCAGGTGTCTATAGGAACGCTTTTTTCAACGGCATTTTTCCTTCCGGTACAACGCAACGCCTTCGCCGAAGCGGCGGATGCCATCCGCCAAGAGTGCTTTCGGGCAGGCGTAGTTCCAGCGGACAAAACGGGAACCATTGCCGCCGAAGATATTCCCTTCGGAGAGATACAGTCCGGTCCTTTCCCGTATGAACGCGCACAGTTCCTGCGTATCGTCCGTGATCGCCGCGCAATCGATCCAGGCCAGATAAGTAGCTTCTGCTTCGACCACATGGACCTCGGGAACAAGCCGCTTCAAGGAACCGACCAATAATTTCCGGTTCTGTTCCAGATATTCCCGCAGTTCCTCAAGCCACCCTTCCCCTTCGTCGAAGGCCGCTTCGGCCGCTTGGATCGCGAAGCTGTTCGGTTCCGCGACTTCGTCGGTATTGATCCCGCGGTCCACGCGGGCGCGGATTTCCTTGTTCGGGATGACGATCGCCGCCGTCTGCAGGCCGGCGATATTGAATGTCTTCGTCGGCGCTACGCAGGTGATCGTCCGTTCAGCGATCGCTTCGGACACCGAAGCGAAGGGTGTGTACTTGTGGCCGATATGCGTCAGATCGCAATGGATTTCGTCGCTCACGACCAGCACATCATGCTTGATGCACAGTTCGGCGACCCGTTCCAGCGTCTGCCGATCCCAGACTTTCCCGATCGGATTGTGCGGGTTGCAGAAAATGAACAGCGAAACCGTGCTGCGCGCAAGTTTTTCTTCCAGGTCCGCGAAGTCGATGGCATAGTTCCCGTCTTCATAGCGCAGCCCGCTTGCCGACACCTTCCGATCGTTGTTCAGGATGGAATTGTAGAAGATGTTGTAAACCGGCGCAAGGACGACGACGTCATCGCCTATCTCGGTCATTTTCCTGACGATCGAAGAGATGGCCGGTACGACGCCGGTGCAATAGAGGATCCACTCTTTTTCCATCGTGTACTGGTGCCGCGTCCGCCACCAGCGGATGATGCTTTCGCGGAAGCTCTCCGGTACGGTATTGTAGCCGAAAGCGCCCTGTTCCAGACGTCTGGCGATGGCGTTGACGATGGCGGGCGCAGTCGCGAAGTCCATGTCCGCCACCCACATCGGTAATTCATCCGCCCCGACGTCCCACTTGTAGGCGTTTGTGGCCCTTCTGTCGATGATCTGATCAAAATCGAAAGGCATATTCCTTGTCCTCCGCAAGCTGGTATTTTGTCTTTTCGGCGGCGATTTCCGGATCGTCCAGGATCAGTTCCCCGATGCCGGGCGCGGTTATCGTGCCGCTGATCGGATTTTTGACGCTGTCGATCGTTGTGGCAGCCTCGACGTCGACCGTCGAATATTCGAACGCCAGATCCGTGTTGATGAGCATGCAATTCACCATTTTCACGTTCTCCATGTAGCACATGCCTTGGTTGCTCTCGATGATGCAATTGATGAAGGTGACATTTTTCGAATTCCAGCCCAGATATTCGCCAATGATGGTCGAATCCCTCACGACCACGTTCTCGCAGTTCCAGAAAGCGTCCTTCGAAATCAGCTTGGCATTTGAAACTTCGATATTTTTCGCCCCGTCAAAGGCATAGTTGCCCGACAGCGTAAAGTCCGCGATCTGGATGTTTTCGCTGTTCATCGCAAAATAATCGCCGGCTGCGTGTACATGCTTCAGCGTGATATCGCTGCAGTTCCATAACGTTTCTTGCGCGTTTGGCATTTCCACACGTTCCAGCGTGATGCCGGTCGCTCTTCTGAATGTCTTGGGCGCTTGGATCACGCTGTCAGTGATGGTGATGTCATGCGTATACCAAATTCCGGAGCGCGCTGTTTCGACCAAAGTGATGCCATTTGCCTGGATATGCTTCGCATACCACAGCGGATATTTCCAGCGAAAAATCGTGTTTTCAAGCAGGATATCGCTGCTTTCCTTCAATGGCGATTCCCCGTCCGCAAAGACGGAATGGCTGATCTGCAGTTCTCTCGCTTTGAATAAGGCACGCTCCCCGGTGAATAGTTGTTGGTTCAGATGTTCCATATTTTTTGACCCCTCTCTTATACATCCAGAGCGTACACCTTAACCTTGACATTAAGTCAAGAGATAAACAAAAAGAAAATAATCACCAAAAAAGCTGCATGCAAGGAGTTACTAACAACTTCCTCGCACACAACTTCGCACATTTTATTTAATTAGGTATTTTAATCGTTACCTGCGCTACCTTATTTGTTAGTGAAAGGAAAAATCATCGGAACCCTTTTGGTGTATTCTTCCCACCCATCGTATTTCTCCATATTCTTCTCCAGCAATGGCGTCGATATTTTGATCAATACGGTGCTCATCAGAATAGGTGAGATGATCAATAACAGATAATAATAAGGGTTGATGGAATCCGTAAAGAATAACGTAATACCACTCGCATACAATCCGATCCAAATCAGGATTTCACCGAAATAGTTTGGATGACGTGTGATTGACCATAATCCTGATTGCAGAAGTGTGCGTGTTTTTTTATTGATGTGTCGTCTTAGTTGTTCATCACCGACTACTTCAAAGAACAATCCTACTAGCGCAATGAAAAATGCAGCGTAAACGAAATAGCGGTGAGCTGCATCAAAACTGAATTCGTTGTATTTGATTACCACATAGCTTGCGGAACCAACGATAAAATTAATGATGCCTTGAACCACAAATACCCTAAAAAAGGCCGTGACGACTACTTTATCACCCCACTCTTTACGCCACTGTGCGTACCTGAAATCTTCGGGTTTTCCATAATTCCTTTTCAATAAACGCAAGGATAACCTAAGACCCCACACACTGATGAATCCAACAATAGCATACGATAAAACTGTGGGATTTTCAGTCACAAGCAGTGTGAGCCAGCTTCCCACGACAAAACCTATCCCCCAACCGATATCGACGATCGAATTGTTTTTGATTACTGTTGCAATGATAAAGAGGACTGTAAAATAAACAAAGGTAAAAATTAACGGGACCAGCAGTCCGTCCAAACCTAAATTCGTGAATCCTTGCGTCGCAATTGCTAAAGTTGCTATAAATAATAGCGAATAAATGACAATTCTTTTCTTATCCATATTCCACCTCTTTCAAATTTTTAAACCTCACTATATCCCCAAAAAAAGCAACACAATTCAGCCGGTTCTATCAATAAGATATAATATTCTCATTATACACTAATCTATAATAATCAATCGATTCAAAGCTTTGGATCTCTGATTCGTTTTCCAATTCCTCTTTGACCGCCAAGTTGTCCGCAACCTTAAAGAACGGGAAGTAGATGGCTGCGGAAAGACCGATCTGCACGATGTTCAAGACAGCACCTCTCCAACCGGAAACCAGGAATCCAGCAATGACAGGTGGTGTGGTCCATGGGATGTTCACCCCGTTTGTAAGTGGGACGAGTCCAGTGCTCATGGAGAAATAAGCTACAATCGCCATGACAAGCGGTGCTAGAAGGAATGGCACAATCATGATCGGGTTCAAGACAATCGGCATACCGAAAATGATCGACTCGTTGATAGTAAAGATTTCCGGACCGATCGACAGTTTCCCCAACGCCTTGAATTGTTTTGATTTAGCAGCGAACAGAAGCAGCAAGCACAGTCCGAACGTTGCACCCGATCCACCGATTTTAATGAAATTGTTGTAAAATTGAGAAGTAACAATATTCGGAAGAACATCTCCTGCAGCCAAAGCCGTAGCATTATCAGCAGTTAAAGTTAACCAAATCGGCGACATCACGCTTCCGACGATGTTCGCTCCGTGCAGTCCGAATGACCAAAGGATACCTTCGATAATAAGCACGACGATGGTCGCAGGTAACGTGCTGCCCAAGGCCGTCAACGGCGTCTGCAGGTTATTGAAGATGAAAGTTTGCACGTCGCCGTAGCTGGTCTGTTCAAAACCGATGCGCACGAAGTTGAAGAAAATAATGACCAACGCGACCGGAATCAGAGCGGAGAAAGACTTTGATACGTTTTGCGGAACCGAATCAGGCATTTTGATTGTCCAACCCATTTTGTCGGTGAAACGGATTATTTCAATCGAAATGATTGAAATCAGGATACCAACGAATAAGCCGGCAGCGCCCAAGTTCCCCAACGGAATCCCAATTCCCAAGCCTTCTTCCGCAAATGCGTGCATCGGTGTGACCACAAAGAAGGAGGCCAATGCCGCAAAGATGCCGGCCATTCTGTCCAAATTATACGACTGCGATAACTCATTGCCCATCCCGACTACAACGTAAACGGTCATCATGCTCATGGAAATATTGTTCGGGATCGTGAACATGCGCTGCCAATCGGCTCCAAACGTATTCAACATGAATTCTGTATAAGCGTTGATCGGCAAGTAAGCAAGCAGGATGAAGAAGGACCCGATGATTAAAAGCGGCATCGCTGCCATGAAGCTGTTTTTTACTGCGCTCAAATATCTGTTCTGTTCCAGCTTGACGGCAATTGGCGTCATTTTTTCTTCCAGAATCTGCAATAATTTATCCATTTTCAATACCTCCTGAATTATTCCTTGATAGTGCTGATGCCTTCTTCGAGAATTTCAATTTGGCGGATGGTTTCTTCGTCTTTGACGATTTTTTCTTTTCCGTTGACGATCGACTCGTAGACACCGGCATAGATTCTTCCGTAATCGCCCACTTCGGAAATGACTTTCTCCTCGTGGTAACGACCAGCATCATCCATATAAGTGAGGACGCCGTAGTGTTCCGGCAAATCGATCCCGAAATCAGCGTTCGTCGGCATATGGAACATTTTCAGGTGCTCCTCTTGGCGGTCCTTTGTCTGTTTGACGAAAACTCCTTTTTTCCCGGTGACGACGAAGCTCGGACGCTCTTTCAGGCGGAAGTAGCTCGATTTCACCGAAACTTTCTTCGGACCGTAGAATAGATCCAGATCGAAGTAATCATTGAAACGGCCTTTGCCCAACAACTGTCTGACATCATAGGTAATGCTTTGCGGGTTGCCGAAATAGGAGAGCACCTGATCGAGCGTATGGCAGCCGTGCCCATAGAGATAACTGTTCACTTTCGAAAAGCTGGTGATCGACTCCGGGATTTCCGGTCTGAAGTAGTCGTAATGCATCTCGACTTCGAGGATATCCCCCAGCACGCCGCTTTCGATCACTTTCTGGACTGTCAGGAAATCCGAGTCGAATCTGCGGTTTTGGTAGCATTGGATAAAGAGATTTTTTTCCTTCGCCAAGGCGAACAGTTCTTTGGCTTCTGCGGAAGTATTGGTGAAAGGTTTTTCAACCAGTGCGTTCTTGCCATGTTCCAATGCTTCTTTTCCATAATGGTAGTGGAAATCCGATGGGGTACAAACGACGACCAATTGGACTTCTTCGTCACTCCAGATGTCTTCGATGTTGTCTGTGTAAAGGACTCCGGGCACTCTTTCCCAAGCGTTGTCCTGGACCGGAGAGTAGATCGTTTTGATGCGGATATTTTCATTTTTCAGGGAGAAGGGCATGTGATAACGGTGGGCACTTTTCCCGTCGCCGATATAAGCGATAGTTAACATATAATAATTCCTCCATTTCTCTTGCATGGCCTCAGTATAGTTGAGAACCCATTCCGAGAAAACGCTTTTAAACCGGATGGGACCTGCTGTTCAGCGGGGTTCCGGTTTGCATGTAAAATACTGAACATTATGTTCAGCCGCCGCTTCACCCGACAGTTGCCTTTTCGGGGATTGTTGGTTATATTGAAGGAAATGCCTGATCGCTTATGCGGATTGGATCATTGCCGAACGCGTCATAAATATGGAGGGAACAGGATGAGTTTGCTGAAAAAATTACAAGCGAAACAAAACTTTACCGATACGGAAGAAAGGATTGCCGATTACATTTTGGCAAACTTGGACGATGTGCCCGATATGGTGATCCAACAACTTGCAGAAAAGACGTTCACTTCCCATTCCGCGATCATCCGCCTCAGCCAGAAATTGGGTTTTTCCGGCTACCGGAGCTTCAAAGTTGCCTTGATCCATGACATCCAAAGCGACAAACATGCGCCCACAATCGTCGATCCAAACTTCCCGTTCCTGCCGATGGACAGCTCGATGGCCATCGCCAAGAAAATGGCCGACTTGACGATCGAAACGATCAGAAAAACCTTGGTGAAACTGGAAAAGGACAAGCTGAACAAAGCGGCAGATCTGCTGGATAAAGCGGATAAGATTTTCCTTTTCGGGACGGGCGACTCCCAGATCCGCGCCCGCAGCTACCAGAACAAGTTCATCAAAATCAACAAGCATCTGATCATTGGCGACGAGTACGGCGAGTCCGCCTGGAATGCCCTGAGCATGGGAAAAGCCGATTGCGCCCTGTTCATCAGTTACGGCGGCAATTCACCCACCCACAAAAAGATCATCAAATACTTGAATGCCATGAATATTCCTTGCATCCTGCTGACGGCAAATACGGAGCAAGAAACGAGCAAGCTCTGCGACCTTGCGATTGAGGTGCCTTATGATGAGTTCGACTTCTTCAAAGTCGGCACCTTTTCTTCACAGATTTCTTTCGAATACATTCTGGATACGCTCTTCTCGATCCTCTACGCGCGCGAATACACCAAAAACCTCAACAGCCTCAAGAAAAAAACTGAAGCTGTTAAGAAATGGGAACTGCTGTGACACATCGTTGAATCGGTGGTGCGTCTCGGAGGTGTTTCCCGCAGCATTTACGCGGCCAAATGCACGTTGGCGGGTTTTTCGGATTGCGTCAACCCAATTATTCCCCGCCAAAAAGCGTTTGGCGGGGAACCCCGACGAAAATTCTGTATTCTGGCCCGCCAAAGCGCTTTTGGCGGGTTATTTTGGATCTTTCAGCTCCCTGGTACACCAATTATCCCCTTCGGAAGCGGATTCCTATGACTTTTTCCCTCATTTGTGATATAGTAGGCCAGTCACGCTGTTGCCCAGAGAACCTACATATCGTTTCGCGGTGAGGCTTTTGGCAAACGAGAGTCCGACTCTCTTTCCCAAACAAGCCTGACCGGAAACACAAAAAATCAAATGCATGGAGAACATGCTGAAGGAGAACCATTTGTTATTTAAAGAACTAGAATTGAACCAACACCTGCTGCGCGCACTGAAAGAGGCAGGCTACACGAAAGCGACGCCCATCCAAGAAGATGCGATTCCGCATCTGTTGAACAATAAGGACTTGCTGGGATGTGCCCAGACCGGTACCGGCAAGACCGCTGCCTTTGCCCTGCCGATTCTGCAGAATCTGACGGAAGAAGGAACAGCCGGAAAGGGTGCCATCAAAGCGCTGATCATTGCGCCTACCCGCGAGCTTGCCCTGCAGATCGGGGAAAGCTTCCAAATTTACGCTAAATACCTGCCATTGAAGATCCAAGTCATTTTTGGCGGTGTTTCCCAGAATCCCCAGACAGCCGCGCTGAAACGCGGAACGGATATCCTGGTCGCGACACCGGGCAGATTGTTGGACCTGATCGGACAAGGCTACATCAAACTGAACCAAGTGGATTATTTTGTCCTGGACGAGGCCGACATGATGTTGGATATGGGGATGCTGCATGATGTGCGCCGCATCATCCGCGAATTGCCGAAAAAACGCCAGAGCATGTTCTTTTCGGCGACAATGCCGACTGAGATCGAAAAACTTGCGGGCACCATTTTGACAAATCCGGTGAAGGTCGAGGTGACTCCGGTATCTTCGACTGTGGAAATCATCCACCAAAGCGTCTATCCCGTAGCCAAGACCGACAAAACCGACCTGCTCATCCATCTGCTGAAGGAAGACACAGTGGAACGCTCGCTTGTCTTCTCAAGAACGAAGCACGGCGCCAACAAAATCGTGAAAAAACTGTTGCAGGCTGGGCTTACAGCCGAAGCGATCCACGGCAACAAATCCCAGACAGCACGTCAGCGCGCCTTGGAAAACTTCAAGACCAAGAAAACCAGCATTCTCGTGGCGACGGATATCGCAGCCCGAGGCATCGATGTGCCGGAGCTTTCGCATGTCATTCTGTACGATCTGCCTGAAGTGCCGGAAACCTACGTTCACCGGATCGGCCGGACGGGACGCGCCGGACGAGGCGGTAAAGCCATTTCTTTCTGTGATGAAACGGAAGCAGCTTTGTTGCGCGACATCGAAAAACTCATCCAAAGAAAAGTTCCGGTCATAAAGGATCAGCCTTTCTTGTTGAAGGAAGGCACTGTGGCACCGGCACCGCAACCGAAAAAACCGGTTGCCGCGCGCAATAACGGTACCCGCACCAAGAACCAGCAAGGTCCACGCGGCGGCCAAAAAGCCGGTCAAAGACCGCGTCCACAAACCAAAAAGAATACCCAAAGCAAGTAAGCAAAAAGAGCGCTCCCGCCGGATCTGTTTCGGCGGAGCGCTCTTTTTTATGAAAAAACTGATGAATGCGGCGTGATGAATCGCCTCCTCCGGCGAACGGAGGCTTCGCCGAAGTTCAGACCACATTTAAGACCTGTCCTCCGAGGAGCACGGCTTCATAGGAGGTGAGCGCAAAAGTTACCACTCTCCTCCGGCCGCCAGAATCTTCGCCGGAGGAGCGCACTTTTTTCCATCGCCCTGCTCCGATGAGCGGCACCCAAACGAATTCAGGATCAGATCAGGTTCTTGATCCCGTCGCAGATCCGTTTTGCGACGATCGGGTTGTTCATCGTGTAGATGTGGATGCCGTCCACGTCATGCGCCAGCAGATCGACAATCTGATTGATCGCGTAGGCCATGCCGGCATCGAACAGCGCTTCCCGATTGTCCTCGTATTTGTGCATGATCCTCGAAAATTTCTCCGGCAAAGAGGCCCCGCAGAGCGTCACCATCTTTTCGATTTGGGCTTTGTTGATGACCGGCATGATGCCCGCCTCGACCGGCACCTGCATGCCGGCGATCTGGATATGTTCCTGGAAGGAATAGAAGGCATTGTTGTCGAAGAACAGCTGGGAAATCAAATGCTGCACACCGCTGTCCACTTTTTCCTTCAGATGGGCGATATCCTCGACTTTGTTCTTCGACTCGGTGTGGCATTCCGGATAACAGGCGCCGCTGATGGAAAAATCGCCGTATTGCCTGATGAACTTTACCAGATCGCTGGCATAGCGGAAATCCTTCTTCGCTTCCACTTCCGGATTGACATCCCCGCGCAAGGCCAGGATGCTGTCGATGTCCGCGTCCTTCAGCTCCTCCAGCAGTTCGCAGATTTCGAATTTCGAAGAATTCAGGCAGGTCAGATGCACGAGCGGATCGATGCCGAATTGATGCTTGATCCGTTTGGCCAAAGCGACCGTCTGGTTATTCGTGTGGCTCCCGCCCGCGCCGAAAGTGACGCTGATGAAATCAGGGTTCAGTTCACTCAGGATCGCCAGCGTCTCATCGATGTTCTGGATCGCTTTATCGCGTTTTGGCGGGTAGATTTCAAAGGAAAGCACCGGTTTTTTCTTCTGGAATTTGGATTCGATTTTCATCAGCTGACACCTCTTTTCAGACCGAGACTGCATCTTTGATGATCTGCGCAGCCGCCACCAGGTTGGCCAGGCTTTCTCTCGTTTCTTTGATGCCCCTGGTTTTCAGCCCGCAGTCCGGATTGATCCAGAGATTTTCTTCGTCGATCTTCGTCAGCGCATTCTTCAGGACCGCCACCATCTCCTCGACGCTCGGCACGCGCGGCGAATGGATGTCGTACACGCCCGGTCCGACTTCGGTTTCGAAACGGTTCGCCTTCAAGGCATCGATGATCGTCAGTTTGGAACGCGAAGCTTCGAAGGAAATGACGTCCGCATCCATGTTGTCGATATCCGTGACGATCTCCTCGAATTCGCTGTAGCACATATGCGTATGCACCTGCGTCTCCGGCCGCACGCCGCTGTGGCAAAGGCGGAACGACGGGATCGCCCAGTCAAGGTATTCGCTGTTCCATTCTTCCCTGCGGATCGGCAGCTTCTCCTTCAGAGCCGCTTCGTCTATCTGGATGATCTTGATGCCGGCTTCTTCCAAATCCAAAACTTCTTCGCGGATCGCCAGACCGATCTGGAAAGCCATCTCCTTCAGCGAAATGTCCTCACGCGGGAACGACCAGTTCAGGATCGTCACCGGACCCGTCAGCATCCCTTTGACCGGTTTGTCGGAAAGGCTCTGCGCATATTCCGAATAGAAGACGGTGATCGGGTTTTCGCGGCGGATATCACCGAAAATGATCGGCGGCTTGACGCATCTTGTTCCGTAGGACTGCACCCAGGCCTTTTCGGTGAAGATGTATCCCGCCAGGTTTTCCCCGAAGAATTCCACCATGTCGTTGCGCTCGGATTCGCCGTGGACCAGCACATCCAGCCCCAATTCCTCCTGCAGCTTGATGCAGTCCTTGATGAATCCTTTGATGTTCTCATCGTACTCGGCTTTCGTGATGTCGCCTTTGCGGTATTTGCTGCGGTTCTGCTTCACTTCTTTCGTCTGCGGGAAGGAGCCGATCGTCGTAGTCGGCAACAGCCCCAATTGCAATTTCTCCTTTTGGATTGCCCTGCGTTTTGTTCTTGGAACGTTTCTGACAAAATCTCTTTCCGTCAAGCTCGCCACGGACGCTTGCACATGCTTGTCCTCGTACACGCGCTCCGCTGCAAAGACTTGCTGATTCGCAAGATAACTTCCCCTATTTTCGTAGTCGTCCGTTCCGATCAATCCCGACAGTTCCTTTATTTCCTGGATTTTTTCCTTCGCGAAAGCGAAGTAGCGGGATACATCCGGCGCCAAGCTCGTTTCATTTTCCAAAGTGTAAGGGACATGCAGCAACGAACAGGAAGTGCTGATGACGATGTCTTGGCTGAACTTTTCCAGTCCGTTGACCAAAGCGATGACTTTTTTGTAGTCGCTCTTCCAGATGTTTTTCCCGTTCACGACGCCGGCAAACAGCGTCTTGTCGGCCGGGAAGCCGTGCCTTTCCAAAAGTGCCAGCGTTTGTTTGCCTTCCAGGAAATCCAGGCCGATGCCATCGAAGTCCAAGCCGACCACTTCCTCATAACTGTCCCTGATATCCCCGAAGTACGTCTGCAGCAACACTTTTACGGTGCCCTTGTGCGCCAGCACTTTTTCATAAATGGCCGTGAACAGCGCGACATCTGCCTGCGTCAGATCGGTGACGAGACTCGGTTCATCGAACTGCACCCATTCCACGCCCTGTTCATTGAACCGGTCCAGGATTGCGATATAGGCATTCGCCACGTCCTCCGCAAAATCGTTAATCGTTTTTGAGCCTTTGCATTTTGCCAGCTTCAGGAAAGTGAATCCGCCGATGATGACCGGCTTCGTCAGCACACCGCTTTGCTTGGCTTCTTCGTACTCGGCAAAAGGCTTGTCGCCCGCCAACTTGATTTCGGAATCGTCGAACAGTTCCGGAACCAGGTAATGGTAATTGGTGTTGAACCATTTCTTCATCGCCAATGCTTTGACGTCGCCCGCTTCGCCCTGGTATCCGCGTGCGGCCGCGAAATACGTATCGCGCTCGCTCAAACCGAGCTGTTTGTAGCTTTCGGGCAGCGCGTTCAACAGGACCGTCAGATCCAGCACGTTATCGTAATATGAAAAATCATTCGAAGGGATGTGGCTGATGCCGGCATCCTGCTGCAGCTTCCAGTGCATTTCCCGCAGACCCTTTGCGACTTGCTCCAACTCTTCTGTTGAAATTTCTTTTCTGAAGTATTTTTCGGATGCGAACTTCAATTCGCGCAACTTGCCGACCCTTGGAAAACCGATTAGTGAACTGTTCATTTTGACTCCTCCATTTCATTTTTTGGTTCCTGCTGCAATAATAGTGAACATACAGACGACTGTCTTACTGTTTGCTGATCATCTCTTATCAGAAGGTTGTTTCAGTATGCCACGGAATCGGGATATAGGATAACACTAAATAAATATACTCAGATATAGATAAATGCTATAAGAGTTGGCGGGACAATCTGGGTTGGCCGGAGTTGGGCCCGTTGCGGTGTTGCGGTTCGCCCTGCTCCGCTCAACGCTGGCTTCGGCGGAGGACGCCTCCATTCGGAAGAGCTGTCCTCCGGGGACCCCGCGCTCATCGGAGGACGTCGGCAGCTATCGAACTCAACTCCGATGAAGCAATGCTCGTCGGAGAATGCACCACATTATGGCCGCCGAACTCCGGCGAAGCCTCCGCCCGCAAACAGATCCGAATGCCGGATGCACCGGCAAGTTCGGCAAGTTGCAGCTTTGAACATTAGGTCCGGAACAGGCTTGTTTTCGCCTGAAATCACTGGTACTTTTCACCCGACTGCAATCAAAACCTTTTCATCTCCCAAAATCATTCTATAATGAAGGTGAGCACATACCGACTATCAAGAGATTAGCAACAGGCAAAGGAGCATGAGTATGACAAACTATCAGATCGCTTTTTTTGACATCGACGGCACTTTGGTCGATTCCCGCAACCGCAAGCTCAACATGAGTGAAATGGTGCCCGAATCCACAAAAGAAGCCATCAGAAAGATCCAAGCGGCGGGAATCATTCCGGTGATAGCTTCCGGGCGCTACAAAGAAGCGGTTGTGGACCTGGCTTCCTTGTTGGGCATCGACAGCATGATCACCTCCAACGGGCAAGAGATCATCCTGAACGGCAAGAGCATTTACCAGAATTGGATCGAACAGGATGTGGTGGAAGATATCTTCAGTGCCTTCGAAGAACGCGGGATCGATGTGTTCTACGACACCGCTCACGGCATCTTCAGCTCCGCCGGCCGAAAGGACTTGATTGACCGGGGATCCCCGATCCGCTTCCTCGAACCCGGCGAATGCCCGACAAAGGTGATGCAGATACTGGTTGATACGGATGATCTTGAGGGCATCAGCAGTTGGGTGACGAATCTGAAGGTCGTCAAGACCACCCCAGTAACCCTGGATATCCTGCCCCATAATGTCTCGAAAGCTTCCGGAATCCAGCACCTGCTGGACATACTTGCCTTGCCGGCGGAATCCGCTGTGGCTTTCGGGGATGAGCAAAATGACCTGGAAATGCTTGATGCGGTGGGAACTGCCGTCGCGATGGGGAATGCCATCGACAAGCTGAAAGAAAAAGCCGATTTCGTCACCCGGGAAGTGTGGCGCGACGGCATCTATTACGCCTGCCAGCACCTGAAGCTGTTTCCGGAAGACTGATGCCCCGGAAACGCGCGAAATGTCAAGACATCCGGATTCTGTCGGCTGTTCCAAGCGTTTCGCGCCGCAAACAGTCGAGATATCAAGCCGTTGTCGGCTATTCGGAGCGCTTCACGCCGCAAAATGTCGAGACATCAGGCTCTTGTCGGCTGTTCGGTATTGATCACATCCTCAACAGCCGACAACCAGCTCCCTAGCCGAAGTTTGGCAAGACAAAGAAGAGCCGCCTCAAAATCGAGGCGACTCTTCTTTGTTGTGGATAACCTTATTTTTGGACAAATTCGGATTATCGGCATTTTTTGAAAAAAGTCATTGTTTGGATCAGGACTGGATTATTGGAACAACTTTTTGTACATCGCAATTGTTTCTTCCAATGTCGGCGTGAATGGATTGCCTGGTGCGCAGGCATCGATCATGGCATTCTTGGACAGGTAGTCGTAGTCGAATTCCTCTTCCTTGATGCCCAGCTCATTCAATGATGTTGGGATGCCGACAACTTTGGACAAGCGTTTGATCTCTTCGACCGTGTAATCCGCGCAGGCTTGATCGGATACTTCAGCCGTAACGGCCATGCCCAATGCTTTCGCAACTTTGCGGAAGCGTTCAGGAGCGAATTTTGCATTTTCAGCTTCCACAATCGGCAACAACATCGCGCAGCAGACGCCGTGCGGCAAGTGGTAGACGGCTCCCAGTTGGTGCGCCATCGAATGCACATAACCTAGGCCAGCATTGTTGAAGGCCATTCCGCCCAGAAAGATGGCATTGACCATCTTGTCGCGCGCATCCAGGTCCGTGCCGTTTTCGACAGCTTTCGGCAAATACTCGCGGATCAATTCGATCGCGCCGGCAGCCAAGACTTCCGTCACAGCGTAAGCGCCCGGTGTTACCATCGATTCGATCGCATGGGTCAGCGCATCCATCCCGGTTGCGGCTGTCAATGATTTCGGCATCGTCAGCATCAATTCAGGATCGTTCACGGAAATCTTCGCCAAGCTGTTTTTGTCGACCATGACCATCTTCACTTTGCGGTCTTCATCGGTGATGACATAGTTGATCGTGATTTCTGCCGATGTTCCGGCAGTCGTGTTGATCGCCACAACCGGCAAGCCGGCTTTCGCTGATTTGTGCAAGCCTTCGTAATCCTGCGGTTTGCCGCCGTTCGTCAGGATGATGCTGATCGCGCTCGCTGCATCCTGAGGGGAGCCGCCGCCGAAGGAAATGATGAAGTCGCAGTTTTCCGCTTGGGCCATCGCTACGCCTTCATTGACGTTTTTGCAGGTTGGGTTCGGATCGACATCCGCATAGATCACATAGTCGATCGCCGCGTTGTCCAATTTCGCCAAGACGACGTCGATCATGTCGCTTTTGGCCAGGAAGTTATCCGTAACGAACAAAGCTTTCTTGTAGCCCAAATCCTTCACATTGCTGCCCAAATCCTTGATGCAGCCTTTTCCGATAAGGTTTATTGCCGGTACATAAAAAGTTGCCATTTTCGATTATCCCCTTTTGATATGATTAGACGTTCAAGTAGCCCGCTCTTGGTGTTACCGAAAAACGTTTGCCCAGATTGCTCAGTTGTTCATCGGTGATTTCCTGGCGGATGCCGCCTTGCGATTGCACCAGTGTATAGACAGTCGCTGATTTTTCAGCCGTTTCGACCAAACCGAAGCACTCTTCCAAATCTTTTCCGGCTGCGTACAGACCGTGGTGCGGCCAGACGATCAGACGGTATTCCTTCATTTTCTCAGCAGTCGCTTCGCCGATTTCGTTCGTTCCAGGCATCAACCAAGCCAGGATGCCCACGCCTTCAGGGAACACGACCAAGGACTCGGTGCACATTTTCCAAAGGATGCGCGTGAAGCTTCTTTCATCCAACTCGCAAGAGAAGGACATCGCCAACAAGTTGGTTGCGTGGCAGTGGTAAACGACACGGTTTTCCGGATCGACCGACAAGCGCGCAATGTGCGACATCAAATGCGCAGGCAATTCGCTGGTAGGAGCCGCTCCGTTTTCGTAGCCCCATAACAGGTCCACGCTGTTGCCTTCCGCGGTTACTTTCAGGATGCCCAAGACATCAGCCGGATCATGGATGACGTTTTTGAAGAATTTGCCTGTTCCGGTGACCAGGAAATATTTCCCTGCCAAAGCTTTCCCGTCGAAAGCGATCGGGATATTGCGTTTGACTTCGTTCAGGTCCAGATAGTCCGTCAGTTCCTCTTCCTTCAGCAAGTAGGACAAGTTGCCGCTGTTTCTTTCGTGCCAGCCGAATTTGTACATGACGTCCGTCAAGAGCATGACTTCTTTGATGAATGGTGCTTCCAAAATGTTTTTCATTTTTATGATTTCCCCCTTAGTTGCGTTCCGTAAGAATTTTTTGTTCGTAGTCTTTTACTTCCTTCAGCCATTCCTTACCTGCAGGAACGCTTTGTTGTTGGCAATAGTAATCCCAGATCGCGCCGAATGGGTAAGATTTCATTTCTTCCGTAACTGCCAAACGGGTCGTGAAGTCGCCTGTTTTTTCGGCATCCTTCAAGGTATCGATCGGGCTCAGCATGCCAAGCAATAAGGATTTCAATGTGCTGCGCGCGCCGATGACCATCGCTGCGACACGGTTGATCGTTGCATCGAAGAAGTCCATGCCGATGAACGTTTTGTCCAGCAAGTCGTTGCGTACCAATGTTTCGCCGATGCGGGTA
>Ga0075011_10000663_pt1 | contig 18202 bp, 28 predicted proteins | sample TARM_MetaG_T_14_FD_72354 | JGI IMG/M metagenome (GOLD analysis project Ga0075011, IMG submission 72354) | Freshwater microbial communities from Pennsylvania, USA, analyzing microbe dynamics in response to fracking - TARM_MetaG_T_14 | ecosystem: Environmental > Aquatic > Freshwater > River... | reverse complement strand
TCTGTCAAATGGCCACATGGGCGCTCCTCGTGTCTGTTGGGGCTGGCGCCCAGTGAATGCTGGCTAACGCCTGCCCATAGGATACCGCATGGCGCGGGCCTTGGCTTCTGCCGAGATCTTGATCTTGCCGCGGTTAAGCATCATCTGCTCAAGGCCATAGCGAAGCGAGTCAACAAAGTGGTTGAAATCATCAATAGGCTTGTTTGTTGCCTTGCCATCCTTGATTTCCCAGCTGTAGTTGTTGAACTCGGTCATGAACTCAACAAGATGCGCATTAACCACGATCTGAAATTCACTGATGAAGTCAATCCCCGCGTTTATCGAATCTTTCCCTTTTAGAGCCGCCTCAACCCTTACCCCCTTTGACTTGATGTAATCTATGGATTTTGGCTCGGAGCTGTCCGCAACGGTCTTATGACGATGAGCCGATAATGCTTTTATGGCCTGTGCTATCTGTGCGTTAGACATGCCCTTTTCATAGAACCCGTCATAGACATAAAGGATCATGTTTTTCAGATCCACATACGTCTGATTGAATGCTGTCGGGTCGTTCGTATAGCCAAAGTCCAAGCCTTGAACGCAATCAAGACCGGCTATCTCCTCCGGCCTGATTAACCTCTGGGTCACGCGGGTGAACACAAGGCCCTCTGCGGTCCCCCAGTTTCCAAGCGCGTAGATATTGTAGTACCTGGGGTTTGTTTTTTTCTTGTTCTCCATAACCATCTTGTATTCATCATCAATGAATGCGTTATCAAGATAGGTCGTATGAAGTGTGAACACCCCGCGCATTGGGTCATCAAAGAATATCTTTTTGATCCAGTGCTGCTCACTAATCGGGTTCAGCGTGAGAATGATCTGCTTTAGGCATCCGTGATTGCCACGCAAGCGCAAGTCAAGCTGCTCGAAATCCTCCTGAGCGAGTTCAGTAGCTTCTTCGCACCAGATGGATGTAACACCCTCAATTGACTTGAGCTTTTCCACGTCATCCAAACCGCTAAACATGATCTGAGAACCGGTTGGCTTGTATATTATTGTCTTGTCGGTAAGGTTGATATCGAACTCGGAATTCAAGCCCCACCTGCTAATTATGTTGCGAATCAGGGTAAAAACAGACCGTTTGATTGTCCTGTCAACCTTACGTATTACCAGAAAGTTATGCTTAACATCACTCTCTTTCAGGAGGCGATACAAAACCTTTCTGGCTACTACGTGTGACTTGCCGCTGCCAGCTCCGCCCCATAGGACTTGATATCGACTCTGATCGACAAATGCAGGCACGAAAGCGGGGGACTTTTCCTTAACGTGCTTGCGGAAAAGAGCCAGATTCACCATTCGTTGGTTCCGTCATCTACCACGCGGACGTTATGATCAATGATCTGCTTGTCCAGTCCAAGCAGCTTGGCCTTGCCCATCGTGGCGGCAGTGGCTGCGGCAGCCTGTGGGGTCTCGGCGCATAGGGCGGCCTGGCGGTTCTCTTCAAGCTCCTTGAGGAGGGTATCGACGGTGATCTGGTTGCGCTCCTTGGTGGCTTCGCGCAATTCCTCAATGCGCGCTGCAATGTGCGGCTCTGCTGCCAGCTCGCACGCCTTGACGGCAATCACTGCCGGCTTCATCTTGTCGGCCTTGTAGGCCATCTTGTAAGCGGTTGTCTTTTCTCCGGTCTCCATAAAGTACCGGCAAAAGGATTCTTGCTTCTCGGTCAGCTTCTTCATCATCTGTTGCCCATTACCGCTAAGTTACCGCTAAGTCTACCACTTTTCGCGCCGCAATAAAAAAGCCCTCCGAAGAGGGCTAAGCAGCGGGGGCTGTGGTTGGCAGTGGCATCACTGGCCGTAGTGTAGCAAATCATCCATCTGCTGCGCTACCCGTTTGCGGGCTTCGGCATCAGCCACGCGATCATTCCAGCGCCGCAGGGCTTCGGCCTGCTCCTTGGCTTCCAACTCCGCCTTGGTAAAGGGGCGACATTCCACCCCAATCAGCACGTTGTGAATATCGCAGACATCGCCGCCGTGCTGGGTCTGGTAGACTGCGATCTTCTCGTCCTTGTACTTCTGCCAGTGCGGGTTAACCCCGATCACCAGCACCACGATAACCGCCAGGATCATGCGCATGTGTCACCCTCCGCCAAGTCAACAGTAAACGCCCGATAGGTCGTCATCACCAGTGCCAGATCTGCTTGGTCTGGCCTATCCACCGCCAGGGCCTTGCCCATCAACTTAACGCTGTAGCCCCGGTCGTCCAGGTATAGGGCGGCTTGACCGGCGTCTTCTTGGGTTGGGAATTCCAACTTAATAACCGAACCATTTACAATAAACAAAGCTGTTCCTCTCGTCTGTTCAGTTTCTGTTTGTGCCTCCAAGCGTACACTGTCGGCGGGCTAACCTTCTCAATCGCAGCTCGTAGAATTCCAACCCGGTGGAGCTTATCCGTAACCTCCGGGAATTTGATCTGAGTTTTTGGCGTGTTGATCGCCACGTTGGTGCTATCAGCTGAATCGAACGGGAACTGACTCAAGGCCCGCCCATCCAACATCCGTAGGCCATGAATCTTCACCGGCAACTGGCGGTCTATGTAAATGGCAGTGAACGCCTCATCCATGCGCTTACGCCATGCGGCAGAACGGATGGAGCGGTGCGGCCCACAGCATCCTATTGCCACGCGCTCGAACTGCTCACACAGCCTGACAAGCCGCTCGATGCTCTCGTCGCTATGCCACACCGGCACAGCCTTATGGCGCATCGCAGAGGGAACCCGGCTCACCAGTAGGTCGTTCTCCTGCTCGGTGCCTTCGATAACGTCAGGGATGATGAACCACTCGATGCGGTGATACCACTGCAAAACCCACTGATAAAACCTCGTCCAGTGCGCAGACCAATCAACAGCGTGGTCTGCATCCCTTCTCCATGTTGAAAAGGCACCATTATCAAGCACCAACTTACAATCCAGTGCGGAGATTTTCTTTATTTGGTCAGGCCTGGCAAATGAAACTAGCGCCCCACCATTCCCGTACAGGGCCTTGAGTAACTCATCCCCGCCCCACAATGGCCCCCCGTGGTAATGCGCTGTCATCTGTAGTTTCTCAGCATGTAAGACCACACAGCGCCGCCGCAGACCTTAGCCAAGAATTGCCCGATTACCACTTGCGGCATGAATGCTCCGAATGCTATGAGCGGGAACACCAACGAATCAACGCCAGCAGCTACCACATTTGAACCATTGGACTTAATAGGCCACGACTTGCGGATGAGGGCCTGGTACACGGCGGCATCGCATGTCGATGAAAGCGCAAACGCGGAAACACTGGCTATGGCTATCATGCTGGTAGCTGGGTTCAGCGTGTAACTGATGGCGCCAGCTATGCAAATGAGGCTAATCATTTTAATCACGCCAATTTTTTCGTGTAGGTTATCCCTGATAACGAAATCCAAACCAATGAACAAAAACGCATTTACTGGCGTTATTGCAGGCCCAAACACATAAACTGAATAGTTTGCCGCGCAGATGGCAGCGATATAAATCAATGAAAGAATCATCATAAATCCCTCAATTGTTTGTTTTTTTGTTTATATCACTCCTCCAACACCACTTGCCCACCCGCCATCTCCTCCAACATGCGCCGAAGATGATGCAGGCACCCAGCCGGGAATGGCTGCTTGGCCAGGCCTTTGAAAATCAGATAAACCCGCTTGTGCTCAACCAGCCCAGGCAGCTGCCGGTTGACGCAGCGGCGAATTGCCGTGTTCACCTTCCCGGTGCGGTGAACCTCGGCGCACAGCTCGACCGTAACCAGCGCAGACAGGTATGCGCATGCTTCGGCGTCACTGGATGTGTAAGTGGTGATCACTGAGCTGCCTCCCGTGCAAATCGCGACTCACAGAACCCGGCGCGGGCATTGCACCACTCGCGGTTCTGCTCTTTTTGGCAGTGCCCTCCAGCTCGGCGCCATGCCGCGGCAGCCTCTTTGACCTTCCCCTGGTTTTCCATCTGCGCCGCTTCTGTGGCGAACTCTTTGAATGCTTTCATGGTTATCCCTCTGTGTTGATTATGCCGCCCTGTGCTGGGCGGCGGGTTTGGTTATTCGAATTCCATTTCGGTGGCGACCTGACGAACTGACGCCGTGGTATCGGCGCTGTCGGATGCTGGCTCAAACTCACCCTCCAGAGCCTCGCCCTGCTCAGCGTCAGCCTGTGCGGCGTAGGATTGGATCCGCGCTTGGTGCTCGGACTTCATCAGGATGCAGGTGGCTTTGGCTTGCGCCCACTGCCCATCAGCCTCCAAGCGGCTGCGCAGCTCGATGCACACGGAGTTGAGGGATGCTTCATCGCCGCACTCGGCCATGTCCGCCTTGATGGCGTCCCAGTCGATAGCCTTGGTCGCCGGGGTTATGTCTTTCTCACGGGGAGAGTTGGCGGCAATGCGGGAGGCTTCGTCGTCGTCGATTACTTCGGAGATACCGAACGCCATTCGTGCGCACTGGATGTACGCCTTGTGACGCAGCATGCGAGCCGGCCACTTCTGCCAGACGCTGGACTTGGGATCCTTGCACTCTGCCATGTATTCGGTCACGCAAACAGGGCGCTCGCGACCCTTGATGAACATGCGGCAGGTGATCGATGCCAGATTGCCTTTGTCGTCAAACTTGTCGTCGAACTCCACGCCGTCAAACTCGGGGCGGCGGTTGACCATCTTGTACCAGCCATCGACCATCACTACGACGGACAGCTTGCCGCCGCTGACGAATGCGGCGCACTCCTTCACCAGGGGGTTGAGGCCGTAGGTTGCGCAGACCCCGGTGACAATGGCCAGCTCTGCGTTGGTGGCCTGGGCGCCATGTTGATTCTTGGCGCTGACGATCATCCCGCGCAGGACGTCGGTGATGTCCTCCACGCTGGCGCCAGTGTTCTGGGCGATTACTGCAAGTGCGTTGCTCATTTGGTTTCTCCTGTGTATTTAGTGATAACGTCTCCAATCTTTCCTATATTCCCGAACAGCACTTCGATCTCGTCACCATCCTCATCGGTGATGGTGTGCGTCCCTATGGTTTTAAGTGCGGCAAGCAACTCGTCAATCTGCGCCTGCAGATCGTCGCGCTGTTGCTCGAGCTCCAGCTCCTTTAGTTTCATGTTGCTGATTACCGAGCGAACGCTGTTGCCAGGGAAGAGCAGAGCGTTGTCATCGCCAATGCCTATCATGGCATTCACGCAGGCCACGATGCGGCGGGCATCATGTATTACGCTGTCGTCATCCTCACTGCCAACTTCGCAGATGTGGAATGAAGTCTCTTTGGACGATACGAACACATCCCCGCTCGCGTCTTGGAATACGCCCCACGGCTCCGGTGTGTGCTTCTGTGTCATTTCTCAATCTCCTGTTAACGTGACAACGCCACAACGATAAGTCATGGCGCCATTTATTGCAAGTTGTTTTGCGTTTTATTTCAGCTGCGTGATCGCCTTGGGAGCTTCAGCACTTCGACGTGCATTCCCGCGCCGAACTCCTCCATCTCCCGCACTCGCTCAAGGTCTTCTCGGTACTCCTGGCGGCCTTCCTCAATATCTGACTGATCCAACTCAAACACCCGCACTGGATGGCGCCCAATGCTGCGCCGCTGGCCTACTGCCACGAAGATGAAGCGCGGATAGTGGCCGGTCCACTGCTCGTAGATGTCGGAGTAGAAAGCCGCCTGCACGTAGTAGCGGAACTCCTGGATGGATCTGGCGATGTGGCGGATGTCGTCCACCTTCTTGACGTCAACCAGGATGTTGCGCTCCCTGATGAGGCGGTCAGGCCGGCACTTCACCCGCACGCCTTCCAGCTCGCCAAAGATGCTGGACTCGCTGATGCCGTCACCAGTGAGCAGGTCCCGCGCCGTCGGGTGCGCCATAATGCTGTCACGCATGGCGATCACCATGTCGTAGGTGTCGGCGTCCAGGCAAATCTTGCCGCTGGCTTTGCAGTGCTCGGCGAATGCTTCGACCCTGGCCTTGTCCGCCGCTGTCCGCCCACCCTCTGGCGCCTTTCGGTAGGTGCCAGCGAACACGTCCGGCTCCAAGGTGGCGCAATGCACATGGGTGCCCAGGTCCACCTCGTCACTGCCAACCGATGGCGCGTTGCGTGCCCACTCCAGCAGAGCGGGGGACTGGTGGATGTAGTCGAGGTCGCTTTTTGAGTAACCGCGCTGGGCGCGGTACTCGGCGTTGGTGAGGTTGAGGACTTGGTGGGCCATTATTTGGTGCCCTCACATTTTGAGATGACAGTGTTGAGATTGAGTCCCGCATAATGAAGCAAATAGAAAATCTGACAAAGAGGGTCGTAGTGATCGCCTGCGCCATTTTCTTCAATGCTGTCCAGTGACGGGCAAAAGTCTCTAGATATTCGATAGCAATCGCGAATCACCTTGCTGAGTGATTTCATTTCTTCCAACAACGAATCCCGCTGCTCCCGCAGCATCACTATCTCAGACTGCTCCCCATTGGCATACATCCGCAGGCCAGTCTCTGCTATCTCGTCAACGGTGAGGAAGAATGACGGAGCCCACTCCTTGATTCGGATACCCCAACAAAAAACCTTGCCGCCTTCCAGCTTGTACCAGCGCGGATCCCCGCTCGGGATGGTTGCATGGGTGGTTCCTTCGGGTGCTGCTGTCCAGTCAATAATCATGGTTTTTCTCCTGTGTTGCGTGCGGGCCGCCGCTGCGGTCCTGGCTGAATTAGTAGTGAATCTTCACGTTCGGCACCAGGCCCTTGCCAATCGCAGTCAGCACGGCCTTGCCAAGCTCAACGTCGATCCCGGTCTCCGCCATCAGCGCATTCAGCGCGGCGCGGTTAATCGTCGTCCGGTGTGCCTTGTCATCCTCGCGTGCCTTGCGGGCGATCTCCGCTTGGCGATCTTCCTCGGCCATGCGGTCGCGCTCTGCTTGTGCTGCCTGCTGCTCTGCCAAGCGCTGGCGCTCGACTGCGGCTTGTTCGGCGGCAATGCGGCGTTGCTCGGCTGCTTCGGCATCAGCTTTGCGGCGCTGCTCGGCCTCCGCTGCGCGTTGCTCTGCCAGCCTGGCATCCAGCTTAGCCTGCTCCTCGCGCTGACGGGCCTCGGCTGCTCGGCGCTCTGCGTCTTCGCGGTCACGGCGTGCGCGGGCCTCTTCCTCTTCGCGGGCTTTGCGGGCGGCTTCTTCGGCGATAAGGCGATCGCACTCCTGCTGCTCGCGGATGGCTGCCTCGGCTTGCAGGCGGGCCAGTTCGGCGGCGGTTGCCTCTTCGCGCTCCAGGCGATCCAGGGTGTCTCGCAGCATGGTGAGAGCTGTCTCGCTGGCTGCTTTTGCCTTCTTGCGCAGTTCCGGCCAGAAGTCATCAAGCTCGAATTGCTCCTCAATCTCGAACAGCGTAACGCGCACAGAATCGCTTGTGGTGAATTCCGATGCGCAGCGGGTAGGGATGCCCGCCAGCATGGCAAGGATTGCGTCCTGCGGCGATTGAGCGGCCTCCAGCGGCGCAAGCACGGTCGCTTTCAGGTTGTCGAAGCGCTCGATACTCTCACGGGCATTCGCTTCCAAGATCTTCGGAATTGCCTTGATGGCTCGCAGGTGATCGCGGATCGGCTTGTCGATGGCGGTTTTGCTGCTTGCCACCTTGGCAGCCAGGGCCTTGATGTTGGCGCGGCCTTCCGGCGTCTCAACGTCCGGCACCTCGGCGGTGACTTCGGCCTCGACCTGCTTGTAGAAAGCTTCCAGCGCCGGTGCGGTGAAGTGCGCCGGGATGCTGGGCAGGTTTGCCTCGCTGGTGTCGGCTGGTGGCAGGGTGATCAGTTCGCTGTTGGTGGTCATGGGGTTCTCCTGTGGTTGGCGCCAGCTCGTGCTTACTGGCACAGGGGAAGAATACACCGGCAGGATTTTAATGCAAGGGGAGTTGCGTAAATAAATGGGTTTTCAGCTCCTCGGTGACACAGAAAGCATGAAAAACTACAAGTCATTGATTTTTCTGTGTTTTCAGAAAGTTGTGCATATAGAATTTTGATTTACACAACAATCTGCACAAGTGAAAACCCTTATGTGGCGCGGTCTGGAGGTCTATTTGTGTAATTATGTTTATTTAACAATAACTATAACTAACTACTACTACTACTACTACTAAAGGGATGTAGGGGGTTATACCCAAAAATAAGGGGGTGGGCACTTTCATGAAAAAAATGAAAAAACGCACAAGTTGCCCGCCAACCCGCGCCGTCACTGGGTTTGCACTTGTGTATTCGACATGAAAAAACATCTGCATAAAAAACCGCACCTGCGATTTGCGATGTTGCATTGGACGTCTAGATGGATTGACGGCTGAGATTTCAGTAATTGACGGATTGCACCTACCGACCACCAACCGCCCACAAAAAAGCCACCTCGCGGTGGCTTTTCGTTTCTGCCGGTGGCTTTTCGTCTTCTGGCGTCTTGGGCGCCCCTACTTCCTCAACCTGATCTGCTTCCCGCTCGGGTCCATCTCGATCTTCCCGCCGAGCATCGCCAGGGCGTTTTGCATGACGTCCTGATTTGCCCCGTCCAGTTGCTTCTGGATCTGCTGGTAGAACTTGCGGCGCTTCATCTGCGCCTTGATGACGCTAACGTAGCGCCAGCCGTCCTGGTCGTCCTTGCGGCGGTCTATGTTGATCATCTTGAGGATGGCGGCTTGCACTGCCTCCAGCCTGGCCTCGTTTGTCTCTTCTGTGGCCCCCTCGTTGATCTTGAGGTTGCTGGTCAGGTGCTCCAAGCTCTGCAGCACCAGCATGAGCGCGTAACGCACGTATGAGCTCTCAATGCGTGCCCCGTCGCATCCGTAATTACCCAGGGCCATGATGGATGACAGCGACATCACACGCTCAACCAGGCGGGCATAGATGGCCCCGACGCGCGGGTGGTTGCGGTAGTGGTGCTGGTCATAGTGCTGCAGGATGGCGCACATGTCCCGCTCGGCGTCCGGCGTGATGTCGTAGCGGAACCGTGATCCGTTGAATTCGTTGTCCACGCTGTGCTTGCTCTCGTCGTCGGCCAGTTGGCAGATCAACCCGATCTGCGCCTTGAGCATTTCGAACTGCATATCCTGCCCACCGGTCGGCGCCTTCTTCAGGTCTTCGATGGTCAGGCGTTGCGGCGCACGCTCAACCCCGCAGTCGCTGATCAGGGCTCGCCCCAGGAAACCCGACTCAATGCTGTCTTCGTCCACGATGGCGGCCAACTTTTGCGGCGTGGAAAATGCCAGAAGGTGTAGGGCAGGATCTTTTACCCCGTCCCGAGCGGTGATTGCCCGCTTGTCGTGATCGGCCAGCTTGCGCTCCAGTTGTTCGATCTCAAGCTGCGCCTTTTTGATGCGCCCCTCTTCGTGGTCCTGGTTCATGTGGGCGATGGCCTCTCGCTTGGCTTCGATCACCTTCTCCACCCTGGCGCGGGCCGTCTCTATCTGAGACAAAAACTCATCCCGGTGCAGCTGCGATAGCTTGTATTTTGATGTGGTAGCCAATTCCATCAGCGTGCTGATCACGTTCGACATGTGTTTGTTCTGCTGGCCGCCAGAGTTGGAAGCAAGGATTTTCTGAGCCTCGTCCACGACGTAGAAGCAGTGACCATTGTCATATATGGCGGAGCGGATCACGTCCTTGTCTGAACGGATGTCGCCATAGATGGTCTTTCCGTGGGCGTCCAGCAGGTTCTTGACCACGCGCTGCGGCCACTCCTTGCCCGCCGCCGACATGCCCAGGGTGAGGGTGATTAGGGACAGCTTCACCCCCTTGTAGCCGCTAAGCCCAGCACCCGCCATTGCCATGCACTGCAGCGCCATGGCGGAATATGCCCCGCCGCTCAACTGGCGGTTGGCCCCCTCTCGGATGTACTCCACGATACGGCCGGCAAGCCCGGGCGGGGTGTCGATGTCCATGCCGTTGAAGTCGATGCCGGGGGGCAGGTCACTTTCCTTTAGGGCTGTCTTGCGCTTGATGGCGGTCGCGACTGCAGGCGCCGGAGGCATACCTGGCAGGGTGAAGCCGAAGTGGGCGGGTGGTGGCGTGGTTGATGAGGGCTCTGGCGTTGTGGATTCTGCCGGTGCAGGCTCTGCTGCAGGTTGTGGCGCTGTCTCTGCTGGCGCCGGCTTGGAAACCACCACCCCGCACGCCTCCCGATCTGCGGCGATAGACTGGCGCATGGCCAGCTTGGTTTCCTCTACTCCGTGCCTCTGCCGGTAGTCGTCCCAGTCGCCAAGCTCTGGCGGAATGGCCACGGTTGCGCCGAGCGGTGCGGCGGCGTCCTTGGCAAACTTCTCCCCCGGTCGCCATTGGTGGGTGATGTCAAGATCGTCATAGTCAGCAAAAAACACCACCGGCACCCCTGGGTGCTGGTCTGCAACCCAGGCCGACACCGAGGCAAGGTTACCGGTCTGGAACGCCACATAGGTGGTAGCGCCAGTAACTCGGTTGACGGTCACGCCGGTGGCATACCCCTCGACGATGGCGATCAGCTTTTGGTGTCCGTCCAGCTTGTGATACACCCCTGCCATGTCCCCGCCGTAGAGGGGGCGCTTTTCCTTGTTGGCCTTGATCTTCTGCACGTTCACCAGCTTTGAGCCGTCACCCTCCGCCTTGTAGGCTGGAACCAGCAGCAGCTCACCCGGCTGGATAACAGACCTGTCCTTGCCCATGATCGGCTCTCCATTCACCAGCCATTGCCCATCCAGGCCGCGATCTGACATGTAGGGATGAGGGCGCAGCTCGGAGGACGACAGCAACGCTTCGGCACCCTTTCGTGCCTGTTCATGATTCGCCTTGCGGATCTGGTCCTCGCTCACGAACGAGCGATACACCGGCGCCCGGCTGCGCTCGGGGGTGTTGCCCAGCAGCTCGTTGGCCACTTCGATGGTGGGCTTGCCCAGGAACCGGGACAGCAGCAGCAGGCCGCCGCCGCTCTGGGGGTCGCATTGACTGCAGAACCAGGTGCCCCAGCCTTCCTTGTCGTCGAAGCGAAATCGGTCCTTTCCACCACACACTGGGCACGGCCCGTGATGGCGCCCGGATGGCAGATGGCATCCGTAATTCTCCAGAGTCTGGCGCCATGCGCCGTTGAACTCGCACAACACCCGGTCGATCGGACTGTCGCCATCAACCCGGCCAGAGTTACCGCGCTCACTCCAGCAGCGGCAATTTGAAAGCGCCCTGCACCCACATGAGAGGGTCAGGGGAAATTTTATGTTGGTCATGTGCTTGTCCTGTGTCTGTCCTGTGTGCGGCTGTGCTTGCCGGTCTGGTTGCGATTGACAGTTTGGTTGGCCGCCCTGTGAGCGGCCAGGTTAATGACCCTACAAGGCGGCCTTGATGTCGTCAATCGCCTTGCTGATGGCGGCAAGCTCTGCGTCGGTGAATGTCAGGTGCTCTTTCCAGTTGCCATAGTAGCGCCCGATCCGGCGATGCACCCGTGACAGCTTTACCTGGCTGACACCAGCAACATCACAGAACGCGGACACTCGAATACCGCACTCGATCGCCGCGCGCACCCGCTCCATGACCGGCTCAACGCGCTTGGCGTCCTCCTCCATTCTCTCCTTGGAAAAGTTGCCGGTGCCGGCCGGGCGGCCAGGACGGCGCTTAACTTTCTCTGTCTGGGTGTTCTTGTTCATTTTCATCTCCTTCTGTTTTGGTGTGGCAATTATCATAAAAAAACAATTGCATGTAAAGTTAATATGGTGTTCAATTCACTGCACCAACGGCGCGACGGCCACCAATCGGCCACGAGCCAACAAACCACCAGCAGGAGAGATGAAATGTCAGGACTTTTTCTTAATCAGGTTTCCCAAGAAGATCTGGAATACGATGGCTTTTTTGACGGGCAGAACAAGATCATCCCGGAAGGCACCGAACTGAACGCAATCGTAACCGGCGGCTTTAACGGCATCGAAGAAGGCAAGGCCGTGCAGTCCTGTTACATCAACTTTGTGATATCCACCCCGGGCGAGTTCTACAACCAGAAGTACCGTTACAACGCCAAGGTTTACGACATGGATGCCAGCAAGCGAGACCTGGCCATGAAGAACCTGTCAGTGCTGGATGCCCAAGCAGGCTTCCCGCTCAGCCATGGCCGCCTTGAGTTGACCACCGAGAATATCGAGGAACACTGGGTTGGCAGGGCACACATGCGGGTCAAGTTCGGTCTGCTGGTTGCCGAGGATGACGGCCGGGAGATCAACTTCGTGCGCGGCTTTGGCTACCTGCGCGAGAAGATGCTTCAGCCGATTGGCCAGCAGTCTAGCCAGGCAGTGGCGCAGCAGGCCCAGCAGGCAGCGCAGGCGCAGCAGCAATACCAGGGAACTCCGGTTGATAGCGATGATGACATCGGCTTCTGATTCGCGCCCTGGCCAATAGCACAGTAACACCCAGGCCGCCGAGCGCGGCCTTTCTCTCGCAGGGGAAACATATGATAGTTTGGTCACTTTTTGATGGAAGCGGCATCATGGGATTGCCGTGGGCTGAGGCAGGGCATACGGTGTTCTGTTTTAACGCTGATGGCGCAGACCATGGCGATTATGACGTCGCCGGGGCGAAGGTGTCGCACAGGAACATCCATTATGTTAACTCTTGGATTGATGGGGCATTTATCTCCGCGGCTGTTGAAGGCGAGTTCGGGAGCCGTCCTGATATAGTATTCGCCTTCCCGCCATGCACTGACTTAGCCGTTAGTGGCGCAGCGCATTTCGAGCAAAAAAGAAAATTAAATCCAGATTTCCAGATAAAGGCGGTTGAAACCTGTCGAGTCGCGCAGCGGTTGGCTGATGTTTTCGAGGTGCCGTACATGATAGAGAATCCAGTGAGTGTTTTGTCTACTATGTGGCGACGCCCAGATCACGCATTCCATCCGTATGAATTTGGCGGATTCTTGCCAGAGGATGACAGGCACCCGTTTTTCCCGGAAATAATAAGCCCACGCGACGCATACCCGAAAAAAACGTGCTTGTGGGTTGGTGGTGGCTTCGTTATGCCGCCAGTCGAACCTGTTGCATTCCCTGGCGGCTACTCTGCGCAGCACAATCGCCTCGGTGGTAAGTCCGCTCGCACCAAGACGATACGCTCCCTCACCCCGCGCGGTTTCGCTCGGGCGGTATTCGAGGCCAACAAATGACCTTCACCCTCCGCCCATACCAGCAAGAGGCAGTCGATGCGGTGGTCGAGCATATCCGCCGCCGCCTGTCGCCGTGCCTGCTTGAGCTTGCCACAGGCGCAGGCAAGAGCCTCATCGTGGCCGAGCTTGCCGCCTACATGGCCAAGGCCGCGCCCAACAAGCGGGTGCTGTGCATCGCGCCCTCAAAGGAGCTCGTGGAGCAGAACGCCGCCAAATTCCAGGCCTACGGCTACCATACCAGCATCTACTGCGCCAGCGCCGGCTCGAAGTGCCTGCGCCATCAAGTTATCTTTGCCAGCCCACAAACGGCTCTGAAAAGCATCGACAAGATCGCTCACATGGGCGTCAGCGCCATCATTGTGGACGAGGCTCACGGCATCACCCCGACCATGCTTGAACTGATTAAGCGGGTTCAGGAGTACGAACTGAACGGACAGCGCATCAACGAGCTGCTGCGGGTGATCGGCATGACCGCCACCCCGTACCGGATGGGCACCGGGTACATCTATGCCGCCGACTACACCATGGACCCACCGCTGCACCATGACGAAGAGAAGGCGATCGACCCTTACTACTCGCGCCTGGTTTGCCGGGTGACTGCTGGCGAGCTGGTGAACCAGGGGTTCCTGACCAAGCCAGTGATCGGGGAGGATGCGGGAGAGCACTACGACACCAGCAAGCTGGAGACAGACAGATTTGGCAGATTCTCAGCCCAGTCCACGGCGCTTACGTTCGAAAAGAGCACCAAGACCAAGACGATCATCGAGAAGGTGGTCAGCATGTCGGTTGGTCGAATGGGGGTGATGATATTCGCCGCCACTATCAGTCACGCAGAGGAAATCGCCGGATACCTGCCGCAGGACCAGGCCGCAGTGGTAACTGGGTCAACCAAGAAGAAAGACCGCGAGGCCATCATCCAGGCATTCAAGGCCCGCAAGCTGAGATACCTTGTCAACGTATCCGTGCTGACTACCGGCTTTGATGCTCCCCATGTTGATGTCGTGGCCATCCTGCGAGCCACTGAATCGGCTGGCCTGCTGCAGCAGATCATCGGTCGCGGCCTGCGACTGCACGACAGCAAAGCCGACTGCCTGGTTCTGGACTACGCCGAGAACATCAAGCGCCACGGGCTGGAGTCGGACGTGTTCACTCCGGAGATAAAGACCCGCAAGGTGTCAGGAGAGGCGGTGGAGATCCAGGTCGAGTGTCCAGCCTGCCATGCCATCAGCATGAAGAAGCGGCGCAACGATCCGATGTATGCCGGGTTGGCCCATGACAGATTCGGAAACTTCCTGGTGTCCGGCACCGAGCGGGTGGTTGCCACTGACGCCGATGGCGACCCATGCGAGTGGGATGGCATGGTGCTTACGACCCGAGTTATGGACCCATCCACCAAGGACGATTTCGGCGACTGCGACAGCAAGGAGGTACCAGTGCCGGCGCACTACTCGCGCCGCTGCAGCAATCCCGAGGCGGCGGTTATTAAGGGGGTGGCCTACCCGTGCACACACCGGTTTTCATTCAAGGTGTGCCCTGAATGTTTTGCTGAGAACGACATCGCGGCACGGCACTGCACAGAGTGCAAGATCCGGCTGGTTGACCCCAACGAGAAGTTGACCGAAAAGGCGGGCGTGGCGGGGATCATGGCCGAAGGTGAGACCAAGGATCTGCTGTGCCTCGATATCAAATACGAGCCGTATCTTGGGTCGTCAGGCAAGCACAGCCTGAAGGTGGTCTACAAGACGGAGATCGGTGCCATAACCGCCTGGCACACGAAGGGTGCCCACTGGATATTCAACCGGATGACCACGGCCAACGGCTGGGAGCTGGAGACGATCGGGGATGAGTATGCCGAGTGCGCCGAATGGCGGGCCATCCCGAAGACGGTCAAGGTCAAGAAGACCATGGGGCAGAATGGTTATTATAAATTTGAGGTGAAGGGGGTGAGTTATGCATAGCGATCGCGAATTGCTGGAGTCGGCGGCCAAGGCGGCTGGGATCCTGCTGTGCGGATATAGCTGGATTGGTGAAAACGAAGATGATGAGGAGTGCGAAATTCTTGAGGCTGCTTTTGTAAAGAGCCACCCAGAACAAGATCTTGCCACCAAGTGGAACCCGCTCACCGACGACGGCGATGCGCTGCGGCTGGCTGTGAAGTTGCACATGCAGGTTAGCATCACCACTGAGTCATGCCGAGCTGAGACGCTTCCAGCTCTTGGCGTCAGAGTTAACGACAATGACGAGCTGTCAGCCACCCGCCGCGCCATCGTCCGCGCAGCCGCCGCCATCGGGGAGGCCATGCAATGAACCTCGCCACCCTATCCAAGCACACGATCCCCCTCTACGGAGACCCCAACTGGCGCGGCAAATGCCCCCTGGAGGCCGCCGAGGCGGTCAGCTTCTTCTGCCAACTGCGGGTCGAGTTTCCCGAGCTGGCCAAGGTGGCAACCCATATCCGTAACGAGGGCAAACGCACCAAGCGCCAGGGGTATCAGCACCAACAGGAGGGGATGAACACCGGGGCCAGTGACGTGATCATTCCAGTGTGCCCGCCCATCGTGATGGAGATGAAGCGCCGTGACCACACCCTGTCTTCCATCAGCAAGGATCAGGTGGATTACCTGGTTGCTGCTGCCAGTGGCGGGGCATTCTCTGGCGTAGCTCTGGGCGCTGCCGGCGCCATGGAGATGGTGCGGGCATGGGTAGCTAAGCATGAGCGATGAACTGAAGCCGGTGCCGCCCAGCAAGCGCTGGGGTCAGATGCCGAGATACCACCACCCTGATGACGCCAAGATAATCTCCGCCCGCCTGGGGATGCTCGATCCAGCACTTCGCTCGCAGGTGTGTGATGCCTACGCCAGGGCGTACCGTGAGGCGTGGGAGTCTGAGCCGCTGAGCTACCGCAAGCACGGCAAGGCGCGGTTTGCGGCCAACACCAGGCTGCGGGTGTTCATCGGGAAACGGTTCGCGGTGTTCAACCGATAGACCTGCAACAAAGCCAAAAATAATACACAAAGCGCCTTGCAATTTATTGCGGGGCGTTTTACATTGAAGGGGTCAACAACGCAGGAGATTCACAAATGACAAGCAAGATCAAAACCTACCGCATCAGCGGCACCAACCGCCGCACCGGGCGATTCGAGATCGCCAACGTTCATGGCGCAACGCCGGAGCAGGCGATCCAGTTAATGGGCATGACCCACTGCCGCATGGTGGTGTTGGATAAGCAGGGGGTGGAGTGATGAACTACGAAGAGATGAGCGATCTGCAGATTAACCTGCTTGTTGCCAATGCAGTCGGTGTTGATGCGGTAGAGAATTCTGGTGTTGTTTTTGGCGCGGTGAAGCACAAAGGCAACAATGTGGTTTCGGTTATTGGTGTGGTGGACTACTGCAACAACCCATCAGATGCGTGGCCGATTATTGTAAAAAACAAGATTCGCATTTCACCAGTAATGCATATGAGTGATGATAATGGCGAGTATCTTTGCGATGGGGTGTGGGAGGCTGGGACACTGTGGAGTGATGATGGTGCATTCTATAACTCTAAATATAACGAGGCATCAAATGAAAACCCACTGCGCGCAGCAATGATCGTGTTCTTGATGATGCAGGAGAGCGCGCAATGAGCTTCGAACTGCGTCCATCAACCAACGAAGCATTCCATGAGCGCCTACGCAGCGCAGAGGCTCGCCGCAACCAGGAACTGGCCAACCCATGCCGCAGGCCGCGCCAGACCGATATGGCGGCCGCAAAGCGCCGCTGGGATCTGGAAGAGGAAAAAGAGATGCGCCGCATTGAGCGCGAACACAAGGAGATCTGGGAATGAACGACAAGCAACAATTGGCAGCCATGGGTGAACATATGTCAGAACAGGCCGCACAACCCATGTGCATGGCAAAGCGCATCGAGGAGCTGGAGGCGCAGGTGCGGGTGATTGCTGGATTGCTGCGGGAGGCCCGCAAATACGTGACTGCGCTTGGCAAGCCGGATGATGAAGTCTCCGCTGTGCAAATGACAGTGTCACGCATTGACGCGCTGCTGGCTGGCCAAGTGCCTGCGCCTGCCGCACCAGAAGGCTGGCAGCTGGTGCCAGTGGAGCCGACAGAAGAGATATTGCGCGCCATCCGATCTGTGGTGCTTGTGGAGAGCTGTTACCGCGCCATGCTCGCCGCCGCCCCTAGGCCGGATGCTAAATGACCTTCGCAGAAGCCCTTGCCATCGCCGAGGAGCAATACCAGCAACACCGGGCGACCTATGTCGCCACCCTGTCGCCGGAGCAGCTTGGGGCCATACAGCGCAACGCCAGCATGCCAAGGCCAACAGGCCGCCGCATCACTATCGAGCGGGAGCGCGGGAATGTGGTGTACAGGTCGCAGTGTCCTTATGTGGGGATAACCAGACTGATCAAGGGGGCGCGGTGACACAGCAAAGCATCGACCAAGAGAACTACCGCCAACGCCTGATCGACTACGTGAAGGCCAACAGCAACAAAAACGAGCAACAAGCAATCGACTATCTCAACCAGAACTGTCTGGCGTGGCGTCATGGTGTGGCGCCTGCGGCAGGGTTTGTTGAGGTAGCAGACACAGGAGAGCAAGAAGAATGAGCGATTCCAACGCGTGGGTAATTGCATCCAAAAAGCTTATGGCTGATGCCGTGTTTTATGGCATTACCAAGGCTGTGGCGTGGATCTGTGCCGCGATCATTGTCCTTGGCCTCATCGGATCAATAGTGGGTTACCCACAAAAAGACGACACGGACCCAAGTGGTGGGCGGAGCGGGTTAAAGATCCACACAGATAGCGGCACCGGGTGCCAATACCTTTCAGTTTCAAGCGGCGGAGTTACACCAAGGTTGAGTGCCGACGGGCATCCTATTTGCGGAGTGCAACAATGACAATCATCTATATCGCCGGCCCAATATCCGGCACCAAAGACCACAATCGCCCGCTGTTAAATATGGTCGCCGCTGAGCTGGCAGATCAGGGTCACAGCGTTCTGAATCCGGCAATTCTTCCGGACGGCCTGAGCCAGGGCCAGTACATGCAGATCTGCCTGCCGATGGTGGC
>Ga0075011_10000662_pt1 | contig 18211 bp, 19 predicted proteins | sample TARM_MetaG_T_14_FD_72354 | JGI IMG/M metagenome (GOLD analysis project Ga0075011, IMG submission 72354) | Freshwater microbial communities from Pennsylvania, USA, analyzing microbe dynamics in response to fracking - TARM_MetaG_T_14 | ecosystem: Environmental > Aquatic > Freshwater > River... | reverse complement strand
GGGACGTGACCAAAATAACGCCCCTTCAATATTTTCAACCCGACTTTGCGGTTCGGATGTAAATCGTGGGAGGTAGGATATGAAGGAAAAAAAGATCTTTACAGTGATCTACTTGTTGCTACTGATATCAGTTGTTGGAAATGTAATTTTCTTCGTCAACTGGCTAGGGAGTCACTCGAGTCAAGAGAAAAAGAAACAGGAACAAGCAGAATTGGTTACGGTATTGGAAGAAGAAAATACGCAATTAAAATCACGGATTGATGAACTCTTAACGAGTGAATCGGAATCTTCGTCCGGAGAAGAAAATACGCAAGCAACGGAGCCTGTAGAAGAAGGAGAAACGACTGTCGGACTTCCTGAATCAAACGAGAAGCAAGTAGCCTTTTTGGAGGAATTCGCTCGCTTGCAATTTGGAATGGGTGCCGATCAGCGGGCAGAAAATCTGGCGCAACTAGGGACCCTCATGAGTGCGGAAGCCTTCCAAGAAATGAACGGCAGTGCGGACGTTGTACCGTCTGCCATTGGCTATACGATTGAAGTTGAAGCGACAGAAATTTATCACCAGCTAGCTACTGAAAATGCAAATGAATATCTGATTGTCGTTCACCAAAAGACAAAAACGGATCAAGAGAATGCCACGGCAGTGCAATCCCGATTGTATTATCGGGTGACGCTTGGCAGCACAGCGGAAGGAACGCTTATGGTTGATGAGGTCAGTGCGCTGATGCCATACCAGTAAGAAAGGAGAATACTTGTGAGCGAATTAAAAATGAAATTTCAAGAGAACCCGCGCTATCTTTACTATGGCATCTTACTGGCGTACTTATTGAGTCTGCTAACCATTTTTAGCTTACGTGTCACAGCTGGATCAGGCGAAGTAAACGTAGAAACGAATCAAATCGGACAGTATGTGGGTGTAGGCCAAAACGATCTGACTGTTTCGGATCTTATTTATAATCCGGAAACCGGCATTGTGGAAGTCGATGTTTATATCAAGAAAGAGCAAAGCGCAATCGAAGACTTGCCGAATTACGAATTTGCGGGTTTGGTTTTTACAGATACGGATACGTATTTGCCGCAAGAAATGATTCAAGTGTCAGAAAATTATTACGTGGTCTTCTTTGGGGATGTGCCAAAAGACTTTCAGGCACTCTCGCTTACGATAGCGGAAGTGAAGGAAGAGGATGCCAGCGCAGATTTGACGAAGATGCGTTATCTACAAGAAGATTTCAAAGTCGATCCGGCGTATGAAATAACAGAGGACACGCTGCATTACGAAGAAAAGGCCATTGCCTTTGAAATTTTGGAAACAGAAAATCAGATCACGGCCAATCAAGAAGAGAGAAGCGTACTGAAAGAAAAAATCGAGCAGTACGAAGAAAAAATAAAAGCAAACGAAGAAGAAAAGAAATATCTTCTGAGCGAAGAACAAGCGGAAATCGATTCTACCAATAACAAATTAGTGAAGGAAATCATAAAAATGGAACAGAACATAGCGGACTTAGGCAGACAGAATAGCCAACTAAAAGAAAAAGTCGCCTTGGCTGAACAGAAGAAGGACGCACTTAAAAGCACCGAGTGATTATTGGCAGATTAGTTGTAGAAGGGCTTCATAAAACTTATTAATTCCTGGAAGAGAGGTTATTAAAACCTATTAAATGTTATGAAATCCTATTAAAAAGAGGGTTTTTGGCATGTTTTGAGCGGAGTAGGGGACACATCAGGCTTCGCCTGATATCAAGCTGTTTTCGAGGGATCGAGGAAACGTCAGCGGAGTGACCCCCTTATGCTCATGGAAAAATCTAGTGAATTCTTGGTTTATGGTTTCTAAAAGCTAAAAGGGATTGGATACAGGAGGTGTATTTATGTACGCAAACAACAAAATCGAGATCCGGGTATCAGGAGTCACGCATTCCTTAAAGAAAGAATTATTCCGAATCGTAGAACAGAAACAAAAAGCATTAGGAACGAAACGCTATTCCCTATCCGATCTTGTGATTGAAGTGTTAGAAGAATACGTTGGAAAGTCCTATGAGGAAGAGGTCCAGGAAGAGCAAAGCGAATTTTTGGACGCTGTCGCAAAAGAAGTGGCGAAAATTGACGCCATCGATCAAAAGATGAATGTATTGATTCAGTCCTTAAATGCCAATACGGGAACGCTCCAAAAAGTTCTGAACGAGCTGTGAAGGAGGGGGAAATATGACAACGCCTGCCTTCGTTTTAAAATCAGAATTTGAATTGCCCGGTACGAACGCCAAGGGGTACGCCGGTATCGTCGACTACATGACGGACAAAGAAAAAGTAAAGAAAGGTGAGGCGTACAATACACCGGACTATTTTCCTGAAGGCATTCTGTCCTATATGGCTGATGAAAAAAAAGCCAGTGGACTCTTTACCAATGAAAAGGATTTTGTCGATAAAAATTCAATCCGAGAATTAAAAGAGAGCTATCAACAAGCAGAAAAAAACGGCAGCTTGCAATGGAAGTTTGTGGGGTCCTTCGACAACGAGTGGCTAAAAGAAAACCAGATCCTAGATCCGGAGGGAGAGGTGAGAGAGCAGACGCTTAAAAAAGCGGTCCGCGTCATGATGGAGCGTTTGATAAAAGAAGAGAATTTTATTCCGAGTCAAACGATTTGGGCGGCCTCTTTCCACCACAATACGGACAATTTACACTTCCATATTTCGCTGGTCGAAAAAGAAAACTCACGCGAACTGGTGAAAAGACGACAGAAAAAAATAGAAAAATCGTTATCGCCCACGGGCATGCAACTACGTTTTTATCGGGACCAGGGAGCGGAATCTTTGCAGCCGAAAGGAAAGCTGAAACAAGCGACGCTGGAGAAAATGAAGAGCGCTTTTCTGAATGAATTGACTCGGCCCAGTCGAAGGCAAACTCTCGAAAAACAAACGGCATTACGAGATAACTTGGTTCAAGAATTACAACTGCCGCAACAAACCTTTATGGAACGAAAAGAACTGCTGCGAATCCTTCAAGTGTTACCCCAGGATAAAAAGAAGTGGCAGTATAAAACAATCCGTAGGGAATACCCGTTGGCAAAAAATAGGATAGATGCCTATACAAAAAATTATCTAAAAAAATCCGGGAAGCAGGAAGAATTTCAACGAGTAGTGAAAGAGGAAGCCGATTTTCGTTCGCGGTTGTATGGTGGAAGTCATGACTACCAAAAGAATCAAATGGCGGATCTGGAGTATCGATTAGGCAATCGACTTTTAAAAGAGCTGCAGCTGCAACTGCAAGAAAAAAATAGGCTTCGGTCTGTGAGCCGATCCTTATATAAAGAGCAGCACAAAGAAATATCGGTTAGCGTGATTCGTTTTACGTTACGCGATCGGAGGCGGCTGGATCGTGCAATGGGGGATACGTACCAGAAGAAGGTGAACCTCTTGTATCATGAGCAAAACGAACGCGAAGCGGAGTACGTAAGGCGCAGACAAGAGTATGGATTGGAATAAAAAGGAGGGAACGTATGCATAAAATTGTATCGATCAGCCTGGACGAGCAGATTGTAGACTTATTAGATGACGAGATCATTCGGGAACCCGATTGTTATAATCGGTCTCAGTTAATCCGGAAGATTATTCAGCAGTACTTTGCGGATAAAGGAAATGAAACAAGAAAAATAGAAACGAAAACCAACTTAGGAGAGCTAGAAAAAGAAGTGGCTATCGTGAAACAGTTAGTGGGGGCTTTGGTATTTAATAGCTACTCCAACTTGGAAAGTACTGATAGTGAAACGCCGCTCTCGCTTTCCGCTGCGACGGATTTACCTTTAATCGAAGAGAGTATTATTCATGAAGTGCTTGAAAAAAAGTTATCGAAAAAAAGTGAGGGGAAAGCATGAGCATACAGCCAGTGCGCTTGGTCGCGATAGAAGAAGCGGATTATGTAGGATTCTTTCAGACGATAGAATCCTACGACATTGAGGATCAAACGAAAGACATTGAGGTACCCGTCTATGAATACAACGATTTATGGGATCTTATTTTACAGGATTACTACCAACAGATAGATGTTATTTATTCTCTTGATCTTGAAAAAAAGGTCGTCCTCGATACGAAAGTTACACTATTCTAAGGAGTGAAAAAGCATATGACTTACAGAAGGAAAACAGCGCAGGAAATTAAAGCAGCTGTGCAGGAACTGTCACAAGAAGCCAGAAAAAAAGTAGAAGAATATGCGCAAGACTCCGATGGAATTCGTGCATATCTTACTTTTATGTCGAAGTTTTACCAGTATTCTCCCCGTAACAATGCCTTGATTAAGGATAGTTTCGAAGGAGCCATGGCTGTAAAAGGATTTAAGCAGTGGAAAGAGGAAGGCTTTTCGGTACGAAAAGGTGAGAAGGCTATTGAAATCTTGATTCCGAATATCGCGCGCTATTATAAAGACGAAAATGAGAAGCTGATTCCAGTTTCTGTAGCCGATCCAGTGACAAAGGAGCGCATAAAAAATAAAGAGATTCCAGTAGTGAAGCGGATTGACGGCTTCACGAAAGGGCACGTCTTTGATATCACGCAAACGAATGCGGAGGAGAAGGACTATCCGGCTTATTATCCAAATAAAAGGGTAGCATTCGAATTTAATGGAGAGAGCTTTGGAGCGTTCAACAGGGCACTTGAAGGATATGCCCGAGAGACTGTCCAATCCCTTTCCTATCAACCTATCCAAACCGTGGCCAAAGGCTATTACGAGGTCGGTACACATAAAATTGTAATGAATAGCCGTTTAACCGACTCGGAGAAGGCGAAGACATTGATTCATGAATTGGCGCACGCCAAAATGCACGGAGAAAACAGTCCGTATAAGGATACAACAATCCGAGAACAAGAAATGCAGGCAGAAATGACGGCCTATGTGGTCGCAAAATCGTTTGGTTTGGATCCGGCAGATGAATCGGTCCATTATGTGGCCAACTGGACAGGGAAATTTGAGGAGATTCAAGATGTCGAAAAGAATTTAGCGGCAATCCAAAAGACCGCCCGTGAAATGATTCAGGGCATTGATACGCACTATGGATTAGAACTAGAGAAAGAAACTGAGAAAAGCCTGGAAGTAAAAGAATCCGGTATCTCCGTTCCAGAAAAGGTGGACGAAATCAGGCAACATGAGGAACGTGAAGAAGGTAAAGAGAGACCCGATAAGCCCTATATCCTGATTCAGAATGTACAGGCATTGGTAAAGGATGGACAGGTTCCGATGGAGAAAGGCAATTTCTACACAGTCGAAGAGACGGAACAAATTTTTGAAGATATGAAGGAGCAACCGTTCAAAATCCGATACCAACTGTTTGATAGTCATGCGACGGACCCGATTACAGACAAAAAGCTAACTAAGACGGTTTCGCATTCTTATCGAAAAGGGACCTTTGCGCAAGCGTCTTATGATCAGATTGCGCAGTTGAAGGATAAAGGCGTGCAACATACTATGCAGAAAGTGAATGAGAGAGAACTTGATTAAAAGAAATGGAGCCGCTAATTCCTGATTAGCCGCTCCATTTTTTCAATTCCCTATTCAGCTGTTATTCCATACTAGATCACCAATTTTATACCCATCTGTAGGATTGCTGCACAGGGTTACTTCAAAATTATGCTTCTCATAAAAGTGTACCAGCCGTTCTATGTGGCCAATATCCACGCGAGATATCTCTCCGGTGATACGACGGATATTTCTTTTCTTTGCAATATCAAGAAGCGCGTTGAGTAGCAGGCTACCCAGCCCTTGATTAATGAAAGAATCTGCCATTTCGATATCCTCTAAAGAAATAGTAGTAAAGTTATTCTTGAAAAATGCCTTCAACACGGGATCCCGGCCAGAACGCCCCTTTGGAGTTATGACGCTAATTCCAATGGAGATAAGGATTTCTTCCTCTTCAGGTATATCGTCTAAAAAGTGTCTATACATTATGAGGTTAGCCTTCTCTGTTTGGGTTACGGAAAGCACATCGAATCCTTTATTTTTTAAAACATCTATTTGATCAGTGGTTTCTTTTTGAACAGCAGTTTTTCGCTTTAATTTTAAACTACTAAGATTGCTGAATAATTGTTTAAATATACTCATGGATAACCACCCTATATTTTTTTACTTTACTACAGTTTATAGTAAAGTAAAGTTAAAAGAAAGGCTGTGTGGGCCTTTCTCCCTTCCGCTTAACAGCTTAGGTTATTTAGTCCTATTGAAACGTCACGTATAGATAAAATATCGAGCGGGAATTTTTTTATTTCCCCGCTCGATTTTTTTTATGTCTATAAAATGCCATACTCACGAAGAGAAAGCCACTCTTTTCCAGAAACGATAAAATGGTCTAGCAAGTCAATTCCAAGGATATTTCCGGCTTCTTCCATGCGTTTTGTGAAGATTAGGTCCGCTTCCGAAGGGTCTGTATTTCCGCTGGGATGGTTATGAAATACTAAAATCCTGGCGCCGTTATTGAGGAGCGCACTTCGAAAGATTTCTCGCGGGTGAGCGACACTACAGTTCAAACTTCCTGTAAAAACACGGTGGACCGCATTGATTTGATTTTTTGTATCCAAGATAACCACGAGGAGGATTTCTTGGGCTTCGTCACCAATTTCTGCTACACCAAACTTTCCGGCTTCCTGGGTGGAAGCGATGTTGCCTTGGTAGGCTATTGGTCGTTCCATTACGATTTGTTTGACGCGTACAATCTCCGTAATCACTTCTTGTTTCCATTCCACTTTTACTTTTTTTGTCATGTTGATTTCCTTCTCTCTTTTATATTTCAAAACGGATAATTCAGCCGAGGCTTACGCTTGATAGGCAATTTTTTTAATGTCCTGTTCGCCCATTTGCAAGGGAATCAGGATGGGCAACAATTCTCGTTTCAACCATTCTTGGTCCGGTACATTATTTAAAAAACTCCCGAATGTAGTGACGACTAATTTGTTAAATCCTTTCACAATAGCGTAATTTTCAAAGGGAAGGGCTCCGGCTACAACGTGGGCAATGGTTTCCGTTTCTGCTTTAATTTTTCCTTTGTAAATCCCGTGGATATAGACACTGAGTAATTCTGATTTCCCTTCAGTCATTTTATTTCCTCCTTTTGTTTTGTGACGCCTAAGCGAGAGCTAAAAGCTGAATTTTTTCCGTTTTGTTGGCTAGCCAGTGATCATGAGGGTAAATTGAAATCAAGAAAAAAGAGTCTCTTGCCACTTCAGTGGGTAGAGCCTCTTTAGACAAAAAGTTTTTTGGATTGAACGGAAGGACATGAAGGGAAAGAAGAAAAAGTTTTTGCGGTTCTTGAATTCCTTTTCTGTTCCTGGATAGCAGCATGTGGGACCGTAGGAGGGCCTCCCACATGTCGATTGCCGTGGAACAGTCCGAAATGGTGAAGCCCTGATCCGGCTCCGCAGGATCGATTAGGGCGTATGGCGACACAAAACGAAAAAATGGTACTCAACTATCTTTCTTTTCCTTCTTATTTTGGGAAATCGACTACAGGGAGAGGAGATTTTCTTGCTTGTTGGCGGATAACCATTCGTCAATGGGCTTGAAAAAGCCTTAAAATGCGTTGTTTTCGTTCCTTTTTTGTTAAAAATCCGCATTTAATCTACCCTTCTCAAATATGGGCAGCTTTCTTGTTAAAATCAGAATATATGTTCGACGGTGGTTGCGAAACCCCTTGCGATAGCGGTAAAATAGAGAAAAGAAGGGATTCAAGGAAAATAGGATAGCTAGGAAGAGGGGGAACGCGCACATGTTTCGTGGAGAAAAAATTGTATTTACGGGTAAATTGGATACGTTATCCCGAAAACAAGCGCAGGCACTAGTCACTGCATTAGGAGGAAAACCGCAAGCAGCGGTTACGAAGGATACCACCATCCTTGTGGTCGGAAAGGCGAATACCAATCTCTTCCAAGAAGATCCTCGAAGTCTGAAGATGCAAAAAGTAGAAGCTTTGCAGCAAGAAGGCCACTTTGTTTGTGTTTTATCCGAGCAAGCGTTTCTGGAAAAAGCCCTATTGCACCTGAACCAAGTAGTAGGAATCATGAAAGGGAATCCTGGATAGGAACCCCCGTGTTTACTATTCTAATGTTTAAATGTCTTAGAGAAATGAAAAAGAAGGAATAAAGCATGATGATAAGCTTTTTTCCTTCTTTTTTTCGTAGTAGATTTTGATAGGTAGTTCCTATGAGTATCCGACAACCGCTACTGCTGGTCGGCGTTGTACTTTAATAATTGCGATTGGAGTATGTTTAATGCTTCGTACAATCCACTGAGACGGCCTTCTTCTGTATCTAGAAATGCATAATGGTCAGAGAATTGCTCTAGCGGTGCACCCGAACGTAATTGCTTATGTAGATAGGTCTCTGTCTTTTTGATAGTAGCATTAATAGTTTCAATCTTAGAACAAATCTGATCAACTACTTCCGCATAATGTTCCACTTTGACGATATCCCCCCTTTAAATATAAGTATACGCTTTCTCAATCAAGGAAGGAATAGATTAAAAATTGGAAAAAGCGGTGAATAGTAGCACTGTGCATACATTTTTTGAGCTGGTTAGGTATCACCACTGCCTCCGACTACTCTATCCACTCCTCGCTCTGTTTGAAGTCTTCAATCCAGGTAATTTCTGTATCTAAAGTGTCTTTTTCTTCAATAGGGGAAGATGTTAGAATAGGATTCTCTCCGGGTATTTGCATTCCATTATTCGTAAAGACATGAATCTGGAACCATTTTTCCTCTTGTAAAAGCTGTATATTGCGAATAGATTCCAGCGAAATCCATTGATCGTTAATCAAAAGCTTACTTCCCGCAAGATAGCCTCTGAAATGCCCTACAACTGACTCTTTTTGGCGCCCAAGGTGATCTTTTTCGTTCAATTGAATTGATACGGGTTTTTTTTTCTGCATGGCTTCCGCTAATACTTCGTCAATGTCAGTTGTATTCATTTGAGCGAAGATAGGGATATCCTTCAGAGCCTCTTCTTTTCCAGCAGAAATGGACCTTGTTAGTTCTTCCATTGAGAATGCCGTTAGCCATTTCACCATGCCCCTATCCTGGTAATCGTTGTATTCTTCAAATACTTTTTCTGTTCGCTTTCTCGGTTCCTTTATCATATTTTCACCTTCCTATGGCACTATTATCTGTTTGTGTGGGATTTAAATCCCTTATATTCCCAATTATACGAACGTATGTTTGTTTTTGTAAAGCGAACACGCGTGGATATTTAAAAAAAGGCAGGGAATATGTATAAACTTTTCTGTTCACAAATAAATCTTCTGGAAGATTCTGCGGATATTTTAAGTAGAAAGGGAAGGTGATTGGTATGTCAAATGACGCATTAGAATCCAGTATGTTTCTCAAATTAGATGGGAGCACTACGAAGATGATCGAAGCGTTGCAAACGCACTTAGCTTTGGAATATGATTTTTTTGAAACACCTGCTGAGATTATCGAGTCTGCGATTTTTGAGATGTATATGAGAGAGAATTTAAATGCAAGGTATCCGAAGGAATAGTACAGCGCATGTTATCGGTGAAAATAAAATGAAGGGAAGAAGAGGTAGGTTCGGCATTGAATGCCGTCATACCTCTTCTTTCAAGTGTATTTGTAATAAAAGTAAAGGCTCCTTTGCGCTTTATAAGACGTTGCAACCATAAAAAATATTATTCAGACTAGCTTAGAATCGACCTGAGAAAGAGGAGTTAACCTGGATTATAATGATATAATAATAAGTGGCTATTTTAATAGAAAATGGGTATAACCCATCGAAATCATGATTAAGTCCAATAAGACGAGCGTTTTTAATGTTGAACGTCTTATTTAATAAAAAATACAGTAACGGAGGATAACAAGTGATTACTTCAGAAGAGATTAAACGTAGATTGTGGGACGGTGCCAATGAACTTAGGGGTTCAATGGACGCCAGCCGTTATAAGGACTATATGCTTGGGTTGATGTTCTACAAATTCTTGAGCGATAAGACTTTAGAAACATTCAAATCTACAGCAGGACTGGGCCAATTATCTGAAGCTGAACTAGTTGAAGAATACAGAAACGCAAGAGAAGAATACGGGACTGAATTGGATAAGATGATTCAAAATGTACTTGGATACTACGTCTTACCAGAATATCTTTATCAAACGTGGTTGAAAGGCATTAATTCTGGTGATTTTGAGGTTCAAAAAGTAACGGATAGCCTTAACAATTTCGAACGTACAATTGCAGTTACGGCCGATTCTGCGGATTTCAAAGGACTATTTTCAAATTCAACACTGGATTTGACAGATACAGCTCTTGGAAGCGATTTGAACGAACGTAGCAAAAATATTAAAGCATTGATTTTATTATTTGCTGATTTGAACATGGTTGCCCTACAAAAAGGTGATGTGCTAGGTGATGCCTATGAATATTTAATCGGTCAATTTGCGATGGAGTCCGGGAAGAAAGCTGGCGAGTTCTATACACCACATCAAGTGAGCGAAGTAATGGCCCAGATCGCTGCTAAGACGTCCAATGTTCAGTCTATATATGATCCTACTGTGGGATCAGGTTCGCTCTTATTAACGGTTAAGAAACATTTGAGTCCGGATGTTCAAAAGGATTTGACGTATTATGGGCAAGAAAAAAATACTGCCACTTATAATTTGACGCGTATGAACTTGTTACTTCATGGTGTGCGCCCGGAAAAAATGACGATTAAAAACGGTGATACGTTATCGCAAGACTGGCCGGAAGACCCAGAACGTCCAAATGAAGGGGTGCAATTTGATGCGGTAGTCATGAATCCACCTTACTCGGCGAAAAACTGGAATAGGTCGGAATTGAAAGTGAGCGATCCTCGTTTTGCAGATTTTGGAACATTACCCCCAGATTCAAAAGGTGACTTTGCATTCTTACTTCATGGATTGTTCCATTTGGGCATAAACGGAACAATGGCCATCGTTCTGCCTCATGGCGTTTTATTCCGGGGTTCGGCAGAAGGTGAGATTCGGAAACGTCTGCTCGAAAAAGGCCTTATTGATACGATTATCGGATTGCCAAGTAACTTATTTACGAATACTGGGATTCCAGTTGCTATTATGATTTTGAAAAAAAATCGCAGCCTAGGTGATTCTGTGTTGGTCATTGATGCGTCACGGAGCTTTATTAAAGTCGGGAAGCAGAATGTATTGGAAGAAAAAGACATTGCTAAGATTGTCGACACTTATTCAAATCGTACGGAAATTATTGGATACAGCCATTTGGCAACTCGGGAAGAAATCATCGAAAATGATTACAACATGAATATTCCACGTTATGTTGAAGTTACTGATTCTGAAATTCCTCACGATGTCGATGCGCATCTATTTGGCGGTATTCCACAAAAAAATATTGATGCATTGAATGTATTAAATTTATCAGTTCCAGATATATTAAAAAATTCTTTGCATTCGATTCGACCTGGATATGTAAAATTAGTGAAAACCGTTGATGATCTGACTGATGAAGTGTTACACGATAATCGAATTATAAATAAGACAAAAGAAGTTGAGACAAAGGTCGAGGAATACATCTCTAAATACTGGGACTTATTACGTAATGTTAATGGAATAACAAATACGATACAACTTAGAGAAGCGATGCTTGACGAAGTAAAACAGCTTTTATCCAGCTTTAAGTTCATTGATGTGTATGATGGCTACCAAATCATTGCTGACATTTGGAAAGAAGCGCTCACTCATGATACTGAACTTATCGCAGCAAGTGATTTTTACGCTGTTGCTCGTACTCGTGAACCTAATATGGTGACAAAAGGCACGGGTAAAAATAAACGTGAAGAACAAGATGGCTGGATCGGTAGTATTGTTCCTAATGATTTGATTGCCGAACGTTTGTACACCGCTGAATTAGCGGAAATTGAAAGTAAACAATCCAGGGTCCAGGAAGTGGATGTTGAGTTAACTGAATTAATTGAAGCAGCTAAAATTGAGGACTCTGATGAATACAATACTTTATATGATGCTATTAAGAAGAATGCAGAGGATGAACCACAGGATTCCTTTGAGAATAAAGCGGTCAAAGCTGAATTGAAAAAGGCGAAAAAAGGCTCAAATGAATATAGCCTGTTGAAAAAAGTTGAGGGATTGATGACTGAAAAATCACTGCTTGGTAAAGCCGTTATAGCTGAAGAAAAAGCTTTGAAAGAAATGATTTATGAACGGATTCTGAACTTAACCGATGAAGAAGTTGATAATTTGGTTCATGAGAAATGGTTTGGTAATGTGATCGCTGATTTGGTTCATTTAGTTGAAATCCCGCTGAAAGCGGAACTTTCAATATTGGACATGTTAAACAAACGATATGCCAATACGCTATCGGAACTCGATACTGAAATTCGTGACTTGGAAAGCGTATTTGAAACTTTGCTGAGTGAGCTGGTGGTGGAATAATGAACGAAAAAGAAAAATTAGTACCAAAAAGACGATTTAAAGAATTCAAAAATAGTGATGCTTGGGAACAGCGTAAGCTTGGTGAAATTTCCGAATCATATTCAGGAGGGACTCCAAGTGTTGCAAATCAATCATATTATGGTGGAAGTATTCCTTTCATACGCTCTGCTGAAATAAACTCAAAAAATACTGAACTCTATTTAACAGAGGCAGGGCTAAATAATTCTTCAGCAAAGCTTGTGGAAGAGGGAGATATTCTGTATGCATTATATGGTGCTACTAGTGGAGAAGTTGGTATTTCTCAAATAAATGGAGCAATAAATCAAGCCATTTTAGCTATCAAACCAAAAATTGAATATGATTCAAATTTCATAATGCAGTGGTTAAGACGACAAAAAAATTCAATTATTAGTACGTATTTACAAGGTGGTCAAGGTAACTTGTCGGGGGGAATTGTTAAAGACTTGACCCTATACGCTCCTACTGAATATGAAGAACAAACAACAATTGGCTCTTTCTTCAAACAACTTGATGATGCTATCGCTCTTCATCAGCGTAAACTAGATAAGGCAAAAGCTCTAAAATCAGCCTATCTGTCAGAAATGTTTCCTGTTGAAGATGAGAGTAAGCCTAAACGCCGATTTGCTGGATTTACAGATGATTGGAAACAGTGGAATTTAAATGATATGTGTTCAATTATCACAAAGCAAACAGGATTTGATTATTCAGCTACCATAAAACCATCATTACTTACTGCGAAGGAAAATGGATCGTATCCATTTATTCAAAATAAGGATTTCAATGGTGATAATATAAACCTTGATACAGATTTTTATATCCCTGTGGAGATAGCAGAGAAATTTCCTAAAATAATTCTTGACGTACCATCTCTATTAATTTCGATATCTGGGAAAATAGGCAATGTAGGTTTATATAATTTATCTGAGAAGGCATTTATAGGTGGTGCTGTTGGCATATGTAAATTAAAAAACAGCGATGAGGGAGCGCTAATTATTTATGCACTTCAATCGGATAGCGGACAGGCAAATTTTCGTTCACTAACAAAATCCTCTTCTCATGCAAATATTACAATTGAAGATATAAGAAAAATTGAAGTAAAGTTACCAGTTAACATTATTGAACAAAAGAAAATTACACATTTCTTTCATGAACTCAACAGCCGTATCACCCTTCATCAGCATAAACTAGATAAACTGCAAAATATCAAAAAGGCCTACTTGAATGAGATGTTTATTTGAGAAAGGAGCGTAAGTCATGAGCAACGCACCAAAAGATGCAACTGAAAAAGCTTTTCAAGAGAAGTTTGTCACAGAATTAACCCGTTACAAATGGAATGCACCGGATTATTTAGACGGTAATAAACAAAAAGTGACTATACAAGACTTGGTAAATAACTGGCGTAGAGAACTTAACCGTATCAATGCAGATCAGTTGGAAGGCGTGGAGCTGACAGATGGGGAGTTTAAGCAAGTGATGGCCAAAGTCAGACTTATCAACAATAGCTACGAGGCGTCTAAAATTTTAGCTATAGAAGAATCTAAAGGAAAGATTGACGGGATCTATCGTGACGATAACCCTAAAATCACGAGGAACCAAATCACGCTTACTATTTTCAAAAAAGCGGAAGTTCGTGGGGGTGATTCGAGTTACCAAGTTGCAAGAGAAGTCCAAACACCAAACAATAATAGATTTGATATTGTTTTACTGATTAACGGTTTACCACTTATTAATATCGAACAAAAGCGAACGGACAAATCACTAGATGAGGCTTTTGGTCAGTTCCAGAGATATTACCGTGACGGCGAATACACGAACAACTTTATGGCATTCTCTCAGATGATGGTGGTAACGACAGAAATTGAAACACGTTATTTTGCGACACCAAAGTCAGTCGATGAGTTTAATCCTAGTTTTGTATTTCATTGGTCTGATAAAGAGAATAAACCAATCAATAATTGGCAAAAAGTTATTAAACATTTCCTCATGATTCCAATGGCGCACCAGATGGTGGGGGATTATCTCGTGATTGATGAAGCTAAAGACGAAGAGAACCGGCATCATATGGTCATGCGCCCTTATCAGGTATATGCTCTCCAAGCAATCGAAGGGGCTGCTTTTGGGTGGGATAACCCGGATAAGGTGCCTCACGGTGGATTTGTCTGGCATACGACGGGCTCTGGCAAAACCATTACAAGTTTCAAAACAGCGTTGTTTTTATCCACTCGGGCCGGTTTTGATAAAGTTATCTTTTTAGTTGATAGACGTGAATTAGATAACCGTACAAGTGAAAATTTTAAGGCCTATGCAGCGTATGAGTCTGTTTCTGTAGACACTACAAAGAAAACGTATCAGTTGAAAAAAGAACTGAATACCGTAAAATCAGGGATTGTTGTCACGACGACATTCAAGTTAAATTCATTGGTAAAAGAATTGGAAGAAAGCCATGATAATAGCTTGGCTGACAAAAAATTCGTGTTCATTATTGATGAAGCCCATCGCACCACTATGGGTCAAATGATGGGAACGATTAAAAATTATTTCAAGAAGAATAGTCTCTTTTATGGATTTACTGGGACGCCATTATTTGATGAAAATAATGTTAAAGGGAAGGTCAACGAGAAAAGCGAAGTCATTAATACCACAGAAAAACTCTTCGGTCCAAAGTTACATCAATATACGATTGATGAAGCCATCTCTGATGGGAACGTCTTGGGATTCCACGTTGATTACATCAACACAGGCGAGTTTAAGAGCTATGATGACTTGCGGGAAATGTTGGCGGAGAAAATCAAAGAAGAAAAGCCAGATTTAAGCGACAGGGAAATTGAAAGAGTAGTTACTGAGTGGTCGGAAGCTGAAGTTGAAGCTGAAGCAGTAAACAAGGGGCTACTTCAATATCAAGATGAAACACATATTCCACGTGTGGTTGAGGAAATATTAAACAATTGGGAAAGCCAATCACAGTCTAAAGAATTCAATGCTATTCTGACAGTGCAATTCAAAAAACGAGTAATTGCCTATTATGATGAGTTTAAGAAACAACTCGCTGAACGAGGCGAAAATCTGAATATAGCGATGACTTTTAGCTTTGGGAACGAAAATGATCCTGGTAATATTCTACCTGAAACCATTGAAAAGATGTTTAAAGATTACGGAGAATTTACTGGAATTGAGTTCATACCCGGAGATAAGAAGCGTGGGGAAGATGCCTACTTTGAAGATGTTGTAGATCGCTCTACTAGAGGAGGCAGTGGAAGGAACAAAAAAAATATTGACTTACTCATTGTTGCCGCGCAGCTTTTGACAGGTTATGATTCAAAACGATTAAATACGCTTTATGTTGATCGGCCACTTGAACTTCAAGGATTGATTCAGGCATATTCGAGGACGAATCGCGTATTTGGTTCAAACAAAGAATTTGGAACGATTGTTAACTTCCAATTTCCACGTATAACTGAAGAAACAGTTAATAAGGCTTTGGAGCTATATGGCAGTGGCGGGAAAAGTAGCCTGGCAATTGTCGATATTTATGAGACTGCTGTTAAGAATTTGAAAATTAAAGTTGAGGAAATGATGCCTACTTTGCCAAATCCAACTGATTGGCAGTTGCTCAAAGATTACGAAGACGCAAAAGATGCTTTTAAGACTGCTTTCTGGGAGACTGCAAAACAGATGAACTCTGTTGAGCAATATTATGAGTACAATTGGGATGATGCGGCGTTTGGGATCACTGAACATGTTTGGTTGCAGTATCGGGGTGCGTACCGAAATTTATTTCCTCCTGAAGTTGGGGGTGACGAACCAGAACCAGTCAAACTATTGGTAGGTAAGACCAAATTATCTGGTACGCAGGTCATTGATGCTGCTCATATTTTGAGCTTAATTGGCTCCAAGTTAGGGTCCGTTGAAGGGATACAGACTGTCGATAATGAGACGCTTAGAATTATTTATGAACAAATTCAGGAGCTCAGTAATATGGGTGAGGATGAGCAAGCTCGTTTACTCAGAGAGTTTGTAGATACTGAATTAGTAGCGGGGAAATTATCAAGTAACCTGAACTTTGATGAATCATTTGAAATTTGGAAAAAATGCAGACTGCACACGGTTATCGTTGAATTTGCCGATGAGTGGGGATTAGATAGTCAGATCCTCGAAAAATCAGTAGCTGCATTTTCAGGATCTCAATCAGATGTTATTCCATATATTGATGAATTGATAGCAAGTGTAGACCTCTTGAAAGCCATTAATCAACCAACAGGAAGTAAACTCAGCCACAATATGAAATTAGTAAAGGAACTTCCAATATGGATGACTGGGATGAAAGTAAAATATAGCTGATTGTTTTTTTATCATCTTAGGTGGCGCTTCAGAACTTTCTATCCATTAATAAGTCATCGAGAACAAGCTACGTATATTTTAGGTAGAAAGGGAAGGTGATTAGTATGTCAAATGATGTACTAAAATCGAGTATGTTTCTCACATTAGACGGGAGTACCACTAAGATGATTGAAGCGTTGCAAACGCACTTAGCTTTGGAGTATGAATTTTTTGAAACACCCGCAGAAATTGTTGAATCTGCAATATTTGAGATGTATGCACGAATGATTATATGCGAGGTTCCAGATGATGAATAGAGCGTTAGGTAAACGATCGTAAAATACAGCAAAACGGAATGAGAAGCGTCACTACGACGTTCCTCATTCCGTTTTACTTTAGCCCGGTCTTTCCATGGTTGGACCTGTTGTACTTATAAATTTTCTCTTGCTGAAAGTCGCTATAATGATTTATTGAAAATTAACCAATCAATATAAAAAATCCATAAAATAGCGTATTTGTAATACATAAATTTTGCGGATAAATTAACTTATTTAGAATCTCTTTTCTCTATAGCAGCGAGTGTACCCTCAGGCAGTGATTTATAAATTTCCTCAATTTCTTTCGGTTGGGAAATCTGATTTTCCACAATAATATTTAAGAACTTCAGCAGTGATAAAGCCATATCCTTATTATCCGACATATCAATTTCACCAGGATGAATAGCATTATTACCAATAACTCTAATAGCGTCTAATCCCATTTGAATTCTAGTAGGTAGCCCCGACTTCACAAGATTTCCAATCCTATCATTAAGTGTCTTACCAACGGATTCTATTTCCTTTGTTAACAAGTCAATGGCCAGCCGGGAAAGTGCAGCTGAAGCACGAGGAGAGTCATTTATGATCAAAGCTGCCTCTCGATATATTTGCTTGATGTTTTCAGGCATATCAGAATTTGGCGAGGGTACATTAGTTGCTTGTTTTGGGAACAGTAAGGTTTCTTCGAAGTAAGTCTTAGTCCAATATGATGACTCACCACAACCTTGGCAAGTAGCTTGAATTACCCATCGAAGATTATCAACTTCCTCTATTGGTAAAAGTAATTTAGATTTTAAAGCGTAATTCCAATTATGAGCGCATATTCCAGTACAAAAGGGACATTGAAATGCAGGTGATACACCCCCATTACTCATATTGTAATGAGGATCAATATTATTTATATCAAAATTATAATTCAACTTTTCTCCTCCACTCTACCTATTTTTATCATAAATTATAACAATAAAAGTATTTAATAAAACAGGCTGCCCTTTCTTTTAGAATAGAAAAAGGCAAGGCGTATGCGCCTTGCCTCCCTATTGATCACTTGATAAATCAGCGTGTAACGAGTACACTAACTGACAACCTCTAACGGTTTTTCCTATGTATTAAAAATATCATTATTTTCCATAATGG
>Ga0075011_10000661_pt1 | contig 18223 bp, 11 predicted proteins | sample TARM_MetaG_T_14_FD_72354 | JGI IMG/M metagenome (GOLD analysis project Ga0075011, IMG submission 72354) | Freshwater microbial communities from Pennsylvania, USA, analyzing microbe dynamics in response to fracking - TARM_MetaG_T_14 | ecosystem: Environmental > Aquatic > Freshwater > River... | reverse complement strand
CCCGGATCAACCGTTCGCGGTATCTTTACCTTTTGCATAGGGCGCGAATATTATCTTCCAAAACAGATTTAGTCAAAGAAAAAGGCAAAAAAGTCATCATTTTTTCCCTTTTTATAGCCACAGTTATGAACAACAGCATCAGTTCGTATATGCTGCTATCAAACTCCGTAAGATTCTAACTCAAAATGACAAATTACCAACTAGTTTTAGCCTCAACTTCTCCTTTTCGCCAACAATTACTCAATAAACTCCAAGTACCATTTGTTACAGCCCAGCCAGATTGTGACGAAACACCGCTTGATAATGAATCGCCACAAGCTTTAGTTATGCGCTTAGCCGAACAAAAAGCACGCTCTTGTAAAGTTAACAAAGCAAGCTTGGTGATTGGTTCAGATCAAGTTTGCGTAATTGATGGAAACATTGTCGGTAAACCTCATACTGAACAAAAAGCGATAGAGCAACTTTTAAGTCAAAGCGGCAAAGCGATTACCTTTTATACAGGTCTCGCTTTATTTAATAGCGAAACTCAAAAAACTCAGGTGATTTGCGAACCTTTTGTTGTTCACTTCCGGGAGCTAAGCAGAACAATGGTTGAACACTACGTAGCAAAAGAACAACCACTGAACTGCGCGGGAAGTTTTAAAAGTGAAGGATTAGGCATCGCCTTGTTTGAACGTCTGGAAGGGGCAGATCCTAACTCGTTGGTTGGGCTGCCGTTGATTCGCCTGATTCAATTGCTGGAAAATGAAGAAATGCCGGTATTATAATACCAATCGTAGTAAATAACTGTTCATTCTAGCTTGCCAGCCCGTCATCCCAGAAAGTGCGCAGCATTTATCTGGGACCTACTATCACCATCAGCTGAAACTAGATTTCAGGTATTTCGCTGCCAAATTCTGAAATGACGTCTTTAAGTTTACCTGGACTTATGTCAGCGATTTATTTCGCTTCACGCATCTTCGCCAAAGCATTTTCTAACTTCGCTTCAAGCGGTGCATTCACTTCCATCTGCTCGCCAGTACCTGGATGAACAAAACGAATATTCGCTGCATGTAAAAACAACCGATCGATACCAAACTGTCCGGTATAGGCATCAAATCGGCGGTCACCATATCTGTCATCCCAGGCGATAGGGTGACCTGTGTACTGGGTATGAACCCGAATTTGGTGTGTACGCCCGGTGATCGGACTGGCTTGAATCAACGTGGCTTGCTCGAATTTTTCCAAGATCTTAAAGCGTGTCTCAGATGGTTTACCATTCGGATTCACCCGCACAATGCTATTGACTTCATTCTTCAACAATGGCGCGTTAACCACTTTACAATTGTGTTTCCACTGCCCCATGACAAGTGCAAAATAGTACTTCTGCACTGTTTTTTCACGGAACTGAGCTTGTAAATGGCGAAGAGCCGAGCGTTTTTTTGCAACCAGAAGAATCCCTGAAGTGTCACGGTCAATGCGGTGTACAAGTTCTAAGAACCGTGCTTGTGGACGCAACGCACGCAACGCCTCTATCGCACCAAATTTTAAACCACTACCGCCATGTACTGCCGTGCCTGAAGGTTTATTGAGTATTAATACATGATCATCTTCATGCAAAATACACTGTTCCAATTCAGCGACTTTGTTAAGTTTGGTGCTTGGCGCTGCATTATCATCTGGTTTGACTTCCATGGTGACGGGCGGAATACGAACAACATCCCCGGCGGACAGTTTATACTCTGCTTTAATGCGCTTTTTATTAACTCGCACTTCCCCCTTACGCAAGATTCGATAAACCATGCTTTTCGGGATTGATTTTAATTGGTTACGCAAAAAGTTATCAATGCGCTGACCTGCCATATCTTCATCGATATCGATGAACTGGACTTGAGTTCTGATTTCGTTCATGGCTGTTATTCTAACTGAATGTGGTATTCAAGTAACCTACAGATGCTTGTTCGCGACATTTTTTTGATGATTAAAATGGCATTTCACAACTAATCTTTGTTAAATCGGTGAAATTACCATCACATCTGTCCAGTCTCCCCTGTAGCAGGGCAAATCAATATTAGTGAATTTCAAATTAAGACCGTTTTATAATAGCAAAACGCTTAAAATGGGATGATGTTTTGGACATAGATACAAATTTTTAAGTGCTTTCTAATAAAGCAGATTGCTGTAGCCCCCAGTCACTGCTATAGTTCACACCTGCGATGATGAACCGGTAGTGTTTTGAGTAATACCGCTTCATTTAAGCAAAAACAGATGAGTAGTAAGCCTTATTTCTATGCAGCATATGGCGTAAGACATATCGAATTAGGGCTTCTTGTTGCTCTACTCTCGAACTTTCATGTTGAGTAACTCCGCCTCGACGCGGATCACAAGCCAATCATAGTTTGTGATGACTGACGTGTCCTCAGAGCATCCCCTCCAGCCGGGAGGCTGTAACGAATAAGCCATGGGATCTGGCACCGTGAAAGCGAAAAAAACGCAACAAGAACAATAATCAAAACGAAGAAAAATTTACGAGATTTTTAAATGAAAAGAATGCTAATTAACGCGACTCAGAAAGAAGAGTTGCGTGTCGCTTTGGTCGATGGCCAGCGACTGTTCGATCTTGATATCGAAAGTCCTGGACACGAATCCAAAAAAGCGAATATCTACAAAGGCCGTATTACCCGTATTGAACCAAGTTTAGAAGCTGCATTTGTCGATTACGGCGCAGAAAGACATGGTTTCCTTCCTCTTAAAGAAATAGCCCGCGAATACTTTCCAGATGGTTACACATACCAGGGTCGCCCAAGCATTAAAGAAGTGCTGAAAGAAGGCCAGGAAGTCATTGTTCAGGTTGAAAAAGAAGAACGTGGTAGCAAAGGTGCGGCTCTAACCACCTTTATTTCTCTTGCTGGTAGCTACCTGGTTCTGATGCCAAATAACCCTCGTGCCGGTGGTATTTCCCGTCGAATCGAAGGCGAAGAGCGTACTGAACTTAAAGCAGCACTAAGTACTCTGGAACTCCCTCAAGGTATGGGCCTGATTGTCCGTACTGCTGGCGTCGGTAAAAACGCTGAAGAGCTGGAGTGGGATCTAAATGTACTGCTAAATCACTGGGCGGCTATCAAACAAGCGTCTGATTCCAATCCGGCGCCATTCCTTATTCACCAGGAAAGCAACGTGATTGTCCGCGCGATCCGAGATTACTTGCGTCGTGATATCGGTGAAATTCTGATTGATAGCAATACTATCTACGAACGAGCGCTGGCTCATATTAACCTTGTTCGACCAGACTTTGTTAACCGCGTTAAGAAATACGAAGGTGAAGTTCCTCTATTTAGCCACTTCCAGATCGAAAGCCAGATCGAATCAGCTTTCCAGCGTGAAGTTCGTCTGCCTTCTGGCGGTTCAATCGTTATCGACCCAACAGAAGCTCTGACCTCTATCGATATTAACTCTGCTCGTGCAACAAAAGGCGGCGATATCGAAGAGACAGCGCTGAATACTAACTTAGAAGCGGCTGACGAAATCGCACGTCAGTTACGTTTACGAGATTTAGGTGGTCTGGTCGTTATCGACTTTATCGATATGACCCCCGTCCGTCACCAGCGTGAAGTGGAAAACCGCTTACGTGAAGCTGTACGCCTTGATCGTGCCCGTGTACAAATTGGTCGTATTTCGCGCTTCGGCCTGCTTGAAATGTCACGTCAGCGCTTGAGCCCGTCGCTGGCAGAAGCAAGCCACCATATCTGTCCTCGTTGTACAGGTACTGGTGTGGTTCGCGATAACGAATCGCTGGCACTTTCAGTTCTGCGTTTAATTGAAGAAGAAGCCCTAAAAGACAATACATCACAAGTACTCGCTGTGGTGCCAGTGTCCATTGCTTCGTATCTTCTGAACGAAAAACGTCGCTCAATTAATCACATTGAACGAATTCAGGAAGTAAAAATCACCATCGTTCCAAATTCAGATATGGAAACCCCTCATTTTGATGTAATCCGTATTCGTGAAGGTGAAGAACATGAAATTCTTTCTTATCTGATTCCTAAGAAACTAGAAGCACTGAAAGAAGCTGAAAACAAAGAAGCTGGTATTATTGAACAGGATTTACGTCCAAAACGTCTTGAAGAGCCAGTGCTGAAAGGTTTCACTTCTCCGGCTCCAGCTCCGGTAGCGAAAGCAAAACCAGAAGAGCAAAAAGCAGCCGTACCAGTAGAAACGAAACCAGGCTTGATCAGTCGTTTATTTAAATCTCTTGCAGGTATTTTCTCATCTGAAGAAGAAGAGAAAAAACAAGCGCCAGCAGAAACAAAAGAGACAAAAGACAGCAACGAAAACGAGCGCGATAAGAAGCCATCTTCCAATCAGCGTCGTGACCGGAATGACCGTCGTCGCAATAATTCACGCGATAAAAATCAAAATCGCCGTAAACAGAATGAAAAAGCGAACGACAAGAATACCGACACGGAGCAGTCTACCGACACTAAAGCGCCTAAACAGCAAGAGCGTAAACCTAAACAGGAACGTCGCAACAAACGTAACCGCAATGATGCTAAATCAAACAAGGTGCAGGACGAAGGTCGCCAACTAGCGGCAGACGCACAGCAAGGCAACACAGAGCAACCAGCAGCAAAACCTAAACAGGAAAAAGCAGCGATTGCCAAAGAGCGTCGTCAACGCCGTAAGCTAACAAAACAAGTTCGCGTAAACAAAGCTCAGGCAGAAGAAGAAATCGAAGCTATCGAAACAGCTCCGGTTACTGAAGCGCCAAAAGCAGAGAAGCAAGAGCCAAAAACGGAAGTAACAGACCAAACGACTGACAATGCGAATTCTGAACAACCAGAAGAGCAGAAACAGCGTCGTAATCGTCGTTCGCCACGCCATCTGCGAGCTAGTGGCCAACGCCGTCGTCGCGGTCGTGATCGTCGCCCTAACCCTTTCCGCCTGCGTAAAGGTGGAGTAGCCTCACCAGAGATGGCGATGGGTAAAGTGATGCCTCGTTACGATTTGACTAAGCCAAATGCTAAAAAGCAACCGAAAGAAGAGGTTGTAGCAAACGAACAAGTCAATAGCACTGTTCCAGTGCACGGTGGCTACGCATTCCCTGAAATGGCAATGGGTAAGGTAATTATTCGTCATGAAAAAGCAACCGCGGCTGAAGCTCCTGTTGAACAACCGGTAGTAGCAGAAAATGAAACCGTTGCACAACCTCAGGTGGAAGCGCCGCTAAACGCAGAAATCGAAACAGTTGAGCAGGCGACAACAACGGTTGAAAAAGCGCCTGAGCCAATCGTTGAACCTACACCAGTAGCTGAACGACCAGCAGAGACAGTCTCTGAAGAACCAAAGCCGGCCGTTCAGGCCAAAGGCCACGCTTCGGCACCAATGGCAAAAGCAGCGGGTCCTCAGGAACTAAAAGATATCACTGTTGATGCTGCACCTTTCAGAAGTGAGAGATACACTCCGCTTGGTGCTGGTAGTCAGGTAGCTCGCAGTCAGGCAGGTTCTGCCACAGCAAAACCACAAGGCTACTAGATTTATAAAACGACTAAAGCCACCGTAATCGGTGGCTTTTTTTATAAACAGTGACAATATATAGAATAGAATACTGGTTCAATATTGAACTTAATCACACATTTATGTAGCATCCGCTATTCAAAATTTATACTTGGATATAAAACACCCGTTGAACACCCTTTTGTACCATTAAACATTTGCCGTTCAGCCTGATTTATAGACTAAAGTTACAACATCCATTTAATTATCAGGAAAACCACTCAAGTCATGTTTGAATTCCCCCAGTTTTCCAAGCACTCAGTTAAAAATGATGTGCTTTCAGGCCTTACTGTCGCTTTGGCTCTGGTTCCAGAAGCGGTAGCGTTTGCTTTCGTTGCTGGCGTCGACCCAATGGTTGGTCTTTACGCCGCCTTTATCGTCGGTCTCATCACCTCTATTTTTGGTGGGCGTCCCGGCATGATTTCCGGTGCGACTGGTGCGATGGCAGTCGTCATGATCAGTCTGGTTGCCAGTCATGGCGTCCAATATCTATTTGCTGCGGTCATGTTTGCCGGTATTCTTCAGATAGCCGCCGGTTTGCTGAAACTGGGTAAATTTATCCGTATGGTACCGCACCCTGTGATGATCGGTTTCGTCAACGGTCTGGCTATTGTTATCTTCTTAGCCCAACTTGGTCAGTTTAAAGCGCCTGATATTAACGGTGTACTTACCTGGCTACCCAATGATCAGCTATTCCTGATGCTCGGGTTGGTCGCTCTTACTATGGCAATCATTCACTTCCTGCCTAAATTGACTACTGCGATTCCATCATCTTTAGTGGCGATTGTTACAGTCACACTTTTAGTTCAAGGTTTAGGCCTTGATACACGCACTGTGGTTGATTTCTTACGTGCAATGTCCGGAGATGAAACAGCAACTCTGGCTGGTACATTGCCAACCTTCTCCATTCCTATGGTTCCAATGACTCTGGAAACGCTGCAAATTATTCTGCCATATGCTGTTATTCTTGCGGCTATCGGCTTGATTGAGTCGCTGCTGACATTAACCGTCCTGGATGAGATGACAAACACTCGTGGTCAGTCTAACCGTGAATGTATGGGTCAGGGTCTGGCAAACGTCACCTGTTCTGTCTTTGGTGCAATGGGTGGTTGTGCAATGATTGGTCAGTCTATGATCAACATTAACTCTGGCGGCCGCGGTCGTTTATCAGGTATCGTTGCTGCTGTTATGCTGCTGTTTTTCATTCTGTTCGCATCAGCACTGATTGAAATGATCCCTCTGGCTGCTCTGGTCGGTGTCATGTTTATGGTTGTAATCGGCACCTTTGAATGGGCAACATTCAAGTTGGCACGCCGGGTACCCAAACAAGATTTCTTTGTTATTGTATTGGTTACCGTCGTAACGGTATTTACCGATTTAGCGATTGCGGTTGCGGTTGGCGTTATCACTTCTGCATTAATGTTTGCTTGGCAACATGCTAAACATATTTACGCAAGTAGCCAGCTTACAGAAGATGGCTCTAAAGTGTATAAAATCAACGGCCCTATTTTCTTTGGCTCTGCGGCAAACTTCCTGGAACTGTTCGATGCACACAACGATCCCGAAGATGTTATCGTTGATTTTGCCCAGTCTCGTGTTGCCGATCACTCAGCAATCGAAGCAATTGAAACACTCGCAGAGCGCTATACTGCCCTTGGTAAAACATTGCACCTGCGCCATCTGAGTCAAGACTGTCGTGCCCTGCTGCATAAAGCAGGTAGCTTGGTTGAAATTAACGTTAAAGAAGACCCAAGCTACAAAGTCGCTACAGACGTGTTAGCAGGATAGTCACCAATTGACTTTCTAAGCCTCTCTTTTGAGAGGCTTTTTTATTGATGAACGATTGTATTCATTGCATAGTGAACCTTCTGAACTTTAGGACTTCTCACTATGACATGGATTCTGTTTACTTTCCTTGCCGCCTTTATGCAGTCGTGGCGTAACGCTTTTCAGAGCCACCTTGCCAGCGATGTATCAACAGCGGGCGTTACCTTAGCCCGCTTCCTCTGGGCTAGCCCCCTCGCCGCGCTTTATCTCATAGCGCTATATAGGTTACACCCCGCAGAGCTACCTAGCTTTAATACTGCTTTTGTAAAATTTGTCATCGGCGCATCGGTGATGCAAATCATTGCGACCGCTTTAATGGTCAAGCTATTTAAATTCAACAACTATGCGGTTGGCGCCGGTCTAGCCAAAAGTGAAGCACTGGTTGCCGCATTTCTTGGCATGCTTTTCTTCGGCACTCACTTAACCCTGCTTGGTTGGCTTGGTGTCTTCATTGGCGGTATTGGCGTTTTTCTCATGAGTACTCAGGGAAACTTGCGGCAAGTTTCCTTACCAACTGTGCTGCTAGGTGTAAGTTGTGGTAGCGCCTTTGCATTAACGTCTCTATGGATACGTGAAGCAAGTTTAGCGTCTAGTCTGCCCTTTCCCTTTAGCGCTGCATGGGTGTTATTACTGGTTATATCTTTGCAAACACTGATCATAGTCAGTTATCTGATAGCCAAAGACCGTGCGACCCTCAAGGTACTGTGGTCAAAACCGAAAATCGTTTTCTTAACCAGCCTGACTAGCTGCCTGGGCTCTATTGGTTGGTTTAGCGCAATGTCACTAGAAGCGGTACCCTATGTGAAAACACTGGGACAGATAGAGATATTCTTTACTATGCTCATTTCCATTTTTTGGCTTAAACAGAAAGTTCGAATTAAAGACGGGCTTGGATTGGTATTCGTTGCCGTAGCAGCCGTTTTGGTGATGTGGACTTAATTCTCATAAAAAAATCCCCACCGAAGTGGGGATTTCAATTTCTCGATATGGTAATCGTGCTAGCGAAAACCGTCTATCTCAAATTAAGCGTTAGCTTTCGCTTTTTTAGAAGCTGCTTTTGGTGCTTCTTGATCCGCTTTCTTCTTGATTACAGTCGTACCTTCGAAAGTTTCACCTTCAACGAAAGCCTTACCGTAGTAAGAAGCTTTAAGCACTTCTTTAAGCTCGCTGATTAGTGGGTAACGAGGGTTCGCTGGAGTACATTGGTCATCAAATGCATCAACCGCTAGCTCATCAACTTTCGCTAAGAAATCAGCTTCATTGACACCCGCTGCCTGAATAGACTTTGGAATATCCAGATTTGTCTTCAGTTCATCCAACCATGCTAGTAGACGCTCGATCTTCTGAGCAGTACGGTCACCAGCTTGAGTCAGCCCCAAGTGATCTGCAACTTCTGCGTAACGGCGACGTGCTTGTGGACGGTCGTACTGAGAGAATGCAGTTTGTTTTGTTGGGTTGTCGTTCGCGTTGTAACGTACCACGTTTGAAATCATTAGCGCGTTAGCAAGGCCGTGTGGTAAGTGGAACTCAGCACCGATCTTGTGAGCGATAGAGTGACATACACCTAGGAATGCGTTCGCAAATGCTACACCAGCAATTGTTGCTGCGTTATGTACTTTTTCACGAGCGATTGGGTCGTTAGCACCATTTGCATAACTTGATGGTAGGTACTCTTTTAGCAACTTAAGTGCTTGAAGCGCTTGACCATCTGAGTATTCGTTCGCAAGAACAGATACGTAAGCTTCTAGTGCGTGAGTCACTGCATCGTAACCACCAAACGCTGTTAGAGACTTAGGCATGCTCATAACAAGGTTCGCATCAACGATAGCCATGTTAGGCGTTAACTCGTAATCCGCTAGTGGGTATTTAGCACCTGTTCTGTCGTCAGTAACAACCGCGAAAGGTGTAACTTCTGAACCAGTACCTGAAGTTGTAGTGATACATACAAGCTCAGCTTTTTGACCCATTTTAGGGAACTTGTAGATACGTTTACGGATATCCATAAAGCGCATTGCTAGTTCTTCAAAGTGAGTTTCTGGGTGCTCGTACATAACCCACATGATTTTCGCAGCATCCATTGGTGAACCACCACCTAGGGCTAGAATCACGTCTGGCTGGTAGCTAGCCATTTGTGCAGCACCTTTCTCTACTACAGATAGAGTTGGATCCGCTTCTACATCAAAGAAAGTCTGAACTTCCATACCTTGAGCTTTAAGAAGCTGTACGATTTCATCAGCGTAACCGTTGTTGAATAGGAAACGGTCAGTTACAAGGAATGCACGTTTTTTACCTTCTAGGTCGCCAAGAGCGATTGGAAGGCTACCGCGACGGAAGTAGATAGACTTAGGTAGTTTGTGCCACAACATGTTTTCAGCTCGCTTAGCAACAATTTTCTTGTTGATTAGGTGTTTAGGACCCACGTTTTCAGAGATAGAGTTACCACCCCATGAACCACAACCTAGCGTTAATGAAGGCGCAACATTGAAGTTGTACAAGTCACCGATACCACCGTGAGTCGTTGGGATGTTCACAAGAATACGTGCAGTCTTCATTTTGTCACCGAAGTAACGAATACGATCTGCGTTTACGTCTTGGTTTGTGTATAAACCAGATGTGTGACCGATACCGCCGATTTCAACCATTGTTACTGCTTGATCAACGGCGTCTTCGAAGCTGTCAGCTTTGAACATACCTAGACATGGCGATAGTTTCTCATGGGCGAATTCGTCTTCGTAAGCAACTTTACCCAGACCTTCACCGATAAGAACTTTAGTATCAGCTGGAACCTTAACACCTGCCATTTCAGCGATTGCTGGAGCTGGCTGACCAACGATCTTCGCGTTTAGCGCACCATCGATAAGAATTGTCTTACGTACTTTATCTGCATCTGCTTTGCTTAGTACGTGAGCTTTGTGAGAAGCAAAACGCTCTTTCACTTCTTCATATACGTCTTTATGAACGATAACTGCCTGCTCAGAAGCACATACAACACCGTTATCGAATGTTTTAGACATAAGAACAGATGCAACTGCACGTTTGATATCAGCAGTTTCATCAATCACAACTGGAACGTTACCTGCACCAACACCGATTGCAGGCTTACCAGAAGAGTATGCTGCTTTAACCATGCCTGGACCACCAGTTGCAAGGATTAGAGCAATACCGTCATGTTTCATAAGAGCATTAGAAAGCTCTACTGATGGTTGGTCAATCCAACCAATGATGTCTTTTGGTGCACCAGCTGCTACTGCTGCATCTAAAACAAGTTTTGCTGCGTCGTTAGTTGAGTTCTTCGCACGTGGGTGTGGAGAGAAGATAATACCGTTACGAGTTTTAAGTGAAATTAGTGACTTAAAGATAGCAGTTGAAGTTGGGTTAGTTGTTGGAACGATACCACAGATAATACCGACTGGTTCTGCGATAGTCATCGTACCCATGCTTTCGTCTTCTTCAAGAACGCCACATGTTTGCTCGTCTTTGTACTTGTTATAGATGTACTCAGAAGCGAAGTGGTTCTTGATTACTTTATCCTCAACAATCCCCATACCAGACTCTGCTACCGCTTGTTGCGCTAGTGGAATACGAGCTTGGTTAGCTGCAAGAGATGCTGCACGGAAGATTTTGTCTACTTGCTCTTGAGAGTAAGTAGCAAACTCAGCTTGAGCCGCTTGTACGCGAGCTACCAGAGCATCAAGTTCAGCCAGATTAGTTACAGGCATAATGGATCTCCTAAATATAAAAATAAAAAATAAAAAACTCTTTATTAAGCATGTTGTATCTGTATATTTTCTGCCACGTCAGAAGCTTAATCACGACAAACTTAGTAAATTGCTTTCATGGCTTGAGTATAATATTTCAGTGCGTGAAAAAAATTGACTCAGATCAGTTCTAAAAAACTAATTAACCCCTTGTAGGTACACAACCCTTACAACACAAACTAACAATATGATTTATAAGCAATTTCACACCCAAGGCCAACTGATTGTTTTTACCGCACTTAAATAGAAAAACTCAAAATAATACAACACGCTGTAAAAAAGTTTCATTTTTGTACAATAAAACTACATGTAGACAAGTTTTTATGTGCCACTCATAGTATATCCTCCACCCTATATCACTTCAGTGCAAGTGACATTTTTTATAAATTTTGTGTAAATGTTAACAATCGGTTTATACGGTATGCGAAACCTAAACAATTTTATTTCAATTATCGCCTGTGATTAGTTTTTCTCACGTATAGATAGCTGAAAATTGCAAAATTTTTCATTCGTGCTTTGCTTAACTTTGTCTTAGATTACGCGCTAACCATTCCCGAACAATTTGCAGTCGCAGGAAAGCGACAAATCAGTCATATCCCATAAGCATAGCTAACTGTGTGATGAAGACGAATCAATGCAGTCAATACTCTGCCTGTATGGATGGATAACCCGGGAAATTTCATCGTCATGAAAAATAAGAGAAACTGAAATGTCATTTGAGATTGCCATATTCCTTCAATTTTTTCTGGGTTTAGTTGCCGCTGTAAACCCTGTGGGGATCATGCCTGTTTTCGTATCTCTAACCGGGCATATGACTCCAGAAGAAAAAAATAAAACCGCAGCAACCGCAAACCTGGCAGTTGCCATTATTCTGATTGTCGCTCTGTTAGGCGGCCAAATGTTATTAGATATGTTCAGCATTTCACTGGATTCATTTCGGGTAGCCGGTGGTTTACTGCTAATGAGCATCGCCTTCTCAATGATGAGCGGTAAACTGGGGGAAGATAAACAGAACAAACAAGAAAAATCTGAATATGTCAGTCGCGAGCAAATTGGCGTTGTACCTCTGGCAATGCCACTGATGGCAGGGCCAGGTGCCATTAGTTCAACTATTGTTTACGGTTCACGCTATCCGGGATTGATAGACACCACTGGGATTGTGATAACAATCGCCGTCTTTGCATTGTGCTCATGGCTACTATTTCGCTCGGCGCCTTATATCGTAAAATTGCTTGGACAAACCGGTATCAACGTGATCACCCGTATTATGGGCCTAATCCTTGGCGCTCTGGGTATAGAATTCATTGCCAATGGCTTAAGAAGTTTATTCCCCGGTTTGGCTTAACCCTCGACATAACGCTATGATAGAGCGATAGAAACCTGGGGTCGCTCTATCATGATTAAATCTAATGAAAGCTTAAAACATCAGTTGTATGTCATCATTTTTGGTACACATACTAAAGCAGGCAAGACATTTGACCTGTTCCTGATTGTTGCTATTGTTGCTTCTCTCACAGTTCTGATACTCGAATCCATTCCGGAGTTCCGCGCACAATGGCGCACAGAATTGCGCTTGATCGAATACGGTTTCACGGCTTTGTTTACCATCGAGTACTTAGTGAGACTTTACTGTTCACCAAAACCACTGGCATACATAAAAAGCTTTTACGGCATCATTGATTTACTCGCGATTCTACCGACTTACCTTGTCATTCTGTTCCCATCCGCAACCTTTATAGGGGTTATCCGGGCGTTGCGAGTAATGCGTATTTTCCGCATTCTTAAACTGGTGCGCTATTTACATGACTCGAACTTATTACTGCGCTCATTGCTGAGTGCGCGCCGCAAAATCATCATTTTCTTCAGCACTGTCACGATACTGGTAATGATTTTGGGTTCTCTGATTTATGTTATCGAAGGGCCAAAAATGGGTTTACCAGCATTCCGCAAAGTATTTATTGGGCTATTGTGACGATCACAACGGTTGGCTATGGTGACATCACACCTCAGACAGGGTTGGGAAAAGGCATCGCCGCATTAACTATGCTGCTTGGTTACTCAATTCTTGCTGTTCCCACCGGTATTATTACTGCTGAATTACACCAGGAAATGAACGCACACCGCACACTGGTAAAATGCCCTAACTGCTCACAATCAGGCCATGACAACAATGCTTTATATTGTAAGCACTGTGGCAGTGAACTCGCTGATCCGGATAAACGAGTTGTGCCGGTTGACGCAGGTAAGGTTAATCAAAATCAGTGAAATGAGAGTAAACACTCACCTTACTGGAGTGCTCTAAATGTAGCTAACAATATCTCGGCTGGCTATTCTCGGTAGAAAGGACAAACTTTTCTGGCGTATACACTTCGTAGCCGCCCATTGGATAACGACGCTTCGCCAGATACATCATTTGATCAGCATGACAAATCAGGGTATCGGAGTTATTAGCATCTTTGGGGTAAACTGCAACACCAATACTAGGCGGTGTTACCACTACAGCTCCACTAGCCAGTTGATGAGGTTCGGAAAGCCCTTTAAGCACTTTTTGTGCAATAACTTCAATGACAACTAACGATTCAACGTTTTCCAACAGGAGAACAAATTCATCCCCTCCGACACGAAAAACATGATCAGTAGAACGAATAAGTTTCTTGAGTCGTCGCCCAACATTTTTAATCACCTTATCGCCAGCCTCATGACCGTAACGGTCATTCACTTCTTTAAACTTATTGAGGTCAAGATAAAACAGTACATGTTGTGTGTCAGGCTCCACGGTACGATGATGAAGAGATTCTAAGCATTCGTTGAATGAACGGCGGTTAGGCACTTCGGCTAATAAGTCGATATGCGCATATTGGTATAATTTCTCATGCATATTTTTCTGCATGGTAATTTCCTGAAATGTACCTGCGACAACCAATGCTCTGTTTGTATCGCTATCACGCTCAATAACCCGCCCTCGGCTCAGTACCCATATCCAATGGCCATTTTTATGACGCACTCTTATTTCACTTTCGTAAAACTGAGATTGGCCTTTCATGTTAGCGATAAGGCTCGGACTAGCATTATTCCAGTCATCCTGATGGCATAACCGTTTTATCCTTGTTCGGGTCAATTTCATATATGGCCATTTATCATAACCAATCAGTGTTAAAGCAAAATCGCTAACAACGAGGCTATCACTGTCAATATACCACTCCCAGGTGCCGACATTAGCGCCCCAGATAACATCAGATAAGCGATTTTTCTCCATTTGTAATAGTGATTTAGTCTTACGTTGCAGCCACATCTGCCGGGCCAACGCAGCCAATAAGGCAGTTAGAATCACAGAAATTCCGGATAGTATAATGATTTGATGGTGATGCTTAATCGTAAGCTGTGCAGATTGCTCTGCCACCATTTCTTCCAGACGATTCTGGTAATGCCATAACCCATCCTGAGCTTCGCGGAATTCGGAAACATCGCGAATAATGGAATAAAGGATCTGCTCATCATCATAAACGGTTGGAATCGACGACACTTCGACAGTCTTAATGTCACCATTCGCCAGACGATGGGCAAAAATAAAGTAGTTGCGGTGCTCTTTCCTTGCCAGAGCCATTTCATCCAGAACAGCCTGAGGACTAAAAGTGTTGATCTGCTGAATCGTCATTGATTCGAGTTTGGCTACCGGGTATCCATAAAACTTACTTGCAGCCCGATTAGCTTTAACAATCTGACCGTCACCCGGACGGATCAAAAGCATGATGACATGGTGCTGTTCAAAAGCCTGATTCCAGTCCATCGACATAGAATGTGCAGGCCAACTAAACAAAACAAATAGAAAAATGAGAAATGTCTTAATACGACAAAGTAACTGCATGAAAATGGCTTACTGCTTTTCTGGTGAACCACGCCAGAAAAACACCCATAGCTCTGTACGTATGGATGCTAATCAAGCTCTTTATACTGATTAACATGCTAGCAGTGCCAGTTTTGAATGATATCAGTGACAACTTGTTAATTTGTGGGACAATTCCGACTTTATATTTAGCCGCTGCAGTCTGAAGTTTCTAAGGTTTCCCAAAAAATTGACATAAAAAAAGCGCCCTCTCGGACGCTTCATTATGCAAATAATTCTTATTTTTCAGCCAGAATAATTCGCAGTGTACGGCGTAAGGGCTCAGCAGCACCCCAAAGTAATTGGTCACCAACGGTAAACGCATTGAGGAAGTCATCCCCCATGGCCATCTTGCGTAAACGACCAACAGGCACAGACATAGTGCCGGTAACTTTCGCAGGCGAAAGTTCCTGAGAGGTAATATCACGTTCGTTTGGAATCACCTTTGCCCACTCATTGTGTGAAGCGATGATATCTTCGATCTCATCCATTGGTACGTTTTGTTTTAGCTTAATCGTCAGTGCCTGTGAGTGACAGCGCATTGCGCCAATACGAACACAAGTACCATCGATTGGAACCGGAGAGTCCTGCTGACCGAGAATCTTATTCGCTTCAGCGCCAGCCTTCCATTCTTCTTTACTCTGACCATTTTCACGTTTCACATCGATCCATGGGATCAATGAACCAGCCAGAGGGACACCAAACTGATCGGTTGGGAAAGAAGATGAACGCATTGTATCAGCAACTTTCTTGTCAATATCCAGAATGGAACTGGAAGGGTTCGCCAGTTCTGAGCTTACCGAATCATTGATAACACCCATTTGCGAAATCAACTCGCGCATATTTTTTGCGCCCGCACCTGAAGCTGCCTGATAAGTCATAGCACTTGTCCACTCTACAAGCCCTTTTTCAAACAGACCACCAAGGCCCATTAACATCAGACTAACCGTACAGTTACCACCAACATAGGTGTTGGTTCCGGAATGAATACCCTGCTGGATTTGTTTCAAGTTAACCGGGTCGAGTGTAATGATAGAGTCAGAGGCCATACGTAAAGTTGATGCTGCATCAATCCAGTAGCCTTTCCAGCCTGCCTGACGCAGTGCAGGATATACTTTTTCCGTATAGCCGCCGCCCTGACACGTCACAATAGCATCCAGTTGTTTCAAGCTCTCAATGTCAAATGCGTCTTGCAGCATTCCTGCATCTTTACCTAAGTTTGGCGCGGGAATACCAACTTGTGAGGTACTGTAGAATACTGGCTCAATCAGATTGAAATCACCTTCTTCAACCATACGTTGCATCAGTACAGAACCTACCATACCGCGCCAACCTACTAAACCTACTCTCATCGCACTAATTCTCCGTGTGTTCCTTGAATAAAATAATCTACCATCTATATGTGGTTAAGACTAAAATCTCAAGCGTTTATTATAAATAATGATCCTGTTCTTTCTATTGTTAGGCTTTGACCATAAGTCAAAAATAATAAAGTAACAAAAAACTAAGAAGTAAATTACGTTAACATAAATTTCATCGTTTAACAGGCAAATTAGTAACAAATTATTGATAAAAAGCCGCAATAATGGCCTAGACAAATCTAAAAAGCTCGATATTTAACCATCAAAATCAGTGACTAACCATCAATCGCCCGTCGTAAGAAAATAATCATTTCGTCAGAGAAACAAAGATAAAATTCATTAATAATCATTAAATTAGAAATAACACGCGTAAATGTTATTATTTTTACGAATTAAAATCGGCACACCTGAAAATGAGTAGCAATACACTCATTTAGAATAAATACCAGCTAGAGATAAGAATGTGCAATTTCGACACATAATCATCAAACTTCTTTGTGCAATCAGCTCAAATTTAGCTTACAGAACAATTTCATGCTTAAAATTACACCGTCTCAATCTGATAAGTTTATAGATAAAAATAGCCATGAGTTAATCCAATAAATCGCATCTGTCACAATGCATGAAAATGCAATGACGCGAATTTAACACTTCCATTTTTGCCCATGATTTATCAAGCTCAATATTAAGCAGATACTCGATACAAAAAGAGAGCCGTTTTAGGCTCTCTTCTTATGGTTCAATCAAATTCCATTAGCTTTTACGTGTTAACTGATCACGCAAATTGGGTGGCGTACCTTTAATTGTGAGGGTATCGGTTTCCGGGTCATAAAATACACGCTCGCCCATCAGTAAGCTGTCAAAGCTAATGTTTAAACCACCACCAGCACCCACATATTTGGTTAGTTTTCTCATCGTTGAACGATCGGCAGGAAAACTTTCTTCCAACTCATAGCCATGCTGCTGAGTAAAGTCCATAAAGCTAGTACCATCCTGGCTTGGAGGGAGTTCTCCAGACAGTTCTTTTACCTGAACTTCATCACCGGCTTTTATTTGATCATTGCAGTAGTCATACACTTGCTTTTTATAACTAATCGCCTCATCTTTCTCTAGCTTTGAATCACTACAAAAATCTTCCACGGCCTGCATTAATACCTTATTTTGCTCTTTGGTATCCAGCCCCACTTCTGCCTGTAAAAAATCCAGGAAGAAGTCTGCAACTTTACGCCCGACCCGCCCTTTAATGTAAGTCAGGTATCGATTGGAGTCTTTATCGGTCTCATAGCTGGACAAGTCTATGCGAGCGACAATGTCCATTTTATTAATATCCAGATAATCAGTTGCACTGATATCCAACCCTTCGGTCACTTTCAAGCTCTGGTTGAGCGGCAGAATACCGATCATAAGATAATCGGTCGCCAATGACTGATATTCAGCCATAACCAGAATGCCTTCTTCGGCAAATGGGTACTTCGAAAGTTCATCTTTGAGACGTTGCGCACTGATTTGAGAAAAATCGTAAAAAGACTTCTGACTTTGACGCATTTCTTGCAACCAGTTTTGAAAATCACTGTCAGACTTGAAAGAACCGAAACCTTTACCGGCTTTGGCGTTAAAAACGCGATGAAGCTCAGATACGAGGTTTTCAGTTGATGTATCATTATCAAGGGATTGAGCACGGAAATTTACCGTTAACTCATCATTACTGTTTTTGCTTAATTGATGCAAAATGACGTTAGAAAGGTGCAGGCTCATAGTGAAATAATCATCGTTCTGGTTTCAGTTGTAAGGCATAGTAGGTTATCATAAGCCGTTTTTACTATCATCATTAGAGTGTTTATGCCTATTACATCGAAATACAG
>Ga0075011_10000660_pt1 | contig 18239 bp, 21 predicted proteins | sample TARM_MetaG_T_14_FD_72354 | JGI IMG/M metagenome (GOLD analysis project Ga0075011, IMG submission 72354) | Freshwater microbial communities from Pennsylvania, USA, analyzing microbe dynamics in response to fracking - TARM_MetaG_T_14 | ecosystem: Environmental > Aquatic > Freshwater > River... | reverse complement strand
ACCGGTGGTTGTTTCAATACCTGGTGCATAGCCGTATTCAGGGTGACCCGGTGTTTTTGAGTGCAGCTGACGAAAGTTCTGTAGATCCTCAATAGAAAGCTCGTAACCAGTCAGGTGAAGCAGTGAATAAATCAGCATAGAGCCATGACCGTTAGAAAGAATAAAACGGTCGCGGTCAGCCCAGTCAGGGTTTTGCGGGTTGTGGTTTAGGTGATCACGCCAAAGAACTTCAGCGATATCAGCCATCCCCATAGGTGCACCCGGGTGGCCAGAGTTAGCTTTTTGAACACCGTCCATGCTCAGAGCACGGATTGCATTAGCCAATTGTTTGCGAGACGACATGTCAGCTCCTGATTGATTTAAGCGAAGTAAAGTTATCCATCTAAAATTGAGGTGTATTGTTACAAAGCCCCCAAACCTCTGCAATCGTTTACTAGCCTGTAAAGACAATTTTATTGGGGTCAATCAAATATCCGAGTGTAAGATTCTTCTTTAAGTAAACGTTTGGTTATATGTTGAAGCAAAAAAGAGCTTGTAATTTAAGCATTCAATACTAAAATAGCCGTCTAGATGTAGAAACGCCTACATAATGAACATTTTTTAAAGTAGTGATCTTAAACTGTACTGCTTTTTAACTATTTAAATGGAGCTATCATGGCTAAGCACCTGTTTACTTCTGAATCCGTCTCAGAGGGACATCCTGATAAAATCGCAGACCAAATCTCAGATGCGGTCCTTGATGCCATTTTGCAACAAGATCCTAAAGCACGTGTTGCTTGTGAAACTTACGTAAAAACCGGCATGGTAATGGTGGGCGGTGAGATAACAACTTCTGCATGGGTTGATATCGAAGAGTTGACTCGTTCTACCGTTCGTGAAATCGGTTATGTTCATTCAGACATGGGCTTTGACGCTGATTCATGTGCAGTTCTTAACACCATTGGTAAACAGTCTCCAGACATCAATCAGGGTGTTGATAAAGCCGATCCTAAAGAACAAGGTGCGGGTGACCAGGGGATTATGTTTGGTTATGCATGTAACGAAACTGAAGTACTGATGCCAGCTCCGATTACCTACTCGCACCGTCTTGTACAAAAACAAGCTGAAGTTCGTAAGAACGGTACCCTGCCTTGGTTACGTCCTGACGCAAAATCTCAGGTAACGTTCCAGTACGATCAAGGCAAAATTGTTGGTATTGATGCCGTGGTGCTTTCAACTCAACACTGTGATTCAATTTCAACTCCGGATCTGCGCGAAGCAGTCATGGAAGAGATCATCAAGCCCGTGCTACCTTCTGAGTGGATCAACAAAGAAACTAACTTCTTTATCAACCCAACCGGTCGTTTCGTTATCGGTGGTCCAATGGGTGACTGTGGCCTGACAGGCCGTAAGATCATCGTTGATACCTATGGCGGTGCTGCTCGTCACGGTGGTGGTGCATTCTCAGGTAAAGATCCATCAAAAGTTGACCGCTCTGCAGCTTACGCCGCGCGTTACGTAGCGAAAAACATTGTTGCAGCTGGCATGGCCGATCGTTGTGAAATTCAGCTGTCTTACGCTATTGGTGTGGCAGATCCAACGTCTATCATGGTTGAAACCTTTGGTACTGAAAAAGTACCACATGATGTAATCATTGCAGCGGTTCGTCAGTTCTTCGATCTACGTCCATACGGCCTACAAGAAATGCTAAACCTGCTTCAGCCAATCTATCAGAAGACGGCGGCATACGGCCACTTTGGTCGTGAAGAGTTCCCATGGGAAGCAACCGACAAAGTCGAAGCACTACGTGACTTCGCAAATCTGAAATAATGATTTGAATTCGCAACAACAAGCCTCTCTTTCCGGAGAGGCTTTTTTTTATCACTCTTGCGCTTAAAAATTAAACAATAAATTTGTATTTTCCTGCCAGGTCATCAATAGTTAACAATGTGTTAATTGTTACTTTCTCTTAACACTTATTAATAAAGATAACGATGCAGTAAGTCAAAATGGCTTACTCTGATTAATTAACTGCCATCTTATTCTGGGAGGATTTATGCCTCGTACGATAGACCCTTCTGATTTCGAGCGTAAGCACAAAGAAGTCAGCCATCAGGAATATGCACGAACGCTGCCATGCAATAAAGTCGAAGTTTCCGCTCCTCTGCATTGGCTTGCTCTGGGCTTACATGACTTTATCCGCTTACCTCTGATTAGCGCCTTTTATGGACTCTGCTTTATGGCAGCAGCCGTAGGAATTGTGCTGCTCATTCAGTGGCAGGGAACCCATTTGGTGATCATGCCGGCTCTGGTTGTCTATATGCTAATAGGTCCATTTCTAGCCTTAGGTTTATATGATGCCTCATGGCAAAGAGAAAAAGGAAGAAATGCTGGCTTAATCCATTCAATGAAAGCAATTACACGTAACAGTACATCACAGTGGATGTTTGCTGTGGCTCTGACTGTGGCAATGATATTCTGGATGCGTATCGCAGCCCTGCTTCATGCCCTTTATCCTTCGGTTCAGGGCGCGCCACTCACGGACTTTTTACCCTTCTTAGTCATCGGCTCTATCGTTGGATTCGTCATTGCGAGTGTCATTTTCAGCATCTCCGCATTCTCGATTCCTTTAATGATGGAAAGACGAGTTGATGTCATGACAGCAGTATTCAGTAGTTTCAACGCGGTAAAATCCAACATCCCTGCGATGATCGTATGGGCAGCATTGATTTGTAGCGGCATTTTGGTCGGTTTTGCGACCTACGGCATTGGGATGTTATTTACAATGCCAATACTGGGTTACGCGACGTGGCACGGATATCAGGCTACAATTAAGAAAAAACACCAATAAGGTCTCCTGACTTACTTTTATCTTAATGGCTCACGATACATCTGAAGAGATAAAAGAAACTTGGTGTGATAATCTCCCCGATAGCACAATCATCGGGGATTTTTTTGGAGCACATTTTGCTGGACTTTGAATTTAAGTATCAGGCGTTATCACAGATTAAAACGTGTATTGACCTTGCCTCCCGATATTTTAACCGCCAGTTTGAGCTCCCGGCAGTAAGCTATCGACTTCGCGGTAGAGCAGCAGGAAAAGCGTATTTACAACTTTGGGAGATTCGCTTAAACCCCACCTTATTTAAAGAAAATCGTCAGGCTTTTATCGAGGAAGTCATCCCTCACGAAATTGCACATCTCATTACTTACGATATTTATGGCAGAGTAAAACCGCATGGTTCGGAGTGGCAAAACGTCATGAATAATGTATTCAACTTGCCAGCTCATACTACTCACAAAATGAATATCGCCTCAGTACAGGGCAAAACTTTTGCGTATCAGTGCGCATGTAACCAATATCCTCTCTCAATTCGTCGCCACAATAAAGTGATGCGTAATCAAGCAACGTATCGCTGCCAGCAATGTAAACAAACGCTCACTTTTACCGGTGTTCAACTAAGCTGAGCCTTTAACTGGTGTAAATCTATTTGATAGTAGATATCGTCATACTACTCAATTACTTTTAAGCTTATAGAATGTTAGACTGTAAAAAAATAATAAATTACAGTCCAACATATGTTTAAGTTACGCTTCCTGCTCACATTCAGTTTAGTGCTTGTGAGTACTCTCTCTTTTGCTGACTTTCCCAGCTCATTTTATCAGGCTAAAAAACTCGCTCTAAAAATTTATAAAGACCATCCAGTCTCATTTTACTGCGGTTGTCAGATAGTGTGGCAGGAAAAAAAAGGCACGCCTCAACTTGACCAATGCGGTTACCAGGTGCGTAAACAAAAAAAGCGAGCCAGCCGTATCGAATGGGAACATGTCGTACCCGCGTGGCAATTTGGCCACCAGCGCCAATGCTGGCAAGAAGGCGGTCGCAAACTTTGTACTAAAAGCGACCCGGTGTTCCGGCGTATGGAAGCCGACCTACACAACCTGACACCCGCCATCGGTGAAGTGAATGGCGACCGTTCAAACTTCAACTTCAGCCAATGGAACGGCCTGGATGGCGTCACTTATGGCCAATGTGAAATGCAGGTTAACTTTAAAGGGCGCAAAGCAATGCCTCCGGAAAGAGCGCGCGGCGCAATTGCTCGCACATATCTCTATATGAGTGATGAGCACGGTTTTAAGTTATCCAGCTCCCAGAGAAAACTAATGCAGGCATGGAATAAAACCTATCCGGTTACTCAATGGGAATGTACCCGTGAGCAGCGTATTTACCAGACTCAGGGCAACCGAAACCCTTTCGTTTACGAACAATGCCGTCAATAACACTGCGCAATACGAATTCTGCTTAATCTGGGGGGAATTCACTGTTCCCCCTTGTTTTTTCCCTTTAAAGCATCCATGTTAAAGCCAGATATCCCGCGCTATCAATCAGCAATAAACTAGGAACAATACATGCGAATCCCACGTATCTATCATCCGCACCCGATTACTCAATTAGGTTCAGTCAATCTTGATGACGACGCCGCAAACCATATCGGCCGGGTATTACGGATGAAAGAGGGACAACAAATCCTTCTGTTTGATGGCCTCGGTGCGGAATTTCCGGCCGTGATTAGTGACAGCGGTAAGAAACACGTTACCGTTGACGTGACACAGCGAGTTGAACGTAGCAGCGAATCACCACTCGATCTCCATCTAGGCCAGGTCATTTCACGTGGTGATAAAATGGAATTTACCATTCAAAAATCGGTAGAGTTAGGCGTCAATACTATCACCCCTCTGCTTTCCGAACGTTGTGGCATTAAACTGGATGAAAAGCGGTTTGAGAAAAAACTGCAGCAATGGCAAAAAATTGCTGTCAGCGCCTGCGAACAGTGTGGACGTAATATTGTTCCCGAAATTCGCCCGGTGATGCAACTTGAAGACTGGTGCGCCGAGCCAAGTGATGCGCTAAAGCTTAATTTGCATCCCAGAGCACGATACTCAATCAACACACTACCAGAGCCGGTGAACAAAGTTCGCTTGCTCATCGGCCCTGAAGGTGGTTTATCAGAAAAAGAAATTGATATGACCACAGAATATCACTTTGAAGAGACACTGCTGGGACCTCGAGTTCTGCGTACCGAAACAGCAGCGTTAACTGCAATTACAGCCCTTCAGGTTCGCTTTGGCGATCTTGGATAACGGAGACGATCAATGATTAAACTCGGCATCGTAATGGACCCGATTTCATCTATTAATATTAAGAAAGACACTAGCTTCGCGATGATGCTGGAAGCACAGCGTCGTGGATATGAAATTCATTATATGGAAATGAATGATCTACACTTAGATCAAGGTGTCGCGGTTGCTGACACAAAAGTCGTTGAGCTGAAAGAAGATCCAAACGGCTGGTATGAATTTAAATCTGAACACACCATTAAGCTGTCTGAACTGGATGCTGTCTTAATGCGTAAGGATCCACCGTTCGATACTGAATACATTTACGCAACTTATATCCTGGAACGAGCTGAAGACGAAGGCACTTTGATCGTAAACAAACCGCAGAGTCTGCGAGACTGTAACGAAAAGCTATTTACAGCCTGGTTCCCGGAACTGACACCAACAACGGTTGTGACCCGTAAAGCGGAAAAAATTAAGCAGTTCAGAGAAAAACATGGTGATGTCATCCTCAAACCACTGGATGGGATGGGCGGTGCTTCAATTTTCCGGGTTAAAGATGGTGATCCAAACCTATCCGTCATTATTGAAACACTGACTAACCATGGTCAGAATTACTGTATGGCACAGACATTTGTTCCAGATATTAGTAACGGTGATAAACGCATTTTGGTTGTTGATGGCGAGCCAATGCCATACTGTTTAGCGCGAATTCCGGCGAAAGGCGAAACTCGCGGAAACTTAGCGGCAGGCGGCCGTGGTGAAGCTCGTCCACTAAGCGAAACAGACAAGAAAATCGCACAGGCTGTGGCTCCAACATTAAAAGAGAAAGGTCTGATTTTTGTTGGCCTAGATGTTATCGGTGACAAACTGACTGAGATTAACGTCACTAGCCCGACCTGTATTCGCGAGATTGAAGCCGCTTTTGATATTTCAATCACAGGCAAACTGATGGATGCGATTGAGACCAGAGTCAAAGCGATGACTATGTAAAACTTATGATGTAACCCACTGATTTAGTGAAGTTGTCCCTTACAACTTCACTATGAAAATCACTTTTTAAGGTTGGAGATAATATGAATCTTACCAATCATTTTCTCGTTGCTATGCCGAGTATGAAGGATCCCTACTTTCAGCACAGTGTTATATATATTTGTGAACACAATGCTGAAGGCGCTATGGGCCTGATCATCAACTCGCCGATAGATGTGACCGTAGGTGGTATGCTAAAGCAGGTGGATGTTGAGTCCGCTTACCCCCAGTCACAAACAAAAAGTCTGAAAGAACCCGTATTTAATGGTGGTCCCGTATCAGAAGATCGTGGCTTTATCCTGCATCGCCCGCGAGACCACTACGAATCCAGTGTCAAAATGACCGACGATATTGCCGTAACGACCTCCAAAGATATCCTGACCGTGTTGGGCACCGATGCCGAACCACAAGGGTATATCGTTGCGTTAGGGTATTCTGGATGGGAAGCTGGCCAGTTGGAAAACGAGTTATCCGAAAACTCCTGGCTCACCATTGAAGCCGACTCAGATCTGATATTTAATACTCCCAGCAAAGACAGATGGAATAAAGCGATTAAGAAACTAGGAATCGACCCGGTTCAATTGTCTGGTGATGCTGGCCACGCCTAATCCTCTCGTTCTGTTTCTTAGTCGCGACTTGCTTGGGGTGTTGCTCTTAGTCCTCCCCTTAAATGAAGAAGCTAAACAGATCATCCTCCCTCATTTCAAGAGGGAGGAATAAAAACTTAAACAAATAAGAGTATTACATGTCTCGAACTATCATGGCATTCGACTACGGCACCAAAAGTATTGGTAGTGCCATTGGTCAGGAGATCACCGGCACGGCTTCCCCTTTAAAGGCTTTTAAAGCGAATGATGGCATCCCGAACTGGGATGATATTGAAAAGCAAATTAGAGAGTGGAATCCGGATCTTATTATTGTCGGCTTGCCGACAGATTTACGCGGTAAAGATCTGGAAACCATCACTCCCAGAGCCAAAAAGTTTGCTAACCGCCTATACGGCCGCTTTGGCGTTCAGGTCGAATTGCATGACGAAAGGTTGTCAACCGCTGAAGCAAAAGCAGAACTCTTCTCTATGGGAGGCTATAAAGCCCTGAGTAAAGGGAACATCGACTGCCAGTCAGCTGTGGTAATTTTAGAAAGTTGGTTTGAAAGCTTGTGGGGGGAATAATACCCGTCATTCCTGCGAAGGCAGGAATCTAGTTACAGCAACTTCTGAGACTAGATTCCAGATATTTCGTTCCGACATTCTGGAATAACGATGTTAGATTTGTCATCAATCTTTAACGCGCTTTATCTGCGCGTTTTTTATTAATCCATATCTATCTGCACATTATCCAATGCACCCGAGCTGACAATGTCTCCTCGCTTTGTTTTCAGCATCATACGCAAATCATTGGCGGAATCAGCGCTATGCATTGCGTCCTGCTCGGTAATTTTATCTTCAATAAGCAGTTGAAAAAGCGCCTGATCAAAGGTTTGCATCCCAATTTGTTGAAATTTTGCCATGGTCATTTTCAGCTCGTGCAGTTCGCCCTTACGGATCAAATCAGAGACACGTGGCGAGTTGAGCAAAATCTCAAACACACCATGGCGCCCTTTACCATTTTTATCGCGGATTAATTGCTGCCCCACGACACCACGCAAATTCATAGAAAGATCAAACAGAAATTGCTCTCGTTGTTCTTTAGGCACAAGATGCAAAATACGCTCTAAGGCCTGATTGGCATTATTCGCATGCAGCGTTGCCATACACAGATGACCAGTTTCCGCAAAGGTCATAGCATATTCCATCGTTTCGCGGCTACGAATTTCACCAATCAGAATCATATCCGGCGCCTGACGCAGAGAGTTCTTTAAAGCGACTTCATAACTTTCAGTATCTAAACCGACTTCACGCTGAGTCACAATACAGCTCTGATGCTGATGAACAAATTCAATCGGATCTTCCACCGTGAGAATATGCCCGGTTTTGTGACAATTTCGATACCCCGTCATCGCGGCCATGGTGGTCGATTTACCCGATCCAGTCGCCCCTACCACCAGCACCAGTCCACGCTTGGCTACCGCCAGATCCTGCAATACTTCAGGCAGATTTAACTCTTCAAAAGTCGGAATTTGCGTTTCGATACGACGAATAACGGCACCCGGTAATTCACGCTGATAAAAAGCACTGACCCGGAACCGGCCTCCTTCGCGTACTACGGCGAAGTTCGCTTCGCGACAAGTATTGAACTCAGACAAGCGCTGTTGATCCATGATCTCATTAAGAAGCTCGATCACTTGCTGCTCCGTTAGCTTCTCGCCTTGCGGGCGCATTTCACCATCAACACGCAGTAACACTGGCGCGTCGACAGTAATGTACAAGTCCGAAGCTTTTAATGAAGCCATCGCTTCAAAATAATTATCTAATTTCATACCAATCGGCTCTTAAAAAGTAGAAATTTCAGATTCTATTTTCTTCTCAACTTCCTCGGGATCAACCAACCCCTGAGCAAGCAACTGTTTCGAGTTTTGATCCATCGTTTGCATACCGTGAGCCGCACCAGTCTGAATAATAGAATACATCTGCGCAACTTTATCTTCCCGAATCAGGTTACGAATCGCCGGTGTTGCCAGCATGATTTCATGACAGGCCACACGCCCGCCACCATTGCGTTTTAACAATTTCTGGGCAATAACCGCACGCAGTGATTCTGACAACATAGAACGAACCATATCTTTATCATTGCCCGGAAAAACATCAATAATACGGTCAATGGTTTTTGCAGCAGAGCTGGTATGTAAAGTGCCAAACACTAAGTGTCCAGTTTCAGCGGCGGTCAAAGCTAAACTGATGGTTTCCTGATCTCGTAACTCACCGACCAGGATAACATCGGGATCTTCACGTAATGCAGAACGCAAAGCATTTTTAAAACTGTGTGTATCACGATGAACTTCACGTTGGTTAATCAAACATTTATTATTGTTGTGAACAAATTCAATCGGATCCTCAATGGTCAGTATGTGTTTATTATGATTCTTATTGATGTAGTCAACCATTGCAGCCAAAGTGGTGGATTTACCGGATCCCGTTGGGCCGGTAACCAGAATCAACCCTTTTTCATAATTGGCAATTTTGCTAAAAATTTCCGGAGCCTCTAACTGATCAAGGGTTGGAATTGCCGTAGGGATGGTTCGAAACACCGCTGAACACCCTCGAGCTTGATGGAAAGCATTAACACGAAAACGCCCCACATCCGGAAGTTCAAACGAAAAATCGACCTCCAGTTTTTCTTCAAACTCACTACGTTGAGCATCATTCATCACTTCAAAAATCAAACGATGAACATCAGCATGAGTAAAAGCGGGGACTCCAAGCTTCCTTACTTCGCCATCTATACGTACCATAGGGGGAACACCTGCAGAAAGATGTAGATCTGACGCATTATGCTTTACACTAAAATCCAGTAACTCAGCGATATTCATTTATCTGTTTTCCTTAGGGTCAATTGACCAAATAAAGTCGGGCTATGAGTAGTATTCAACAAAATATCAAAGATATCATTTCACAAATTGAGATCGCACAGCAAAAGTGTGGACGCACTCCAGACTCTGTGCAACTTCTCGCAGTAAGTAAAACTAAACCGGTCGAGGCAATTCTAGAAGCGGCTCAGGCGGGCCAGCGTAGTTTTGGGGAAAATTATGTTCAGGAAGGCGTCGATAAAATTCATTATTTTCAACAGCATCATCCGGACCTGAACCTGGAGTGGCATTTTATCGGACCTCTGCAATCCAACAAAACCCGGCTTATCGCCGAACATTTTGATTGGATGCATACGGTTGACAGAGCCAAAATTGCGCAAAGGCTCAATGACCAGCGTCCGGCAGGTATGCCGCCTTTACAGGTACTGATTCAGGTTAACACCAGTGGTGAAGCTTCCAAATCAGGCATTTCCGAAAATGAAGTATTTGAGCTGGCTGAATTGATTTCTGGCCTTCCTAACCTCATGTTAAGAGGATTGATGTCGATTCCTGAGAATGTCTCAGATCATGACTCACAATTAGCAGCCTTTAAAAAACTGGCCGATATCCAGCAGAAACTGACAGAAAAGTTTGCTGATATTGATACCCTATCAATGGGAATGAGTGGCGATATGCAAGCTGCTATTGAAGCAGGAAGTACCATTGTTCGCATTGGTACGGCGGTTTTTGGCCAGAGAAATTACAACAAATAAATTGGATAAAAACAGACATGGAACAGAGAACAATCGCCTTTATAGGTGCCGGTAACATGGCTCACGCAATTATCGCAGGTTTAGTCGCCAGTGGTTATGATGCGAAAAAAATCATTGCAACAGCGCCTTCTGACGTACGCCGTAAGCCCTTAGAAACTAAATATGGTATTCGTACCACAAGCGATAATATCGCCGCAGCACAAGAAGCGGATGTGGTTGTTCTGGCGGTAAAACCGCAGCTAATGGAAGAAGTATGTAAACCACTACAAACTGTCGACTATTCCAATAAACTGGTTGTGTCTATTGCTGCGGGCATTTGTGCGGCACGTTTTGATCAAATGCTGAATACTCAACTGAAACTGGTTCGGGTTATGCCTAATACTCCTTCATTGGTCAACAAAGGCATGGCGGGCTTATATGCTTCAGAGCGGGTAACTCAAACCGATAAAGATTTCAGCACTCAGCTAATGTCTGCCGTCGGTGAGGTTTGCTGGGTTGAGCAGGAGTCTGGCATTAATAATGTTATTGCCGCCGCAGGTAGTGCTCCAGCCTACTTCTTCCTGTTTATGCAAGCAATGCAGGAAGAAGCTATTGCTCAAGGCTTTGATGAACAAACATCACGTATGCTTGTCCAACAAGCGGCATTAGGTGCGGCAGAGATGGTACAGGCGAACCCGGATGTACCGCTCTCAACTTTACGTGAGCAAGTCACTTCTAAAGGCGGTACCACTGCAGAAGCGATTCGTACATTTAACGAAAATAATCTCTCTGAAATTGTTGCTAAAGCGATGCAAGCTGCCGTTGCAAGAGCTGAAGAGATGGAAAAACTATTTTAATTTGCGCCAGCCCAAACCTGTGTTGGGCATATTTAAATCGAAATAAGGGCTCTCTATGAATTCAATGAGTTTTCTAATCTCCACTGTGTTTGATCTGTATATCATGGTCGTAATCTTACGAATCTGGCTACAGGCTGCCCGTGCAGATTTCTATAACCCATTTTCTCAATTTGTTGTGAAAGCAACCCAACCAGTGGTTGCGCCACTGCGCCGTATTATTCCATCAATCGGTAGCATTGATTTAGCAACGGTACTCTTTGCTTATGTACTGTGTGTACTGAAGTTTGTTGCTCTGATTCTGCTAGCTTCTAAAGGCTCGGCGAGTTTCAGTACTGACTTCCTGTTCCTCGGCTTACTATCTCTGGTAAAAGCCGCAGGCGGTTTGCTGTTCTGGGTACTTTTACTCCGCGCTATTCTTAGCTGGGTTAGCCAGGGTCGTAGCCCGATCGAATATGTTTTCCACCAGTTAACAGAGCCAATGCTGGCACCAATTCGTCGAATTCTGCCTCCAATGGGTGGTTTTGATTTAAGTGTATTAGTACTGTTTATTGTGTTGCAGTTTGCTAACTTCCTGATGGGCGATGTCATTGGCCCTATCTGGTATCAGCTATAATGCAAGCAGCCTGGTTTGATGGCGATGACTTGATTTTGAGGCTCTATATCCAGCCTAAAGCAAGTCGAGACAGCATTGTGGGCCTTCACGGTGAAGAGTTAAAAATAGCGATAACTGCGCCACCTGTGGATGGTAAAGCGAATGCTCATCTGACCAAATTTTTAGCCAAACAGTGCAAAGTGGCCAAAGGGTTAATTGAAATAGAAAAAGGTGAGCTTGGCAGGCATAAACAGGTTCGAATCATTTCGCCCACGCTAATACCCAAAACGATCCAGGCCATAATCGAATAATAAAGCCCATTCCCCACCCTATGTGGGGAATGTTTTATCTAATAACAATGAACGGTCTCTCGACCAGATAATGAAGGAAGCCAATATGCGCCAGTGGATAATTGCTCTGCTACTAGCATTTGCCGCACTGCCCAGCTCAGCTGAGCAATTTCACAGTATCAAAAATGTTGAAGTGCATTACTCTGCGTTCAACTCCACCTTTCTAACCCCAGAAGTCGCCCGTAGCTATCAACTAACACGTAACGGATACTCAGCAATATTGAATATCAGTGTATTAGATACCTCAACCCTCGGTAAGCCAGCCATTGAAGCTAAAATTTCGGGTAATGTTCGAAGCTTATTGGGTAACATTCGTGAACTTGAATTCAGTGAAATCAAAGAAGGGGATGCGATTTACTACCTGGCCGAGTTTCCCGTCAGTAATGAAGAAGATTTGACCTTCGATATTGACGTCAACGCTGGTATGAAAGGTACAGGAAAATTAAAATTCACTCAGAAGTTTTATGTTGAAGAATAAGAATCCAGCAACTATCTGATCATTAAGAGATTTAAGTAAGATGAAAAAAATAGTTTTAGCAACCGGCAACCAAGGCAAAGTTCGTGAGATGGCAGATCTTCTGGCTGATTTTGGTTTTGACGTAGTCGCACAAAGTGAATTTAACGTTTCTGAAGTTGCAGAGACCGGTACAACCTTCATTGAAAACGCAATAATCAAAGCTCGCCATGCGGCTAAAGAAACCGGCCTTGCTGCCATTGCTGATGATTCCGGTTTAGAAGTTGATTATCTTAAAGGTGCTCCAGGTATCTATTCGGCTCGCTATGCTGGAGAAGATGCATCTGACCAACAGAACCTTGAAAAGCTACTGGAAGCAATGCAAGGCGTACCAGAGGAACAACGTACCGCTCGTTTCCACTGTGTATTAGTGCTAATACGCCATGAAAACGATCCCACTCCGATTGTTTGCCACGGTAAATGGGAAGGTCGAATTCTGGAACAAGCTCACGGCTCAAATGGCTTTGGTTATGATCCTGTGTTTTTTGTCCCTGAAGATAACTGTGCTTCAGCCGAATTAGACCCTGCACGTAAAAAGCAGCTTTCTCACCGTGGTAAAGCACTGAACAAATTGTTCCAGGCAATTGAAGAGCAAAATCAATAATGCTAACACCTCCGGATCTCAGCCTTTATGTACACATCCCATGGTGTGTACAAAAATGCCCTTACTGTGATTTTAATTCTCATGCACTCAAAGCTGAGATCCCAGAAGATCACTACATTGATGCTTTACTTGAAGATCTTGATGCCGACATGGATCGCTATCAGCTTGCCGATAATCCGCGAAAACTGCATTCGATTTTTATCGGTGGCGGAACCCCAAGCCTGATTTCAGCTCAAGGCATTGGCCGTTTACTCAATGGTATTAAAGCGCGAATTGCCTTCAAACCTGATATTGAAATCACCATGGAGGCTAACCCGGGCACTATTGAGGCGGAACGTTTTTCCGGTTACAGAAAAGTGGGCGTAACCCGAATTTCTATCGGAGTACAAAGCTTTGATCCTGAAAAACTGCAACGCCTTGGCCGTATTCACGGCAAAGATGAAGCACTTCGCGCCGCACAACTGGCGCATACCATTGGGCTCAATAGTTTTAATCTAGACTTAATGCATGGTTTACCCGATCAAAGCATTGAACAAGCCTTAGCGGATCTCGATCAGGCGATTGCACTTAATCCCCCGCATCTATCTTGGTATCAGCTTACTATCGAGCCAAATACTCTGTTTTATTTTAAACCGCCAACTCTGCCTGATGACGATGACCTATGGGATATTTTCGAACTGGGACATCAAAAACTCACAGATGCAGGCTATGTACAGTACGAAATTTCAGGTTACAGCAAACCTGGCTACCAGTGCCAACATAACCTTAACTACTGGCGTTTTGGAGACTATTTAGGCATTGGCTGCGGCTCTCACGGCAAGCTGAGTTTTAGTGATGGTCGCATCATTCGCACAACCAAGATAAAGCACCCGAAAGGCTATTTAGCCGCGCACCAGAATCTGACCAAACCTTACCTGGACAGTGAACAGTTAGTTGCAGATCAGGATCGTCCTTTCGAATTTTTTATGAATCGCTTCAGATTGATCGAGCCTTGCCCTAAAGCAGATTTTACCGCTACCACAGGGCTAGATCTGGCAGTAATAAAGCCAACCATAGACTGGGCATTAGATTTAGGTTACCTGAGTGAAGATCAAACCCACTGGCAAATAACACAGAAGGGAAAGCTGTTCTTAAACGATCTACTTGAAGCCTTTATGGCTGAAGAAGATGAATAATAGAACGGTGAATAAAAAAGCCAACATAACCATGTTGGCTTCTCTCTTTAATGAAAATATTTAGCTGATACGCTTATATTTAATATCCCACACACCGTGACCAAGGCGGTGACCACGCTGTTCAAACTTAGTTAACGGGCGTTCTTCAGGGCGAGGAATGTAATCACCGTCCTGAGCGATATTTTCAAACCCCGGAGCTTGATTCATTACTTCAATCATATGCTCTGCGTAGTTTTCCCAGTCAGTCGCCATATGGAAGATGCCTTGTTCAACAATCAGCTTCTGACGTACCATTTCAGCAAATTCTAACTTCACAATACGGCGCTTATGGTGACGCTTCTTATGCCACGGATCCGGGAAGAACAGTTGCAATGTATGCAGGCTGCTGTCCGGAATCATATTTTCAAATACTTCAACCGCGTCATGACACATTACACGTAAGTTAGTCACCCCTGCTTCACGCGCTGAAGCCAGACATGCACCAACACCCGGGCTGTGAACTTCAATACCAATAAAGTTTTTATCAGGCGCATTCTTAGCCATTTCAACCAGTGATGCCCCCATACCGAAACCAATCTCTAATACAACAGGGTTATCATTGCCAAATACCTGATTCCAGTCCAGCAGACTGTTTTGATATTCGATTCCCATTGTTGGCCAGCATTCCTTCATCGCTGACTCCTGGCCTTTCGTTAAACGGCCTTCGCGACGAACAAAACTGCGAATTCTGCGAACGATTTTACCATCTTCAGTGAACTCGTTGGTGGTTACTTCACTCATTGATATTGCCTGTATAAAATTTAGTCTTGAGTTTGAGGGCTGTGATTATCCAAAGAATCGCTTTGGGTGCAAGTGTTATTGTTGCCGAAATATCAACTAATACCCACACTTTTTGTCTGTTTTACATCCAACCGATTATGTGGTGCAATTTTGCCCCATAATTTCTCATGTCTTTATTATATGAAAATCATAAATCCATATTATGACCCTTCATATTCCAGTGACATAATAACTATAGAGCAAAATCGTGACACCTTTCGCTAAGGCAATCCTATCCTGGTACGAAGACTACGGGCGCAAGAGCTTACCGTGGCAGCAAAATAAAACCGCTTACAGCGTATGGCTATCGGAGATTATGCTGCAACAAACTCAGGTAGCAACAGTAATCCCATATTATCAGCGCTTTATGCAGCGCTTTCCTACCGTGCAAGATCTGGCCAATGCCCAACAGGACGAAGTTCTTCACTATTGGACAGGTCTGGGCTACTACGCGCGAGCCAGAAACCTACATAAAGCTGCGCAAATGGTAACCGAGCAATACAATGCTGAATTTCCTACCGATATTGAGCAATTAAATGCCCTGCCGGGTATTGGTCGCTCAACAGCAGCGGCGATTCTTTCATCGGTGTATAAGCAACCCCATGCAATTTTAGATGGTAACGTTAAACGCACATTAGCCCGTTGCTTTGCTGTGGAGGGCTGGCCGGGGAAGAAAATGGTCGAAAATCAACTATGGCAGCACGCAGAAGCACACACTCCGGATAAAGATGTCGACAAATACAATCAGGCAATGATGGATATGGGCGCGATGATTTGTACTCGCTCAAAACCGAAGTGCACGTTATGCCCGGTTGAGAACTTTTGTCTTGCCCGAAAGCAGGGAAACCCGCAGGATTATCCCGGTAAAAAGCCCAAAACAACAAAGCCGGTCAAAGAAACCTGGTTTGTCATCCTTCGTCATGGTGATGATGTCTGGCTGGAACAAAGACCACAGAGTGGTATCTGGGGTGGCCTGTTCTGTTTCCCAGAAAATAGCAACTCAGTGGTAGAAGATGCTCTGGACAACCGGGCCATTAGCGAAAATCAACTAGAGTCGAAAAAGCAACTGATTGCCTTTCGCCACACATTCAGCCATTACCATCTCGACATTACACCAATTCTGTTAGAGTTATCGACCAAACCAGATATGGTAATGGAAGCTGGCAAAGGTCTTTGGTATAACTTAAACAATCCAGAACAAGTAGGCTTAGCGGCACCAGTAAAACAGCTGTTACAAAGTCTGCAATACGAGTTTTAAAAAATATAGAAAGAGGAAATCCTTATGAGCCGCACCGTATTTTGTGCTCGATTAAATAAAGAAGCTGATGGTTTGGATTTTCAGCTTTATCCGGGAGAGCTGGGTAAACGAATTTTTGACAATATTTCTAAAGAAGCCTGGGCTCAATGGCAAGCAAAACAAACCATGCTTATCAATGAGAAAAAACTCAACATGATGGATCCTGAGCACCGTAAACTGATTGAGCAGGAGATGGTTAACTTCCTATTTGAAGGAAAAGATGTACACATCGAAGGTTATACACCACCGAGCGAATGAGTTAAGAAAAACCCTATTTTAACCAAGAGAAATAAATGACATCATTAACCCACGGTTGTGATGTCATTTTTTAGCCAGACAGATAATATTTGTCCGGCAACTTGAGGAGCGCATGAAAAAGTTAGCTTGCTGTTTGGCCGTGTTAATACTGGCAGGATGTAGTCGTGAATTCGTTGAGAGCATCTATGATGTGAATTACGAACCGACCAACCGTTTTGCAAAAAACCTGGCGCAATTACCGGGACAATTCGAAAAAGATACAGCAGCACTTGATGCCCTAATCAGCAGCTTCTCCGGAAACATAGAAAAACGCTGGGGGAGCCGTGAAATCAAAGTGGCTGGTAAAAGCAACTACGTAAAGTACATTGATAACTATCTCAGCCGCACTGAAGTCAACTTTCAAAAGGGGAAAATTACGGTTGAAACCGTTTCACCCACCGATCCTGAAGGACATCTTAAAAAAGCAATTGTGACAACATTGCTGACACCGGATGACCCGATGAACGTGGATCTGTTCTCGTCACAAGACATTGAATTAAAAGGACAACCCTTTCTTTACAGGCAGGTAGTCGATCAAGACAGAAAACCAATCCAATGGGGCTGGCGCGCTAATCGATTTGCTGACTACTTAATTGCCAATAAAATGAAGGTAAAGCAGGTCGACTTTAAAAAAGCCTACTATGTTGAAATACCCATGGTAGAGGATCAAATTCAGATCCGCAGTTATCAATATGCCGATATTGTTCAACGAGCCTCAAGAAAATACGATATTCCTGAAGATCTGATTTACGCCATCATCAAAACTGAAAGTAGTTTTAACCCATACGCAGTTAGTTGGGCTAATGCGTACGGCTTGATGCAAGTAGTGCCTAAAACAGCGGGGGCTGATGTATTTAAACTGGTAAAAAAACGCTCTGGCCAACCAACACCAGAGTACTTATTTAATCCGGAAAACAACATCGATACCGGAACCGCCTATTTTTATATTCTGAAGAATCGCTACCTAAAAGATGTACGCAACTCAATATCCCTCGAATACAGCATGATTTCAGCCTATAACGGTGGTACAGGCGGCGTACTCAATACGTTTAACCGTAATCGGAAACGGGCCATGTCTGATCTTAATTCCCTGCAACCCAACCAGGTTTACTGGGCATTAACCAAAAGACACCCGAATTCAGAGTCTCGCCGTTATCTGGAGAAAGTCACAAAGTTTAAGCAAGAGTTTAACGCTCAATAGTTGCAAACCTTATGCAATCTCAAAGGGTGCCAAAGCCGACAACTCGCTCAAAATAGCAGCAATCAACGCAGTTTTTCATTTTTTTATCAAAAACAGGTTGACGCAGAGAGGGAAAATCCGTTTAATAGCGCTCCGTTGCCCGGATAGCTCAGTCGGTAGAGCAGAGGATTGAAAATCCTCGTGTCGGTGGTTCGATTCCGCCTCCGGG
>Ga0075011_10000658_pt1 | contig 18265 bp, 34 predicted proteins | sample TARM_MetaG_T_14_FD_72354 | JGI IMG/M metagenome (GOLD analysis project Ga0075011, IMG submission 72354) | Freshwater microbial communities from Pennsylvania, USA, analyzing microbe dynamics in response to fracking - TARM_MetaG_T_14 | ecosystem: Environmental > Aquatic > Freshwater > River... | reverse complement strand
TGCTTTTATTTCTGCGGCAGCCTGCACCAATCGGTCAAGCTCCATTGAGTCAAAGAAGATAGTGACGGGGCCTTTGTCAATCAATTCCTGGTTTACGTCTTCTCCGGTGTAAACAGAAGAAAGGGCGGCGATAACAGAACCGCAATTAGTGCACTCGTAAGCATTTCCAGTCGTATGTTTTAAATTTTCGTTCAAAGCACCGATAAAGTAAAGGGAATCTTCTCTTCTGCACATTGGGCAAGTTTTGTTTGTTATATTGATGACGTCTTCACTAATGACAGGAATTTCTATTTCTGGTGAAAGTAACGTTTCGTTTATTTCCATTGGTAACACTCCTTTTTTGGATTAAATAGCATCAATGGAAAAAGGGGTGGAACCCCTCCAGCCTCAATAGACTTGGATGGCTTTTTTGCGGGATTCAATGTTACGGATTCCGATAAAAGTCGGTACGTCTTCATGAATGATAAGGGCAAGAAGTTTGCCGCCGTTCACGCAGTCTCCATTGATACAGATTTTGTCGCGTCTTCGATTAAACCAAGGAGTAGCAACGACTGATTGTGTTAAGGTTTGTACAGGGACAGTTCCAAAAACAATTCTTTTGCCCGTTTCGTTTGTTTCCATTAAGAATTCTTCGCGTGTCTGAAAAAGTTCTTCGGGAGTGCTTTGTTTCCATCCATCGAGAGAAAGGTTCATCCCGGCGGAAACAAAAATGTAGCGGTCGTTTTCATAAAAATCTAGGGCTCCGTCAAGGATAGCATAAAAATCGGGGAAACGCTCCTTCAAACTGTAAAGAGGGAAAGACATTTCTTCTTCAATCGCAGCAACAAGAGCGGATACTTCAGGAAGAAGCCCAAGGTAATCTTCTTTTCCTGTGATGTAAGCCATCAAATTGTGTTCGTTTTTGCCTTTAACAAAAACGCAATTCCTTTTCTTTTTGAGTGTGCAAAGATAGGACATGATGTTGTAAAATCCTTTTTCTGCGCAGATGAAATTGCCCAAAAAAACAATCTGTTCATTGAATTTTTTGGGTCGGTCGAGCAACATCTTCAGCTCCGGAAGCATTGAATTGACGTCAGAGACAATCAGAAAGTTTTCTGGTTTGCTCTCGACAATCTTCTCTTCTGCGATGCTGATATTCTCAAACAGATGTTCGTTTGTTTGAATAACATTCATAGCGCTCTCGAAATCGAGCCCCTCCGCAATGATGCTTTCTTCCCCGTTAGCAAAACCGACGACAGAATAAGTAACTGGTTCCTGCATGAAACAACCTCCAATACTTTTATGAAATCGTGAATTAGTTTGTATTTGCATTTTGACTTTTGAGACAATCGCGATAACTGTTTTCATCATACGATAAAAATCTTAAAAATACAACAAAAAAAAGAGTGCCCTTATAAAAAGGGTCACTCTTCTGCCGGTACACTGATTTCTTCTACGATGATGCCGTCAACAACACGGTAAGCGGTTGTGCATGGGACAATTTCTTCAAGTGAGGGCTCTCCAAAGAAGAAGAAGTTTTTCTGGATAATTGGACCCAAGTCTTTTCCTTGTGTGGTTCGAAGAATCTCTTCTCCAAAATATAAGTTGAGGTAAGGAATCCGAAAAGCATTGTCGGATTGAGAAGTGAGAAAAATCTTCTTCTTTTCCTCTTCTTTCCATTGCTTACTGATAATGGTTTCCATAATGGTCTTTTCCTCAGAAAGATAAATCGCTTGTTCTGTCTCATAATAGGGAAGTGCGTGCTGCAGATAATATTCCAATAAAGAAAAATCTATATAAGGAAGCAAATCGTCTAGCAAGTAATCAGTGTTCTTTAATTCTTCATAAGGAATCCCTTTTTCATAGAAAGAAGTGAGGGTGGTCAAACCGCCCATTTCGAAATAATCCCGGTATTTAATCCGTGGGTTTGCGTAAAACTCCTGGAAGGCCAGTTCGTGCTTTCCCTTGAGGAACTTTACTTTGCCCGGGTAATAGAAATCAAGCTGAAAAAGCTTATTGTAGACAAGGAAGGAATTATGCCCATAGTCGTTTACGTTCCCCATCACAACTAACGTTTCTTGTTCTGGTTTCCATTCGGAAATAATGCGTTCAAAGGAACGGTAAAAACCATGGACATGATTCAAGATAAATTCTCTACTCATAATAATCCTTCCTTGCCTCATAGGCAGTTTATTTTTTTACAGCTGCTTCGACTTCGTTGGCGTCGATTTTCAACGCGCTATATATACTCATTAAGAATAGGCCTTTTCCGAATCCACTGAACGATTTGAATGCAACTTTGTAAGACTTAGCTTTTTCGTTCGCGTATTGGCTGTCGCGGTGACTTGTATGGCTGATGCAGACAAGTACTAAATCTGATTTGCGGATAGTCGCAGCCATGGATACTTTGTGTGTATTGCTTAGAATTCCATAGAATGTTCCGCCATGTTCTTCTACGACTTCTTTAAAATCTGGGTGGTAAGGGTCTGCCCCAACTAAGCAGATTTTTTTACCTGTCAATGTTTGTGGGATATTCGTTTCAGCTTCTTTTGCTCTTGTGTCGGCTTCAACAGTTTGTTTCTTTTTGAAGTCCATCATTTTTTTGGAATCTGTTTTTGTTTCCGTTACGTCTTGCAGATTATGTCTCCATGAAACTTTTCCTTTTTCAAGCGAATCGTTATACCATGCGATATCAACAATATCCCCGGTAACGATTCCGAATTGATTCAGGTCTTTCTTTGGAATCAAAAACTTCATCGGTACGTCTTTGATTCTTAGTGTTGTTCCGTCTGCACTTTTTTCGACATAATATTGTTTGAGTTGTTCGTCAAATTCAACCAGTCCATGCATGAATTCGTTGCGGTTATTCGTTGTTTTAACTTTTGCTTTTTCTACTAAAGTGTAAGTATACATTGGTGTTCTTGTTCCAGTTCCAGGAATTGGTTCAGCGTAGATAATGTCTCCATTTTCGAAACCTTCACTGCGGATAATTGATTCTGGTACATAAATATTTGCGGAAGAATTTCCAAGATAAAGGAATCCTCCGGAAAGTTTACGGTCTAACGGAAAACCGACTACTTTTTTCTCTTCTTCAAAGGATGCTGCAAGTGCATCGAGACTTTCTTTTTCTTTTGTTTCTATTTTTACGGGTATTTCTGTTTTAATTTTGTAGGCTATGGGAAAATCTTTTTGGATTTGTACATCAGGCTTTTTTTCGGTCACCTCTTCTTCTAACACTTTTGCGCTTTCGCCTTGAAGGATGTCAAACATCACATTAGCAAGGTTAAAATACTTATTTATCTTGTCCTTAGTTTCTTTCACGGTCGAAGGCGTCATTCCTGAAACTGTTTGTACCATTTCTTTTTTTACTTGCTCAAATAATTCACTCATTTTTTACTCCTCATTTCGTTTTATTTTTTTCTCTTGACTACTGTACCACTTTATTTAAAAAAAAGCCACTCTGAGGAATCAGAGCGGTACTTTTAACCAACATAATAAATAGATATTCCATTTTGATATCCATAGATGAGCGCTTCCTGGACAGAACCTACCAGTAAGTCTATTTTATAGCCATTAATTGCGCTTCCTGTATCGCAAGCTTTTGCATAGAATGGTGGCTGTCCAGGAATGTGCACTTCCAGAATGGAATTCAAAGGAATGATGCTTGTATCCACCGCAATGATACGATATCCTTCAGGAGAGTAAATCGTATTGGAAACATCCGTTCCGTTTGCGGTGACGGTGCTCGGAGTCAATCCATCGCCTATAGCATAGGCAGTGGAAACAAACGAGCCAACCAATTGTTTGTTTCCTTGGGCAGCAGGTTTTGTTTCTTCAGCAACAGGGGCTGGCACTGCAGCTAATGCTGCTTCTTCAGCTATTTTAGCTGCCGCTACCGCTTCTTTTTCGGCTTGTAATTGCGCCTCTTCGGCCGCTTTTTGTTCCCAGTAACGTGCCTCTTTATGATTCATTTCTTGCGCAAGGGAAAGAACATTCTGCTCTCTGGGTGCTTGCTTCATTTTTTCCATTTGGGTTGCTTTTACAGCAATATGTGTTTGAAGATATTGTTTTTCTTCTAAGGAAAGCTGTTCTCTGAAAAGGAAAGAACTCTCAATGGTGTGATTCTCCATTTTTTTCTGGAAAGAAAAGGCAAAGAAAATGGACGCCATCATGAAAAATCCGGTAGAAAACAGAAGCAAGGAAATATGGATATGTTTTTGTTTCGGCATAAGCTACTCCTTTTATTTGTTATTTTCAAAGAATAGCTTAACCATACAGTATGACAACTCTGGTTGATGCTTGTTACATTTTGATAACAATAGATAACAAAAAAAGACGAACAAGTCGTCTTCTGCTTTAATCTTTTTCTGATGTCGTGGAAATTTCTGGAGAGTCTTCTGCAGGAGTCTGTACGGGAGCTTCTTCTTTTTTAGGAAAAATCTTGTCTTCAAACCACTGATGCCTACAAGAGCGACGCATGCATTTGTAAGAAAAACGGGTTGCCCATTCATCTTTGTATACGGAGGTCCCTCCGCATTCTGGACACATTTTGTCATGGATATATCTATCTTTATAGCTATATCCTTTTGTTTTATAACCACGGGATTCACTTGGATAATGTTGTTTTCTGTCTTCGGCCAATAGCGGTATCCTCCTTGAATGAGTGCCTGAAAGCTTGATAGTTCAATAAACAAATTATATCATGCTATATCGCTTTCACAAGCAAATTGCAAGAAAAGATGTAAAATAACCGAAATTTTAATCAAATTCTAATTTTCGGGTTATGGACTTACGAAAGAAGAAAACAAGGAGGAACGTTTGGAAATATGAGCAGTTTTCTCTTCATCGGATAAGTCTATCCAATGTTTGTCCGTCTCTGGACAGAAATAGATTTTTTCGAGCAGAAGTATCTGCTCATCGAAATCCAATAATTGAGTCTTAAGGACGGGATTCTCTTTGAAATAGCGATTGTTCTCTATCTGCAAGCGAAATTTTTTCCAAGCATTCGACAACTCTGCATATTCAAGCATCGCCAGTGCCCGGGCTTCCTTGTTTTGTGTATAAGTCAAAGTCTCGGAAGGTTTTTTGTCCGAACAGGGCATACTTCGCAGAGGTTGTATTGTGGAATTGGATGAAATCGGTTCTTTAATTATGGGCAAAATTTTAGCCTGCCTTTGTTTAGAAAGCAGGCGTCTTGGCGGAGTAGAGCGCATCTTAGTCCCCCCGTTCTTTGTCGGTGGTTTCTAATAAGGCTCCGCAAGAGGAGCAAATGTATTCGATGCGTTCTTTGTCTTCTTGTATAATGTCCGATTCAAAAGCGTCCTTATTCAAAAGGACATAGGTGTTCTTTCGAAAATAAGGATGACTGCATTTTGGGCACCGGACGAAAGTTTCATGCATTAACATATTTTTCACCACCCATTGATATGATTTACGAACAGGATAAGGGTCGGAAGGTTAATCAAGATGGAATGAAAATACATCTCTGTTGAAGCGTTTCTGAACATCGCAAGGTACATAGACCAAAAGAACAGAATCGCCAAGGAAAGTATAGGGAACCAAATGCCAAGGATGGACAAAACAATCGGCAAGAAGATAGTCTTCAAGAACATCATGAACTGCACAGAAAGCAACAACTTGCTGAGCACTTCATCCGAAAGTTGTGTGGGTCCTTCCGAAGACTCTTTGAATTCCTGAATCAGTTCTTTGGAACTGCTTCTTTTGAAAAGCGGAAACAGAACGATGAAAAACGCATAGTTCATAATATAAGCGACGGACAGTAATAAAAAAACACTAATCGACATAACAACAACTACTTTCTGATTGGTTTGGTAGAGGAACCGGGAGGGACTTCCTCAAAACCCATCTCTGATATCCATGAGGACTTGGCCGAGCAGATTCTGGCCTTTCCATTTGGAGATGTCTTCCACTTGTGGGTGGTTTTCATCCATACCAATTCCCCAAATCTTGTCCATCGGACTGGCTTCTACGAGAATCCGTTTTCCTGTATCTTTCAGCTGTTTCTTCAATGCAGGGTCGCTAAATTTTGCAATCAGAACTTCTTTCATGCGGTCATAACGCACTTCGTTCCAGACGGCATCGTCGTAATTTTTGATTTTGCGTCCCAATTCCTTCGCTCTCGCTGGATTGTGGGCGGTCTTCAATTTGTTTAAAATATCCGTGTCATTGAACTGGATTGCTTTCTCCATCATAAAGCCCACTTCAGAGCAAGGAATCTTTACACCTTTATAGAAAAAGGGTTTCTTGTAGAAATTGCTGAATATCTCTCGGTTTCCCCAAAAGAATACGAAATTTTCGGTTGTTCTCATGTTCTTTCCTCCAGTTTATTTTTTAGTTCGTCGTTTTCCTGTTGTAAGCGACGCAATTCTTTGACCATTTCGATTTCGTGGTCGTATGGTTTGATAATGTAGATGTCTTCGTCATTTTTGTAGGCAAAGGCCAAGTACCAGAAGTCGCGTCCTTCTTGGAAGGCTTCGTCTGCTTGTTTGGTCAACCATTCTTTTGGAATGGAAATGGTTTTTTCACCGCGGCCATTCAGTGTGCCGCGTTCTTTCACTTCCATCAAAGCATGGTCTAAAGTGATGTCTCCCTTAGCAAACCACATCGCGCCACTATTCGGTTGCCGCTTGGCTTCGTTTGTGGAAATCTGACCAAAAGTCTTTTTGACAGGTCGTGACGGTACGTTTGAACTGAAAGAATCCAAAATGGAAGGACTCTTTTTTTCAGGTAACGGTTCGGCAAAATCTTCTTCCTGAAGAGAAGGACGAAGCTTGATATTCGAAGGCTTTTTTTTGTTTTGGGTTGGTTTCATTTTGTCGTTCCATCGTTTCGCGACGCGTTTCTCTAAATCCATTCCTTCTTTTTTGCCCTTTGTGTACTTAGGAATGTCGTTTCCGCGTGCCGCTTTTTTGGCTTCTTTTTTCTTGTCTAATTTCTCTGATGTTTCTTCTTGTGTATTTTTGTAATGGGAATTGCCGTCACACCAATGGCACATCAGATTGTTCTCGCATTTTTTGTATTGTGCTAAAGGGCATTTTGGTTCTTCGCCCAACATTATTGTTTGTCCTCACTTGAAACATTCAGCTTAGTGTAGAGCAGTGTTTCAACCGGAATGTTGAAGAATTTGGAAAGGATTTCCATGCTTTTAACACTTGGTACGTGTTTTTGCACTTCCCAGGCAGAGATGTTCCAACGTGTGACGTTTATGCTCTTGGAAAGTTCTTTTTGAGAAAGACCATAGGCCTTGCGCAAATAGAAAATGTTCTCATGGATATACAACGTTTTGGACTCTGAAGAAGGGACTGTCTCTTTTTTTGGGACTGCGCCTTTCGCAAAATCAAAATCTCCATTTTCAAGAAGGATGATGCCATTGCGTACCATAACAGAAGTAAAGTGCGAAATACTGACATTGTTTTTGAATGCCAAATCTTCACATTTTGCTTTCAGCTCAGCATCCATTCCTACACTTAAATAATGGAGAACGTCTCTCTGGCGGCGTGTCTTTACTTTCTGGGTGCCCATTTTAATTTTCCTCCTCTTGATATCTTCTGCTTTTTTCTTTTTTGCGGTTGTATCGTTTCTTGTTAGGAACAACTTTTTGCATTGGATTGATTTCCCAAGTGCGGCGGCCAACCAACTCGTGCTGTTCTTTTTTTTGTTTTTTTGACATAGGAATCTCCTTATCCTTGGCTTCCCGGCAATAAATCTTTCTCTAGTTTTAGGAATCCAGACATCGTGATTAAACGCTGTTGCTTGTTGTTGATGATATCAACAAAGGATTTAACAATGCTGTGACGGTAAGACATCAAACGATTGGTTTCGTACATATCGATGGTTTCGTTCTCCCCGATAGGGTAATTCTCCAGGTACTCTGTGGCACTGCGCTTGCGGGCATCTTCATTTGTACCAATAGACTTTGAGCGTTCGTTTTGACGAATAATCGCTTCCGTTTTGTCTTTGGCACTTTCGATTTCAGCTAAATCAATCCGCAGAATGCCGTAAGCTTCGTCCAGATTGGACAAAATATGCTGCCCAATGTTAGGGTTGATGTCGTCAGGTAGCTTTATTGCTTGCAACCGTTGTGTCCAAGCTTTTTTGTACATCGAGAAGGTTTCTTCATCGCAAGTACTGATGCTCATCTCTCATTCTCCTCTCAAAACAAAAGTATATCATTAATTTTCTCGATTTGTTCACGTAATTTTTCGCCTTCATCAATAAGTGAATCTTTTTTGGATTCATACCAGTCTTCCGTAACTACAGTAGAAACACTCGCTTCAAACTCTTGGGCAAGTATACTCAATCGTTCTGCATGTTTCAATAAGTCTGTCCAATCTTCCATTTTTGGTTCCTCCTTTTGCGGTACGCAACAAAGGAATTTGGGGGGAACCCCCTCATTTCGAAAAAAAGAGCCCTCTGAGGAGCTCCTGTTTTCTTGAATCAATTTATTTTCCGGTTGAGCCGAATCCACCGGTACGTTCCCCTGCCTCAACATCGTCATCCGTCAAAAGGAATTTTTGGAAAACGCCTTGACCGATACGCTGATGTTTTTTAACGACAACGTCTTCTGGTGAAAAGTTAAAGAAAGCAAAGAAAATGTGACCATCATTGCCCGGGTTTTCGAAATAGTCGCTGTCCACAACACCTACGCCATTCGCAAGGACAAGGCCCAATTTGGGATTCCCGGAACGGTTGTACATCATCAAAACCTCATCTTCATCCATCTGAGCTTTGATTCCAGTGCCAACCATTGTTGGTTTGACTTTTTCTTTCGGAACTCCGGCAGCAATCTGTTTCCAGATACTAGGGATAAGAACATCCTCTGAAGCTTCAAAATCATAGCCTGCGGCACGTCTTGTCGCCCGGACTGGTGTATTTATATCTTTGTCTTCAAAACCTTTTACCACGTAAAATTTGCGCATGTGTATGCTCCTTTAAACTGTTTTCTTTATTATAACATAGAAATATTCTTTCTTCTATATTTGAAAAAAGTATGTGGGTAAAGGTTTTTGTCGTCGACAACACCCATCGCTTTGTGTACAAGTTCCCAACCTTCTTTCTCGAATGATGGGGCGGTTGCATCGCCATCAAAATCTTGATGGATTACGGTTCGATACAGGATGTCCGCGAATGGCATCGCGCTTTGGTAAATCTCGGCTCCGCCGATAACAAAAACTTGGTCAGAATCCTTTAAAGAAGCTAACTGTTCTACAGAATGAAGAACATGGACACCTTCAGGGGCAGAAAAATCCATTTGTCTTGTCAGAACAAAGTTCTCGCGGTTCGGCAATGGATTGTTTCCCAAACTTTCGAATGTTTTTCTTCCCATTACAACAGCATTCCCTTGCGTCAACGAACGGAAATATTTCAGGTCGTTCGGCAAGTGCCAGGGCAATGTATTCTCTTTGCCAATGATGCCGTTCTTTGATTCGGCCCAGATTAAAGCAATTGTCATTTTGAAGACTTCCTTTTTTCTAATTTTTCCAGAAAAGCTTTTTCTGCCATATGGTTGTATTCAACTAATTGGGTGTACATTTCTTTCTTTTGTTCCGGTGTGTATTTCGCAAGGCAGTGGTCAGAAAGATTTTGAATCATACTGAAAAAATTATCATAGCCGGATGCGGTCATTGTTTTTGCCATAGGGGTTCCTCTTCTCATTTCATTAATTGCATTCTTTTTGTAAGGGCCAGGACGTTGCTTCGCGGCTGTGGTCTGAATGCACAGCAGGTCAGGCTCCCGGCCGGTATCTCGGTCAAGCCGTTGTCTCGGATGTAAGTAGCTCCCGCCTCTATCCATTTCAGAAGGTCTTTTTCTCTTCCTACTAAGACGATTTTTTTCTGATTACCCGCCAACCAATCCATGTGGCTAGGGGTGCGGGAATACTGTTTATCGATTAAAGTTTGAACATGGGCAACCTGTCCGGCAACTTTGCCGGGGCTCATGCCCAATTCTTTATTGACCAAGAAATATTCAATTAATTCATCTTGCATGGATAATCCTCCTTAGATGTCCGGCAGAGTGCTTTTGCTTGGAGCAATGATAGACTCTGGATAAGTACCATTGATGCGTACCTCGACAAAGTCTTGGTTTGGTTTCCAGTTTAACTCCTCAAGCTGGCTATACTCATGTGCTGGAAATATGATACGGATGCCATTGTTGTCCTCTGGATTGTAGGTGGCTTTGTAGTGGCCGGCGCTGACAGTAATGACCGTCAGCCAGAAGCCCTTGTAGGTCAACCAGTCCGGACGGATACCATTATCAGGTGCTCGGAATGCCACTTTAAAACGGTCGCCTGGTTTCAGTTTTTGTTTGTCCATGCTTTTTCCTCCTTAAACATCTGGCAGAAAAGTATGCTTCAGGACAGGTTTTACCTTGGTGCGAGGAGGGAAAACACCGACTATTGGCTTTAATTCGATTCCTCGGATTAACTGATAAGACTTGACCTTGGTTGTGTAAACTTCAACAATTTCTTCTCTACCTTGATGGTTTAATACGATAACTTGGTCTCCCTTTGAAACTTTAAATCCCGTGTCATTTCTGAAATGGTACGTCCGTCTACGCCCATGTTGGTCAGTATGCATAAATTTGATGCCAATTACATTTTTCATTCTGAAGCCTCCTTAATCTGTAGCAATCAAGCGGTCCATTTTCTCTTTCCAAGCGAGCCATTTGGCATCAACCAAAGCAAAAGCCTCTTCTAGCAAAATCGGTTGTCCGAATGGACGTTCTGGTAATTCCGGAGAATCGACCCCCACATTCAGCATGTTGGCTTCGCGGGTTGTTTCGTCATGGATGTGTCCACATAGATTGCGGTAAATGGCGCGCCCTTCGCCCAATCCCAATGGGTAGTGGGTGAGGTAATAGACCTTCTTGTTGGCTTTGATTTTAAAGCCAACTTCATGAAAGGCCTCGTACTTCATGCGTCCGCATGGCAATTCGAAGTTGTTTGCCATTAGGTACTTCATTAGCCTGCTGTTGTCATGGTTGCCGTAATCAAAGATGATGGAGCCGTTCAAACGGCAAAGGATTTCGTGGACTGCATGTGGCTTGGCATTGATGGCCAAGTCCCCCAAATGGTAGGTGCGGTCTTCGACAGACACAACAGCATTGTGGTTGGCGATAATCGTTTCGTTCATTTCTTCGGCATTAGCGAAGTGTTTACGAGTCGAGACGAAACCTTCTGGCCCGCAAATGTTGTTATGGCTAAAATGCCAGTCGCTGGTAACCCATTCTTTCATTTTTCTTCCTCCTAAATGTCCGGCAAGTCTGTTTTCGAAACGACTGCTTCTGGGTATTTTTGTTTTACGGGGTTTTCATATGAGTGGTAATTAGCAGCATTATATGTAAATTCTTGAGACATAAAAATTGTTCCATTCACACTAAAATGGAACGTACCGTTTCCGATAGTATAAGGTTGATAGCCTTGCGTGTACATAGAATCCCCTTCCTTTCTAAATCAACTGGGTTGCTTGATACCAAATCCAGCAGCCTGCAATCAGGATAAACAAAACGCCAACATAAAAGAACAGATAGGCTATACCGCCCAGATGAAAACTTGCCTCATCCTTGTTTCTGATATCAAAATAAACCTGAAAAACAAAGGCTACAAGACTCCCAAGAAGGGAGCCGAACCCACTCAGAAACAATAATTGCAGCCAAAACGGTGTGCCTTCCAAAAGCAGCACCAAGTTCAATTTCAAGAAATTTAACATCCTTCTTCCTCCTCTTCAGGGTATTTTGTAGGCGCAACAAACAACCAAAGTCCTTTTTCTTGGCCGTAATCCCACATCTTAACCCATGGATAAGTATCCGGTGGCAAGTAAAATGTTGCAATTTCTTCTGGTAGAATGTCTGTTTTGCCATCTTTAATTTCGCATCCATGAAAAACACTGGCGGAATGAATGTGGACATTTCTTTGTGTGTCATTGAAATAATCGAATCTGACTCTTCTGCTCATTTTTCCTCCTCACAATCTTCACATGTTCTTGGGTATCCAGGTGCTTCAAAATCGTCCATAAAGGAACCGCACACTTGACAAATTAATCCGCTCAACATATCTTCTACTGTTTGACTCATTTTTTCTTCCTCCTTTTTAGGCCTCAAAAAAAAGAGGCTTTCGCCTCTTGATTGTATCATATTTTTTTTAAGCATGAACATAAACTTTTCGAATCCATTTAGGATTCAAGTCGTCTAAAATGGTAATTGGAAAAGCATACCCGAGTGTTTCATAGGTTCCACCGTTCCAACGGCTGTTTTTCACTCTTTTTTGGTAACCAAGAAAATCAAACATTTCTTTGTTTTCGTTGAACCAGTCACGGTAAGCAGCCATGTCGAAAATATACATGGTCTGTAAGTTGATAAAGTAATAAAATAGATAATCAGCCTGCGTTTTTTGCATGCATCCTATGGACGCAGTTTCGACCGCCGAAGTCCATTCGTAAAAGATATTTCCGCTTTTGTAGCTGTCGGTTTTGATTTCGACTTTCAATTCCTGTTCATCTTTGGTCACCACAACCAAATCAACATCCATTTTTTGATAAAGTTTTTCGTCACGGACATCAATGATGCGTTGAATTGTAGGGCTCTTCTGAAGATAATCCAAGATGATTTCTTCGCCCATCTCTCCCAGTGCCAATGAATCCTTGAAATTGTGTATTTTTGTCATAAATCAAACGCCTCCCCATCTCTTTGAGGGAAACGTAACCATTAGATACTATTTTGTCCAGCACAAAATGCATAAGTCAGGGAAATGTTAAGCAGCAGCTGCAGGTATTTCTTTTTGCTGATTGGACCAATTTACATATCCGTAAATTGTATTAATAAGGAAGGCCAGATACATGGCAACCAAACTCATATTGTTCAAGGTAATCCATTGATAGATGGATACAATGTTCAGTACAGCCCAAAGCAACCATTGTTCACGGAAACGGTAAACCATTAATATTTGAGCAACTAGGGATAACACCAAAGTAAAGGCATCAATAAATGGCTGTGTGCCGTTAAAGTGTTTAAAAGTGTAGCCTAAGAGTGCCGTAAAGGCTGCAATACTGCAAATCGTAAGCATCCATTGACTCATAGTGAATTTGCGTGTTTTTACGATGTGTGTGTCTTTATTTAGGTTGTTTTTCCATTCCTTGATACCTAAAAACTGCGAAACAAAATAGAAGACGTTTTCCATTGTTTCCCCGATAAGGAAAGCCTGGAAGCCGAGGACCATCGTTACACCGGTTTGAATGAAACCGAAGAAGTAATTGGAAATTTTGCCTTTGGCAACTAATAAAACGCAAATAGTACCAGTCATCCCGGCCACAAAACCCCAGAAACTATCCGGATAAATAACGTAAAAAGCAACTTGCAACGAAATCAGTGTCCAAGCATAAATCTGTTCTTTGACGGACCAGCCGCCGAATAATTCTTCGTGTAATTTTTTCATGATAAATTCCTCTTTTCGGTTTGTTAGACTAAGTCTACATTTTGGTTTTCTTTAATGTATCTCTTGATGATTCTTCGACATTCTTCGTAGCGAGAATAGAAACCGAATTCGTCGTACCCTGGCTTTTGCGTTCTATAATCGCCATAAACAATGTGCATTTTATCTTCAAGGTTATTATTTTTTACTTCTTCAACGAAACGCATATGCATCTGCCATCTGGATTCCATGTCTGAACAACCCATGTCTCGGGTGCCATCATTGACGTAAGGCGAGAATGGAGGAATGACTAAAATTAAATCCCATTTCTGACGCTGAATCAACAAATCGTATGTCGGTGTTAGGATGTCGTAATGTTTTTTGTCCAAATAATGTTCTGCATATACTTTTGTAACCATCACATCAGTATCTGCAAAGAACAGGCCATTATTGGCAGCACTTTGGATGGTTTTGCGGTTACTTTCGAACATACCGCTGGCTAAGTAATGAAAGTCGTGTGCCCGCAACTCCTCGTCGCGAATATTGGATTCTTCTTCATATTGCCGGGCGTATTCCAATGTGAATGGAGCACCGAAACTGCGTGCCAAATCACGAACCAGAGTCGTCTTGCCGTTCGATGCACTGCCCATCACGAGAATATTCGTTGAAAAATGCCGACGGAATGGACGGGTGATGTAATTCCAGTGCGCCAAAGGTTGCTCCCTGATTTCGGTGGCAGAAATCGGCAAATCTGTACGGTCTAAGAAACGCACTTCGTCTTTTGTTCGTTTTCTAAGTTCATTTGCATATTCAGTTTCTCCGACATACCAACTGATTTTCTTATCCTGGCACACGCATGTTTGCGCAATTAGGTTTTGGGCCTGAATCAGCCAATCCGTCCATCCGTCCGGATAACGAGCAATATTGGTTTCGTCCAAGCAAACGACATAAACATTTTCTTCTTCCGCAAATAGCTCACGCATATAGCGGAAACGTTTTTGCAAACTGAGTCCAATCAGGTCACCACGGTCACCCGGGTAACCACTGACAATGACCAAGCAGCCGTCGGTTTCCCGTTTAGCTTGGATGATGTTTTGATAATGCCCTAGATGTGCTGGAGCAAATGTGCCGAAAAAGACACCGATATGTTTTCCTGTTAATTTTTCTGTGAATAATACGCTCATGTGTGTTTCCTCTCTTTCTGGAATAAAAAAAGAAGCCCATTAAGGCTTCCGACTGCTTACCAATTAGAAAAGAAGTGCTTCTTCTTTTTCTATTTCCGGGACGGTTGTCCAAGTGAAATCGGTTACAATTTCTACAATGTCATACTTATCATAAATAAATAATTGCACTTCGCCCAAACGAAAAACGAACTGGGCAACTTCAGAGGGTCGGTCAGGGGTAAACCATTTGTCGTAGTGTTTGCTGTAGCCTTTAATCGGTAGTTGCATTTTGGCACATCCTTTCTAAAATGAAATCCCCCCAGAACGCGCATTCTGAGGGGATTACGGGGGTGTCGCTCTAAACCGGAACCGGCGACTCCGTTGGACAAGGTGGTGGTTTCCATCGGGTTTTTTACTTTTCCAAGTAAAGGAAGGTGAGAGGTAAGAGTCAATGAGAAGGAGGAAGGTAATCTTAAGGTTGGAAAAGTCGGAGGGAGTTTTTCCCTTACCTATATTCCAACCTTAATTCCTTTTTTTGTCAACTCTTATTCTCTTTTTTTCTATTTTCGTCAATCTTAATCGTTGTATTGGGAAAATTCGAATTCGTCCAATACAAAAGTTAAGGCGTCCGCATAAGCGCCTTGGTAAATCCGGAATTCCTTGCTGTTGTTTGCGTCTGCTGAAAATTTCTCTGCCAACGCTTTGCGTTTTTTGATTTCTTTCAATAATTCATCCATAAGAATCCTCCTATTTCTTGCCTAAGTGTCGGAGAAACTCAATTGGGATTTCGCCCAAGAAGCGACTTGGTCCGGTCGGGATAACTTGTCCTTGTTTGTAACGGTTGCGATTGTAGGAAAGGAACAAGAGCTCTTTTGCACGCGTCATCGCCACATAGAACAACCTGCGTTCTTCTTCGAATTCCTCTTCGGTTTGCACCATACGTGAGGGAAAGGTGCCTGCTTCCATGCCGATGACAAAGACGCACTTGTACTCTAAACCTTTGGCAGAGTGCACGGTCGTTAAGCTGACTTTTGGCAAGAGTTCCTCTTCCTCTTGTTTTACATAAAGGGCTGTTTCCGTCAGGAATTGGGTCAGAATAGTCTGCCCTTCTTCCAGCACTTCTTTTTCGCGCTGGTCGAAAGCCATTGCTACGCTTTTGAGTTCCTGGATGTTTTGAATCCGGTCCATGTCTGAGCTACGGTCGACATCGTATTGTCCCATGAAATGGGTAGCCAAAATGACATAGTTCAGCAAATCAGATACTTTTGCGCTAACTGCTTTTGCTTGTTCGCGGCCTTTTGTAATCAGGTCCAGGAATTCGGCGATTTTTGCCTTGGTAGGTTTGTTAATTTTTGGGATATCTTCGATATATTCCAAAGCTTTTGAGAAAGGGATACTTGCTTCGGTCGCGTACAACTTGATACGGTTGATAGTCGTATCACCAATACCGCGTTTCGGTTTGTTTAAGATGCGTTCATACGCCAGGTCATCCATCGGGTTGTCCAATGCGCGCAAATAAGAAACAAGTGTCTTGATTTCTTCGCGCTCGTAAAACTCATTGCCGGCTACGATATCATATTGGATGCCTGCCATCGAAAAAGCTAGTTCGATATTGCGCGAAAGGTAATTGGAACGGTAAATGACAGCAAAATCATCAAAAGAATAGCCGTTATTTTTGACCAATCCCTCAATCATCATGACGACAAAATCGGCTTCCCGGGTTTCATCCACACTTTCGTACAAGTAAATTGGATGCCCTTTATCATTCTCAGTAAAGGATACTTTTTCCAACTGTTTCTTGTTGTGCGAAATAAAGGCATTCGATGCGCGAACGATAGTGTCGCTACTGCGGTAATTCTGTTCCAACAGAATAGTCTGGACGTCCGGGTCATAACTGCGGATATCCATAATATTGTGGATATTGCTGCCACGGAATGAATAGATGCATTGGAAGTCGTCCCCAATAAGGACATAGTTGTTGTGATAGCTGCTCAATTGTTGCACAAGCGTCAATTGGATGTTATTCAAATCTTGGCTTTCGTCAATCATGATATAACGGTATTTCTTGCTGTATTTTTCCAGAATGTCTGGGCGCAAGCGGAACAGCTTTGACGTCAATGTTAGAATATCGTTGAAGTCGATGTAACCGACGGCTTGTTTGAAATGAACATACTCCTCAAAGATATTGAAGATGGATGGGACGACATTTGGGAGAGTTTTGACTTGCTCCGGCGTTAAACCTTCGTTGCTCCAGCCATCCAAAATACTGGCAATGTCCCGAACATCACTGTCTGTGACATATCCTTGCGTCATCGCGATATCAGCGATGATTTTTTTCGATTCCGATTCATCCAAAATGGTTAGGTTGTTCAAACCCAATGCTTTCTGATTCGAAAGCAGAATACGCATGCATAGACTGTGAAAAGTGCCCATGTGTACATCCAAAGCGTCTTCTCCGATTTGTTTCGTTACACGTTCCTTGATTTCATTGGAGGCTTTCTTGGTGAAAGAAACCGCCACGATTTCCCAAGGACGAACGCCGATTGACACCAAGAAGGCGATACGTTTGGCCAGAACCGTCGTCTTTCCTGAGCCGGCACCTGCCAAAACCAAAAACTTTCCGTCCGTTTGGGTGACGGCGATGCGCTGCTGGGGATTGAGACCCTCCAGCAATTTTTCTATGTTATTCATTTTTTAGTATCTCCCCCTTATAAAAAGTATAAGAGAGCCCGGTTGGGACCCTCTTATACTTCAGGTAATTCAATCTTTTCTTTTATGTTCTTCATTAAGATAAAGGAAGTCATTGGAAGAATTTGGAAATAACCATCTTCTTCTTTGCCGGGAAGCACATCGTTTTTCCCGAAAAAGACCAAACAGGCATTCCAGCTGGCGTAAATTTCTTTTACACGGCCGATTTTTCCTTGTATCGCGTAAAAGGTACACTGTGGGTCTTCTGATTTTATTTGAACTAAGTCGTTTATTTCAATGCCCAAAGAATCGTCTCCTGTCGTTTGATTAATGGTACTTCAATAGTTTGGTTGTGAGTGTATTGGGGTCTATATTGAAAAGTGTTGCAAGCTCCAGGATATGCGAATGACGAGGTTTTGTGCGGCCCCGCTCCCACATACTGATGGAGATGACGGAAGGGTGGCTCGGAAGTAAAGCCATCAACTCCTCTTGTGTTAGGTCATAAGCGTTGCGCAAATAACGAAGGTTTCTGGAAAGAATCGATGCATGTGTATGAGGAACGGAAGACGTGTCTCTGTTCAAAATATCCGTACTCATGATATATTCCTCTTTTCTTCTTTTTTGTTTCATCATAGCGCGAAAAGATAAAAAATACAAATATTATTTTCCGTGGATGCGATAAGCGGAAAAAGATTTGGCAAAAGCAGGTTTTTCCTCGAAGACAACTTTTAATTGCGGTGTTGGAGCTACAGTTTCGACTTTCTTTGCTTTACGCATACCCAAAAGTCTTTTGAATAAAAGAACGTGACCCATAAAATCAAAAAAAAGATGAGCAAAACCAATAGAAGCTAAAAAATTAAACATATGAATTCCTCCTTATTCGTGCCCAAGTGTCTTGAGCATTTGGTCGCACCATTCCCTGGCGTCCTCATTGTGCCCATATTCCCTGGAACGGTGATTGCCGCCGTAAATCCAAACTTCTACATCGGTATCGCTGCTATGTACGGAA
>Ga0075011_10000655_pt1 | contig 18298 bp, 16 predicted proteins | sample TARM_MetaG_T_14_FD_72354 | JGI IMG/M metagenome (GOLD analysis project Ga0075011, IMG submission 72354) | Freshwater microbial communities from Pennsylvania, USA, analyzing microbe dynamics in response to fracking - TARM_MetaG_T_14 | ecosystem: Environmental > Aquatic > Freshwater > River... | reverse complement strand
GTATAGAGTATTGTTAACAGAAAACAATAAGTAAGAAGTCGATTACACAAACGTAGGATTTGGTCTCATTACCTGTAGAAAGGGTGTGCTAGGATAAAATAGCTTGATATATAACCAGTATTCATAAGAGGCGGTAATGGATTTATTTGCTGATATGCGCGACGGCTCTACCCACTCGCCACCAGAAGCTCAAAAATTAGTTAAATCATGGAAAGTGCTTTTAGTCGACGATGATCAGGAGGTTCATCAAGTTACGCAACTGGCTTTGGGTGGTTTTCATTTTCAGGAACGACCTTTGGAGCTTATCTCTGCGTTAAGCGGTAGTGAAGCACAGAGTATCATGGAACAAAACGATGATATTGCGCTGGCTCTTATTGATGTTGTAATGGAAAGCGAACATGCTGGTTTAGAGCTGGTCAGATACGTGCGCGAACAGTTGAATAACAAAATGACCAGGCTGGTTCTTCGTACGGGGCAGGCCGGTCAGGCTCCGGAAGATCGGGTTATTCAAGAGTATGAAATTGACGATTACAAAGAAAAAACTGAACTGACAACCCAAAAGCTGCGCACACTACTTTATTCAATGTTGAGAGCTTACCGCGATTTATGCCTGATTGAAGAGCAAAAGCAAGGGTTGAGCAGGGTTATTGAAGCGTCGGCAAAAGTACAGAATTCAACCACGTTAAAAGCTTATGCCGCATCGGTTTTGAGCCAGATGACCTCGTTACTTAAGTTAAATGCTTCGGCTTTTTACTGTATTGTGAAGCCGCGTTCAGCAGGAGAAGAGTACCGCCCTTATACTTTAGCTGCGACAGGGGACTACGTTAATTGTTATCTAGACTGTACGTTCGATGCGTTACCAGAGGACGTTGTTGAGCGTTGCGTCCGGGTTCTGGAAACCAGAGAATCAGAAGATTTTGGTAACGCTTACGTCTGTTATCTACATGATGAGCGTGGTGTTGATAACATTCTGTATGTTAATTTGATTGAAGAGTTGTCCGAACTGGACAAGCAGCTACTCAAAATTTATATGTACAACATCGGGCTCACTCTGGAAAAAATTAACCTGATGGAAGATCTTAAAGAGACTTCTAAAGAATTGGTTTATAACCTGGCAAATGCAGTTGAAGCTCGTAGCAGAGAGACTGGTGCCCATGTTCAAAGAGTTTCCCTGTATAGTGAAAGGCTAGCTCAGCTTTATGGGTTACCTGAAACTACGGTAGCGCTGATCCGTAATGCATCTCCGTTGCATGATGTTGGTAAAGTTGCGATTCCAGATAGTATTTTGCATAAATCGGGTAAACTTGACGCGCAAGAGTGGGCAATTATGCAAAAGCATGTTGAATATGGAGTCGAAATATTAAATAAGTCGAAGCGTCAGTTGATTGTTGTAGCGAAAGAGATTGCGCAGAATCATCATGAGAAATGGAATGGTAAGGGGTACCCAAATCAGCTTGCAGGAGAAAGCATCCCCATTAGCGGCAGAATTACAGCCTTAGCCGATGTGTTCGATGCTCTGGGTGCTAAAAGAGTCTACAAAGAAGCGTGGAGCGATGACGCGATTAAGAAAGAGCTGTTGGCTCAACGTGGCCAGCATTTTGAACCTAAACTTGTCGACATACTCCTTGAACACTGGGATGAATTTACGGCTATTCGTGAGGCATGGCCAGACTAATCTTGTTGGGAAGAAGGTAACTGTTTAGGCATGGTGATCGTGTAATGAACACCATGCCCAACCTGAGACTCAAATATCAGCTCACCGTGAAGTTTCTTATTCAAAAGGTTGAAAACAATGTTTAATCCCAGCCCGGAACCACCCATCCCCCTTTTACTGGTGAAGAAGGGTTCAAATATTTTCTGATGCAGGGCTGGCTCGACTCCGCAGCCGTTATCCTGATATTCAAAAATAACGTTATCATTCTGCTCATGAAACTTGATATAAATCTCAGCAGACTCTGTGTCGGTAAATGCATGGTGAACACTATTCATAATCAGGTTGGCAAAAATTTGTGTCAATACACCGGGCAAACTGTTCATCATTAATTGGGTATCCCCTTTAATGATAGGGGATACCGGTACTTTACGGGTTTCGGAGTGAAGGCTGGCAATTAATGCGTCCAGTACCTGATGTACATTAAACTGGCTGCGTTGTTCTGACACCTGATCAACTGCCGTTTGTTTGAAGTCCTTAATCAATTTTGCCGCACGGTTTAAATTGCTTTCCAGCATGTTGCTGCTGTCTGTCATGCGTTGCATCAATTCGGCGAACTGAGTGCTGGTCAGTGTCTGGCTGCAAAAAGCACTATTCAGTTCTTTGTTGACATCCTGAATGACAGAAGTCGCGGTAACGGCTATTCCCAGTGGGGTATTCACTTCGTGAGCAACCCCCGCCACTAATCCGCCAAGTGCGGCCAGCTTTTCGGATTCGATCAGTTGGTTTTGAGTCTGTTGCAGACGATCCATGCTTTGTTGTAGATCACGCGTACGTTCATCTATGGTTTTTTCCAGATTGTAGTTGAGAGTTTGGAGCTCAAGTTGTGCCAGTTTTAACTCGGTAATATTGATAGCAGTACCACGAAAGCCAATAAAACGTCCTTTTTGATAACGAGCGACTCCCTGAAACATCATAAAAATGGCTTCATCGTTAACAATGATCTGCTGTTCGCACTTATTGAAGTCTTCACGCTTTTCCAGTGTACAGTAAAGGCTGGTAACGTCTTTGAACACTGGAATTTGTGCAAATGTTGGGGTGGCTTTTCTTTCAATTGATAGTGTTGTACGCATTGCATCTGACATATAAATAAGATGCCCGTTCGGATCGGTTTCCCATAACCAGTCAGAGGAGACCAATGTGAAGTCAGTGAACCTTTCCTGTTCAAACTTTATATTCTGATAAAGTATGGTGACATTGTTGGTTATGGTATTTGTCTCTTCGATTAACCAGTCTAACTCGTCGTTTTTTTCAATGATCCATTTTTTATGTGGTAAAGCGAGCTTATCCGCGGGCTGGCTCGGATTATAATCTCTAAGGTAGTGAGCAATGGCGAAAATCCGATGGTTCACACTTTTATGAAAGACCATTAATATAGCAAAGCAGACAAAGAGTGTTTTAATCGCATTAATGATCAGTGTAACAACAAACTGTTTAATTAAATGGTTATAAATGTCCTGAGCATTAGACTCTATGTAAATGGTTCCCAGATTATCGGTATGGTTATTATCAATATCATAATAGTTGAGTGGATAGCTGTTTGAGATAGCGTTATTGGCCACTGGTGAGCCAGCTTCAAACTGATAAGTTCCTGAAGTGACTCTGATATATTCGAGTTTTGGCAGATTAACTAATCCGTCCAGACGCTGCTGCAACAGAACTAAATCATAATCCCACAGTGAAGCTGATAACAGGTCCGCGTGAATGGTTTCAATCTCATGGTGACGCTGATAAACGTCATTGAATTCGTTCTTATAGTCATAATAAGTTTGCGCCAGTGTTGCGATTAAGGTGACGGCACCACTGAGTAAAATTAAAATAATAATGATTCGGCGACCAATTCGGCTATGAAATGGATTCGTGTTACTTTCTGTAAATTGTCGGTTTTTGTTCATTATCCGGAGCCTGTTGAATCATTATTAAAATATCAGGGTTGTCACTATCAACAATGAGTTATGCCAGTATAGAAGTTCTATAGTGAAAGTATGGCGATGTTTGTCTAAAGTTAGAATAAAAATAAAGGTTTCATGAATGTATCGGATACTCATTTTATTGTGTTTTCTGTCCGCTCCGGGTGCTGCTGAAAAAGTACTGGTGATTGAAAGTTATCATGCTGGATTTGGCTGGGATATTGGCTACAGAGCTGGACTTGAGTCGATGCTCAAACCGCAGCATGAGATTGTTTTTTTTGAAATGGATACTAAAAGGCGACCTGCTCGAGAACATCAGCAGCGGGCCGAGCTCGCTTATCAGTTCTACCTTGAGCAAAAACCGGATCTGGTGGTATTGGGCGATGACAACGCATTAAGCTACATGTTGCCAAAATTGCATTTAGAACCGGTTCCTATCGTGTTTTTGGGCATCAATTCCAACCCGAGACATTTACTTGCCCAGTATCCAAGTAAAGCTGGGGTTACTGGAGTATTAGAACGCCCTTTCTATTCCAAAACGATGGCCGGAATTGGTGAGTCGCTTGATAGTGTTAATACCAGTCCTAAAGTATTGGTCATGTTTGATTCCAGCAACACCTCGAAAATCGCGGTACGTACCATCATTGAACAGGCGAGTTTGATCAAAAGAAATTTGAATATTGATACTTATATTCAAACGTATTCAACTCAGCATGGTTGGTACCAGGCGGTTGAAACAGCAAAAGATAATGACTATACGGCGATCGTTATCGGGTTATACCAGGCGTTGATTGATAGCAACGGGCAAAATGCTCAGGAAGTTGATGTCTTAAAATGGACCAATGAAAATTCACCGGTCCCTATATTTGGCTTTTGGGATTTTTCTATTGGTAACGGAAGAGCAGCGGGTGGTGTGGTTTTATATGGTTTCTCGCAAGGTAAACAAGCGGGAGGACTCGTTAATCAGGTGTTCAATAACGGAAAAGATGCGAGTCAGGTCCCAATTGAAGTGGGGGATGCCGGAATGGAGATCTACAGTAAAACAGAGTTTGAGAGATGGGGATTAAAACCGCCTTCAGGATGGTTGTTGGTTGAGTAGCGGTTTGCTTCGATAAGTTTTTTATTTAGACTGCGTTTTTGCCCCCAATAGGAATGAAGAAAAAATGGAAGTAAGCACATTGATTGAAAAGCTGAAACATCACCCGGAACTGGTTGAATTTTCAGAAGTGATAGAAGTTATTGATCGCGAATATGATTTTTTACCTACCGCTTTTACCAATGGTGAAACGGTGAACGCTGCTAACCAGAATAACGGGTCATGTAAAATTTTTGCGTTTGCCAAATTGCACAGTCTGACGGAATTACAAACGTTAGCTTGTTTTGGCGACTTCTACCGTCAGGATGTGTTGCAACATCCTGATAATGATGATCATCAAAACATTCGTAACTTTATCCGATTTGGGTGGCAGGGCGTCGAGTTAGCGGGTGATGCATTAGCAGCTAAGTGATGAAACGATAAAGTAAACTCGTTTTAAGCGGCTATTTTAGCCGCTTTTTTATTATCCTCGTCCAGGTTTACCGGTTTATAGCCAGTTGTCTCTTGATTTCTATTGTTGCAAAACTTAACATGGATGCAAATGATAACTAATTGCAATAAGGTTTTTTGATGTTCCCTTTTTTAGCGGCATTATTTTTTATGTTGTTGCTCGGAAATAAAATTCTTGTGCCGACTTCAACGCTGTTAGGGTTGAGCGTGGTGGTTGTGCTCAGCTATCTGCTTGCAGCCGTTGATACCAACCCGATGTTAATTACTCTGTTTGTTGCTTCGCCACTATTAATTCATTTTAGGTATTCGGTACTGACGCGCTTTGCGTTTATTATTGGAGTACTAGCTCCTCTGCTGATTGGTTATACGATATAGCGAGTGTGGTATATCAACACCCACAGTGTTCAATTATCTTTTCTTGGTCGAATAAGTTCTCTAACAAGGTCTTAAATACAGTTGCGATTATTGATTGGTGTCGTTATATTATCGCTCGATAATAAGAATGCTTATCAATACTTTTCTCATAAAGGAGACCTTAAACATGCGTATCGTCCTGGCTAGTATCGGCTTACTTACAGCTTTATCTGCACATTCAGCAAGTGTCACTGTAGAACACGAAATGGGCAAAACGACTCTAGAGCAAAAACCACAGCGTGTAGTTGTTATCGGGTTAGGTGTTTTAGATGCTGTTGATCGGTTCGGTATTAAACCTGTCGCGATTTCCAAAGTTCCACAAATTCCTTCATATCTTGAGAAATACATGAGTGATGATTATGCAGCCGCAGGGTCATTGTTTGAGCCGGATTTTGAGGCGATCTATTCATTAAAACCCGATGTTATCTTGACTGGGCCAAGAGCTGCGACGGCTTATGATGAGCTTTCTAAAATCGCACCTACTATCGTATTTTCTACTGATAGCTCAAAAGGTTATTGGGAGAGCACTCAGGAGCAGTGGTATAACCTGGGGAAAGTATTTGATATTAAAGCTAAAGTTGATCAGCAGATCGAGAAACTAGACAAGCAATTTCAGGCGGTTCGTACTTACAACCAGAATCATCAGGTTGACGCGTTGACGGTAATGAGTAATGGCGGCAATTTAACCACATTTGGTAAGAATTCCCGTTTCTCTTCTATCTATAAAGACTTTGGTTTTTCTGAAACGGTTCCTGTAAAGAGTACTAATCGCCATGGTGACCTCATTTCTTATGAATTTATCAGTGACCATGATCCGAAAGTATTGCTGGTTATTGATAGAAATAAACTGATGGATAAAGGTAGTGAGCAGACTCGGAAAGAGTTTGATAATGACCTTATTAAAGGTACTCAGGCATACAAAAATCATCACTTAGCGTATCTGGATTTAAATGCGTGGTATCTGTCTATTGCCGGTGTTACCGCGACAGAACAAATGGTTGCTGATGTAAAACAGTCTGTTGGTATGTAAGTTTATTTGAGTCTGTAGTTGTTTCCATCTAGTCGCTACAGGCCTCAAGCTGAGGTTAACTTTGAAAAGGTTATTGCTTGTTCTAATACTGGTCAGCGTCCCGTCACTGTTCGTGGGGGTCGGTGACCTTTCATTCTCGTCTTTGATAGCGAATGATAGCCATGCCTGGCAACTGCTTATTACCAGTCGTATTCCCCGCCTATTAGCGGTGCTACTTTCGGGTGCAGGTTTGAGTATTGCCGGTCTGATTATGCAGCAAATCAGTCAGAATCGTTTTGCAGCCCCATCAACATCCGGCACGATTGAATGTGCCATGCTTGGCTACGTATTGAGTCTGGTCCTGTTTGGCGATGGGCATCAGCTGTGGCTGATTTTTCTGATTTCAATGCTTGGTACTTTGGTATTTGTGTGGTTTATTCAGAGCATTCAGTTTAAAAACGCTATCTTTGTTCCTTTAATAGGCATCATTTTTGGTAATGTGGTGGATTCATGTGCCACGTTTTTAGCTTATAAATATGATGCAGTACAAAATCTTTCCGCCTGGACTGTGGCTAATTTTGCCAACATCCTTCAGGGAGATTTTGAATTGCTTTATATCGCTATTCCGATAGCCATATTAAGTTATCTGTTTGCTGCCCGGATTTCTGCTGTTGGTATGGGCAAGGATTTCGCGGTCAACTTAGGGCTTAACTATCATCAGGTATTGATTATCGGTGTGTGTCTGGTTTCTATCATGGCGGCCTCTGTCGTTATGATCGTTGGCCAGCTTCCGTTTTTGGGGCTGATTGTGCCGAATATTGTCAGCTATTTCTACGGTGACAACCTGCGTAAAAATATTCCTCGTACTGCCATTTTTGGATCATTGATTGTGTTGCTATGTGATCTCGTCGGGCGAGTGATCATTTTCCCATATGAAGTTCCTATCTCTATGATTATCAGTATCTTAGGCGGTTTTGTGTTCATTCTGTTAATTGTAAAAGGTACTCGTCATGCAGGATAAAACAAAACTATTGTTATTGGTGGTTCTCTCGTTAGTGTTTATGGCGCTGTTTATCGGGATAGGATTAACGGCTGATAACTATCAGTACTTTTTGTCGCGACGGATTCCCAAAGTATTAGCGATTATTGTGGCCGGAATTGCTATCGCGCAGTCGTCATTAGCTTTTCAGACCATCACACATAATCGCATACTGACACCGAGTATTATGGGATTTGACTCTCTATACATGTTAACCCAGGTACTGATTGTTATCTTTTTTGGCGGCTTAAGTGGCTTCGCAATGAACCATTATTTGAATTTCGTCGTTTCTGTATTCGCGATGCTTGGTTTTTCGACACTGCTGTTTGCATTCTACTTCAGAAAGGAGAATTCCAGCCTGATCATGTTGCTGCTGCTTGGCGTTATTCTTGGTCAGCTGTTTTCTAATATATCTTCATTTTTTATTATGTTGATGGACCCGAATGATTTCGCGTCGCTTCAGGCGAATATGTTTGCAAGTTTTAACAACGTGAATGTAAACCTGGTGTATTTGGCTTCACCGCTGCTGGTTGTTGCGGCAGTTTTCTTATTCAGAATGAATCGGGTACTCGATGTGTTTTGGTTAGATAAAGATAACGCAATCAGCCTGGGAGTCGATGTTCGTCGTACCACTCGGAATATCTTGCTTCTAAGCGCGGTACTGATTTCTATTTCAACCGCACTGGTCGGGCCGATTATGTTTTTCGGCTTGCTGGTGACAAATTTAACCCGTGAGTGGTTTAAATCCTATCAACATCGGGTCCTGCTGTTTGCCTGCTCTGCTATGTCTGTGTGTGCATTATTGTCTGGTCAATGGCTGGTGGAGAAAGTTTTCCATTTCGGTACAACATTAAGCGTCATTATTAATTTTATTGGCGGCATTTATTTTCTTTCTCTCCTGATTCGCAACAAAGTGGTTTAGTTATGATCAAGCTTGATAAATTAACAAAAATGTTTGGCCAACAAACAGTAGTAAAGGCTGCCAGTGCAGAGTTTGAGAAGGGGAAAGTGACATCCATTATTGGCCCAAATGGAGCTGGTAAGAGTACTCTGCTATCGATGGCAAGCCGATTGGTGAACCGTGATGCCGGTAAAGTATGGATTGACAATCAGGAGCTTGTCGACTGGGATACGAAAGCGTTAGCAAAAAAGCTCTCAGTGCTTCGCCAGGCGAACAACTTAACCATGCGTTTCACCGTTCGAGAACTGGTGTCATTCGGGCGCTTTCCCTACTCTAAAGGCAAGTTAACTGCAGATGATCAAGTCGTCATCGATCAGTCGATTTCTTATGTAAATTTAGCGGACATTGAAAATAAATACTTAGATGAACTCAGTGGCGGGCAAAGACAGCTGGCTTTTATCGCTATGGTGATTGCTCAGGATACGGATTACGTATTTTTGGATGAACCGTTAAATAACCTTGATATTAAGCATTCATTACAGATTATGGCTACGGTTCAACGGTTAGCGCACGAACTAAATAAAGCGGTTGTGGTTGTGATTCATGATATTAACTTTGCGTCTTGTTATTCTGATTACATTATGGCGCTAAAAAAAGGTGAGGTGGTTGCCAGTGGGTCAGTTGAGCAAGTAATTGAAGCACGAGTGCTGGAAGACATCTATGAGACACCTTTCCGGGTGGTTGAAATGGAAGGAAAACGAATGTGTCTCTATCACACCAGTAATTAGTTCTAAGGTAAACGATAACTCAGGCCGCAACTTCAAAAATTGCGGCTTTTTCGTTGATAACGCCAATGACACTCTTTGACCTTAAAAAACGATGTTACATGTATTCAAAAATAGTTAAGTGGCAGGTTTGGATATGCATTTGAAAGGGTATTACAACGAGATTTAAATTTTATTTCTTTAATATCATGTGGTTAGGGTTTGTTTTAATCTTTGTTAATTTTGTAGTCTATAGTTGTTGAGCAGCACAGATTAAATATTTCATAGTTCGAAAGAAAAGAAACATTGCTGAAGATCAAAAAAAATCGCATCAATTAGTTAAAACAATTAAAACAAAGTTGAAAGATTCAAAAATTATTGAATAATGGATAAACGCAAACACACGAAGCTTTAGCTTCAAACTTATCGTCGGATACAGGAAAGAGCCCCATGTCTAACTCGTATGTGTTGGTTATCAACTCTGGTAGCTCCTCACTAAAATTTGCAGTAATTGATTCAAAGAATGGTGAAGCCTTAGTCACTGGTTTAGGAGAGTGCTTCGGCCTTCCTGAAGCGGTCATTGGGTGGAAATATCAGGGCGAGAAAACTGAAGAAGCGATAACGGCTCCGGACAATCATCATCAACATGCAATTAATCGTATCGTGAGTTTGATGGAAAGCTTGGGTTTCACGAAAGACTTGGTTGCAGTTGGTCATCGTATCGTTCATGGTGGTGAGAAATTCACTTCTACAGTTCGTATTAACGATGAAGTACTGACTGAAATTGAAAATCTGTCGGATCTAGCACCGCTCCACAACCCGGCAGGCGCAAAAGGCATTCGTGCTGCAATGCAGGCCTTCCCAAGCCTTCCTCAATTCGCGGTATTCGATACGGCTTTCCACCAAACAATGCCTAAGAAAGCATTCACAGGTGCAATTTCTCACGAATTGTATGAGAAATATGGTATCCGTCGTTACGGCTTCCACGGTACCAGCCATTATTTCGTTAGTCACGAAGCTGCGAAGATGCTGAATAAATCGATTGAAGAATCGAGCTTCATTACAGTCCACTTAGGTAATGGCGCTTCGGTTTGTGCAATTAGCAATGGTAAGTCTGTTGATACATCAATGGGCTTTACACCGCTAGCCGGTCTGATGATGGGTACGCGCTCTGGTGACCTTGATCCGGGTATTATTGAGTTCCTGATGAAAAAAGGCTGGACGCAGGATCAAGTGTTTACCGCTCTGAATAAGAAATCTGGTTTCCTTGGTGTATCGGGGCTGACTTCTGATGCTCGTGGTATTCTTGAAGCTATGCAAGAAGGCCATGAAGGCGCGAAGCTGGCATTTGAAGTATTCACATATCGTGTTGCGAAATACATCGGTTCTTACATGATTCCTCTTGATCACCTGGATGCGATCATCTTCACTGGTGGTATCGGTGAAAACTCACTGGATATCCGTCGTGAAATCTTAAGTAACCTGAAACTACTTGGCTTCGTTGAAGACGAGAAAGGCAATGAAGATGCACGCTTTGGTAACGCAGGCATTATTGGTAAGTCTGAGTTACTGAATGCAGTAGCTATGGTTATTCCAACTAACGAAGAATTTGTGATTGCTCAGCAGTCGGTTGAATTGCTGTAATTTATAACAAAAGCAAACATTTATAAGCGAGCCTGGTGCTCGCTTTTTTAATTCTTTATGTTGGATAGACCATCGCTAAGCAAGCGCTGGCCGCACACTTTCACTATCCATTTTTACCCTTAGTCCAGCTATGATTGTGGTGACTTGTTTAAGCGCAATTGGAAGCTATACCTAAGACAGCAGTATCGACCTCCTGTCTGATAAATATTCTGATTCAAAAAGTGGCGACGATAGTTATGTTTGTTCAAGCTGTTTTAAGCCACCGTCCTTATATAGAGTTTCTTTCTATCAAACACTTGCCTTGATTTTTCTAGTGTAACATAAGCCATATTTTGTATTAGTTTTCCAGTTATAAGCTCATTAATGGTGGAGTCTTTCTATGAAGAAGCTTGATAAAGTAGATATTGCTGTATTACAGCGTTTGCAGCAGGATGTGCGCTTAACAAAAAGCTTGCCCAAGAGTTGGCAATCAGTGAACCCCCCTGTTGGAGGAGGTTAAAGCGCTTGGAAGAAGAACGGTATATAGAGGGATATCAGGCTAACCTCAATCGACGTAAGCTAGGGTTTGGCGTCTTGGCATTTGTTCAACTAACCTGTACAAAGCATGATACTGAAACAACCAGGATTTTCGAGTCTATTATTCAAAGCTCTGAGAACGTGCTTTCCTGTCACAATACGACTGGCGATTCGGATTTTATGCTCCAGGTTGTCGCTAAAGATCTTGATGATTACAGCGATTTTGTTGAAAGAGTGCTGAGGCAGCTACCCGGAGTGTCTGTTATTAGCTCAAATATTTCTCTACGAGAGCTGAAGTCATCCACAAGGCTGCCGGTTTGTGACTTCATTTAGAGCAGTTGTCGATCAGGGAAAAGTTTCTGTCGGGCAGTGGGTCGCAGTACACGGTTGTGGTGGTGTTGGCCTGTCAGCGATTATGATTGCGACTGCGATTGGTGCCAATGTAATCGCCATTGATATTGATGATGCTAAGCTGGAAATGGCACGCTCGCTTGGGGCTGTAGCCACGGTAAATGGCTTGAAAGTAGCGGATGTTGCAGAAGCTGTAATTGAGATTAGTAAAGGAGGTGCACATGTGTCTCTTGATGCTCTTGGGCACCCGATGACCTGCGTAAACTCAGTGAAAAGCTTGCGCAAATTAGGCAAGCATATACAAGTCGGGTTATTACTTGCTGATCAGGCCAATCCTGCTATTCCTATGGCTAAAGTCATCGCTGATGAACTGGAAATTATAGGTAGTCATGGCATGCAAGCACATCGTTACGATGCCATGTTAGCTATGATGATGTCTGGCAAATTAACGCCTGAAAAACTACTGGGTCGCACTATTAGCCTTGAGCAGTCAATTGAGGCGCTAATTACGATGGACTCGGCAACTACACCTGGTGTTACAGTTGTTACCGGTTTCTAAGAACGGCACAATGACACAAGATAGACAATCTCCGATTATTGGGTTTATTCGGCGGTAATATGGCCGCCGGCATGACTCGTTGTTTGATTTTGAACGGCTACTTAATGCAACCTACTCCTCTGCATGAAGCTGGTACTTATCAGCAATATAAGCTTCAAAACGATTCAGTAAATCGTCGTCAGATACTAGGTTATCACTGAGTACGTTATTACCATCCACTACTTTGATTGTGGCATTGAGTGGTGCTACCTCAGAGCGTTTGCGCGAAGATAAGTTGGCAATTTTTTGTTGCTCGATTTTCCATGCATCTTCCGCTGAAAGGTTACATACGTCGGCGAGATATTTGGCATTAAACCCTTCACCGGTCAGGCTTTCAATGGTCTGGTTATGTGAAAGATTATTACCTTGTTCCCAGTAGTGTTTCGCAAGCAAAGGACCGATCTCAGGATTATCCGTCAGGTAACCTAATGTTCGGGTGAAATAGGCGCGGGTCTGATACACAGCCATATGAGCCAGCAAATAGCCCTGATACGAGCAAGCAGATTCATCGGACAGAAGGTGCGGAATTGCCATTAATGGACGAGGGCTGCATTCCAGTCCTAATATATGTTGCTCCATATCACGAGCCAGCTTTGTCACAGCTTCAGGCGTCAATTCATCATCACTTAGCTGGTACAGTGCACGTTCAAAAAATGGTACCACAAGAATACTACGCTCAGTATAGGCTTTAAATGGCTGACGGCTCTCAATCATCTGTTTAATAATGCTATCCGGTACCGCTTCTCCGTCAGCGTTTTTTGCATACTGCTTTAACCAGTCAGCATCGGTTAATAAACTGTCACAGAACATTGACTGAGTTTCTGCGTAAGCCATGGAAGTCGGAGCAAATTCCTGAGAAAAGCAGGGCGCATTCATTTTTACGTTAGCAAAATGGGCGGCGTGTCCTCCTTCATGGAACAGCGTGTTGATGCCATCGTAGCCGCTACCAACCTGGTCCGGTTTGGCGTTACTGGTAAAGTTCACCTTCGCTGCAATCCAGTGACCTTGATCGACAAAGGATGGAATGGGACCATGACAGAAGCCATTTTGGTATTTGCCTTTACGATCCAGTAGATCAAGAGTTAATTCTGCACTTGAATAATCAATATTCAGGCGACCAAAGGATTCCACCCAGCGACGCAATGACTGAGAAAATGGGACATAAGGATCCAACTGGCGCATGACATCTCCGGCAAAAGAGAATGGGAAATTATGTGCCTGTAACGCTTGTTCGCCTTTCTCTTTAGCAAGATTATCCAAACTGTTTTGGTGATTACTCCGGGTTCGTTGTTCAAAATCCTCCAGAATGGTAAACAATTGCTCCGAAGTCATTTGCTCAGTTTTTACTACTGAGTAATCGAAGTAAGAATCAAAGCCGAGAGAGCGGGCGAACTGATTTCTCAGTTTTACCAGTTCAAGAAATCCGTTCTGCAGTAGCCACTGTTCCAGTTCCATTAACGCCTGATGCGCAGACTGACGCACTGACTCATTATCGTTGGTGCGGATCACGGAGCTGAGTACAGGTAATGAACCTTCAACTTCATTGCCGTTTTCATCATGATAGGTCATTACATGTTGCTGTTTTTTCTCAAACAGATCTGCTTCAAACTCTATCAGTTGTTCTTTCAGTTTATTGCCTTCCGGCGTTTCGATAGCGTGCGCCTGAAATGTCGCCAGCCAGCCTTGTAGCCCGGTGAGTGTGGACTTTCGTTCCTGCGGATCAGCCAGCTTTTCTGCTTCAGTCATCGCTTGCTTTATTTCAGCGATTTTCTGTGGGTTACTGAGATAATTGGTCCATTCGGTTTGTGCTTGCGCTGACTGGTCGTGGGCGTCACTGGTGCCCATATAGGTTGACCAGAATAGATCTTCTTTTTTACGGTGAATCGCGAGGTAGGTTTGGTTTAACGTATTGAGAGTTTCGGTAGGGGTCATAAGTGCCTGCATATCATTATATTATGTGACAATAAATCTATTCCTACACATTACACCAATCTTACCGGGGGATTAAAGAAAGATTCTTATGGGAGTCGCAGGTAAATTTTTTGATACGCCCCAAATCTAACGTATAGCAACAATATATTGGCTAGCCATTCTCTACTCTTCCTCTGTTTCTACTCTGCCTCTTTTACTATCCGGATAAAAAATTAATCACTAACTTAAATATCGCTTAATTATTGTCATTTCAGTAATTTTGCTGTCACTCTATAATTAATCAGCTATTTAATTAAAGAGATTCTATGTGTGACTACCCATAACAGAAAAGCAGGTCGTCCCAAGGACAACAATATAGACGTCAGGCAAAAGCTTATCGAGCATGCTCGTGAGCTGTTTACCTCTATGCCGTACGATAAAGTATCAAATCGTCAAATTGCTCATCGAGCTGGTGTGAACATAGCGATGATTCACTATTACTTCGGTAATAAGGAAGGACTGTTTGAAACGGTAATACGAGAAACGATCAACCCTATGAAAGAACGCATACAAATGATGGTCAAAGACAGTTCACAAAAGAACTTTCTCGACATTATGCGAACCTACTATCATGAAATGTACAAAATTCCTCAGTTTCCCCGTTTAGTCTTTCAGATCATGCACATGGATACCTCAGAGACGCAGCGTAAACTGCTCGAAAAAGTGTTTGCCGATATCAGTCAGCCCATGCAAACGGTGATGTTCGATAAGATGGTTGACAGTAATATTTTAAAGCCTGATGTTGAGCCTGAATTATGTAAAGTCTCCTATTTTAGCTTAATGGCGTTTCCATTTATTGCTCCACCTGGGCTCCTTTCTCTCCATGGCATTGAGCTTTCTGAAGACTTTCTTAACCGACTGCTTGAACACAACATCAAACTGATGACTGACGGCATGCTACAACCCCAAAATGTGCAGGATTAACACTTATGAAAATCAATAAAAAATTGCTGTTTGTTCCGGCGGTTGCCATAGGGGTAATCACGTTAGTCGTTGCCATAAAACTGAGACCTGATGTACCAGTTAAGCCCGCCGGTGAGCGCGCACGTTTGGTGGAAACAGTCTCATTGCAACGCCAATCTATCGCACCACAAGCGATTGGCTACGGCAAAATTACGCCTAAGGTTGAATGGAAAGCTATCGCGGAAGTGACGGGCAAAATCGTTTACCGACACCCTAAATTGGAAAAAGGTCAAATTCTTGAAGCTGGAACAGAAATACTGCGCATCGATCCGCTCGATTATGAACTTAAATTGGTTCAGGCACAGGCGGATCTTAACTCTGCACAAACCTCTCTCGCCAAGCTGAATCAAGAACAGCGAAACCTAGAACAAACGCTTAAAATTGAGCGCAATCGCTTAGTGATCGCCAATAAAGAGCTGGAACGTAAACAAAACTTACGTGCTAAAGGGCTCAATTCACAATCAGATGTTGACCAGCAAGAGCAAAGCGCGCTTTCACAACGCAAGTTAGTGCTCGATATTGAAAATCAAATCGGTTTGATGCCCGATGAAAAACGGCTTGCCCAAGCCTTGGTTAAGGTTAATTTGTCTAAAGTGGATGAAGCGTATCGCGCACTGGAAAAAACCGTCATTACTTTGCCCAATGATCTGCGTATTGCTCAAGTTGATATTGAGCAATATCAGGTTGTTAACCAGCAGCAAACCATGGTAACTGCACACGGCATGGACGTTATGGAAGTCGAGGCTCAACTTTCTATCCATGATATGCGCACGCTTGCGGCAAGTATGGGTAAAGTGAGTCGTAATATATCGGGTATTCCCCAACCCGATATGACTTTTATTGACGCAAGGATTGAATTCAGCAGTGGCAATATGAAGGCGAGTTGGCCTGCGAAAGTGAGCCGAATTAGTGAAACCGTAGATCCAAATCAGGCCACTGTTGGTGTGATTCTGGAGATCCAGCAGGATTACCGTCAACTCGATCCAAGCTCGCAACCTCCACTTGTCAATGGCATGTTCGTCAGAGCGTTTATTGAAGGACAGCCTAATCCAAGCTGGGTGATTCCTGAACGAGCTCTGCATGGCGATAAGATTTATCTGATGGATGAAGATAATAAACTGATTATTCAATCCGTGTCGGTTCTCTACCGTCGTGACAACCAAGTTGTGATAGACGGTGATTTAGAGCAAGGTCAAAAGCTGATTCTCAATGATCTGCTACCTGCGATTAATGGCATGCTGCTAAAAGAGGCTGATACTGACCACGAGGAGTCTGAGTTATGATTCGATTCTTCGCCAAACATCCAACCGCAGCCAACTTACTGATGTTGTGTTTGCTTGTATTGGGGGGAACTTCAGTATCTACGATTAAGCGCGAAACGTTCCCTGCATTCGATCCTGCTTACATCATGGCAGGCGTTGTTTATCCAGGAGCGTCTCCAAAAGAAGTAGAAGAGAGCATCTGTGTTCGAATGGAAGATGCGGTTGATGGTCTTGCCAATATCGAAGAGACGCGATGTGAAGCGATTGAGGGTTCGGCAAGACTGATCCTGAAGCTTAACGATAAAGCTGACATTGGAAGAATGCTGGTCGATGTACAAACCCAGATCAACGCGATTAATGACTTTCCAAAGGAAATTGAGTCTCCGGTGGTTCAGGAACTGGATTGGAATGAACCGGTTGTGGATGTGGCTATCACCGCAGATACGACATGGCCAGAATTGAAAGCTTACGCAGAACAGCTTAAGCGAACGTTAAAGCTTGATTATGATGTTTCTCTAGTGAGTATTGCGGGGTTTTCTGACCACCAGTATCTCATTGAACTGGACTCGCAAGCGTTACGGCAACTTGGCTTGAGCGTCGGCGATATCGCTACACAAATTGGTCGACAGAACATTAAATTACCCAGTGGTAATATTGAAACACCAGACAAAAACTTTCTGATTCGTTTTGATGAAAGGCGAATAACACCGGAGCAACTTGAATTGATCGTCGTTGGTTCTGGCGCAAACGGCTCACTGATTCGACTTAAAGACATCGCTAACATTACTGACCGCTTTGAATTAGATGAACAGAAAGTGCTTTTCGATGGGCATCCTTCAGCCTTGCTTAAAATCAGTAAAAACAAAGAAGATGATGCGCTTAGAATTAAACAGCGTGTTGCTCAGTTTGTTGAACAGCAACAAGCAATCGCCCCTGATGGTGTCACACTTGAACTCACCAATGATCTCTCGTCTGTACTGTGGGATCGCTTAAGCATGATGTTTAACAATGGTTGGCAAGGTATCATACTGGTGTTTGCAACCATGTGGTTGTTCTTTAGTTTTCGTTATTCATTCTGGGTTGCCGCTGGGTTACCTGTTGCTTTTCTTGGTGGTTTATTTCTGATGGCACAGCTCGGGCTGTCCATTAATATCATGTCTCTGGTCGGCCTGCTGATGGCGATCGGAATTATGATGGACGATGCAATTGTGATTGCTGAATCCATTGCTTCTCACCTGGATAGAGGGGAAGATATCGATAATGCTGTCATCAAAGGCGTAAAAAAAGTCCTTCCTGGGGTTGTGTCTTCTTTCCTTACCACAGTGTGCATTTTTGGTAGCTTGTTGTTTTTACAAGGCGAAATGGGCGCTGTGCTCAAAGCCGTTCCACAAGTGCTGATTCTGATTTTGATGCTGAGTTTGGTGGAAGCGTTTCTTATTCTGCCTAACCATTTATCGCATTCACTGCATAAAGCGAAGAATGAAAAACCAACTGCAAAATTTAAACAGAAACTCCTTAATAGATTTGAGAACTTTCGTAATACAACCCTGGTTAAGGCTGTGGATAAAGTGGTTGAGTTTCGCTATGCCTTTATCGGTGGGGTTGTTACATTACTTTTGATTTCCATTGCTACTTTAGCTGGTGGTTTACTCAAGTTTCAGCCTTTCCCGGAGTTAGACGGTGATATCGCCGAAGCACG
>Ga0075011_10000652_pt1 | contig 18389 bp, 20 predicted proteins | sample TARM_MetaG_T_14_FD_72354 | JGI IMG/M metagenome (GOLD analysis project Ga0075011, IMG submission 72354) | Freshwater microbial communities from Pennsylvania, USA, analyzing microbe dynamics in response to fracking - TARM_MetaG_T_14 | ecosystem: Environmental > Aquatic > Freshwater > River... | reverse complement strand
ATCCGTGCACGCTCATCCGTCTGCTCATAGGGCGGGTCGACCACCACCACCCCGCGCGGGGTGGTGGTGGTCGACCCGCCCTATGAGCAGACGGATGAGCGTGCACGGATCACGACCACTCTTGCCGCCGCCTACCGCAAATGGGCGCATGGCGTGACGGTGATCTGGTATCCGTTGAAAGATCGCGCCACGCATGTGCGGTGGAAGGAGCAGTTGCGCCAGCTTGGTATCCCGAAGTTTCTGACGGTGGAGCACTGGTTGTACGACAGCGACCAGCCCGGCATCTATAACGGCGCGGGCCTCTATATCATCAATCCGCCCTATGCCTTCACGCAGGCTCTGCCGCCCCTGCTCGAAGCCCTGCGCGCCGCGCTGGCGCCTGAGGGGCATAGGGGCGAGATCGCAGCCGGTTGGGTGCGCGATTGAATTGGACGCGCGTCGTCCCTTTCCCCCAAAGGAAGGGATTGCCGCTGCGGGGGGCATGGATGGCCCGGTTGCGCCGGGCCGTGCTGTTCATCAGAGAATATACACCGCCGCGCGCGTATGGTGGCGCTTCACTTCATGATGTCGGGAGCCGCCGTGTTGTCTTCGTATGCTTCGCCCTCTCTTGCATCTCGTCGCGATGCTGGCGTGCGCGGGAAGGCGGCGTGGGTGGCGGCGATCACCCTGTTCACCCATCTGCTCATTCTTGCCTACGATCATGCGAGGGCCTTCCGGGCCTTCAACTGGGGTGATCGCGGGCTGGAGCGATTGCGCATCCTGAAGGAATTTGCCGGTCTGAAAGGGGCGGTGCTGCCCGCCATGACCGGATCGCCGATCGTGCCGGGGGAATATCTCTTCGTGCTGCTGCCCTGGAGGCTGTGGGGGGCGGCGGGGGTCATCTGCCTTCAGATTGGTCTGGCAACGCTGGCCGCATGGCTGGTGGCGCGATTGGCGGGGCGTGTGTCTTCGTGGCCGCAGGCGCCGCTGGTTTGCGGGCTGGCCTATGCTTTTCTGCCGCAAAATCTGGCCTTTCCGCATCAACTCGTGACCGAGGCGATCGTGACGCCGCTATGCGTGGTCTGGCTCTATGCGCTGTTGGCGGCCATTCGGGGGCGGACGATGGGGCTGTTCCTGCTGGCAGGGGGCTGTCTGGGGGTGGCGATCCTGACGCGACCGGTCGTGCTGCTGATGTTGCCGGCCTGCTTCGCGCTGGCGCTGGCCTGTCCGGGGGCACGGCCCGAACTGCGCCGTCCGGGGCTTTATGCCATGGCAGGGGTGGCGCTGGCGCCGTTTCTGGCATGGGCGGCGATCTTTACCATCCAGACGGGGCATCCTGGCTACAATTCGGGCAGTGCCAATCTGGCCTGGAACCTGCGCAGCAAGGTGCTGATTACCGAGAATGCCAATGGCATCGATCCGCCCGCCGATGTGAAGGCGATGGAGGCGGGCATTCCCCTCGGGCGTTTTCTGGGGGAGGTGCGCCTGCATCCCGTGCCCTTTGCCAAGGCCTTTGCGCTGGATACGGCAACCGTGTTCCTGCGCGGCAACACGACCAAGATCACGGTCGACTATCTCGGCATTGGCCGCGATTCGCCCGGTTGGCGCCAGTCGCTGATCTACGCCAGCGATGCGCGCAAGGAGTGGATCAGGCAGATGGCCGATCCGGTCTATCTGCTTGAAGCGGCCGGGTCGCTGCTGACAGGGCTGTTTTTTGTCGTCTGTTTCGCGGCCATGGCAGTGACCGGCTGGCGGCTGGTCCGGGGCAAGGCCCGGCTCGATTCTGATCGCCTGTTCCTGACCATCGTTGCCGGTGCCTGGTTGCTCAATGTCTTTCTGGGCGCGCAAATGGTCGATCAGTCGCAAGGGCGCCTGCGCAATCCGGCCGAGGCGGCGCTGATCCTGTTCGTGGCGTCGCTGGCGTGGGGGCTCCCCGCGGGTTTGCGGCAGGGCCGGAAGGGCGGAATCGGTCCTCGTGCGTTGGGGTGACATATCTGCGCGGGGCGTGGATGTGCATGGGCGTGGCGGGCCGCTTGCCGTAGCGCGCGCCAGCGCCTATTCCCGCGCGCATGCCTGGTGACATTTTTGACAATCGCGGACGCGGCTCTGCCGGCTGGTCCTGGCCTTCCATCCATCCCGAAGGGCGCAAGTTTGGCGCCATTGCGGGCGCCATTGCCCTTGCCGGGGCGATCTTCGGCGGCAGCATCGTGGCCTGGCCGCTGGTGTTCCTGACGCTGGGCGTGCTCGCCTTCTTCCGCGATCCCGTGCGCGTGACCCCGCGCGACGACCGCTATGTCGTGGCGCCCGCCGACGGGCTGATCACGCTGATCCAGAAGGTGGCCCCGCCGCGCGAGCTTTCGGCCGATGATGGCAGCGGGATCGCCGCGATGGACCCGACCCCGGTGACGCGCGTCTCGATCTTCATGTCGGTCTTCGATGTCCACGTGAACCGTGCGCCGATCGGCGGTACGATCCGCCGCGTGGTCTACATTCCGGGCAAGTTCCTCAATGCCGACCTCGACAAGGCGAGCGAAGAGAACGAGCGCCAGCACTTCTTGGTCGAGCGCAGCGACGGTGTGAAGATCGGCTTCACCCAGATCGCGGGCCTTGTCGCGCGCCGCATCGTGCCGTTCGTCAAGGGCGGCGACATCGTGGCGGCGGGCCAGCGCGTGGGCCTGATCCGCTTCGGCAGCCGCGTCGATGTCTACCTGCCCGCCGGGACCGAGCCGCGCGTGCTGATCGGCCAGCGTGTTGTGGCCGGTGAAACCGTCCTTGCCGATATTGGCGATGCTCCGTTGATCGAGGGCGTCAGCCAGTGATCAGCGATGCCGGGGATGAGGATCTGGGGCCCGAAGGCGTGAGCGGCGAGGATTTCGGACGCCATCGCCTGCCGCGCGGGCTGACCTTGCGCGCGCTGGTGCCCAATGCGATCACCTCGGCGGCGCTGTGTTGTGGGTTGACCGGCATTCGCTTCGCGATTGGCGGTGATTTCCGCAGTGCGGTCATGGCGATCATCTTTGCCGGGATGCTCGACGGGATCGACGGGCGGGTGGCGCGCCTGATGAAGGCGCAATCGCGCTTTGGCGCCGAACTCGACAGCCTGTCGGACGCGATCTCGTTCGGCGTGGCCCCTGCGCTCGTTCTCTACTTGTGGTCGCTTCAGCAGATGCCGCGTTTTGGCTGGTTTGCCGCGCTGGCGCTGGCGGTCTGCTGTGCCCTGCGCCTCGCCCGGTTCAATGCCCGGATCGACATGGAGGAGCAGCCTCACAAGTCTGCCGGATACCTGACCGGGGTTCCTGCCCCAGCCGGGGCCGGCCTTGCCTTCCTGCCGATCTACCTGTGGATCGCCAGCGGGCGCGAGGAGTTTCGCCATCCGGTGGTCGTCGCTGTCTGGGCGGCGCTGATCGCGTTCATGATGATTTCCAACATGGCCACGCCGGGCTGGTCCTCGTTCCGTCCGCGCCGGACGATCCGGCTCGAACTGATTGCGCTGATCGGGCTGGTCTTTGCCGCCTTGCTGACCGAGCCCTGGCTTACGCTGGTGGGGATCTGCGCGCTCTATCTGTTGCTCATTCCGGTGGGTGTGGTGCGCTATGCCGCGCTCAGGCGGCAGCGGGGCGCGCTGCCGGGCGGCTCAGTTCAGGCATAGACGGGCGGGCGAGGGCGCGGCGCACGGTCCGCGCCGGGGCCCGCCGGGCGGGGCCCGCTTCGATGAAGACCCGGTTGTCTGTGAACGAAAGGGCGCCTGCCAGGGCGTCCTTTTCGCATGCGGGAACCGTCTGGAGGGCGGGCGCCTGATGGAGGACCGGGGACTGGGCCGCGATCATCCGGGCGAGGAACAGGCGGTCGAGATCGAGCGTGGCGGCATGGTCGAGCGCGCCGACCTGATCGAAGGCGCCAACCTGATCCAGCCATTCTCCCTGTTCCAGGGAATTGGCATCCAGCGTTCGGGCATCGGCCAGAAGCCGCCGGATCGCGGGCCACTGGCTGTGGACGGTGGCCACGATGGAAGCCATGGCCGCGACACCGGCGCCGGCAATGGCAAGCGAAGCAAGAATGGCGAGCATGGCAAAAGCCTTTCCGGTCAAGGGGGCGGGCCGCCGTCTGAAGGCTACCGCGTAGCCCTGGCTTGACAGCATGCGCTTGCATTGTGGATAACTCGATCGTTCGTTAACGGTTCCTCTTGGCCCCGTTGATGATCTCAATGTTCCACTTTTGTTCCGATCCGTCAACCGGAATCTGGCAGGACAGGTGGCGCACCCTAAGGGTTCATCCATAGGTCGGGAATCGAGCGATTTTTCGCGGTTCCTGCATCGGCAAGGACGCTGGCCGGTGTGGCGGAAGGAGCGGATCGTTCTGGCCGGCAAGGTCTGTGTGCCCTTCAGGCGAGTCGCGGCGCGCGAATCGGGAGCCTCTCGCAAGAGCGGATGGGCATGAGGGGGGCACGAAGCGAAGTCGCTCTCATCTGCCCGGCATTTGGCCCCGGCCACTTGGCGTCCGGCCATTTGGGCTGGATTTGTCGGGCCGGGCGAGGTAAGGGCCGCCCCAGCCATGCGGCGATTCGCGGCAATTCCGCCGGGAAACGTGACAGCGGGCGATCCCACATGGGAAGCGCACATACCGGTGCCAGCAGCGGGTTTCTCCGCGCGGTTCCTGCTTCCCAGAGGTGAAACCGGAAAGGAATTGATTATGGCGGCTCCCGTCGTCACCATGCAGCAGCTGATCGAGGCCGGTGCCCACTTCGGCCACCAGACCCACCGCTGGAACCCGCGCATGAAGCCGTACATCTTCGGCGCGCGCAACGGCATCCACATCCTCGACCTGTCGCAGACCGTGCCCCTGATGGCGCGCGCTCTCGAATTCATCTCGGCCACCGTGCAGGCCGGCGGCAAGGTGCTCTTCGTCGGCACCAAGCGCCAGGCGCAGGAACCGATCGCCCAGGCCGCTCGCGCTTCGGGCCAGCACTACGTCAACCACCGCTGGCTGGGCGGCATGCTCACCAACTGGAAGACCATCTCGGGCTCGATCAAGCGCTTCAAGGCGCTCGAAGAACAGCTTTCGGGTGACACCGCCGGTCTCACCAAGAAGGAAGTCCTTCAGCTGACCCGCGAACGCGACAAGTTCGAACTGTCGCTCGGCGGTATCCGCGATATGGGCGGTATCCCCGACGTGATGTTCGTGATCGACGCCAACAAGGAAGAGCTGGCGATCAAGGAAGCCAACGTGCTGGGTATCCCGGTCGTCGCCATCCTCGACTCGAACGTTTCGCCCGAAGGCATCGCCTTCCCGATCCCCGCCAACGACGACGCCAGCCGCGCGATCCGTCTGTACTGCGAAGCCGTGGCTGCTGCCGCGACCAAGGGTGGCCGTGACGCCGCTTTCGCTTCGGGCGTGGACATGGGCGCTCTGGACGAGCCGGTTGCCGAAGAAGTCGTCGAAGGCTGATTTCGGTTCGGCATGACGGGACGGAAGGGCGGCCTTTTTGCGGGGCGCACACCTTCCGTCACCGAATTGTCCCGTTTCATGAAGTAGGGCCGCGGCGCGTGTTGCCGCGGCCTCACCCCGTTTCAGACATAAGGACCCAACGCGATGGCTTACACCGCCGCTGACGTGAAGAACCTGCGCGAGCGCACCGGCGCCGGCATGATGGACTGCAAGAAGGCCCTCGACGAAGCCGGCGGCGATTTCGAAGCCGCCGTTGACGCGCTGCGCGCCAAGGGTCTGGCCGCTGCTGCCAAGAAGTCGAGCCGCACCGCCGCCGAAGGCCTCGTGGGCGTGGCCGTTTCGGGCACCAAGGGCGTGGCCGTCGAAGTCAACTCGGAAACCGACTTCGTCGCCAAGAACGAACAGTTCCAGGACTTCGTGCGCAAGGCGACCGAAGTGGCTCTGGAAACCGGCGCTGCCGACGTTGAAGCCCTCAAGGCTGCTGCCTATCCGGGCGGTGGCACCGTGGCCGACACGCTGACCAACAACGTGGCGACCATCGGTGAAAACCAGCAGGTCCGTCGTCTCAAGCACGTTTCGGTCACCAATGGCGTGGTCGTGCCCTACATGCACAATGCTGCGGCTCCCGCGCTTGGCAAGATCGGCGTGCTCGTCGCGCTCGAATCGGAAGCTCCGGCCGACGTTCTCGAAGCTCTCGGCAAGCAGATCGCGATGCACATCGCCGCCGCTTTCCCGCTGGCGCTCAACGCTGACGACCTCGACGCCGAGCTGATCGCGCGTGAACGCAAGATCGCTTCGGAAAAGGCTGCCGAAAGCGGCAAGCCCGCCGAAGTGCAGGCCAAGATGGTCGATGGCGCCGTGGCCAAGTATGCCAAGGAAAACGCCCTCCTGTCACAGCTGTTCGTGATGGACAACAAGACCCCGATCGCCCAGGTCGTCGAAGCGGCTGGCAAGGCTGCCGGCACCAAGATCGCGCTGGTCGACTACGTCCGCTTCCAGCTGGGCGAAGGCATCGAGAAGGAAGAAACCGACTTCGCGGCCGAAGTGGCTGCTGCTGCCGGTCTCAAGTAAGCTTCTCGGGCAAGCTTTCGCGCGCAAGCGCATGAACTTGCTGGCGTCCCCGCGCGACGGGGACCCGGTCGTCGGCCCGTTTCGGGCCATGCGCCGGGTTCCTGTTGCAGCGGGGACGTTTGCGTTTGCGAAAAGCGTAAGCGCCCCTTGGCATGGCTTGCCTGCTGCGTATAAGGGCGCTGCATGAAAGGGGTGGGGGCTTGCCGGTCGTTTGACTGGCGGGATACCTTCTGCCTGAATCTTTCGCCTGTAAACTTTCAGAAATCCAGTGAAGCGAGACCAGACAGTCCCATGACCAGCCCCGCAAAGTTCAAGCGCATCTTGCTCAAGCTTTCGGGCGAGGTGTTGATGGGCAACCAACAGTTCGGAATCGATACCGATTTCGTGGCGGCGCTGGCTGCCGAAGTGAAGGCGGCCAAGGAAACTGGTCTTGAAATCTGCCTGGTGATCGGCGGCGGCAACATCTTCCGTGGCATGGCAGGCGCCGCCAAGGGCATGGACCGTGCCCAGGCCGACTACATGGGCATGCTGGCGACGGTGATGAACGCGCTGGCCATGCAGTCCGCCCTCGAAAAGCTGGGTGTCGATACCCGCGTGCAGTCCGCCGTCCAGATGGATCAGGTCTGCGAACCCGTCATCCGCCGCCGCGCCGAGCGCCATCTGGCCAAGGGCCGGGTGGTGATCTTTGCTGCCGGCGTGGGTGCGCCCTATTTCACCACCGATTCCGGCGCCGCGCTGCGTGCCGCCGAAATGCAGTGCGACGCATTGTTCAAGGGGACCAGCGTGGACGGCGTCTACAATGCCGATCCCAAGAAGGACCCTGCGGCCAAGCGTTTCGACACGGTCGACTATGACACCGTGCTGGCCCAGAACCTTCAGGTGATGGATGCCTCTGCGGTGGCGCTGTGCCGTGACAATGCCATCCCCATCGTCGTGTTCTCGATCCGCGAGCAGGGCAATCTTGCCCGTGTGCTGGCCGGTGAGGGCACGCAGACCATCGTTCGGAAGGAAGCCTGATCCATGGCAAAGTATGACAAGGGCGATCTGGAACGCCGCATGAAGGGTGCTGTCGAATCGCTCAAGGGCGATCTGGCGGGCCTGCGCACGGGCCGCGCCAACACCGCGCTGCTCGATCCCGTCACCGTCGAAGTCTATGGCAGCCACATGCCGCTCAACCAGCTCGCCACCGTCTCGGTGCCCGAGCCGCGCCTGCTTTCGGTGCAGGTCTGGGACCGCTCGAATGTCGGTCCGGTCGAGAAGGCGATCCGTTCGGCGGGTCTGGGCCTCAACCCGATCAACGACGGCAACACCCTGCGCCTGCCGATCCCCGACCTGACCGAGGAACGCCGCAAGGAACTGGCCAAGCTTGCCAGCAAGTATGCCGAAGGCGCCCGCATTGCCGTGCGCAACGTGCGCCGCGACGGCATGGAAGCCCTGAAGGCCGACGAGGCCAAGAAGGAAATTTCCGAAGACGACCGCAAGCGTCTGGAAACCGAAGTCCAGAAGCTGACCGACGAGATCATCAAGGCCGTCGACGAAGCGGCTGCCCAGAAGGAAAAGGAAATCCTGGGCAAGTGAGCGCCTCGCCGGTTCCCGCGCCACCGGTCCGCGACGGGGGTGCCTTCACCCCCGGCGCCCGTCATGTTGCCATCATCATGGATGGCAACGGGCGCTGGGCCAAGAAACGCTTCATGCCCCGCGTGTTTGGACACAAGCGGGGTGTGGAAGCCGTGCGCGCGGTCGTGCGCGCGGCGGGGGACATGGGGCTTGAGGCCCTTACGCTCTATGCGTTCAGTTCCGAGAACTGGAAGCGCCCGGCCGAGGAGGTCTCCGACCTCATGGGGCTGCTGCGTGCCTTCATTCTCAACGATATCGACGAGATTGCGCGCAATGGCGTGCGGCTCAAGATCATCGGCGACTATCGTGCGCTTGCGCCCGATCTGGTGGGCCTGATCGACGATGCGCTCGCGCGGACGGCGGGCAATGGCCGGATGACGCTGGCCATCGCGCTCAACTATGGCTCGCAGCAGGAAATCGCCCGTGCGGCGGCCAAGGCGGCGGCCAAGGGCGCCATCACCGCCGAGACGATCGCCGCCGAACTCGATACCGCCGATCTGCCGCCGCTCGACCTGATGATCCGCACTTCGGGGGAAGTGCGGCTCTCCAACTTCCTGCTCTGGCAGGCGGCCTATGCCGAGATGGTGTTTACGCCCGTGCTCTGGCCCGATTTCACCCCGGATCATTTGCGCGAGGCCGTTGGCCAGTTCGCGGCGCGGGAGCGGCGTTTTGGTGGACGATAAACCTGCGGCGGCAGCCCCGGCTGCCAAGCGGTCGGACCTGCCGGTGCGGCTGGCTTCGGCGGTGGTCATGCTGGCGGTGGCGGGGCTGGCGGTCTGGCGCGGCGGGCTCGTGCTCGACGGGTTCATCGCGCTCGTCGCGCTGGTCGTCTATGGCGAATATGTGCGCCTCGTGGCGCGGGTTGCGCGTGATCCGGCGCGGATGACCGCGGCGGTGATCAGCGGGGCCTGCTACATCGGCTGGGGCGCGCTGGCGCTGATCGTGATGCCCAGTCCCATGCTGATCGTGGTCATGGGGCTGGTCATCTGCACCGATACCGGGGCCTATTTCACCGGCCGCGCGCTGGGCGGGCCCAAGATCGCGCCGTCGATCAGCCCGTCCAAGACCTGGAGCGGGCTGGCGGGCGGCATGGCGGCGGCAGGCCTCTGGATGGGGCTGATGACGCTGGGCGGGGCCTGGATGCTGAGCGCACTGGGGCCGACCGGGCCCAGCCTGACGCAGGCTTTTCACACAGCGAATGTGGGCGTGGCCGCGATCGTGGGGGCGATCCTGGCCGTGGCCGCGCAAGCGGGCGATTTCTATGAATCCTGGCTCAAGCGGCGGGCGGGCGTGAAGGACAGTTCGCGCCTCATTCCCGGCCACGGCGGCTTTTTCGACCGCGTCGACGGTCTGCTGCCGGTGGCTATCATCGTCGGCACGGCCTGGGCGATGGGAGCAACTGTATGACTGACCTTCTTACCCCCCCGTTTTCCGACCAGACCCGCTCGATCACCGTGCTGGGCGCCACCGGCTCGATCGGTGCCTCGACGCTCGATCTGGTCCGTCGCAATCCCGATGCCTTCCGTGTCGAGGCGCTGACCGCTCATGCGCAGGTCGACCAGCTCGCCGCGCTCGCGCGCGAGTTTTCGGCCCGCGTGGCGGTCGTGGCCGATCCGGCCCGCCTTGACGAACTGCGCGCGGCGCTGGCCGGTTCGGGTGTCGAGGCCGCGGCCGGTCCCGACGCGCTGGTCGAGGCTTCGGCACGCGGCGCCGACATCACCGTGGCGGCCATTGTCGGCTGCGCCGGGCTGGCCCCGACGATGGCCGCGATCGAGTGCGGCAAGACCGTGGCGCTGGCCAACAAGGAAGCGCTGGTTTCGGCGGGCGACGTGATGCTGGCGGCGGTCGCGCGCAGCGGCGCGACGCTGCTGCCGGTCGATTCCGAGCACAATGCGATCTTCCAGTGCCTTGCGGGCAACGAGACGAAGCATGTGCGGATGATCACGTTGACCGCCAGCGGCGGCCCGTTCCGCGACTGGAGCGCGCAGGATCTCGTCGGGGCCACCCCGGCCCAGGCGATCAAGCATCCCAACTGGTCGATGGGCGCCAAGATCAGCGTCGATTCGGCCACGATGATGAACAAGGGCCTCGAATTCATCGAGGCGTTCCACCTGTTCCCGGTCGGCGTCGAGCGCCTGCGCGTGCTGGTTCACCCGCAGTCGATCATCCACTCGATGGTCGAATATCGCGACGGCTCGACGCTCGCGCAGTTGGGCCCCTCGGACATGCGCGTGCCGATCGCCTCGTGCCTGGCCTGGCCCGCGCGCATGGACACGCCGTGTGATCCGCTCGATCTGGCGGCCATTGGCGAGCTGACGTTCCGCCGTCCCGACGAGGAACGCTTCCCGGCCACGCGCGTCGCGCGCGAGGTGGTGATGGCCGGCGGCGCCGCGCCTGCGGTGATGAACGCGGCCAACGAGATCGCCGTGGCCGCCTTCCTCGAAGGCCGGATCGGGTTCACCCGCATCGTGGCCTGCGTCGAAGAGGTGCTGGCACGCGGCCTCCCGGTGGCGCCTGTTACACTTGAAGACGTTATCGCGGTTGACCGCGAGGCGCGATTGCGCGCACAAGAATGCATGGAGCCCGTTCGTTGATGCAGCAGCCCGGCATTTTGTGGAGCCTTGCAGGTTTTCTGCTGGTGCTGGGGCCGCTGGTATTCCTGCACGAGCTGGGACACTATCTGGTCGGTCGCTGGTGCGGCGTGAAGGCCGATGTCTTCTCCATCGGCTTCGGGCGCGAGATCATCGGCTGGACCGACCGGCGCGGCACGCGCTGGAAGATTTCGGCGCTGCCGCTGGGCGGCTATGTCCAGTTTGCTGGCGACATGAGCCCGACGAGCAAGCCCAATGCGCAGTGGCTGGCGCTGCCCGCTGCCGAGCGCAACCGCACGTTCCAGGCCAAGGCCCTGTGGCAACGCGCGCTGGTCGTGCTGGCCGGGCCGCTCACCAACCTGCTGGTGGCGCTGGTCATCCTGTCGGGCTTCACGCTGGCCTATGGCAAGCTGGTGGTCTCGCCGGTGGTCGGCGCGGTTTCGGCCGGTTCGGCGGCGCAGCAGGCGGGCGTGCAGGTGGGTGACCGCATCGTTGCGCTGGGCGGCAGCAAGGTCGACACGTTCCTCGACATCAAGATGACCGTGGCCCAGCATCCGGGCGAGCGGCTCGACATGGTGGTCGAGCGCGCGGGCAAGCGGCTTCCCCTGCCGATCACCCCGACCACGCGCAGCGATGCCGACCGGTTCGGCAATGTCCAGAAGATCGGTTTCATCGGCATCGGCCCGGCCAGCGTGCAGGTCGTGCGGGTCGGTCCGGTCGATGCGGTGATCGACGGCGGGCGCCAGATGGCCGGCATCGTCGACATGATGGTGACGGGCATCGGCCAGATCGTGACGGGCAAGCGCGAGGTTCGCGAACTGGGCGGGCCGATCAAGATCGCCAAGTTCTCGGGCGAGCAACTGGTCTCGGGCTGGCAGCCGTTTGTCTTCTTCGTGGCGCTGATTTCGATTAATCTGGGATTCATCAATCTCTTGCCAATTCCTGTACTAGATGGGGGCCATCTGGCGTTCTATCTGGCCGAAGCGGTGTTCCGCAGGCCGGTCAGTGCGCGCGGACAGGAATGGGCATTTCGGACGGGGCTGGCGCTGGTCGTGGCGCTCATGCTGATCGTCACGGTCAATGATGTGGCTTCGCTTGGACTGTTCGGATCGGGCACGGCCCGGCAGTTGTTTGGTGCGAAGATATTTGGCGGTTGATCGGGAAACCGAACGGGTGACCGCCTGGGTGGGGTGAGCAAGAGGGGTTTTCCCGGGTATGCCGGAGCAGGGTGGCCCTTTGGCATTTTCCACAGGATGCGGGGGTAATGCGCTGCCCGGCAGCATGCTTGCTTGATTGGTTGAACGGCATCGGGCACAGGGCTGCGGTCGCCGTATTGCGGGAGTTTGGGTCGGATTCTCCGATCCGGTGACTTTCGCTGCGGTGAAGTGATGCGAATTCAGACGGGATGGCGCTTGGTGATGATTGAACGGTACACGAGCCTGACCGCCCCCGCCGCTGCGCGGGCTTCCAGCATGGCGGTTGCGTTGCTGGCGTCTTCGGCGCTGGCATCGACGGCTCTGGCTCAGGCGCCGGTGAAGGCATCGGCCAAGCGGGCCGCCAAGGCTGTGGCGCCCGGGGCCGCTCCTGCGTCTGCCGCGGTGCCTTCATCCACCGCAGAGGGCACGCCCCCGGCGGCTTCTGCCGAACCTGCCCAGCAGGTCAACTCGATCACCATCGAGGGCGCCCAGCGCCTCGAAGCCGATACGATCCGTTCCTATATCCGCCTGCGCGAGGGCGACCGCTACACGCAGGCCGCCGCCGACCAGGTGCTCAAGGACCTGTTCGCCACCGAACTCTTCTCCGACGTGCAGGTCCGCAACAAGGCGGGCGCGGTGACCATTCAGGTCAAGGAAAACCCGGTCGTCAACCGCATCATCCTTGAGGGCAACAAGCGCCTCAAGGAAGACAAGATCCTCCCCGAGATCAAGCTCTCGGCGCGCCAGATCTTCACCCGTTCCAAGGTCCGCGCCGACGTTTCGCGCATCATCGAGCTCTACAAGCGCCAGGGCCGCTTTGCCGCCTCGGTCGAGCCCAAGATGGTCATGCTCGACCAGAACCGCGTCGACATCGTCTTCGAGATCACCGAAGGGCCCAAGTCCAAGGTCCGCCAGATCAACATCATCGGCAACAAGGAATTCAGCGACACGGTCCTGCGTTCCGAGATGGTGACCAAGCAGGCCCGCGCGTTCCGTCTGTTCTCCTCGGGCACCAGCTACGATCCCGATCGCCTCGCCTTCGACCAGCAGAAGCTGCGCCAGTTCTATCTGACCAACGGCTATGCCGACTTCCGCGTGGTCTCGGCCGTGGCCGAACTGACGCCCGACAAGAAGGACTTCATCATCACGTATGTGGTGGAGGAAGGGAAGCGGTACAAGTTCGGCGACATCAAGGTCGACAGCCAGCTGCGCGAGATCGACGGCGACAAGCTTGTCACCAAGCTGCCGATGAAGCCGGGCGACTGGTACAACGCCAAGATGGTCGAGGACACCGTTGACAGCCTGAGCGAGACGGCAGGCAGCCTCGGCTATGCCTTCGCCAACGTGCAGCCCGACTTCGCGCGGAACAAGGATGACCTGACCATGGGCATCAACTTCCGCATCGCGGAAGCGCCGCGTGTCTATGTCGAGCGGGTCGACGTCAACGGCAACTCGCTGACGCAGGACAAGGTGATCCGCCGCGAGTTCCGCCTGGCCGAAGGCGATGCGTTCAACTCGTTCCAGATCAAGCGCTCGTCCAACCGCATCAAGTCGCTCGGCTACTTCCAGGAGAAGTTCGAGGTCGAGCAGAAGCCCGGCTCCTCGCCTGACCGTGTCGCGCTCGAAGCCAATGTCGAGGAAAAGCCCACCGGCGAACTCCAGCTCTCGGCCGGTTTTTCGAGCCTCGAAAGCTTCATCTTCCAGGCCTCGATCCGCCAGAACAACTTCCGCGGGCGCGGGCAGACGGTCGGCCTCTCGGTCGACTATTCGTACTACTCGCGCAGTGTCCAGGTCAGCTTTGTCGAGCCTTACCTGTTCGACAAGAACGTCTCGCTGGGCGTCGATATCTACCGGCGCGACTACAACAGCTTCAACTACATGAATTCCAATCGGAATACGACTTACAAGCAGACCACCACCGGCTTCCAGATCCGCGCCGGTGTGCCGCTGACCGAATATATGTCGATGATTGCCCGCTACACGTTCAACATCGACGACGTGTCGCTCGACCAGAGCACCTACTACCTCAATGGCGAGTGCAGCCCGCTGCTGGCCGGTCGCTACCTGTGCGATGCGCTGGGCCACCGCACCAGCTCGATCTTCGGCCTCTCGCTGGTGGGCGACACGCTCGACAACCGCATGCACCCGACCAAGGGCATGTCGTGGACGCTGAGCGGCGACGTGGCCGGGCCGGGCGGCTCGGTGCGCTATGCCCGCGTGACGGCCAATGCCTCGCGCTTCTGGGCGATGGGCCATGGTTTCGTGTTCAGCCTGCGCGGCGAGGGCGGGGCGATCGCCCCGCTGGCCAGCCGCTCCAACGATCCGGCCATCGACGACGTGCGCCTGACCGACCGCTTCTTCCTGGGCCAGCCCCAGATGCGCGGCTTCGACATTCGCGGCGTGGGCCCGCGTGTGCTGCGCAAGTACTACAACCGCAATTCGGACGGAACCTTCGGTGCCATCACCACCAGCCGCAACTCCTGGTCGGACGACGCGCTGGGCGGCCGGTACTACTACATCGGGCACGCCGAAATGGAGATTCCGCTGGGTGCGGGCGCGCGCGAAATGGGCCTGCGTCCCTCGATCTTCGTCGACGCCGGTGCAGTCTGGGGCGTGGCCAGGCCGAACACCAGTTCGGGCGTGGTGCTCTATACCGATGCGGTTACCGGCAAGATCACGACATCTGCCAATGCCTCGAACGGCACGGCCAACGCCACTTACCAGAAGTACGACGAAGTCTACGTCGGCAATTCGCCGCAGCCGCGCATTTCGATCGGCATCGGCGTCAACTGGAACTCGCCTTTCGGGCCGTTCCGGATCGACTTCGCCAAGGTCTTGAAAAAGGTCGATGGCGACGACACCCAGCCCATTACTTTCAACGTGGGAACCCAGTTCTGATGAAACTCCGCATTGCCTCGGCCCTGATCGCGGGCCTGATGATCTCGGCTGCCCCGGCTGCCATGGCCCAGACCCCTGCCGCTTCGACCGGCCCCGTCGCCAATGGTCTGGCCTTTGCCAACCCTTCGGCCATCGTCGGCTCGTCGGCTGCCTATCAGGCCGCCCAGCAGCAGCGCCCGGTGACCTACAAGGCCCAGATCGACCAGGCCAACACCCGCAGCGCCCAGATCAACGCCCAGCTCAAGCCGCTGGCCGAAAAGTTCCAGGCGGACCAGAAGAACCCCAAGGCCGACCGCGCCGCGCTTCAGGCCCAGCTCGAACAGATCCAGCAGATCCAGGACGACGGCAAGCGCGAGATCCAGCAGATCCTCGAACCGCTGAGCCTCTCGGAACAGTACGTGATCGAGCAGATCAGCGACAAGCTCTCGGACGCCACGCAGCGCGCCATGACCAAGCGTAAGGCGACCATCGTGCTCGACGTCCAGGGCATCGTGAAGGCCGACCCTTCGGCCAACATCAGCCAGGACATCCTGACCGAACTCAACGCGCTGATCCCCACCGCCCAGCTCGTGCCGCCCGCCGGCTGGCTGCCGCGCGCCCAGCGTGAACAGCAGGCCCAGCAGCAGGCCCAGCAGGCCGCCGCCCAGCAGCAGCCGGCCGGCGCCAAGCCGCCCGTGGGCCGCTGAAGACCGGCACGCAGGATCTGACGATGACCGAGGAAGTGCAGGACGCACCGCTGTCGTTCGACGTGACCAAGGTGATGGCGGCGCTGCCCCATCGCTATCCGCTGTTGCTGGTCGACCGCGTGGTTTCGCTCACCGTGGGTGAGCGGATCCATGCGATCAAGGCCGTGACCATGAACGAGCAGTTCTTCCAGGGACACTTCCCCGGTCGTCCGATCATGCCCGGCGTGCTCCAGATCGAGGCGCTGGCCCAGGCGGCCGGTGTGCTGGCGGTGGAAACGCTCGGTCTGGCCGGGACGGGCAAGCTGGTCTATTTCATGGCCATCGAGGAAGCTAAGTTCCGCACCCCTGTGGAACCGGGCTGCCTGCTCGACCTCCATGTCGAGTTCACGCAGAAGCGTTCGCGCGTGTGCAAGTTCGCGGGCAAGGCCATGCTCGGCGACAAGATCGCCACTGAGTGCAGCTTCACCGCGATGATCGCCGACAGCTGACTTGCTGACTCGACAAGCGTCGCCCTTTCGCTTAAGGGCGCCGCTTTCGAGATTCCCTTACGTTTCCCAGCTGCCGGTCGGAACCGGCGGTTTATCGGAGCAGTCCCATGAAGGCCAACATCCACCCCGACTACCACTTCATCAAGGTGCAGATGACCGACGGCACCGTGTTCGAAACCCGCTCCACCTGGGGCAAGGAAGGCGACACGCTGGCTCTCGACATCGACCCCACCTCGCACCCGGCGTGGACCGGTGGCAACCAGCGTCTGCTGGACCAGGGCGGCCGCGTTGCCCAGTTCAACAAGCGCTTCGGTGGCCTCACCCTCAAGAAGGGCTGAGCCGCCCGCTGTGTCCGGGCCGGTATCCTTGCGATGCGGCCCGACAGGCAGGAGACAGGAAAGGGCGGCTCCGGCCGCCCTTTTTCGTGTCCGCAGGACATTTCATGCGCCCGGCGCCTTGCCTTGGCCGGGTGCGTTCATCAAGGTAAGTCCATGGTCGACAGTTCGCTTTCCCCGTCTTCATCCGGCCCTCAGGCCTCGGGTGGTGGCCGTCTGCTCGCCAATTCGGTCGAGCAGTTGCTCGGCTATCAGTTGCGCCGGGCTTCGGCGGTCATGATGGCCGATCTGGCGCGCGAACTGGGCGATTTCGAACTGCGCCCGGCTGAAGTGACCGCGCTGCTGGTCGTTTCCGAAAATCCCGCCTGCTCGCAGACCGAAGTGGGGCAGACGCTGGGGATCAAGCGCGCCAACATGGTGCCGATTGTCTCGCGCCTGATGGAACGCGGGCTGGTCGACCGCGAGAGGGCCGACGGACGCAGCCATGCCTTGCGCGTGACGGAGGCCGGCGCGGCGCTCGTGCGCGAGGCGCAGGCCAGGATCCAGCGCCACGAACAGCGCTTTTCCGCCCTGCTCGACCCGGCGGTGCTGGAAGCCCTGTTCAAGGCCCTGCCGCTCATCCGCGCCCAGCGCGACGAAGAAGAAAGCTGACATGTGCGGCCATGCGCAACATGGCCCCGGTGTTCGTCCCCTTTGCAATTTTTAAAAAAACAGAAAATCAAGATATTAACCCGGGGGCCATCGCCCCCGGACCCCCGGGAACTGGCGCTGGTTGCCATACTCGACATGGCCAGAGGCACTGCTCCATCCCAAGCTGATGGGGCGCAGGGGACCTGCCCCCTGTCCCTTTTCTTCCTTCTCCTCCCCGTCGCGAAGCGATTCTCATTGCCTCGAAAGCGGACCTTGCCCGGCTTGTGGCCGCGCGGGGCTGGCGACACTCTGCGGCCATGGTGCTTTCGGGACGGGACGCGGGGTTCTCGCTGGTCGAGTTGATGGTCGTGCTGGCCATTGCCGGGCTGGCTGCGTCGGCGGTGGTGCTGTCCTTTTCGCGGGGGGATGGGCTCGCCCGGTCGGAGGGGCAGCGTCTGGCCGCGCGTCTGGGCGCGGCGCGTGATGCGGCGGTGATCGGCGGGCAGCCCATGGCGGTCGATGTCGATCCGCTGGGCTATGCCTTTTCGCGCCGGGCGGGGGGTGTCTGGGCCAAGCCGGGGGAGGCTTCGTTGCAGGCAAGGGCCTGGCCTGCGGGGCTGGTGATCCGGCTCGATGGGGGGCAGGACCATCGCCGGGTGATCTTCGATGGCATGGGCATGGCCAGCGCGGCGATGACCATCCGGCTTGCGCCGCAGGGGCGCGAATCCGTCAATCGGGATTCGGGCGGCGTGGCCGTCGTGCTCGCGCGTGACGGAGAGGTTTCGCTCTCGGGGGGCTCCGCGCCATGAGGGGAGCACCTGCCGTGGCTCCAAGTGGGTCTGTCCCCGTGCCCAACGGGTTCTCCCTGATCGAGGTGCTGGTGGCGCTCACCGTATTTGCCGTGGCGGCTCTGGCGCTGCTGCGGCTGACGGCGGTGGGCTTGCAGGGCAGTGGCGACCTCGACCGGCGCCTGCTGCGCGAGGTCGTGGCGGGCAATCTGGCCGCGCAGTGGAGCACTGATCCCGTGCTGGCGGGTGATGGTGAGGGCGAACTGGTCAATGCCGGGCGGCGCTTCGTCTGGCAGCGCAAGGTGGTGCGCGACCATGGGGTGGCGGTCGCGCGGATCGTGGTGCGTCTGGCCGATGCGCCGGGGGAGGCGGCGCTGGTCCGCGCGGCGCGACTGGCGGGACCATGAGAAAGAGTGGGGAAAGGGCGCGGCGCGCGGCGCGCAGCGCGGGGTTCTCGCTGGTCGAGATGCTGGTGGCGCTGGGCATTGTCGCGCTGCTGGCCCTTGCGGGAATCGACCTCTTGCGCGGGACCGTGGCGAGCGAGCAGGTCTTGCGGCGCCATGATGGCGAGGCGGCAAGGCTGCGGCGGTTCATCGCGCTCTGGCGGGCCGATCTGGCGCAGGCGCAGGCCCTGGGCACGCGCGATGCGGAAGGGGCTCCGGTTC